>Ga0315907_10000384_pt1 | contig 64155 bp, 62 predicted proteins | sample LakEriMetagenome_3_FD_203525 | JGI IMG/M metagenome (GOLD analysis project Ga0315907, IMG submission 203525) | Freshwater fungal communities from buoy surface, Lake Erie, Ohio, United States - Buoy 12 MA123 | ecosystem: Environmental > Aquatic > Freshwater > Lake > Lake biofilm | place: USA... | reverse complement strand
TCGATGGCGTGAAGGACCTGTGGGTGCTCGAGGTCGCGCTCGGTCGCAAGCTCAAGACGTCTGCAAAGAGGGCCGCGTAAGATGAATCAGACCGCCGCCAGTTCCAACTGCCGGCGGGACATCGCCTAGAGATTGCCCAGCTCATACTCCGCGTCGGCGCGCTGCGTCAGGTCCAGCAGGTTGTAGCTGACAGGGCCAAAAGTGAGGCTGCTGCCCTGCACGGCCCCGGTTGTACCGCCTGTACCGTAGGTATCGGTCTGGAAGACCTTGTCTGTGAGCCAGTTGCGGGTGGTAGTTTGGTCAACGCTCCCGTTGACACCCGTGTCAACCTGCCGTGTCAATGTGCCGCCAGTTTCATGGATGACGCAGCTGTAAGGCTCTTTGCCAACTTGGTTCACCACACATTGCGGTGGCTGCCCTGGTGTCTGCGAGGGCGTCAGTGTGACGCTCGTTTGTTGATCCGCTGTAGAGAGCTTCCAGCCGTTGCCCGTGCTTTGCACATAGGCAGTCACCTGCCCGCTGGCGTTTTTGAATGCGATGACCTGCGGCTCTGCACCATCACCTGTCCACGGCTGCCCCGTGGCACTGGACAGGGGCACTTGCACCATGCTTTGCCGGCCACCGTTGATGGCATTCTGAAGACCCGCCACCACATGCATGGCCCGCTCGATGCCATCCATGCGATGCTTTTCCGCCACGTTGCTGCCGGTGAGACCCAAAGCCCCCAACAAAATACCGCCAACGCCTCCCGTTGCAACGCCAACGACTCCGATGACCACCCCAGCAAAACCCAGGGCACTGCCATTGCTCAGGTTCACCAAATTCTCTACACCGCCCAAATGAGTGCCGACAGAAGATATGGCGCTACCAGCGGCTCGGTAAGTGGTGTACGAACCAATTTCCCCCGTGGTGTCACGAGCGTAATCTTTTTTGACTACAGCAAATTGGGCGTTTTGCACCACGAGGTTGGCACCAGGGCCTTCAAAGCCCGTGCCGTCCAGGCTGAACATCTTGGCCATCACCTGGGCAATGCCATCACCCAGGCTGTGGCCGGTGGTGATGAGGGTGGCGCCTGGAAACCTCGCATCAACACCGGCGGTCAAGTCCTTCACAGCCGCCGTGAACTTCGCCGCATCGGTGAATTGTTGGTTCCAACGGCCATTCAAAAAAGTGGTGTTCGTACTCATGTCGCTCATGCCATCGGTACCCCGATAGGCAACAGCGATTTCATTGGTCTGTGGGTTGCGGTACGCGACGCCGTAAAAGCCGGAGGTGGTGGACATAGTTTGTAAAGAATCGGTCACGTACGTCCAAGTAACGCCGCCGATTGCGATGCTTTGCGGTGGCCTGTCTAGATAAGCGGCATTGGCAATAGTGCTGAGTTGGGCGTCCCGGTTAATGTTAGTGGTCATGGCTTGTCCCTGAATTTATTGAACTGGATTGAATAATTGGAGGGTGGATTTACTGCTGTGCTTTTCTGTCTTGGATCGCTTTGATGGCCTTCTCGCCTTCGCGTTTGAAGAAGGCATCCTGGCGCTCTTGGTGTTCTTTGGCGGCTTGGGTAATGCGGGTGCGCCAGCTTTGCGGCATAACGATGGTGTGTGCGATGGCCGCTTTTTCCTCGGCACTCAGCGGTAGCCTGACCAAATCACTGGCCAATACGAATGTGGCATCGCGGGGGCCGCCACTGCAACCAATGTCCAATAACGTGAGCAGTGCCATGCCAGGAAAGACTTCTTTGTCATATCCCGTGAAGGGTACATATCCACTGAAATGCTGAATCGACAAGCCCTTGCCCGATTGCGGGTCGATGAAGGGGGAGTCGTCCGCCGACCAGTGATCACCCGGACGGGCGGGCTCAAACAATTTGCGTCTAGCTACCGGGTAATTGGGGTGGTTGAGTGCTTCTCGGCGCGGGAAATTGGCCAGAAAACCAATTGATGAACCAGAAATTGTCATATACCGCTCAAGTCGCCTTGGGTCCCAAGGCAAGGGGTTTCGCCGATGGTCAAAGTACAGGTCTATCTCGCACTTCACCGTCTGCGTGCAAGCCTTGGGGTCACCGCCCCAGCCGCACTCCTGGTAGCTGGGCATCATCCGCCAGGCCACCGCGTCGGCGCCCTTGAGGTCTTGCACGATCCATTCGCTGGGCATCTCAAAGCGCTTGGCAAACTCTGCCGTGTACGCGTACACGTTGGGGTCCATGTAGATGGGGCCGGACTTGCTGAGCCGCGGGTTTTGACGGTCGGCGTAACTGCTTCTGACCTGGGCATGGACGGCTTGCACCACCACGAGGCCCAGCAGCAGTGCGCCATACACGAGGAGGTGTGCTGCCATTCGGCGATTGCGGTGGGTTCGGTTCCGGTTCATGGGGTTTGCTCGTGGTGGGGGTAGGTGGTCAGGATTCTGAAGTGCAGCACTTGAACCTCCTTGCAAGCAAGGCCCCTCGTCGTTTCGTGTGGAACCCGGCATTCAGAATCGATGGTCGTCGTCGAGCCCGGTGGGCATGTGGGCAGGTCGCTTGCCGGCCTGTCCACATGTCCACGGGGCGGGTCTAGTTGGGGGTTGTCATGAGCGTTGGCGTTGAAGCCTTGTTCACCAGTGCACTGGGCTTGCAACCGCCCTGGGTCGTTCAGGACGTCAAGCTCGACACCGCCAAGCGGCGCATCGATTTCCAGATCGACTGCCAGGGCGCGAGGTTGGCCTGCCCGGCTTGTGGTGCGAGTGCTGAGCCGGTGCATGACCGGCTTGCGCGCTCGTGGCGCCACCTGGACTTCTTCCAGTTCGAGGCCTGGCTGCACTGCGACGTACCACGCGTGGCGTGCGGCGCCTGCGGCAAGACCACGCAAGTGGCCGTACCCTGGGCCCGACCGGGATCGGGATTCACGGCCGCCTTCGAAGCGCTGGCGCTGACGCTTTGCCGCGACCTTCCGGTGCGCCAGGCGGCCTTGCTGCTGCGCTGTGCCGACAAGCAACTGTGGCGACGCATCGAGTTCTACGTCCAGCAGGCCCGTGCGCTGGAGGTGTTTGCTGACGTTCAGATCGTGGGCGTTGACGAGACCAGCCTGCGGCGCGGCCAGGACTACATCACCGTGGTGCGCGACCTGGATGCCAAGCGGCTGCTGTTCGTCACCGAGCGGCCCCAGGCGCAGATCAGCTACGACGGCTTCCATGTGGTGTCGATGGCCATCGAGGCGATGGACCAGGTACGCCGACAGGAGATGGCCCAGGATGCGCAGGCCGTGCGCCTGGCGCTGGGGGCGGATGACCGCAGGAGGCTCAGGCAGCTGCTGTGGGGCATGCGGCGCAACCCGCAGGACTGGAGCCGCAGACAGATCGATACCATGCATTGGCTGCAGCGCTCGGCGCTCAAGAGCGCACGAGCGTGGCGGCTGAAGATGGCCTTGCGCGAGGTGCACGCCGCGGCGCGCGCCAACAACAGCGTGGACCAAGCGGCGGCGGACCTGCGGGCCTGGCTGAGCTGGGCGCGACGATGCCGGCTCGAGCCGTTCAAGAAACTGGCCACCACGCTCAAGGAGCGCTTCGAGGTCGTGGTTCGCGGGATGGTGGATCACCGCAGCAACGCCTTCGTCGAAGCCATCAACGGCCTGCTGCAGCAGGCCAAGCGGGCGGCACGCGGCTTCAGAACCAGCGCGAACTTCATCGCCATCGCCTACCTGCGCATGTCCAAGCTCAAGCATCTGCCGGTCAGCACGTTCGCAACGGCGGCGGTGAAATGAGCCTGACTCGTTCCATACGAAACGACATGCAGGCGCTGCGCCTGGCTCCTTTCCCCAAGAAAAGACTGCTTCGGCAGCGATGCCGAGCTTGTGGCCGCTTGCATGGCGTTCCTCAACTGCAACAGGTACTGCGCATAGAGCTTGAAGGTGCGCTGCTCGCGCTGCGAATCTAGCGTGCGGCATTAGCACTGCGAGGACAAAGTCACGTCAATCAGCCGAAAGTTGGATTGACAGCCCAGCCCTCTTGGTGATAGCAAGATGTCAGGGGCCCTTGTTCGTCGTATGTGCCCGTCTTTCGACTGTGGAACAAGGTCAATGCGAGGGCCGCGTAGCCCGACGCCACGGAAGTCATCCCTACCATGGATGTGGACTTCGTTGCGCACGCAGGGGCCTGCCGGCCTGGATGAGCGCTGGCCATGTGGGGCGATTGGCGACGGTCAGATTCCCCAAGCAAGCAGTGCAGTGCGGCTCGATTCTTTTGACACTCTGAGGCTGGTCGTCAGCCACTCGGCCGCGCTGGGCGACACAGCCGATGTGGCAGGCGCTGCCCGCCGACAGCGGGTAAGGCTGTATTCAGTGATGCGCCAAGTTCGATGCACAAGCGCCACAAAAGTCATAGCGGCCGCGAAGCCGTGGGGCCCGGGGACTTCAAGGTGGCGTGGGCCTGCTGTGTGGTGGGCGGGTTCGCGGGCCGCGCAGCGCGGTGCTGGGAGGCCTGTGTCGGCCAGTCCCGGCCGGCCTCAACCCGTCTTCGGCAACTCGATCCCCGGAAAGATCTTGATCACGGCGCTGTCGTCCTCGCGCCCGAAGCCGGCCGTCGAGGCCTGCATGAACATCTGGTGCGCGGTGGAGGCCAGGGGCAGGGGGAACTTGGTGGCGCGCGCGGTGTCCAGCACCAGGCCCAGGTCCTTGACGAAGATGTCCACGGCGGACAGCGGCGGTCGATTCATGGACCTGGCGCGTGCGGCTTTCTGGGTTCGGCAAGCCAAGGATTGAACAGGGGCACCCTGGATCGTGCGTAGTCTGCGGTGTCGCGGGTGACCACCGTCAGACCGTGATTCAACGCCGTGGCTGCAATGATCAGATCGGGCTGCGAGAACGTGTGCCCGGCCTTTCGCCCCTCTTCAACCAGCAGGCGCCACTTGAACATGACATCCTCGCTCACCTCCAGGACACGCTGGTCGAAAAGCGGCCGCACGCGGTGGGTGAGCCATTCGGTCAATTCGGCACGGCGAATCGGATCGCTGACGATCTCGATACCGAACCGGATTTCTGCGAAGGTGACCGTGCTGACGAACAAGTCTTCCAAGCGCTGGGCCGCGATGAATTTGCGCACGCGTGCGTCGGGGCGCGGCCGCCGCAGTTCCGAGAGGACGTTGGTGTCGAGCAGCCAGCCCGTCACAACTTGACAGCTCTGACGGGCATGGCCGATCGGCGGGGCGCGAGCGTGATCTCGCGGTGCGGACAGGCCTGCAAGGCCTCGATCAGCATCTCGCCCGTGCGTTCGCCTTGCAGGCGTTGGAATTCCTGCGCCGCCACAACCACCACCGCATCACGCCCGTGCACGGTGACCTGCTGCGGCCCATGGCGGTGTGCGGTGCGCACCAGCTCGCTGAAGCGTGCCTTCGCGTCCTGAAGACTCCATCGCGGCTGGGGTCCGGTTCCTGCCTGCGCGGCGGGTGCGGTGGGTGTCACGGCTTTACTGGTCATGCTGACCAGATTAGCATGGCTGGGCGCCGCGGGTTCACTTTCCGGGCAACTCGATCCCCGGAAAGATCTTGATCACGGCGCTGTCGTCCTCGCGCCCGAAGCCGGCCGTCGAGGCCTGCATGAACATCTGGTGCGCGGTGGAGGCCAGGGGCAGCGGGAACTTGGTGGCGCGGGCGGTGTCCAGCACCAGGCCCAGGTCCTTGACGAAGATGTCCACGGCGGATAGCGGGGTGTAGTCGGCCGCCAGCACATGGGCCATGCGGTTCTCGAACATCCAGCTGTTGCCGGCGCTGTGGGTGATGACCTCGTACAGCGCCGCAGCGTCCACGCCTTCGCGCAGGCCCAGCGCCATGGCCTCGGCGGCAGCGGCGATGTGCACGCCGGCCAGCAGCTGGTTGATGATCTTGACCTTGCTGCCCGCGCCGGCGCGGTCGCCCAGCCGGTAGACCTGGGCCGCCATCGCGTCCAGCGCAGCGCCGCAGCGCTCGTAGGCCGCAGGGGTGCCGGCGGTCATCATCGTCATCTGGCCCGAGGCCGCCTTGGCCGCGCCGCCGGAGATGGGAGCGTCCAGGTACAGCAGGCCCAGGGCCTGCAGGCGCTGCTCGAAGGCGATGGACACGTTGGGGTCCACGGTGGAGCACATGACGAAGACGCTGCCGGGCTTCATGGCCGAGGCCGCGCCCCCGGCCCCGAACAGCACGTCCTCGGTCTGCTGCGCGTTCACCACCACCGAGACCACCACGTCGCAGGCCGCGGCCAGCTCGGCCACGCTGGCGCAGGCGGTGCCGCCGTCCTGCGCGAAGGCCTGGGCCACGCCGGGGCGGATGTCGAAGACGTGTGGTGCGAAGCCGGCGCGCCGCAGCGACGCCGCCATGCCGGCGCCCATGGCGCCCAGGCCGATGAGGCCGACCGTGGGAGCAGCGGATTCGTGGGACGGGTTCATGCGGGTGTGACCTTCGTGTGATGGATGGACATAGGGCGGCCGGTCCAGGCTGGGGCTTGGTGGGGCGCAGACCGGTGCACACGCGCTCGCGCGCCGCTGCCCGGGGTGCAGGCTCGCATCAGGCCGGCGCGGAGCGCAGTCCGTAGACGCCGCCGCCCGCCCACAGGTACTCGGCGCGCAAGACCGCGTCGCCCTTCTCCCCCGTGAAGGTGAAACCCAGCACGGCGAGGGTGTCGCCCGCTTTGACCTCGGCCACTTTCCAGGCGTTCATGCGGGTCAGCGGTGCCAGTTCCACCAGCCAGCGCCTGTCGCGCCGCGTGGGCACGCGCGCGGCGCGCAGCAAGGCCGGCCCGTCGACGCCGGCCGCCTGCGGGGGGACGGTGCGCGTGGCCAGGTCTGCCGGCAGACGCAGATCGGCCGGCAACTCCAGTTCCAGTTCCGCATGCGGATTGCGCCACGCCACCTTGGCCGCGCGGCCCTCGATGTACAGCGGCCGCTCTTGATCGAAGCTGCTCCAGCCGTGGTGGGCGCGCGCCACCCCTGGGAGCAGCACCCACCCTGCAGCCGGCATGAGGCCCGTGGCCATGAGTCGTCGTCGGTTCATCTAGGGGTTCTCCTGTCGTTCACGCAGACGCAACAAGCTTGCGCATCAGGCCCGTGCATCAGGCCCGTGCATCAGGCCTGCATATCAAGCCCGTGCATCAGCTCCGTCCATCAGGCATAGGCAATCCAGCGGCCGCAGATCATCGCGCCAATCCAGAGCCCGAGCGACACCAGGGTCTGCACCCGCGCCAGCCCGTCCAACCGCCGCAGGCCGTCACGTGCGTGGAACAGCGCGGCGTTCACCCCCGCCAGCATGACCAACCCCATCTTCAGTACGAAGGCGCGGTTGGCAAGCATGTCGCCCGGGTGCGCCGCAAACATCACCAGGCCCGACAGGGCGACTAGGCCGAAGCCGCACAACGCCAGCACCAGCGACAGCCGGGCCAGGGCCCGCAGCGGCAACTCTCGCGACCACCCGAGCACGCGCGACTCGAAGGCCACCAGATTGCCTACCAGCAGCGCCACGCCCAGCAGGTGCACCACCTCCAGCACGGGGTACAGCCAGGGGCTGCTGCCGATCCAGGTCAGGCCTTGCAGACCGGTCACGCCGTCACCCCGCTGTCATGCCTGGCGTGCCAGGCCCTCGATGCCCGCGCGTGGCACTGCGGCACCCTTGTGGACGAAGCGGTCCGCAAGGCTTGGCCAGGGCTTGTGGTGTGCGAGGAAGTCACGGGGCGTCAGAGTGGCAGTACGTCAGGGAAGGCGGGCGTGTTGCAGATGAGCGGGTTCCCCGTCCAGCCCTCAAGGCCTGCCGAAGCCGCGGCCGCAACGACCGCCCGCCGAGCCATGCTGCCAGAGATGAGCCGTCTGACACAAGACGGCTGAAAGAAATGGCTGCTCCGGACCTGCGGTTACCCTCGGCGCTCCTGCAGCCCGTGGTCTGGCCAAGTCCCGCTGGCTCGGCCAACCCGCGCCACTTCCCCCATGCCCATCAGCCCCCGCACCACCGGCCTGCTTGCCGCCCTTGTCACCGTGGTGGCCTGGACCTCCTTCATCGTCGGCTCCAAGGCCCTGGCGCTGCGCAGCCTGCAGCCGCTGGACGTGGCCGCGGTGCGCGTGCTGTTCGCCTCGGCGATCCTCCTGCCCTGGGGCTGGCTGCTGTGCCGACGGCGGGCTGCGGTGGTTGGCGCGGGGCGCGCGGGCACCTGGCTGGGCCTGTCGCCGCTGCCGTTTCGCACCAGCGCCTGGCTGGGTCTGCTGGGTGGGCTGGCGTTTCCGCTGTGCGCGTATCACGCCTTTCTGTTCGCCCCGGCCTCCCACGGCTCGGTGTTGATGCCCGGCTTGTTGCCGCTGTGGACCGCCGTGCTGTCGGTGCTCGTCCTGCGCGAGCGCCTGGGGCTGCAGCGCGCTCTCGGCCTGGGCCTGGTGCTGGCCGGCGCCGTGACGGTGGCCTGCCAGTCGCTGGGCCAGGCGGGTGCGGGCAACAAGGCCTGGAAGGGTGACCTGCTGTTCATGACCGCCTCGTTCAGCTGGGCGGTGTTCACCATCCTGTGTCGGCGCTGGCAGGTGCCGGCCATCGAGGGCAACATTGCGCTGATGACCTTCGTCTGCGTGACCCTGCTGCCCGCTTACGCGCTGCTGGTGGCCGTCGGCGCCGTCGATTCCGGTCTGGCTCGGGCCCCCTGGGCCGAGGTGCTGACGCAAGGCGTGCTGCAGGGCTGGCTGTCGGTGGTGGTCTCGGGCATCGGCTTCGTCAAGATGGTGCAAAGCTTTGGCGCCGTGCGCTCCACCATGATCACCGCCCTCGTGCCCGGGCTGTCGGCCGTGTGCGCCATGGCCTTGCTGGGCGAGCCGCTGTCGTGGGGCGTGGTGGCCGGGTTGGTGTGTGTAACCGCCGGGATCTTCGTGGGGGTGCAGGGCGCCGCAGCGCGCTGACCGCTGCGCACGGCAGGTGCGGTACCCCCAGGGCTGCACGTAGCGCAGCGTCTGCGCGCAGCAGCGCCGCCTTCACCCGAAGCGGTTGCGCAGCACGCCGATGCCGTCGATCTCCACCTCCACCTCGGTGCCGGGCTTCATCGGCAGCACGCCCAGCGAGGTGCCGCACAGGATGACGTCGCCGGGCTCCAGGGCCAGGTCCTGCGACAGGCGTGACACCAGTTCGGCGGGCTTGAAGATCATGTCGGCCAGGGGGTAGTTCTGGCGCTCGCGCCCGCCCACGCGGGTGCGCAGCACGGCCTGCTCCAGGTGGAATTCGGTCTCGATCACCGGGCCGAAGGCACCGAAGCCCTCGAAGCCCTTGGCGCGGGTCCACTGGGCGAAGCTCGGGTCGCGGTGCAGCAGTTCCATGGCCGTGACGTCGTTGGCGCAGGTGTAGCCGAAGATGTGGGCGGGGGCTTCCTCCACCGTCACGCGGTGGGCGCGACGGCCGATGACCACGGCCAGCTCCCCCTCGTAGGCGATGCGCCCCACCTCGGGCGGCGGGGCCGGGATGGCGGTGTCCGGCCCCGTCCAGCTGCCCGGCGCCTTGAGGAAGTACAGCGGCTCGGCCGGCCGGGCCCAGTTGTTCTTCTCGGCCAGGGCCTGGAAGTTGTTCCACAGGCCCAGCATCGTGCGGGGCTGGCAGGGCATGAGCGCCTGCACGCGTTCCAGCGGCCAGCGCTCGCCGGTGGGCCGCAGGCCCTGGGCCAGGTCGCCTTCGTGCACCAGCATCTCGTCGCCTTCCAGGCGGCCCCAGCTCTCGCGCCCGTCCAGGCGGCCCCGCATCCACTTCATGACGTCACACTCCTCAAGGTTCCTCGGCCAGCCCGGTTCACACCTCGCGTGCCAGCGGCAGGTTCAACAGCAGGTTCTGCGGCTTCAGGCGCACCACCTGTTCGTCGTTCATCGCCAGGCCCAGGTAGACCGGTTTGCCCGCCACGTCGGCGCGCATTTCCTGCGGGTGGGCGAACTGCAGGCGGAACAGGCTGATGAGCCGCTGCAGGCGCGCGGGCTCCACGTCCACGCCCTGGTACAGGTCGTTGAGCAGTGCGCTGGCGGTGGCGTCCAGGCCCACGTGCCAGCGCCATTGCGCGTCTTCGATGCGGGCCAGGGGCTCGATGTGCACTTCCACCCCCAGCAGGTGCGCCACCCAGCGCTCCAGCACCAGGGCCAGTGCCTGCAGGCCGGAACGGGCGTTCTTCAGCCTGAAGTGGATGCCGTGGCCCAGGTCCTGGTGGAGTTCGTGGCGCAGGTCCAGCAGGTGCCGGTGACGCTGGTCGGCGGCCCAGTAGTCGACCTCGTTGTCCGCGCCCAGCACCTCGAGCTTCATGCTGCGCAGCGGGGCCTGGGCCTGGGCCAGCAGGCGTCCCAGGTCGCCAAAGCCGCCGGTCTCGTTGAGCATGTCCAGCACCTCGCGGTCGCCGGCTAGCACCTGGCCGTCCTCGGTGCTGATGCGCTGGGCGCGAAACAGCAGCTCGGCCGCGCGGGCCACCAGGGCCTCGCGGCAGCCGTCCAGCGCGTTGCGCACGATGGCCTGCGCCAACACGTCGATGAACAGCGGCGGCGTGTCAGTGATGCCTTGGCGGAACAGCGCCAGGTAGCAGGCTTCCAGGGTGCCAGCCTGCAGCACGCGGTCGCGAAAACCGAGGAAAAGCCGGTAGTTGGTCCGCACATCCGCGTCGGCCAGCGCCAGCAGCCGGGTTTCGGAGACGGGCATGCGCGGGGCCTGATGGAGTTCCTGGTGCAGCGCCTGCTCGGCCGCGCAGGACTCGTCCACCAGCGCAAGTTCGGGCCGCGTCAGGAAGCGCGCCAGCCAGGCGTCGGTGGGCACCAGCCAGCCGCGCGCGTTGCGCTGCAACAGGTGGAAGCCGCTGGAAGGCCAGAAGTCATCCGTGCCGACCGGGCGGTTCACCCCTGCGCCTGCCACTGCCATGGATCCGTCCGTCATTCGCGCTCAGTCATTCGCGCTCGAAGCGAAACACGGCCACGCTGGCTCGCAGGTTCGGCCAGGCGCGCACTTCGCGCCCCTGCTGGATGCCGAAGCTGTCGGTCACGGTCAGGCCGGTCTTGCGCGCCAGCACCTCGAAATCCGCGAAGGTGCCCACGCGGATGTTCGGGGTGTCGTACCACTCGTAGGGCAGCGCCTTGGTCACCGGCATGCGCCCCAGCATCACGCTCAGGCGGTTGGGCCAGTGCGCGAAGTTGGGGAAGCTGACGATGCCGATGCGGCCCACGCGTGCCGTCTCGCGCAGCATGCGCTCGGTGTTGCGCAGGTGCTGCAGCGTCTCGAGCTGCAGCACGACATCGAAGCTGCGGTCGTCGAACAGCGCCAGGCCTTCTTCCAGGTTGAGCTGCACCACGTTGACGCCACGCTGCACGCAGGCGTGCACGTTGGCATCGTCGATCTCGATACCGTAGCCGCTGCAGCCCCGGGTGTCGCGCAGGTAGGCCAGCATCTCGCCCGTGCCGCAGCCCAGGTCCAGCACGCGCGAGCCGGGGGGCACCAGGCGGGCGATCAGCTCCAGGTCGCGCCGGTCAGACATGGCGCGCTCCTGCCGCCGTTTCCTGATGCGCCCCCTGTTTCATCCCGTTCTTCACCCCCTGCGCCACGCGCTCGAAGTAGGCGCGCACCACCCGGTGGTAGCGGGCATCGTCCAGCAGGAAGGCATCGTGGCCGTGCGGCGCGTCGATCTCGGCGTAGCTGACGTCGATGCGGTTGTCCACCAGGGCCTTGACGATCTCGCGCGAGCGTTCGGGGGAAAAGCGCCAGTCGGTGCTGAAGCTCACGAGCAGGAACTGGCAGCCGCGCGCCGCGGCAAAGGCGCGGGCGAGGTCACTGCCGTGCTCGGCGGCCGGGTCGAAGTAGTCCAGCGCCCGGGTGATCAGCAGGTAGGTGTTGGCGTCGAAGTACTCGCTGAACTTGTCACCCTGGTGCCGCAGGTAGCTCTCGATCTGGAACTCGATGTCCTGCGTGCTGTAGGCGAGCTCGGCGGCGCGCAGCGCGCGGCCGAACTTCTGCTCCATCGCGTCGTCCGACAGGTAGGTGATGTGGCCGATCATCCGCGCCACGCGCAGGCCGCGCTTCGGCACCACACCGTGGGCGTAGAAATGGCCGCCGTGGAAGTCGGGGTCGGTGACGATTGCGCGGCGGGCCACCTCGTTGAAGGCGATGTTCTGCGCCGACAGGTTGGGCGCCGTGGCCACGGCCACGCAGTGGCGCACGCGCTGCGGGTGGCGCAGCGTCCAGCTCAGCGCCTGCATGCCTCCCAAACTGCCGCCCAGCACGGTGGCCAGTTGCGTGATGCCCAGGCGGTCCAGCAGGCGTGCCTGCGCGTCCACCCAGTCTTCCACCGTCACCACGGGGAAGTCGGCGCCCCAGACGCGGCCCGTGGCCGGATTGACGTGCATGGGCCCGGTGGAGCCGAAGCAGGAGCCCAGGTTGTTGACGCCGATGACGAAGAAGCGGTCGGTGTCCAGGGGCTTGCCCGGGCCCACCAGGTTGTCCCACCAGCCTTCGCTGCGCGCCTGCTCTGCATAGGTGCCGGCCACGTGGTGGCTGGCGTTCAGGGCGTGGCACACCAGCACCGCGTTGGAGCGCTCGGCGTTGAGCGTGCCGTAGGTCTCGTAGTGCAGCGTGTAGCCGGCCAGCACGGCGCCGCTCTTCAGCGGCAAAGGCTCGCTGAAATGCATCTGCTGCGGTGTGACGTGACCGATGGAACCCATGAAAGACAAGCCTGAAAAAACAGGCACGGCGGCAAGCGAACAGACAGCCGTGACAAGCTCCGGAAACGAACAAACCCGGCGCCGCGTTCAGCGGACACCGGGTTTGCGGGTGTCCCTCTTTAGCGGCATTTGTGAAGCGCCCGCAATCCGGAGCAAATCGGCGCTGTGGCAAGTATATCGACCCCTCCGTGGAGCCTGGTCTTTCACAATCTGTGTTTGATCGATGCCTGGAGACCGCATGGCCACCCTCACCGACACCCCCCTTGCAACCCCATCCCGCCCACTGGACGGCGTGCTGGTCGTGGCGCTTGAGCAGGCCGTGGCCGCGCCCTACTGCAGCAGCCGTCTGGCCGATGCCGGGGCGCGGGTGATCAAGATCGAGCGCCCGGAAGGCGACTTCGCCCGCGGCTACGACCGGGCCGTGCACGGCGAGGCCTCCTATTGGGTGTGGATCAACCGTGGCAAGGAGTCCATCGCCCTGGACCTGAAGAAGGCCGGGGACCTCGACCTGCTGCAGCGCATGGTCGCCCAGGCCGATGTCTTCATCCAGAACCTGGCCCCTGGGGCGGCGCAGCGTCTGGGCGTGGGTTCGGCCGAACTGCGCGAGCGGCACCCACGCCTCATCACCTGCGACATCAGCGGCTACGGCGAGGACGGCGAGCTCTACAACATGAAGGCCTACGACCTGCTGGTGCAGGCCGAAAGCGGCCTGGTGGCCATCAGCGGTGCGCCCGGCGCGGGAGTGGAGTCGCTGGGGCGCATCGGTGTGTCGCTGTGCGACATCAATGCCGGCCTGAACGCCCTGGTGGGTATTCAGCAGGCGCTGCTGCTGCGCGAGCGCACGGGCCGGGGTTCGGCCGTCAAGGTCTCGCTCTTCGGCTCCGCCGCCGAGCTCATGAGCGTGCCCTACCTGCAGACGCGCTACGGCGGCAAGGCGCCCGAGCGCGTGGGTCTCAAGCACCCCAGCATCGCGCCCTATGGCGCTTTCACCTGCGCCGATGGGCGCGACATCGTCATCTCCATCCAGAACGAGCGCGAATGGGGCGACTTCTGCCGCAAGGTGCTGCAGCGACCGGACCTGCTGGACGACGCGCGCTGCGCCGGAAACGCGGCCCGCGTGGCGCACCGTGACTTCGTCGACGGCGCCGTGGCCGAAGCGTTTGCAGGTCTGCCCAGCGCCACGGTGATCGACCGCCTGACCGCCGCCCAGACGGCCTTTGGCAGCGTGAACTCGGTGCACGACCTGATCGAACACCCGCAGTTGCGCACGCGGCGGATGGTGGTCAACGGTCGCCCTGTGGACGTGCCCACCCTGCCCTGGGGCACCGAGTGGGACACCGCCACCTTCGACGAGGCCCCGGCGCTGAACGCCCACGGGCGGGCCCTGCGCGAAGAGTTCGGCCCCTGACCGGCGCCGGCGCCGGGCGCCCGGAAGCCGGCAAGGCTCGACAAGCCCCACGGCATTTCCTCAGGCGAACTGTGGGATCGCTGTGCAGCGTGCCCGAGGGGCGACACAATCGAACGATGCGTCCTCTTGCCTCCTCCCCACGCGTCCTGCGCCCCCTGCACCTGCTTGCCCTGACGCTTGCCGCCGGGCTGGCAGCCCCGGCCGCGGCGCAATCCGCAGCCCCTGCACGCTCTGCCGACCCCCTGTGGGAAGTGGGCGGCGTGGCCTTCGGCCTGACCCAGCAGGCCTGGCCGGGCGCGTCCGAGGACGTGCGGCGCGCCATCGCCCTGCCTTATGTGCTGTACCGCGGGCCCTGGCTGCGCATCGACCGCGGCGCCTTCGGCCTGCGCGCGGTGAAGCAGTCCGACTTCGAGCTCGACATCGGCTTTTCCGGCTCGCTGGGTTCCAGCGCCAGGGACACCCAGGCGCGGCTGGGCATGCCCGAGCTGGGCACCCTCGTGGAGTTCGGCCCGCGCGGGCGCTGGAACCTGGGCAGCGCGCCGGGCGGGGCGCAGTGGCGACTGGAACTGCCGCTGCGCGGCGTCTTCGATGTGAGCGACCGCTTCGCTTCGCGAGGCCTGGCGCTGGAGCCGGAGATCCAGTGGAACCACCCGGGCCTGGCGGGCTGGCGCCTGACCGCCAGCGCCGGTGCCCTGCTGGGCGACCGCCAACTGGCGGGCATCTTCTATGACGTGGCGCCGGCCTACGCCACCGCGCTGCGCCCGGCCTACGACGCCAAGGCCGGCCTGATCGCCTGGCGCCTCGGGCTGACCGCCTCGCACCGGCTGACACGCGATTGGCGCGTCTTCGGCTTCGGCCGGCTGGACAGCGTGGCCGGGGCGGCGAACGCCGACAGTCCGCTGGTGTCACGCACCACCGGCTACAGCGCTGGCGTGGGCCTGCAGTGGACGTGGATGCGTTCGGAGCGGCCTGCAGTGGATTGAAGGAAGCGGGCGCGGGGCGCCCCAGCCCCGCCCCAGGCACAGCACCCCGCTGCCCTTCTGCCCTTCTGCCCACCCGTCCACGCAGGTCGCCCACCCGACGGTCGCCCCGACCCCTCTTCCACAGGATCGCCCATGCGCACAGCCGACACCGACTGGTTCCAGGGCTTCGAAGAGCAGTACCTGAGCGTCGGAGCGGTCAGCCTGCGCGTGCGCACGGGCGGGCGGCCGCAGGCCCCGGCCCTGCTGCTGCTGCACGGCTTCCCGCAGACCCACGTGATGTGGCACCGTATGGCGCGTCACCTGGCACCCCACTTCCAGCTGGTGCTGCCTGACCTGCGTGGCTACGGGGATTCCGGCAAGCCCGAGGGCGGGCCCGACCACGCCGCCTACAGCAAGCGCGCCATGGCCGGTGACGTGGCCGCGCTGATGACGCAGTTGGGCCACACGCGCTACGCGGTGTGCGGTCACGACCGCGGTGGCCGCGTCGCCCACCGCCTGGCGCTGGACCATCCGCAGGCGGTCAGCCGCCTGTGCCTGCTGGACATCGCCCCCACGCTGGACATGTATGGCGCCACCGACATGGATTTCGCCCGTGCCTACTACCACTGGTTCCACCTGATCCAACCCGCGCCCCTGCCGGAGCGGATGATCGGCGGCTGTGCCCGCGAGTACCTGCACGCCAAGCTGGGGGGCTGGGGCAGCGCCGGCTTGTCGCACCTGGAGCCCCAGGCGTTGGCCGATTACGAGCGCTGCTTCTGTCGTCCCGAAGCCATCCACGCCGCCTGCGAGGACTACCGCGCCGCCGCAGGCATCGACCTCACGCACGACCGCGCTTCGCGCGAAGCGGGCCAGCGCATCGCCTGTGACCTGCTGGTGCTGTGGGGCGCACGGGGCGTGGTGCAGCGACTGTTCGACCCGCTGGCGCTTTGGCAGGCGCAATGCAGCGGCCAGGTGCAGGGTCAGGCCCTGGACTGCGGGCACTTCATCCCCGAAGAGCGGCCGCAGGAGACGGCCGAGGCCTTGCGGCGCTTCCTGGGCTGACGAAGGCGACGCGGCGAGCGCGCCTCAGGGTGAGCCCGGTACACGCCCTGGCGCGGCGGCGCTACGATGGCTTCGAACTCACAAGGGGCAGCGCATATGGCCACTGGGCTTCTGGGCGTGGGCAGGGCCTTCCCCCTGCGAAGGTGGGCCTGGTGGGCCTGCGTGCTGCTGTTGCTGCTGACGCTGGCCGGGGTGGCGCTGGGGCTGCTGCATCCGCTGTGGGCTGTGCCTTGGGGCGTTCTGGCCTTGCTGGGCTGGCACGATGTGACACAGACCCGCCACGCCGTGCTGCGCAATTACCCCGTCATCGGGCACCTGCGCTTCCTGCTGGAGTTCATCCGGCCCGAGATGCGGCAGTACTTCATCGAGAGCGACAACGAGGCGGCACCGTTCTCGCGCCAGCAGCGATCGCTCGTCTACCAGCGGGCCAAGGGCCAGGCCGACAAGCGCCCCTTCGGCACGCAGCTGGACGTGCAGGCCGTGGGTTATGAGTGGATCAACCACTCCATGGCGCCGACCGACGTGCCCACGCACGACTTCCGCGTGACCATCGGCGCTGGCGGCACCTCCTGCACCCGGCCCTACGAGGCCAGTGTCTTCAACATCTCCGGCATGAGCTTCGGCGCGCTGTCGGCCCACGCCATCATGGCGCTGAACGCAGGCGCCCAGCGTGGCGGCTTCGCCCACGACACGGGTGAAGGCTCCATCAGCGTGCACCACCGCCGTCATGGCGGCGACCTCATCTGGCAGGTGGCCTCGGGCTATTTCGGCTGCCGCGACGAGCAGGGGCGCTTCAGCGCGGAGCGCTTTGCCGAGAACGCGCGCGACCCGCAGGTCCGGATGATCGAGCTCAAGCTCAGCCAGGGCGCCAAGCCCGGGCATGGTGGCGTGTTGCCCGGCCCCAAGGTGACGGCCGAGATCGCCCTGGCGCGCGGGGTGCCGCAGGGTGAGGACTGCATCAGCCCGGCGTGCCACAGCGCGTTTTCCACGCCCGTGGAGATGATGCAGTTCATCGAACACCTGCGGCAACTCTCAGGCGGCAAGCCCGTGGGCTTCAAGCTGTGCATCGGCCACCCGTGGGAGTGGTTCGCGCTGTGCAAGGCCATGCTGCAGACCGGTCTGCTGCCGGACTTCATCGTGGTGGATGGCGCCGAAGGCGGCACTGGGGCGGCGCCGCTGGAGTTCACCGACCATGTGGGTGCGCCGCTGCAGGAGGGGCTGCTGCTGGTGCACAACACCTTGGTGGGGCTGAACCTGCGCGATCGCATCCGCATCGGCTGCGCGGGCAAGGTGATCGGCGCCTTCGACGTTGCGCGCGCCATGGCGCTGGGCGCGGATTGGTGCAACTCGGCGCGCGGCTTCATGTTCGCGCTGGGTTGCATCCAGGCCCAGACCTGCCACACCGGCCAGTGCCCCACGGGAGTGACCACGCAAGACCCGCAGCGCCAGCAGGCGCTGGTGGTGCCGGACAAGGCCGAACGGGTCTACCGTTTCCACCAGAACACGCTGCACGCCTTGAAGGACCTGGTGCAGGCCGCTGGCCTGCAGCACCCGCGCGACATCGGCCCGGAGCACATCGTGCGCCGTACCAGCGAGCATCAGGTCCGGCTGCTGGCCAACGAGTTGTCGTTCGTCGCGCCCGGGGCCCTGCTGGAGGCGATGGAAGGCCGGGTGGCCTGGCCAGCGCCCGTGTTCAGCCTGTACTGGCCGATGGCGCGGGCCGATTCGTTCGGCGCAGCGGTATCCTGAGGCCTCCGGCCTGCCGCGCCCTCTGCGCCCTCTGCGTCAGGCCGGCGCGGTGTCGGCGAACGATGGCCGGGCGAAGAGCTTTTCGGCCAGGCGGGCCAGGTTGTCGTGGCGCCCGCGCCAGTCGATGTGGGCGAAGCGGAAGTCCAGGTAGCCCAGCGCACACCCGGTGGCGATGTCGGCCAGGCTGAAGTGGTTGCCCGCGCACCAGGGCTGCTCGCCCAGGCCGCGCGACAGGGCGGCCAGCGCGGCGTCCACACGGCTCATCTGGCGGTCGATCCAGGCCTGCGAGCGCTCGCCTGCGCTGCGGCCGGCCCAGGTGGCTTCCAGCCGGGCCAGGATGCTGGCGTCCAGGATGCCGTCGGCCAGCGCCTCCCAGGTGCGCACCTCGGCCCGTTCGCGGCCCGAGGGCGGGATCAGCTTGCCCACGGGGGACAGCGTGTCCAGATACTCGACGATCACACGCGAATCGAACACCGCCTCGCCGCCTTCCATCACCAGGCAGGGCACCTTGCCGAGCGGGTTGGAGGCCAGGATGTCGTCCTTGTTCCAGACATCTTCCACCACCATCTGACACTCAAGCTTCTTTTCCGCCATCACGATGCGCACCTTGCGCACGTAGGGGCTGGTCATCGAACCGATCAGTTTCATCGTCATGTGTGGGGGTGCTTCTCTCTGAACACCAAATCATTTTAGGGGCGCAGGACATGGCCCCTGCGGGCCCCTGGAGGCGCCGTCAGCAGCCTGAGCGTGATATCGGTCGCGTGAAGTCCAGCCCGGTGCTGCGCCCAGGCAGGCACAACTCGGTGTGCAGGGGCTGGGAGCGGGCCAGCACGCGCCCGCCCCGCACCACCAGCAGGCGGTGGGCCCGCAGGCGCAGCGCCTCCACGGGCGAATGCGCCTGCAGCAGCACGAAGTCGGCGCGGCAGCCGACCTCCAGGCCGTAGCCTTCCAACCCCAGGATGCGGGCCGGGTTGACCGTCACCGCATCGAAGCAGGCCTTCATGCCGTCCTGCGAGGTCATCTGCGCCACGTGCAGCCCCATGGAAGCGACTTCCAGCATGTCGCCCGAGCCCAGCGAGTACCAGGGGTCCATCACGCAATCGTGGCCGAATGCGACGTCGATCCCCGCGGCCATCAGCTCCGGCACACGCGTCATGCCGCGGCGCTTGGGGTAAGCGTCGTGCCGGCCCTGGATGGTGATGTTGATCAGCGGGTTGGCCACCGCGCTCACGCCTGCCTCAGCGATCAGCGGGATCAGCTTGCTGACGTAGTAGTTGTCCATGGAGTGCATGGACGTTAGATGCGAGCCGTTGACGCGGCCGTGCAGCTTCAGACGCTGGGCATGGAAGGCCAGGGTCTCGATGTGGCGCGACAGCGGGTCGTCGGTCTCGTCGCAGTGCATGTCCACGCGCAGGCCGCGCGCGGCGGCGATCTCGCACAGCAGGCGCACGCTCTCTGCGCCGTCGGCCATGGTGCGCTCGAAGTGTGGGATGCCGCCCACCACCTCCACACCCAGGTCCAGCGCGCGCTCCAGGTGCGCCAGCGCGTTCGGGCTGCGCAGCACGCCGTCCTGCGGAAAGGCCACGAGCTGAAGGTCCAGGTACGGCTTCACGCGCTCCTTCACATGCAGCAGCGCCTCCACGGCCAGCAGGCGCTCGTCGCACACGTCCACGTGCGAGCGGATGGCCAGCAGGCCCTTCGCCACGGCCCAATCACAGTAGGCCAGGGCGCGCTCCACCAGGGCGTCTTGGGTGAGCAGCGGCTTCAGCTCCCCCCACAGCGCGATGCCCTCCAGCAGCGTGCCACTGCGGTTGACGCGCGGCAGGCCGTAGGACAGCGTCGCGTCCATGTGGAAGTGGGCGTCCACGAAAGGCGGCGACAGCAGGCAGCCCTGCGCGTCGACGACCTCCACGCCTTCGGGCGCGGGCAGTCGAGGGCCCACGGCGGCGATGCGGCCGTCCTGCACCAGCAGGTCGATGTCGGTGCGCCCGTCGGGCAGTGTGGCGTGGCGGATCAGCATGGGTGCATCTCTCGGGTGATGGCCAATGGGTAACAGGGCAGGGGTGCTGGGCTCATGCGATCACGGGGTGCGACCGCGCTGTGTCTGGCGAAAGGCGTGCGTTGGGCGAAGTCCGCTCAGGTCCGTGTCAAGCGAACCCGTAGTGCGTCGCGAGCGCCGTCCAGGCCTCCTCCGCCGTTTCGACGTAATGGAACAGGCCCTTGTCGGCTTCGCCGATCATGCCGGTGTCCACCAGGTGATCAAAGTCGACCAGCCGCTCCCAGAACGCGCGGCCGAACAGCAGGATGGGGCGGCGCCGTATCTTGCCGGTCTGCTGCAAGGTCATCACTTCGAACAGTTCGTCCAGCGTGCCGAAGCCCCCGGGAAAGCACACGAGCGCGATGCTGCGGATCAGGAAGTGCATCTTGCGCAGCGCGAAGTAGTGGAACTGGAAGCACAGCTCTGGCGTGATGTAGGGATTGGGGGCCTGCTCGTGCGGCAGCACGATGTTCAACCCGATGCTCTTGCCCCCTACCTCATGCGCCCCGCGGTTGCCCGCTTCCATGATGCCGGGGCCGCCGCCCGTGGCCACGACGATGGGCGTGTCGTGCGCCCGTGATCGTTCGGTGACCAGGGCGGCGAAGCGCTGGGCCTCGCCGTAAAAGCGGCTCATCTCCAGGGCCGCTTCGGCACGCCGCAGCGCCTGAGGCTCGCCCTGGGCGTGTGCCTGCGCCATAAGGTCCTGGGCCGCCTGCGGCGACAGGATGCGCGCGCTGCCGAAGATCACCACCGTCGAGGTGATGCCGTGCTCCTGCTGGATCAGCTCGGGCTTGAGCAGCTCCAACTGCATGCGCACCGGGCGCAGTTCCTCGCGCAGCAGGAACTCGGTGTCGGTGAACGCCAGCTTGTAGGCGCTGCCCGGCCCTTCGTAGCGGGAGGGAGGTGGCGGGGCCAGGGCTTCTTCTTCGGCCGTGGGAAAGTTGCGTGCGGTCAGTTCGGTGCGGGGGTCCATGGCAGCAAGCTTAACGGGCTGCGCGGCCTTGCTGCCGGTGTGTGGGTCGCGCCGCAACCGACCCTGGTCGCACAGCGGCAGCCGTACCCCGACAAAATGCAGGGTCAACGAAAGCGCTCATGAACTCCCCGCATCCTGAACCCCTTCAACTGCAGACACAGCAACAGCGCGAAGCCGCCCAGTGGGCGCGCAACCGGCCCTCGCTCATCGTGGACATCGGCCTGGGCCTGCTGTTCTTCATCGTGGGCAAGGTCACCGGCAACCTCACCACCGCGGCCCTGGTGGGGGCGGGCGCCGGGCTGGCGGTGGTGGTGGTGCAGCGCTTCGTCAAGGCCGATCTGCTGGGCGGCTTGGCGATGTTCGGGGTGTTCACCCTGCTGCTGTCGGCCGGGTTCTCGCTGTGGTTTCAGGACGAGCGCATGGTGCAGCTCAAGGGCAGCATCCTGGGGGTGCTGATCGCCAGCCTGATCCTGGCAGACGCGTTGCTGAACCGTGGGCGCTACTTCGGCGCTCGGCTGGCGCGCTACCTCATCGGCATGCCGGTGGACGCGCGCCGCCTGGCGCTGGGCATGGCCTTGCTCGGGCTGACCATGGCCGGGCTGAACCTGCTGGCCACGCACTGGCTGAGCAAGGACGCCTGGCTGTTCTACACCACGTTCGTGGACGCGCCCCTGGCCATGGTGCTGGGCTTTGGCGTGTTCAGGTTTGCGAGGCCGGCAGGGTAGCCAGGATCTGCACCGCGCCGTCCGGCCCGGGGCCGATGACCCAGCCCTCGCCCGAGGCCGCCGAGCGGCCTGCCATGGCGGACATGACGAACTGGTGCGTGACCCATACCTCGAAGCCGGGCCGTCGGCGCGAGGCGGCCTGCAAGGCCTGGCGCCACTGCGTGGCGCGCGCAGCGGTGACCTCGGGCGACACCCCCACGGGAGAACCCAGCGCCGGCCAGACCTCGGCGCTGCCAAAGGCCAGCCGCGCCGTGTCCTGGCAGCGGCACCAGGGGCTGGAGCGCACGGTCTGCGGCTTCAGGCCGCGCTGGGCAAACCACCGACCTATCTGCCGCGCCTGATCGCGGCCCTGGGGCCCGAGGTTGCGCTGCGTGCTGCAGTCGTTCAAGCTGAACCCCGGCGGGTCGAAGGTGCCCGGCGCATCGGCGTGACGGAACACCACCACCACGCCGCCCTGACGGATGAGGGCCTCGGCTTGCGGGCTGGCGCGCGCCGGCCATGAGAGCACCCACGGCCCGCCGGCCGACAACATCCCAAGCGCGGTACGTCTGTCCATGAACTCACGATGCCACAGCGCTGTGCAAGGGGCAAGGGGCTTCTTTGGTCCTCCGCCGGTCTACTCTTGGGTTGTCCCGATCCTGGCTGAGCGCCGCATCCCGGAGCGGGTGCGATGATCGAGGGCATGTCCTTGGATGCGCTGCCCGCAGGCTTTTTGATCCTCGTTGGGCTGGCCGCACTCGGAGCCTTCGTCTACGGTATCGCCGGCTTTGGCTCCGGGTTGGTCGGCATACCGCTGGCGCTGCACTTCCACGAGGCGCGGCTGGTGCTGGCGGTCTTTGCGCTGCTGGACTGCGTCAACGTCGTGCGGGTGTTGTCGTCGCAGCCACGTCTGGCCGTACGCCAGGAGGTCGTGCGGCTGGTGCCGGCCTGTGTTGCCGGGCTGGTGGTGGGCTCATTGCTCCTGCTGCTGATCGCCCCTCGCCCGCTGATGCTGCTGTTGGGGGTGTTCGTGCTGGCCTACGCTGCTTGGTCGCTGCGGGCCTCGGGCACGCTGTCGGCCTTGGGCTTGCGCTGGGCTGTGCCGGCGGGTTTCAGTTCGGGCCTGACCTCCTCGATGTTCGGCATCGGTGGCCCGCCTTACGTGATCTACCTGGTGCGTCGCGGGCTCGAACCGGCCGCGCTGCGCGCCACGATGGCGGCCACGGGTCTTGTCAGCATGGGGGGGCGCACGCTGGCCTTTGCCGCGGCCGGGCTGCTGTCCGATCCTGCGGTATGGCTGACCACCGCGGTGGCGCTGCCGGCCAGCCTGGGCAGCCTGTTGCTGGCCGAACGGGTGCGCCACCGTCTGTCGGCGGTGGCCACCCGGCGGGTGATCGAGTGGTTGCTTTTGCTGTCGGGGTTGTCGCTGGTGGCCAAGGCTGGGGTCTGGGCCTGAATGCCCTGCCCTTTGGGGGTACCAGCGGGTGTACGGCTTCGCTCGCAGAGCCTCAGGCCTGCATGCCCCATTTGCGCACCGTCGCACGCTCCAGGTTGCGAAAGATCAGCCCCTCCACAAGCAGTCCGATCACGATCACCGCGAAAAGACCAGCAAAGACAGCGGGGATGTCCAGCACGTTCTTGTTCTCGTAGATGAACCAACCCAGGCCACCGGAGCCCGATGTGGTGCCGAAGACCAACTCGGCTGCGATCAACGTGCGCCACGCAAAGGCCCAACCCACTTTCAGCCCGGCCAGTATGCTGGGAAATGCTGCAGGCACCAGGATGCGCAGCACGTAAGCCGGACCGGTCAGCCCGACGTTGCGCCCCACCATGCGCAGCGTGGGCGACACCGCCTGGAACCCCGCGTGCGTGTTCAGTGCCACCGGCCACATCACCGAGTGCACCAGGACGAACACGATGCTCGGATTGCCCAGGCCCAGCCACACCAGCGCCAGCGGCAGCAGGGCGATGGCCGGCAGTGGGTTCAACATCGCGGTCAGTAACTCCAGCAGGTCTTGGCCGAGGCGCGTGGTCATGGCCAGGACGCTGAGAGCGAGCGCCAGCGCCAGGCCGATGGCGTAGCCCTGCAGCAGCACCTTCAAAGAAACACCCGCCTTGAGCAGCAATTCACCGCTGACCAGCTTGTCGGTAAAGGCCTGCAGCGTGGCTCCGCAGGTGGGCAGTACCAGCGGATTGTTCAGCCAGCGCGCATAGGCTTCCCAAATCAGGGCCAGCACGAGCAGTAGCGCGAGCTTGCGCAGCGCAGTGATGCCTGTCAGGCGCTCCCAGCGCGACAGCGGCTGTTCGACGACACCCCAGGCTGCGGCGTCCACAGGCGCGCCCGCCGGTGCGTGCGTGCTCGGATCCCGTAGGGACTTATCCATGGGCGATCTCCAGGTGTGGGTCCGTGGGCTCGGCAAACAGCATCTGGTGGATGTGCTCTGACAGACGCAGCCCGGTCGCGGCGTCTGCGGGGTCGGAGCCGTCGCTGTCGAGTTCGGCGCGTACCCGTCCTGGGTGCGGCGACAGCAGCAGGATGCGGTTGCCCACGCGCACCGCCTCAGGGATGGAGTGGGTGACGAACAGCACCGTGAAGCGCGTGTCCTCCCACAGTTGGAGCAGTTCGTCTTGCATCTGGCGCCGCGTCAGGGCATCGAGTGCGGCAAAGGGCTCGTCCATCAGCAGGATGTCGGGCTCCATCGCCATGCCGCGGGCGATGGCCACGCGCTGCTTCATGCCCCCCGAGAGCGTGTGCGGATAGGCGTCGGCAAAGCGCCCGAGCTTGACCTTGTCGATGCAGTGGCGGGCCCGCTCGAGCGCGGCCGCGCCGCGCAGCCGTCCCGAGGCCTCGAGCGCGAAGACGACATTGCCGAGCACCGTCTTCCAGGGCAGCAGCTGATCGAACTCCTGGAACACCATGACCCGGTCGGGCCCAGGGCGGGTGATCGGCTCGCCCTTCAGGCGCATGTGTCCCTCGACCGGCTTCAAGTAGCCGCCGGCTGCCTTCAGCAGCGTGGACTTGCCGCAGCCTGAGGGGCCTAGCAACACGAAGCGATCGCCCTGCCGCACCTCGAAGCTGACGCGGTAGGTCGCGGTAACGCGGTGGTCCCGCGTTTTGTACTGCAGCGTGACGCCATCGGCCTGCAGAAGGGGGGCGGAGGAAGCCTGCATCACGCGGCCTGTCAGCTGCCCGGCAGGTCGTGGATGTCGGGGAAGAACAGGTCCTTCCACGACGCCGCGCGTGTCTTGAGCGTGCCAACCTGGTGCATGAACTGTGCAAATGGCAGGATGCGCTCAGGTGCCAGCGTGTAGCGCACCTGTGGGTCGCTCATCAGCGCCAGGATCCGGTCCACGTTTTCCTTGCCGCCACCCTCGGCCACGTACTGCTCGGCGGCCTTGCGCTTGTTGGCGTTGATCATCTCGGTGGCCTCACGCAGTGCGTCAAGCACGGCCTTGTAGCTGCGAGGGTTCTCGGTGCGGAACTTGTTCGTTGACCACACCATCAGGAAGGTGTTGGGCCCGCCCATGATGTCGTACGAGTTCAGTACCACCCGCGCGCCGGCTTCGATGGCCGAGTTCTGGAACGGCGGCGAGGTGAACTGTGACTGGATTTCCGCGCCGCCCGACAGCATGGCGCGCAGCCCCTCGGGGTGCGCCAGGTTGACCATCAGCGGGTTGAGCTTCTTGAAGTTCTCGATGCCGAACTCACGCGCCGCTGCCATCTGCAAGTAGGTGGTCTGCACCGAGGAGCCCGCCCCGGCCATGGCGATGCGGTCCTTCTCGGTGAAGTCCTTGACCGTCTTGATGTTCGGGTTGCGCGTCACCAGCATGTTGGGCATGGACGACAACGCCGCCACGCCTCGCACATCGACGTTGGCCCGTGTGCGGTCCCAAAGGATGAGTGCTGGCCCCGTGCCACCAGCGGCCATGTGCAACTGCCCTGACAACAGCGCGTCGTTGGCGGCGGCACCGGCTCCCAGCGTGGCCCAGCTGACCTTGCTGGCCGGAAGCCCGTTGCGCGCCAGGTGCTTTTCCACCAGCTTCTCAGCCTTCATCACCGTGAGCTGCATGTAGCCTATGCCGTACTGGCTCATCAGCTTGACTTCGGCCACTTCGGTCTGCGCCGACGCGCCGCCAGCGGCCAGCGCAAAGGCGGCCAGCCAGCATTTCCACTTTAGCATCTTCATGGTTCGTCTCCTCTGTTGATGACGTGATGGTCAGGGCCGCACGCCGGCCTTGGGTTTGGGCCCCAGGGTCGTCTGCATCCGCCCCCGGGCAGCCTCGATGAACCGGCACAAGATGGACCGGGTCTCGCGGGGGTCGATGATCTCTTCCACGCCGAAGGCTTCGGCGGTGCGAAAGGGCGATGCGTTCGCGCGCAGCCCGGCTTCGATCTCGGCTTCGCGCGCCTTCGGGTCTGGCGCGGCCTCGATCTCGCGCCGAAAGGCTGCCGCCACACCGCCCTCGATGGGCAGCGAGCCCCATTCCGCCGAGGGCCAGGCAATCTTCAGGTCCAGCCCGTTCTTGTCGGTGGTGCCCATGCCCGCCATGCCGTAGCACTTGCGGATGACCACAGTGAAGATCGGCACCGTCGCCTGCAGGCCGACGTAGACGCTGCGCATGCCCTCGCGCAGCGTGGCCGCGGCTTCGGCCTCACGCCCGACGAGAAAACCCGGTACGTCGACCAGGAACACCAAAGGGATGTGGAAGGTGTCGCACAGCTCGATGAAGTGGGTCTGCTTGCGCGCGGCCTTCACATCCATCGCCCCGCCGTTGACCATGGGGTTGTTGGCGATGAACCCCACGACATGGCCGTGCATGCGCGCCAGACAGGTGATCACGGCCTTGCCGAAGGTGGGCTGGATCTCGAAGGTCGACTCGGCGTCGGCAATCAACCGGATCACCCGGCGCATGTCGTAGGGGCGGCGGCGGTTCTCGGGCACGATGCGGCGCAGTTCTTCCTCGGCCCGCGCGGGGGGGTCGCTGCGCTCGCCCAGCGGCGGCAGTTCCCAGACGTTGCGCGGCATGTAGGAGAGATAGCGGCGGATCATCTCGAAGCACTGCCGCTCGTCGGTTGCCACGTTGTCGATCGTGCCGGCGGTGGCCACGGCCATCGCCGGACCGCCCAGCTCCTCCTTGGTGATCTTCTGCCCGAGTGAGCGCTCCACCACGGGCGGGCCCGCGGCGAAGACGTGGCTGGTGTCCTTCACCATGACCGACCAGTGCGACAGGATCGCGCGTCCGGCGGGCCCGCCTGCGGCAGTGCCCATCACCGCGCAGACCACCGGCACCTCACCGAGCAGCTGCACTGAGCGCTCGAAGCCGTGCACGCCCGGAAACACCGAATGGCCGCGGCGCGTGATCGAGGTGACGCTGCCGCCGGCCCCGTCGATGAGATTGACGAGTGGAATGCGGTACTGGTGCGCCAGGTCCTCGACAAATCCACCCTGGCCGCCCTTCTTGCGGTCGCCGCTCCAGCTGGTGCCGCCGCGCACGGTGAAGTCCTCACCGCCAATGGCCACCGGGCGGCCATCGACCTGGGCCAGACCCATCACGTAGGGCGCCGGGGTGACCCCGACCAGGCGATCGCCTTCGTAGAGGCCTTGTCCAGTGAGCGAGCCCACTTCGCTGAACGAGCCTGCATCGGCCAGTGCATCGATTCGCTCACGGATAGTGAGCCGGCCCTGGGCATGATGTTTCTCGACGGCAGCCGCACCGCCAAGCCCGTGGGCGAAGGCGCGGCGGCGTGCGAGTTCGTCCAGCGCGTCGGCCCAGGGGCCGGCTTCGCTGGCGTTGTCGCGCGTGCCCGAGTCGGCACCTTCACTCATGAAGCCACCATGACCAGCGGCTGGCCCTCCGCGACCGCTTCCCCCTGCGCGACGAGGATCTCGACCACGGTGCCGCCGTCCTCACACAACACCGGTATCTCCATCTTCATCGACTCGAGCACCATGACCGTGTCGCCTGGTGCGAGTTGCTGCCCGGGTTGAGCGCTGATCTCCCAGACCGAGCCAGTGACTTCCGAGAGCAGTTGTGTGGTGGGCATCGAGGAGTCCTTTGTTGGGCAGTGGGGCGGGTGTGGGGTGTCAGAAGCTCGTCGGCCAGGCCTGCATCAGGTGCCGGCCCACGCCGCGCGTCAGGCGCAGTTCATGCACATCGAGCATGCGGATCAGGTAGTCGCGCGTGTCTTGTGGTCGCACCACCGACTGCATGGCGTAGACCGAGGCGATGTCCCACACGGCACTGGCGCGGTCCATCTGCGCCTGCGCCTCGTCGAAGCCCGGTGCCCCGGGCTCCAGCCCATGCACGACTTTGACCGCGAACTGCGGGTCCATGAAGCTGATCTCGGCCGTGGGCCAGCCCGCGAATTCGTCGCTGTTGCGCCCGCCGCCCATGTTCAGGTAAGCCTGGCCGTAGCTCTTTCGCAGGACGAGTGACAACTTGGGCACCGTCATCAGCGACAGTGCGTTCATGAAGTTCATGATCTTGCCGGGGGCGCGCCGGCGCTCGGCTTCGGTGCCGATGACGAAACCGGGCGTGTCTGCCAGCATCACGATCGGGATGTTGAAGGCGTCGCACAGCACGAGAAAGCTGGTGATCTTTTCGCAGGCGTCGGTGTCGAGGGCGCCGCCTTTGTACAGCGGGTTGTTCGCGATGATCCCCACCGTGCGGCCACCCAGACGCGCCAGCCCGGTGACGGCGACTTTGCCGAAGCGGGCCTTGAGCTCGAAGAGGCTGTCGCGATCGACGATGGTACGGATGACCTTGCGCACGTCGTAGACCTGGGTACGGCTGGTCGGCAGCAGGCCGAGGATGTCACCCATGTCCTGGCCTGAGCCGGCCGGCACGGCGGCCACAGGTGGCGCTTCCTGGTGGTGGCTGGGCAGGTAGGACAGGAAGCGCTTGATGGCGTCAAGCGCCTCCTCGTCGGTGTCGACCACGAGGTCGGCAAAGCCGGTCACCTCGGCGTGCAGCTTCCAGCCGCCGAGTTCCTGCGGATCGACCTCCTCCTTGATCGCCATCGAAGCCAGCAGCGAGCTCGACACCGCCAGCACCGCGCCCTTTCGCATGACGTGGAAGTCCGACATCACCGAGTACCACGACGATGAGCCGTAGGACAGCCCCAGCGTGGCTGACGCCCAAGGCGTCTCACGCAGGCGTTGGTACTGCGCGCCGTCGTTGCCCAGCAGCAGGCCCATGCCGCGCGAGCCCATGTGGTCGGGCATGCGCGCGCCCGACGACTCACCCAGGAAGATCAGCGGCAGCCCGCGCTGGGTGGCCACGCGCTTGACGTGGCCGATTTTGCGCCCGTTGGTCGCCCCACTGGAGGCGCCCATCACGGTGAAGTCATTGGCCACCGCAGCCGCCTCCCGGCCGTCGATTCGTCCGAAGCCCGCGATCTTGCCGTCGCCTGGGGAGCGCTCGCTGTCCTGGGGCACGGCCGAGGTGGCGAACAGGCCCGACTCGATGAAGCTGCCGGCATCGAACAGGTGGCCGATCCGTTCGCGGGCGTTCAGCACGCCCTGGGCGCGGCGGCGATCGAGTTTGGCCGCTCCGCCCATCGCCAGCGCGCGCTCGCGCCGGTGCTCGAACTCGGCATCGAGCCGGCCTTGCCGGCTGTCAGAAGGAGACGGTGCGGGGGTTTCAGGCGCCGCGGCAGGGTCTGCTGGGGCGGGTGGGGTGGGGCTCATCGGGACGGTCCTGCCGCTTGCGGCATGTCGGGTGGGGTGCTGCTGTCGAGGATGACGCGGCTGGCCTGCAGGGCGTCGAGGGCGGCACTGTCCAGGCCGAGCCAGTCGCGCAGAACGGTGCGCGAGTCCTCGCCCAGGCGGTGGCCGGCATGGCGCACGGCGCCTGGGGTCTGCGACAGCCGCGGCACGGCCTGCGCCATCGCCACCGTGCCGAGCTCCGGGTCTGGCGCGCGCACGATCGCGCCGCGCGCGCGGTAGTGCGGGTCGGCAAAGATGTCGGCGATTGTGAAGATGCGCATCGCCGGCACGGCCGCCTGCTCCAGCACCTGCTCCAGTTCGGCCAGCGGGCGGGCATTCGTCCATTGCGCGATCAGGTCGTCGATTTCGTCGACTTGCGCTGACCGGGCCGTGGCGGTTGCAAAGCGCGCGTCCTGGGCCAGCGCGGGCTGGCCCATGGCCTCGGCCAGGCGGCGGAACACCGCGTCGCCCATCGCGGTGACATGGATGAACTGGCCGTCACCCGTAGGGTAGAGGTTGTTGGGGGTCGATTCCGGCAGGCGCGACCCGCAGCGGTTGGCGACGAAGCCGGTCTTGTCGTAGGCTGGGATCCAGGGCTCCATGAAGCTGAAGGCGCTCTCGTACAGCGCTGCGTCCACCACCTGGCCGCGCCCGCTGCGTCCGCGGGCCAGCAGCGCCATCGTCGCGCCAAAGGCGGCGTACAGGCCCGTGATGTAGTCGGTCATCGACACTGCCACGCGAGCGGGCGGTCGGTCTGGGTCCCCGGTGAGGTGTCGCAGCCCGCTCAAGGCTTCGCCGATCACGCCATAGCCGGCGCGCTGGCTGTAGGGTCCGTCCTGACCAAAGCCGCTGATGCGCACCATCACCAGCCCGGGGTTGACCGCACTCAGCTGCTCGTAGCCCAGGCCCCAACTCTCCAGCGAGCCTGGGCGGAAGTTCTCGATCAGCACGTCGGCCCGCTGCGCCATGTCGCGCGCGATTTCTCGGCCGCGCGTCTGCCGCAGGTCCAGGGCGAGCAGTGCCTTGTTGCGGAAGATGCTGGCGGCGTAGAGCGACTTGCCGTGGAAGCGCTTGCCCATGGTGCGCACCGGGTCCCCGGCGGGATCCTCGATCTTCACCACCTCGGCACCGAAGTCCGCCAGCAGTCGGCCGCAAAAAGGGCCGGCCACGGTGGAACCCATCTCCAGCACGCGCAGGCCGGCCAGCGGGCCTTCGGCAGGGTTGGGCGAAGTTGTGGCCGTCACAGGATGTACTTCTGGTAACGCTCGAAGAAGGTACGGGCACTGCGCATGTTCTGGCGCCGCAGGGCCTCGGCCCGGTCGGCGTCACCGGCCACCATCGCCTCGAGCACGGCCGTGTGCTCGGCCAGCCCCAACTCGGCGCGGCCGGGCAGGATGATGATGCGGCGGATCAGCATCTGCGTGCGCTCCAGGATGCTGTCGAGCATTTCGCGCAGCACAGGGTTCGCACTGGCCTCCACCATCTCGGTGCGGAACGCTTCGTAGTCGCGGATGTAGTCGTCCAGCCGGCCGGCGGCGACATGCGCAACCATGGGGCCCTTGAAGTGGGCCAGCGCGTGTTGCCACCGTTCGCGCTGCCCGTGGAGGGTGGCCATGCGGGCGCAGAGCCCCTCCAGCACCTCGCGGATGTCGTAGAGGCTCGCCACCAGCGATGGTTCCAGCCGCATCACCACGGCGCCGCGGTTGGGAATACGCTCGACCAGGCCGCGCTGCTCGAGCAAGGCGAGCGCTTCGCGCACGCGGCTGCGTGGCACGTTGAACTCCAGCGCCAATTCGCTTTCGGCCAGTTTGGACCCGGGCGGCAGCTCGTGCGTGGCAATGCGCGAACGCAAGGTCCCGGCGATGTCGGGGCGCCCTGCCTGTTTGCTCCCAGCTGGGGCCGCGGTCTCGTCCTCGTCGCGCCGGGCGGTCGTGCGCGGAGCAGATCGGGCCCGGGAGGGGGCGTCGGACCGGGGAGGCGCGGAGCGTTGCGTCGGCATGGGCGGGTGGCGCCAAGCAGGCGTCCAGCGCAGCGTAGCGATGAGCACACAAAATTGTCAACAGGATTGTTGACACCAAAGGGTTTGTCCTTAGGCTCGTCCCGCTAGCCCGCGATGAACGCTCTGGCCGCGGACGCTGGTCGGACTTGCGGTGGCCTCAACCCCCCAACCCCCGCCGGTACTGCACCGCTTCAGCCACGTGCGCCGTCTGGATGACCTCGGTCCCCGCCAGATCGGCGATGGTGCGGGCCACCTTGAGCACGCGGTGCACGGCGCGGCCGGACCAGCCCAGGCGCTCCGCGGCCTTCAGCAGGAAGCTGCGCGCGGCGGCGTCCAGCGGGCTTTGCTCGGCCATGCGGGCGGCGTCCTGCGTGCCGTTCGGGCCGCCCTGGCGTTCCTGCTGGCGCTGGCGTGCGGCGACGACGCGACGGCGCACTTGGGCCGAGGGTTCGCCGGGCGCGTGCGCCAGCAGCTGCTGGGCGGGCAGGGCGGCCACTTCCACGATGAGGTCGACGCGGTCCAGCAGCGGCCCGGAGATGCGTGACTGGTAGCGGGTGATGGCGTCGGGCGAGCAGCGGCAGGCCTTGCCGGTGGCAGCGCCGGCGCCCAGCCAGCCGCAGGGGCAGGGATTCATCGCGGCCACGAGCTGGAAGCCCGCCGGGAACGTGGCCTGGCGTGCCGCGCGCGAGATGGTGATGCGCCCGGTCTCCAGCGGCTCGCGCAGGGCCTCCAGCGCGCTGCGGGGGAACTCGGGCAGTTCGTCCAGGAACAGCACGCCGTGGTGGGCCAGAGAGATCTCGCCCGGCCGGGGTGGCGAGCCGCCGCCCACCAGGGCCACGGCGCTGGCCGAGTGGTGCGGGCTGCGGAAAGGGCGCTGGCCGAAGGCGACTGCATCGGCGCCCGCACGCGACAGGCCGCGCAGCGCAGCGCTTTGCAAGGCTTCCTCGTCGCCCATGGGGGGCAACAGTGACGGCAGGCGCTGCGCCAGCATGGACTTGCCGGTGCCCGGGGGGCCGATCAACAGCAGGCTGTGCTGTCCCGCCGCGGCGATTTCCAGCGCCCTGCGCGCTGCGGCCTGGCCGCGCACCTCCGCCAGGTCCGAGCCGTCCTCCCGGGCCTGGGCCGGGCGTTGCGGCACCGCCCGGGGCAGTTCGATGCCGACAGCGTCCTCCTGTCTGGGCATCAAGGTCTGCGCCACTTCCAGCAGGTGCGTCGCCTGCCGCACCTCCAGGCCCTGCACCAGGGCGGCCTCTGCGGCGCTTGCCGCGGGCAGCACCAGGGTGCGGGTGGTCTGCTCGCGCCGCGCCGCCAGCGCCAGGGCGAGGGCGCCCCGCACCGGTTGCAGCGCCCCGGCCAGCGACAGTTCCCCCGCCACTTCCAGCCCCTGCAGCCGGGCCGGGTCGATCACCCCACTGGCGGCCAGGATGCCCAGCGCGATGGGCAGGTCGAAGCGTCCGGATTCCTTGGGCAGATCGGCGGGCGCCAGGTTCACGGTCACGCGCTGGTTGTGCGGAAAGGCGAAGCCGCTCTCGGACAGGGCCGCCCGTACGCGCTCGCGCGCTTCTTTTACTTCCGTGTCGGCCAGGCCCACCAGGGTGAAGCTGGGCAGGCCGTTGGCCAGATGCACCTCCACGCGCACGGCGGGCGCCTCCAGGCCGTCCAGGGCACGGCTCATCACCACAGCTAGCGTCATCTTGGTGTCCTCGGCGTACAGGCGGACCTGCGGGAAAGGCCGCACGGCCAGAGCCCTGCGCGACGTCAGGGATTCTGTGAAGTCCTGCCGGGTTTGTATGCACCCCTTCGGAGCACCCCTTTGGTGCGCACCTTTATGGGGCACTCCGATGGGGGTGTCGGCGCTTCGAAGCGGGGGCGGGTGGGCTGTTCCGGCCTGTTCTCTCCTGTTCCGGGCTCTCGCGGTCCTCGGTCGTGCTCGGCATCGAGGTGGGGCTGAAGGCTGGCACGAAAGGTGCAGACAGGCGATCAACCTTTCATCACCCAGGAGTTGCCATGAAATCGCTGTCCCTCGCCTCCATCGCCGTTGCCGTTGCGGCGCTGTCCGCTGTGGCTGTGCCCTCCATCACCCTGGCGGCCGATTCCTCCGTCGCCTTCAATGCCGGCGTGGTGACCGACTACCGCTACCGCGGCATCTCTCAAAGCCGCCTGAAGCCGGCGCTGCAGGGTGGCTTGGACTTCACGGCTGGCGCCTTCTACCTCGGTGCCTGGGGCTCCACGATCAAGTGGATCAAGGACGGCGGCGGCGGCGCCAGTACCGAGTTCGACATCTACGGCGGCTTCAAGGGAGAGATCGCCAAGGGCGTGGCTTACGACATCGGCCTGCTGACCTACCAGTACCCCAGCAATGGTTTGAACCCGTCGGCCAACACCACCGAGGTCTACGCCGCTGTCACGACCGGCCCCGTCACCGCCAAGTATTCGCACAGCACGACCAACCTGTTCGGCTTTGCCAACAGCAAGGGCAGCGGCTACCTGGACATCAGCGCCACCTTTGACGTAGGCGGCTTCGCCGTCACGCCGCACATCGGCCGCCAAACCGTGAAGAACAACGGGGGCTTCTCCTACACCGATTACTCCCTGGCCATCAGCAAGGAAGTTTCGGGCATCACCTCGAGCGCCACCCTGTTGGACACCAGCACCTCGGCCTATACCGGTGCTGGCAAGGACCTGGGCAAGTCTGGCATCGTGCTCGGCGCCAAGATGGCCTTCTGACCCCTTTCAACCTCAGACCCACGGAGACGTTCATGAAGATGGTGACCGCAATCGTCAAGCCCTTCAAGCTCGACGAAGTGCGTGAAGCCCTCAGCACCATTGGTGTGCAGGGCATCACGGTGACCGAAGTCAAGGGCTTCGGCCGACAAAAAGGCCACACCGAGCTGTACCGCGGTGCGGAATACGTTGTGGACTTCCTGCCCAAGGTGAAGATCGAGGCGGCCATCGACGATGCGCTGGTCGAGCGCGTGATCGAAGCCATCGAAGGATCGGCCCGCACCGGCAAGATCGGTGACGGCAAGATCTTCGTCTCCGCCCTCGAGCAGGTGGTGCGCATCCGCACCGGCGAGACCGGCAAGGACGCCCTCTGACCCCCCGCGGCCCCAACACTCGAGAGATGACCATGTTCAAGAAATTCATTGCCACCTGCGCCCTGGGCCTTGCGGTCCTGGGCTTCTCGGGGGCTGTGCTGGCGCAAAGCGCGCCGGCCGCCGCCCCTGCTGCCACAGCTGCCGCACCCGCAGCGTCGGAGGCTGCGGCGCCCGCTGCGGCCGACGCCGCGTCTGCCGCGCCCGCTGCTGCTGCCGCGGCACCCGTGCCCAACAAGGGCGACACGGCCTTCATGACGATCGCCACGGCGCTCGTCATCCTGATGACCATCCCCGGCCTGGCGCTGTTCTACGGCGGCCTGGTGCGCAGCAAGAACATGCTGTCGGTGCTGATGCAGGTCTTCATGATCTTTGCGTTGATCTCGGTGCTGTGGGTGGTGTACGGCTATTCCATGGCCTTCACCGCCGGCAACCCGTTCTTCGGCACGCTGGACAAGCTGTTTCTGAAGGGGGTGACGCCAGATTCGATTGCAGCGACCTTCAGCAAGGGCGTCTACATCCCTGAACTGACCTTCATCGCCTTCCAGGGCACTTTCGCCGCCATCACCACCGCGCTGATCGTGGGCGCGTTTGCCGAGCGCATCAAGTTCTCGGCGGTGCTGCTGTTCTCGGTGCTGTGGTTCACCTTCAGCTACCTGCCGGTGGCGCACATGGTGTGGTACTGGGACGGCCCGGACGCCATCACCGACGCCAAGTCGCTGGAAGCGGTGACGGCCAACGCCGGCTTCATGTGGGCCAAGGGCGCGCTGGACTTCGCCGGCGGCACGGTGGTGCACATCAACGCCGCAGTGGCCGGCTTGGTGGGTGCGTACATGCTCGGCAAGCGCGTGGGCTATGGGCGTGAGTCCATGGCACCGCACAACCTGACGCTGACGATGGTGGGTGCCTCCATGCTGTGGGTGGGCTGGTTCGGCTTCAACGCCGGCTCCAACCTCGAAGCCAACGGCGTGGCTGCGCTGGCCTTCATCAACACCGTGGTGGCCACGGCGGCGGCGACGCTGGCCTGGGCCGGTGCGGAAGCGCTGCTGAAGGGCAAGGCCTCGATGCTGGGAGCCGCCTCGGGTGCGGTGTCCGGTCTGGTGGCCATCACGCCGGCCTGCGGCTTCGTGGGCGTGGGCGGTGCGCTGATCATCGGCGCCCTGGCGGGTGTGATCTGCCTGTGGGGCGTGTCCGGGTTGAAGAAGCTGCTGGGCGCTGACGATTCGCTGGACGTGTTCGGCGTGCACGGCGTGGGCGGCATCCTGGGTGCAGTGCTGACGGGCGTGTTCGCCAGCCCCAGCCTGGGCGGCACGGGCATCTGCAACTACGTCGACAACAAGTGCGGCGAGTGGGGCGGCATCGGCACCCAGGTCTGGATCCAGGTGCAGGGCGTGCTCTACACCGTGGTGATCTCCGCTGTGGTCGCCTTCATCGCCTTCAAGATCGTCGACATGGTGATCGGACTGCGCGTGAGCGAAGAGGAAGAGCGCGAAGGCCTGGACATCTCGTCGCACGGCGAGACGGCCTACAACAAGTAATCGCGCCGCGCGATCACGGTCTTGTGCAAAGGGCCGCCTTCGGGCGGCCCTTTTTCGTCCATGCCTCGCCCGCTTGACGAGCTTCAAGCGTCCGGCCCTGCCCGTCCCTAGAATCGGCCCATGGTCCCTCACCTCATCACCGCCCTGACCGGGCCCATCAACGAGCTCGAGCAGCGCATCCTGGAGTCGATGCCCGCCATCGAGCGCTGGTTCCGGCTCGAGTGGATGGAGCACACGCCGCCGTTCTACACCTCGGTGGACATCCGCAATGCCGGGTTCAAGCTCGCCCCGGTGGACACCAACCTGTTCCCGGGCGGCTTCAACAACCTCACGGCCGAGATGCTGCCGCTGGCGGTGCAGGCGGCCATGGCCGCGATCGAGAAGATCTGCCCCGAGGCCAAGAACCTGCTGCTGATCCCTGAGAAGCACACGCGCAACACGTTCTACCTGACCAACGTGAAGCGCCTGATGCAGATCTTCCACCAGGCCGGGCTGAACGTGCGCCTGGGCACGCTGGACGAGGAAATCAAGGCGCCCACGACCCTGGCCCTGCCCGACGGCAGCGAACTCGTGGTGGAGCCGCTGGTGCGCACGCGCGGGCGGCTGGGCCTGAAGAACTTCGATCCCTGCACCATCTTGTTGAACAACGACCTCTCGGCCGGGATTCCCAAGGTGCTGGAGAACCTGCACGAGCAGTACCTGCTGCCGCCCCTGCACGCCGGCTGGGCCGTGCGCCGCAAGACGCACCACTTCCAGAGCTACGAGGAAGTGGCCAAGAAGTTCGCCAAGCTGCTGGGCATGGACCCCTGGCTCATCAACCCCATGTACGGGCAGTGCGGCGAGGTCAACTTTGCCGAGAGCACCGGGCTGGACTGCGTGCAAAGCAACGTCGACACGCTGCTGGGGAAGGTGCGGCGCAAGTACAAGGAGTACGGCATCAACGAGAAGCCGTTCGTCGTGGTCAAGGCCGACAACGGCACCTACGGCATGGGCATCATGACCGTGCGCGACGCCAAGGAGCTGGCCGAGATCAACCGCCGCACGCGCAACAAGATGAGCGTCATCAAGGACGGCCAGGAGGTCTCCGAGGTCATCATCCAGGAGGGCGTGCCCACCTACGAGCGCATCAACGATGCCGTGGCCGAGCCGGTGGTCTACATGATCGATCGTTACGTGGTCGGTGGTTTCTACCGCGTGCACGCCGAGCGCGGCGTGGACGAGAACCTGAACGCCCCGGGCTCCAGCTTTGTGCCGCTGGCCTTCGACCACAGCCACCAACTGCCGCGCCCGGGCGAGAAGCCCGGTGCCAGCGCGCCCAACCGCTTCTACATGTACGGCGTGGTCGGCCGCCTGGCCATGCTGGCGGCCAGCTACGAGCTGGAAGCCACCGACCCCGAGGCTGAGGTCTACGAGTAAGGCGCACCGCCACGGCGTGGCGGCCACCCCACAGTCCGATGCCTTCGCTCTTGCTGCAATGCGGCATCGGCACTCCAATGACGGGCTGCTTCGTTCTTTCTTCCCATGACCGCTTCTGACGCCCACCGCCCTCACGCGGGTCAAGCGGCCCTAGCCTCCCTCACGCTGGCGGCCATCGGCGTGGTGTACGGCGACATCGGCACCAGCCCGCTGTACGCGCTCAAGGAAGTCTTCGCGCACGGCCGGGTGCCGCTGAACCCGGACAACATCCTGGGCATCCTGTCGCTGGCGTTCTGGACGCTGACGGTGGTGGTGTCGCTGAAGTACGTGGCGCTGATCCTGCGCGCGGACAACAACGGGGAGGGCGGGCTGATCGCCATGCTGGCGCTGGCCTCGCAGGCGGTGAAGGACCGCCCGGTGTTGCGCTCGCGCCTGCTGCTGCTGGGCATCTTCGGCACCGCCATCTTCTTTGGTGATGGGGTGATCACGCCGGCCATCTCGGTGCTGTCGGCGGTGGAGGGGCTGGAAGTGGTCGAGCCTGGGCTGCACCGTTTCGTGGTGCCGCTGACGCTGGTCATTCTGACGGTGCTGTTCGCCGCCCAGCGCTTCGGCACCGGGGTGGTCGGGCGCTTCTTCGGGCCGATCACGCTGCTGTGGTTCGGGGTGCTGGCGGTGCTGGGCCTGGTACACATTGCGCAGCATCCTGCCGTGCTGGTGGCCTTGTCGCCGCACTACGCGGTGGGCTTTCTGCTGGCCCAGCCGGGCGTGGCCTTCGTGGCGCTGGCCGCCCTGGTGCTGTGCGTCACGGGTGCTGAGGCGTTGTATGCCGACCTGGGCCACTTCGGCAAGAAGCCCATCCGCCTGGCCTGGTTTGCGGTGGTGATGCCTGCGCTGGTGCTGAACTATTTCGGCCAGGGTGCCATGCTGTTGCAGCACCCCGAGAACGTGGGCAACCCGTTCTACGAGATGGCGCCGTCCTGGGCGCTGTACCCGCTGATCCTGCTGGCCACCCTGGCAGCGGTGATCGCCTCGCAGGCCCTGATCACCGCGGCCTTTTCCGTCACCAAGCAGGCCATTCAGCTGGGCTATCTGCCGCGCCTGCGCCTGCTGCACACCTCCGTGCGCGAGACCGGGCAGATCTATGTGCCCTTCGTCAACTGGTCCCTCTACGTCTGTATCGTCATCGCGGTGGTGGTCTTCGGTTCCAGCAGCGCCCTGGCCTCGGCCTATGGCATCGCGGTGACGATCGACATGACCATCACCACCGTGATGACCTTCTTCGTCATCCGCTACGGCTGGAAGCTGCCGCTGTGGCTGTGTGTCGCTGCCACCGGCTCTTTCTTCGTCATCGACATCATCTTCTTTGCCGCCAATGCGGTGAAGATCCTGGACGGCGGCTGGTTCCCCATCCTCATCGGGGTGGTCATGTTCACCCTGATGACCACCTGGCAGCAGGGACGCCACCTGATGAGCGAGCGGCTGCGCGACGAGGCTATCGACCTGCCGGTGTTCATCGAGTCGCTGTTCATCCACCCGCCGCTGCGCGTGCCGGGCACGGCCGTGTTCCTGAGTGCGGAAAAGGGCGCCACGCCCTTTGCGCTGCTGCACAACCTCAAGCACAACAAGGTGCTGCACGCGCAGAACGTCTTCGCGACCGTGCGCCACCACGAGGTGCCCTGGATCGGCTTTGACCGGCGCGTGGAGGTGGAAGCGCTGGGCCACGACTGCTGGCAGGTGGTGCTGCACTTCGGCTTCAAGAACGACCCCGACGTGCCCGAGGCGCTGCAACTGCTGGCCGGCCGCGGCATCGTGCTGGACGACATGGAGACCAGCTATTTCCTCAGCCGCGACTCCGTGGTGCCCACCTTCGCCCGGGGCATGTGGTTGTGGCGCGAGAAGCTCTTTGCCAGCATGCACCGCAACGCGGCGGCGGCGGCCGACTTTCTCTACCTGCCGGCCAACCGCATCGTCGAGCTGGGTTCCAAGGTGGAGATTTGAGCGTTGGTGATTTGAGCGCTTGTGGCCAGGTCGTTACGGATCAGAGGCCGCCTTGCACCAGGGTTGCTGAACGCTGCACATGAGTCACATGAGTCCCATGAGTCACATGAGTCCCATGAGCCGCCTGCTGCGCGACTCTTCCTTGCCGGCCGTGGTGGCGGGATTCGTCGCTGTGCTGGTGGGCTTCACCAGCTCGGTGCCGCTGGTGTTTGCCGCCGCCCAGGCGGTGGGGGCTGATGTGGCCCAGACGGCCTCCTGGATCTGGGCGCTGGGCTTGGGGATGGCCCTGACCTCCATCGGCCTGTCCCTGCGCTACCGCCAGCCGGTGCTCACCGCCTGGTCCACGCCCGGCGCGGCGCTGGTGGCCGCCACCAGCGGCATCGACCTGCCTCACGCGGTGGGCGCCTTCATCGCCTGCAGCGCCCTCATCGCGCTGGCGGGCGCAACCGGCTTGTTCGAGCGCCTGATGAGCCGCATCCCGCAGGCCATTGCTGCGGCCTTGCTGGCCGGGGTGCTGGCGCGCTTCGGCCTGGACGCGGCGGGGGCGGTGGCCACGGCCCCGGTGCTGGTGGGCGTGATGGTCCTGACCTTCCTGGCCGGGCGCCGCTTCGTGCCCCGCTACGCCGTGCCGCTCACGTTGCTGGTTGGCACCGCGGTGGCGGCCGCACAAGGCGCCATGGACTGGCAGCGCCTGGGGGGTGCCTGGGCGGCGCCGGTGTGGACGGCACCCGCCTTCAGCCTGCAAGCCCTGATCGGCCTGGCCCTGCCCCTGTTCATCGTCACCATGGCCTCCCAGAACCTGCCGGGGGTGGCGGCCCAACGCGCGGCAGGCTACGACACGCCGGTGTCGCCGCCGCTCGTGGCCACAGGCCTGACGGGTGTGCTGCTGGCGCCTTTCGGCGGCTACGCCTTCAACCTGGCGGCCATCACCGCTGCCATCTGCATGGGCCGCGAGGCGGGCGACGACCCGGCTCGGCGCTACACCGCGGCCGTGGCCGCGGGCCTGTTCTACGGCCTGGCCGGGCTGGCGGGCGGGGCGGTGGTGGGCTTGCTGCAGGCCTTCCCGCGGGAGTTGGTGCTCGCGGTGGCGGGCCTGGCCTTGCTCGGTACCATCGCCTCCGGCCTGGCCACGGCACTGAAGGACGAGCCCCATCGCGACGCCGCAGCCCTGACCTTCCTCGTGACACTGTCGGGGGTGTCGATGCTGGGCATCGGCTCAGCCTTCTGGGGCGTGGTGGCCGGCACGATCGCGCTGCTTGTGCAACAGTGGCGAGCCCGGTGAAGCCAGGGCGGCTGCCGACCCGGCAGCCTTCGTGGACACTTCCGCACCCGTGGCATCTCTCGCAGCTGCTGCAGCCTCCGGTCTGGCTTGACCTGCACTCCTTTCTGACGCCATGCTGATCCTCTTCGTTGCCGACCCGCTGGAGTCCTTCCAGATCTACAAGGACTCCACCTTCACCATGATGCGCGAGGCGCAGCGCCGCGGTCACCGCCTGCTGGCCTGCGAGCCGCGCGATCTGCGTTGGGTGGCCGGCGGTCGGGTCACGGCCCGGGTCCGTGAGATCGCTCTGGCGGAGGGCGCCCAAGGCGGCGAACAGGCCGGCGACGGCGCCTGGTTCCGCACCGTGGTCGTCCACGCTGTCTTCGAGCTGCGCGAGGCTGACGCCGTGGTGATGCGCAAGGACCCGCCCTTCGACAGCGAGTACTTCTACGCCACCCACCTGCTGGGCCAGGCCGAGCGGGAGGGTGCGCAGGTCTTCAACAAGCCGGCGGCGCTGCGCGACCACCCGGAGAAGCTCGCCATCCTGGAGTTCCCGCAGTTCACCCCGCCCACGCTGGTGACCCGGCGCGAGGCCGACATCCGCGCTTTCCACGCCGAGCACGGTGACATCATCCTCAAGCCGCTGGACGGCATGGGCGGCATGGGCATCTTCCGGGTGGGCACGGATGGGCTGAACCTGGGGGCCATCTGCGAGACGCTCAACCGCGGCGGGGCCCAGACGGTGATGGTGCAACGCTACCTGCCGGCCATTGCGCAGGGTGACAAGCGCGTGCTGCTGATTGGCGGCCAGCACGTGCCCTACGCCCTGGCGCGCATCCCCCAAGGTGGCGAGGTGCGCGGCAACCTGGCGGCTGGGGGCAAGGGCGTGGCCCTGCCGCTGACCGAGGGCGAGCGTTCCATCGCCCAGGCTCTGGGGCCGTTGCTCGCGGCGCGCGGCTTGCTGCTGGTGGGCCTGGACGTCATCGGCGACCGTCTGACCGAGATCAATGTCACCAGCCCCACCTGTTTCCGCGAGATCATGGACCAGACCGGCTTCGACGTGGCGGCAATGTTCACCGATGCCCTGGAGCGGGCCGTGGCCGAAGGGGGCACCGCATGAAGAAGAGGGCAGCCCCTCGGACGCCTATGCCCATGCCCACGCCCAAGCACAAACCAGTGAGAGAACCGTCACCGCAATTGATCAACTTGCTGACGGCCGGCTCGGCCCACGCCCCGGAAGATGCCGACGGCCTGACCAACCACCTGCCCATGGCCTTGGCCGCCCTTCACCATCTGGGCGCCAGCCCCGAGCGCTTGGCGGCCTTTGCGCAGGGCTATGCGCCGCGTCTGCAACCCGCCCCGCCGCAGCAGCCCTGGTCCCCGGGCGACCCGTGGCCCGATCGCCTGGGCCGTCCTGAAGCCTGGTCCGGCTACCGTGCGCTGTTCACCGAGTGGATCGCGCAGGAGGGTGCCACCGACATGCTGGGCCAGGTGCTGCCGCAATTGATGCCTGGCGTGGGCGCGGCCGCCTTTCATGGCCTGATCCGCACCGCCAGCGCGGTGCGTTGCGGGCATCTGGGAGAATTGGCGGATGGCCTGGCCTGGTGGGCCAGCCGTCACTTGCGCCTGGGGGCCTTGCACAACCCGCTGGCGGGTACCGCCCGCGCCCCGGCCACCGAGAACCCGGAGGCCTTGTTGCGCGAGCTTCCTGCGGGGAGGTCGCGCCAGCGCCTGATCAGCGACCAACTGCGCGACGTGGCGCGCGATGGCCGCATCAACCGGGTGGCGGCCCGCCTGATGGTGGATGGCCACACCCTGGAGCGCCTGGCCCGCACCGCCGCGTTCGCCTACGCGCATACGGGCAACTTCACTGCCCTGCACCTGGTGACGGGCACCCACGCCCTGCGGGTGTTGACGCGCTTGCTGGATGAACCGCTGGTGGCCTGGGCCTGGCACTGGCAGGCCTTCGCCCACGCGGTGGTGGCCGCACGCCTGCAGCCCGCGGGGCCGGTGGCGCTGCGCCCGTGGAAGACCCTCATCGCGCGCGCCCTGGACCAAGACGACGAGCACGTGATCAAGCTCGTTGAGTCCTGCCTGGAAGAAGAGCGGGCCTACGCCCGCCGCGGCGAGACGCTGTGGCGCCTGGCGGCCTCGCGGGCGGTCAGTCCACCCTGATGGTGTGATCTATTGTTGTAAATCTTCCATATGATGGTAGATTTGCAACAATGTTTGATCGAATCACGGACGCCAGGCTGAGCTGGCTGCTGGCGCGCTTTCCCGCCATCGCCCTGGTGGGCCCGCGCCAGGTGGGCAAGAAGACGATGGCGCTGGCGCACCGGCAGGGCACGGTCGAGCCGCTGTATCTCGACCTGGAACTTCCCTCCGCCCGCCGCCGACTCGACGACCCCGAGGCGTTCCTGCTGGCACAGCGCCACCGCCTTTTGATCCTGGACGAGGTGCAGCGCATGCCGGGGTTGTTCGAGGTCCTGCGGGGGGTGATCGATCTGCGCCGGCGCGAAGGCGAATCGGCAGGCCAGTTCCTGCTGCTCGGGTCGGCCAGCGGTGCGCTCCTGCAGCAGGGCAGCGAGAGTCTCGCGGGCCGCATGGCGACCTTGGAGCTGACGCCGTTCCTGGCCGCCGAGCTGCTTGCCCAGGCCGCGCCAGCGGGGCCGGCTGACCCGGTGCGCGCCCTGCAGGACCTCTGGGTGCGGGGCGGCTTTCCGCTGTCATGGCTGGCCCCGGACGATGCGAGCAGCATGGCCTGGCGCGAGGCCTTCATCACCACTTACCTGGAGCGTGACATTCCACAGCTGGGCCCCCGCATCCCGGCGGTCACCTTGCGCCGCCTGTGGACCATGCTGGCTCATCAGCAAGGAGGTCTGCTGAACCAGGCGCAGTTGGCGGGCTCGCTGGCGGTCAGCGGCCAGACCGTCGGGCGCTACATCGACCTGCTGGCCGACCTCATGCTGGTGCGGCGATTGCCCCCTTGGCATGGCAACGTCGGAAAGCGGCTGGTGCGGACCCCCAAGGTCTACGTGCGGGACTCGGGGCTGGTACACGCCCTTCTGGGCTTGACCACGCTGGATCAGGTGCTCGGTCATCCGGTGGCAGGCGCCAGCTGGGAGGGTTGGGTGATCGAGCAACTGCTCGCGGCGGCGCCCTCGGCCCAAGCCAGTTTCTACCGCACAGCCCGCGGGGCGGAGGCCGATCTGGTGCTGCACTTTCCCGATGGGGCGGCCTGGGTCATCGAGGTCAAGCGCTCCAGCGCCCCCACGGTCTCGCGTGGATTTCAACAGGCCGCCCTGGATGTGGGGGCTGAACGCAAGTTGCTGGTGGCGCCGGTGCCGGCTGCCTACCCGGGGCGCGACGGCCTGGAGGTGATGGGAGTTCCGGACGCTGTGAACGCGGTCGCCCAGGCGTCACCGCAGCCCTGGGCGCAGTAGCCCGCGTCAGACCTCCTCGTCGCACAGCGTCGGCGGGGACTGAGCACCGACAATCCCCCCATGGCCCTTCTCTCGCTCACCGATGCCCACCTCGCCTACGGCCATGTGCCCCTGCTGGACGGCGCCGCCTTTGCGCTGGAGCCCGGCGAGCGCGTGGCGCTGATCGGGCGCAACGGCACGGGCAAGTCCTCGCTGCTGAAGGTGTTCGCGGGGGTGGAGCGCCTGGACGACGGACTGCTTCAGCAGCAGGGCGGCTTGCGGCGCGTGTACGTGCCGCAGGAGCCGCAGTTCGCCCCGGCGGCCTCGGTGTTTGACGCCGTGGCCGAGGGCGTGGCCCAGGCGCGAGCCCTGCGCGAGCGGTATGAAGCCTTGGCCAGCGGTGACCATCCCTCGGCGGAAGGCCGGCAGGCTGATGCGCCCGTGCCCAGCTTGGGCCGCGATGACGCCGGGAGCCTCGACGACCTGGACACCTTGCAGACCCGCATCGAGGCCCTGGACGGCTGGACCTGGGAGCAACGGGTGCATGAGGCGCTGCAGCGGCTGCACCTGGACCCGCAGGCCCGGGTGGACGCCCTGTCCGGCGGCACCAAGAAGCGCGTGGCCCTGGCCCAGGCCCTGGTGGCACGGCCGGACGTGCTGCTGCTGGACGAGCCCACCAACCACCTGGACATCGACGCCATCGAGTGGCTGCAGGACCTGCTGGTGCAGTGGCGCGGCACCGGGGCCGGTTCGGGGTCTTCAGGCGGCCTCGTGCTGGTGTCGCACGACCGCGCCTTCATCGATGCCGTGGCCACCCGCATCATCGAACTGGACCGCGGCGTGCTGCGCAGCTACCCCGGCAACTTCGCCGCCTTCGAAGCCGCCAAGGCCCGTGAACTGGAGAACGAGGCCCTGGCCCATGCGCGCGCCGACAAGCTGCTGGCGCAGGAGGAGGTGTGGGTGCGCAAGGGCGTGGAGGCGCGGCGCACCCGCAGCGTGGGCCGGGTGGCCCGGCTGCAGGCCCTGCGCGCCCAGCGCTCGGCCCGGCGCGACCAGCTCGGCCAGGTTCGGCTGGAGCTGGACGCGGGCTTGCCCCCCGGCAAGATCGTGGCCGAACTGAAGGACGTGAGCATGCGCTTTGGGCAGCAGGTGGTGATCGACCACTTCAGTGCCACGCTGCTGCGCGGCGACAAGGTGGGCCTGATCGGCCCCAACGGCGCCGGCAAGACCACACTGCTCAAGCTCATCCTGGGCGAGCTGCAACCCACCTCGGGCAGCGTGCGTCAGGGCACCCGGCTGCAGGTGGCCTACTTCGACCAGATGCGCGCCGGCCTGGACCTGGAGGCGACGCTGGTCGACACCATCAGCCCGGGCAGCGAGTGGGTGGAGTTCGGCGGGCAGCGCAAGCACGTCATGAGCTACCTCACCGACTTCTTGTTCTCGCCCGAGCGTGCCAACTCGCCCGTGCGCACCTTGTCGGGTGGCGAGCGCAATCGCCTGCTGCTGGCGCGCCTGTTCGCGCTGCCGGCGAACGTGCTGGTGCTGGACGAGCCCACCAACGACCTGGACATCGACACGCTGGACCTGCTGGAAGAACTGCTGCAGGGCTACGGCGGCACGGTCTTCCTCGTCAGCCACGACCGCCGCTTCCTGGACAACGTGGTCACCAGCACCATTGCCTGGGAGGGCGACCCGGCCTACGGCGGCCGCCCCGGCCTGTGGCGCGAGTACGAGGGCGGCTACGAGGACTGGAAGCGCCAGCGCGAGCGCGCTCGCCTGCTGGCTGCGTCTGCGCAGCCCGCCAGGCCTGTGGCGCCAGGCGCTGCTACGGGAACCGCTGCCGTGGCCCAGCCCGCCGTGGAGCCCCGGCTTGAGGCTGTCGCTCACGCGCCCAGCCCCGCATCGCCCCCGCGCAAGCTCAGCTACAAGGAGCAGCGCGAACTCGAGGCCCTGCCGGCGCGCATCGAGGCGCTTGAAGCCGAGCAGAGGACGATAGACGCCGAGCTGGCCGACGGCCTGCTGTTTGCGCGTCATCCGCAGCGGGGGGCCGAGCTGTCCGCACGTCATGCCCGGATCGAGGACGAGTTGATGCACGCGCTGGAACGTTGGGAGGCGCTCGCCGCCCGCTGAAAAGCCAGCGGCTGAGCCTGCAGGTGGCGGCGCTACAGGCCTGCCGAGGCAAGCGAGAGGTGCGCTACAGGCCGTTCAGCGCCAGCAGCGCCCGCATGCGGTGGGTCGCGTGGTCCGGGTCGGCCAGAGCGCCCGCGGCGTCGGCCAGGCGAAACAGCTCACACAGATGGGGCAGCGAGCGGGCACTGTGCTGTCCACCCACCAGGGTGAAGTGGTCCTGGTGGCCGTTGAGCCAGGCCATGAAGACCACGCCCGTCTTGTAGAAGCGCGTGGGGGCCTGGAAGATGTGCCGCGACAGCGGCACCGTGGGCGCCAGCAGCGCGCGGTAGCGCTGCGCCTTGCCTCGGGCCAGCGCGTCCAAGGCGGCGCTCGCCACGGGCGCGATGGCGTCGAAGATGCCCAGCAGCGCGTCGCTGTGCTGCTGCGTGGCGTGCTCGCCCACGCCGTCGCCCTCGATGAGTTCGGGGTAGTGGAAGTCGTCGCCCGTGTACATGCGCACGCCCGGGGGCAGGCGGCGGCGCATGCGCACCTCATGGGCCTGGTCCAGCAGCGAGATCTTGATGCCGTCGACCTTGGACGGGTGCGCTTTGATCACGCCCAGCGCGGTGTCCATGGCCGCCTCGACGTCCGTGCTGCCCCAGTAGCCGGCCAGAGCCGGGTCGAACATGTCGCCCAGCCAGTGCAGGATGACGGGCTCGCGCGCCTGGCGCAGCAGCCGGTCGTAAACACGTTCGTAGTCCGCGGGGCCGCGCGCCACCCGCGCCAGGGCGCGGCTGCACATCAGGATGAGGCGGCCACCCAGGGCCTCGATGGCGGCCATCTGCTCCTCGTAGGCGCGGATCACGTCGTCGAGGCTGCGGGCCTGGGCCGGGTCGAGTTGGTCGGTGCCGCGGCCGCTGGCCACGCGCGCCCCCGGCACGGTGCGTGCGGCCTGCAGCGTGCGCTGGATCAATTGCAGCGAGGTGGGCCAGTCCAGGCCCATGCCGCGCTGCGCGGTGTCCATGGCTTCGGCCACGCCCAGCCCCAGCGACCACAGGTGCTGCCGGTAGGCCAGCGTGGCGTCCCAATCCACTGCGCACTGCAGCCACGGGTCGTTGGCAGCTCGGGGATCGGCCACCACATGGGCAGCAGAGTAGGCGATGCGGTTGAATACCTTGGGGCCGGACGGTGGCGCGACCGGGGTGCCGCGCAGCGCGTAGGCGGCAAGGCGGCCGTCTTCTGTGAGCAGGTTCAGGGTGGCCATGGCAGTGGTGGCGTGTCGGGCAGGTCAGCGGGAGGGGCCAGCGTCTGCATCGCACTGAAGTCGGGCAGCACGGCGCTGGCAAACCCAGGGCAGGCAAGCGACGCAATGGCCATTCGACCGCCTTGAATGCATACGCGGGTGAGCGTCTGGCCATCCGGTGCGACGACCTGTTCGTACAGGTCCGGGTGCGCCTGTGCGAACGCCTGCTGCTCCGCTGCGGGGCGCCCGCGCATGCCGTCCACGTAATGGTGGCCGTTGCGCTCAACGTGCGTGATGCCCAGCAGGCTGACCAGAGCCAGGTCTTGCTGCAGCCCAAGCCCGGGTTGAAGCGTCAGGTCTTCACCCGACAAGAAGAATTGCCCGGGCTTGTGGCACTGTGTGTTCCAGGCCTCGCAGCGCGCGGCATTCAGGACCGACTTGTACAGGCCCTTGCAGGTCTTGCTGGAGACACCGCGCCAGCCGAGGGCGCGGGCCTGCTCGAAGGCCTCCAGCGTGCCATCGGACTCGTCGATGAGCAGAGGCCAGCCGACGTCGGGCGCGGGCCTGTCGGGCTGCAGTGCGATGGCGCGGTGGAAGGGCTGCTCGACAAAGAGCACGCTGTCGGCCAGTTGTTTGAGGGCCGGTGCGGCGCGCAGGCCCTGTGCCAAGGCCGTCAGTGTGGCGGCGTCGACAAACTGCTCGTTGCCGTCCAGCGTGACCTGGTAATCCAGTCCGGTGCGGTCCAGCACTCGCGCAATGGCGTGCAGCCGCTGCAGATCGGCATCGACCTGACCGCTCAGCTTGAGTTTGAAGTGCCGATGGCCGTAGCGCGCGATCACCTGCTCCAGGGTCTGCGGCAGGCCGTCCTGCAAGGGCTCGGTGACGTCGTCAGCGGTGATCGGGTCGGCCAGCCCCACTGTGTGGCGGGCGGCGATCGTGGTCGCCGGTGTCAGACCCGCCAGAAAGGTGTTGAAGTCGAAAGCGCCGAAGGCGGGATGCGTACCGCCTATGCCTGCGAGGTTGCGCCGCATCACCGTGTAGAAGCTCAGGCCCGTGGCCCGGCACAGGGCGTCCAGCACCGCACGGTCGATCAGCGCCGGGCCGTAGGACGCCAGCAGGGGGTTGTGCCCACGTGCGGCGGCGGTCCGTTGGTGCGCGTCATGGTGGCGGGCGAAGTGGCCGAAGGCCGTGTCGTCGCGGGCCGTGGCCTGGTCCGCGGTGTAGGCCTGTGCGGCCAGGTGCAGCACGTCGCGCAGCTGGTCCAGGTTCTGCTCGTTGCTCAGCGCCGGGTTCTTGTCGAACCACTTGGGTGACAGCAGTTCGGCCGCTGCGCCCGTGCTCTGCAACCCGCCAGCGCCCTCGATGTTCACCCGCACCCAGGCCTGCTGGCAGTGCGTGAGCGTGACCACCCCGAAGCGAAACGGCATGCGCAGCCGCACCGGGGCCTCGAACAGCTCGATCTGGGTGATGCGAAAGCGTGGCGCTTCACTGGTCATGGCGTGCCGCCGCGGTGCATGGGCCCAGTGACAAGCCCGCCCGTCACACCGGGGCTTCCAGCGATTCCATCAGGCCCTTGAGGTACCCCGCCGACCAGGCGGCGCAGCCCGGGCCGTCGGGCACATAGTCGAAGGGCTCCACGGCCACCCAGCCATCCCACCCGCCCTGGCGCAGCGCGGTCAGCACGGGGGCGAAGGCCATCTCGCCCTGACCTGGCGCGCGCCGGTTGGGGTCGTTGAGCTGGATGTGCGCCACCAGCCCGGAGGGCAACCAGCGTTCGATCAGCGCCGGTACGGGCAGGTCCTCCGCGAGGCCGGCGGAACTGGTGTCGATCATCGTGCGAAGTGCCGGCTGGCCCGCGGCCTGCACCACGGCCACGGCCTCGGCTACGGTGTTCACCACATCGGTCTGGTCGCGCGACAGCGGCTCGATGCAATAAGTGACACCGCAGCTTGCCGCGGCTTCTCCGGCCAGCGCCCAAGCCGCCGTGGCGCGGGCCAGCGCCTGCGCGTGCGTATCGCCTTGCGGCACGCGCCGCTGCCCGGGCGAGCCGTGCACCAGGTAGCGGCCGCCCATGGCCGCGCACAGCTCGCACAAGTGGCGCATGAAGGCCACCGTGCGGGCGCGCACCGCGGGGTCGGGGTCGGTGATCGAGAGCCCATCGGGCTTGACCAGCAGCCAGTGCAGGCCGCTGATCTCCAGGCCGTGATCGGCCGCCACCTGGCGCAGTTCACGGGCCTGGGTGATGGTCATGGCGGCGGGATCGGCGCAGACCGTGTAGGGCGCGACCTCCAGCCCGGCATAGCCCAGCGCCCGGGCGGTGCGGCACTGCGCCTCGAACGGCATCGGCGCGAGCACCTCGTTGCACAGGGCAAGCTTCATGGCGGGTTCGCGCGCGGGTTCAGGTGCACGGGCGAGGGGCCATCGCGCTCAGCGAGAAGCCCAGGGCAGGCGCCGCTGCACCGCCGGGATGCGCAGCAGCAGGATCAGCGCGATGATGCCGAAGAGGGCGGCCGAGATCGGCCGCGTGAAAAACGGCGTCAGGTCCCCGTCCGACAGCACCAGCCCGCGCCGCAGGTTCTTCTCCATCAGGTCGCCCAGCACGATGCCCAGCACCAGCGGTGCGACCGGGAATTTGTACTGGCGCAGCAGGAACCCCAGCAGCCCGAAGCCCAGCATCGTCCACACATCGAACATGCGTTGCGCCAGCGCGTAGGTGCCCACGACGCACAGCACGAAGATCATCGGCACGATGATGGTGGTGGGCACCTTGAGCACCTGCACCAGCAGCTTGGTCAACACCAGCCCGTAGATCAGGATGCCGATGGTGGCCAGCAGCATCATGGCGACCACGTCGTACACGAACTGCGGCGACTCCGTCATGATCATCGGCCCGGGCTTGACGCCGTGGATCAACATGGCCGCCATCAGCACCGCCGCCGGGGCCGAGCCGGGGATCTGCAGCGTCAGCACCGGGATGATGGCGCCGGGCACGCAGGCGTTGTCCCCCGTTTCCGCCGCCATCAGGCCCTCGACCGAGCCCTTGCCGAACTTCGCCTTCTCCTTGCTGGCGCGCTTGGCCGCGGCGTAGGACGACCAGGCGGCCACATCCTCGCCCACGCCCGGCACGATGCCCACGAAGGTGCCGATGACGCCCGAGCGGATGATGGTGCGCCAGTACTGCAGCACGTCGCGGATCTTCGGGATCACCGTGTCGAAGGGGTTGATCTTCGGCACCGGTCGCTTTTCCTGCATGGCCACCAGGATTTCGGCAAAGCCGAAGGCGCCCACCAGCGCGGGCACCAGCGAGAACCCGCCAGCCAGGTCGCGGTTGTCGAAACTGAAGCGCTCGAACGCGTGGATGCCGTCCATGCCGATGGTGGCGATGAACAGGCCAGCGATGCCCGTGATCCAGCCCTTGAGCGCGTCACCGCCGGTCAGCGTGGCGGAGATGATCACGCCGAAGATCGCCAGCCAGAAGAACTCGTAGGCGCCGAACTTCAGCGCCAGATCGCCCAGCAGCGGTGTGAACAGGGCCAGGAAGAACATGCCGATCAGCGTGCCCATCACCGAGCCGGTGGTGGCGATGCCCATCGCCCGGCCGGCCTGGCCCTGGCGGGCCAAGGCGTAGCCGTCCAGGCAACTGGCCGCCGACGCTGGCGTGCCTGGAATGTTCAGCAGGATGGCACTGCGGCTGCCGCCGTAGATGGCGCCTACGTAGGTGCAGATCAGGATCAGCAGCGCCTGCGACGACGGCAGCTTGATGGTCAGCGTGGTCATCAACGCCACGCCCATCGTGGCGGTTAGACCGGGCAGGGCGCCGATGATCACACCCACCAGCGACGAAGCCAGGGCGAAGAAGATGGACTGCGGCGTCATGAACGACGCCAGCGAATGCCCGAAGGCGAAGAGGCCGTCGAACATCAGGGCAGCCGCACCAGGAAGATGTGCTGGAAGGACAGTGTGACGATGGCGCTCCAGGCCGCGCCGTAGACGCCTGCGCGCAGCCACTGTCCTGCGACCGATCGCCCGAGGGTCACCTGCCGCTCACGGTCGAGCAGGCCGACGAAGACCGTCACGAAGGCGAAGGTGGCCAGCCAGAAAGGCAGGCCGGTGCCGATGAGCAGCAGGGCGTAGACGAGCGTGAGTGCGAACACCGCAGCCATGTGCCGCCACGCGCCGCGCCTGCCGCGCGCAGACGCTGCCGCGCCCAGATCTGCAGCGGCACTGGAGGCGAGCGCGCCTTGCCGCCACGCGCGCACTGCCAGCGCCAGGCCCAGCAACACGATGAGAACCCCCAGCAGCCCGGGCACGAGGCCCGGTGCTTCATAGGGGTTGATGTTCAGGCGCTCCAGCCGGTCCATGCGCCAGGCGCCTGTGGCCACCGCCGCGCCGAAGCTGATCCACAGCGCGGCGGCCACCAGGTCGGCGCGGGCCGAGGGCTCGTCGCCCCCGGGCACTGATGAGGGCGAGGTGTCCATCCGGTGAGGTCAGCGCGTCGTTCGCTCAGGGCTTGGCGATGCCCACGGTGTCGGGCGCCACCTTGGTCTTGCCGCCGGCGTGCAGCAGCCAGGCGTTGGCCTGCACGGCCGGGAAGGCGGCGGTCTGTGCCGCCTCGCCCGCGGCCGGTGCGAACAGCGCGCCGCGGTTGGCGGCGTACTTCTTCAACGCCTCGTTGTTGACGATGTGTTCTGCCCAGGCCTTTTCCAGGGTGGCGATCACTTCCGCCGGCACGCCCTTGGGGATGAAGATGCCGAAGTAGTTGGGCGGCGCCTTGAAGCCGGCGATGGTCTTGCTGATGGGCTCGATGACGCCGAAGCCCTCGATCTCCAGCGGCCGGTCGCTCACCGTGGCCAGCGGGCGCAGGCGCTTGCCGCGGATCATCTCGGCCTGCTCCACCGCCAGCTGCGTGGTGACTTCGGTTTCGCCCGACACGGTGGCCACCACGGCGGGGTTGCCGCCGTCGTAGGTGACGTGACGGTACTTGGCGCCCGTGGCGCGGGAGATGGCTTCCATTGCGTTGTGGCCGCCGGAGGTCACGCCCGCGGTGGCCACCTTGATGTCGGGCCGGGCCTTCATCGCTTCGATCAACTGGCCCACGTTCTGCCAGGGCGTGGACGGGTTGACGCCCACCACCGCGATGTTGGCCACGTTCAGGAACAGGTGCCAGTCCTTGATGCCGGCGTTGAGCATGCCCAGCGACTGGTAGGTGCCCAGGTCCTGCGCGGCGCCTGCCGTCCAGGTGTAGCCGTCACGTGGCGCTTCCCAGGCGTTCTTGCTGCCGATGGAGCCTGCGGCGCCCGGCTGGTTGACGACCACGATCTTCTGGCCCAGCACCTTCTCCAGTTCGGCCGCGGTCACGCGGGTGACCTGGTCGGTGGAGCCGCCCGCGGCCCAGGGCACGATCAGGTTGATGGGCTTGTTGGGCTTCCACTGCGCCTGGGCCGTGGCGCTGAACGCCAGCACGGCAGCGCCTGCAAGGGTGGTGGTGAAGAATCTGCGCTTGTTCATGGGATGTCTCCTGTTCGTGTGGTGGGGTTGAGAAAGCCGAACTTCAGCGTGTGGGTGGATGGAAGCTGTGGTGCGGTGGGCTGCATCAGGCGCCGAGCCAGCGCAAGCGATGTTCGCGTACGAAGTCGTCGTCGTTCAAGTCGGGGTGGCCCCGGTAGACGCGGTCGATCTCCTGTGCCTGGCCAGGGCTTAAGCCTTCGGTCGGGTCCAGGCACCAAGTGCCTTCGAGCAGGCCCTGGCGGCGCAGCACCTCGTGGCAGCCGGCAATGCAGCCCGCAAAACCGTTGGCGACGTCGAAAAAGGCTGCGTTGCAATCGGTCACCCGCGCATCCAGGGCCAGCAGGTCTGCGTCCACGGCATCGCGCTCGGCTGCGGCATGGCAACGGGCCAGTAACTCGACCGCGCGCCGCGTCCACACGCTCCAATGCCCCAGCAGGCCGCCCGCAAAGCGCAGGCGCACCATGCCATCTTCACGCGGCACGTCAAAGGGTGTCAGCAGATCCAGCACGATGTGGTCGTCGTTGCCGGTGTAGAGCGCGATGCGCTTCTCCGCACGGGCGGCCGCCACGCCACGCAGCACTTCCAGCGTGTGGTAACGGTGGAAGGGCGCGATCTTGATCGCCACCACCTGGGGCAACCGGGCGAAGGCTTCCCAGAAGCCGGCCGGCAGCTCGATGCCGCCCACCGCCGGCTGCAGGTAGAAGCCCACCAGCGCGATCTCGCGTGCCACCGCCTCGCAGTGCGCGAGGATCTCATCGACACCGCACCCGCGCAGGGCTGCCAGGCTCAGCAGGCCGGCGTGGTAGCCGAGTTCGCGCGCCGTGGCGGCTTCGCGCCGGGCCTGCTCGGTGCCGCCGGCCAGGCCGGCAATCATCACCAGCGGACGCGGGCCGCCCAGGGGCTCCCAGCTTCGCGCCGTGTCCATCGCCAGCTTCAGCACAGGCGCGTACAGACCATGCTCGCGGATGGCGAACTGCGTGGTGTGGACGCCCACGGCGAGGCCACCGGCGCCGGCGTCCATGTAGTAGCGGGTCAGTGCCCGCTGGCGGCGCTCATCGAGCCGGCGCTGCGCATCCAGCGCGAGGGGGTGCGCGGGAATGACGGCGCCGCGCCGCAGCGCTTCTCGCACCGCGGCCGGGATGCGCGCCACCACCGGGTCGGTGGCAGCTTCAATAGTGTCCATCTCGCACCTCGAAGTGCGTGGGCTTGCCCAGCGAGCGGCCCCCGCGTTGCGCCCAGGCGGCCGTCCAGTCCAGAAGCGTTTCCAGGCCCGCGGCGGGCGAGCCCCAGAGCCCGTCGGCCTGCTCGCAATCGACCAGCCACGCGGTGGGCGCCTCCTGCCCTTCGAAGCGCACCTCACGCTGCAGGCGCTGGCCCAGACCGAGCGCGGCTGCGCGGATGGAGACCTTCGGCCCGCTCAGGTTCAGCGGCCTGGACGGTGCTTCGCACGCCAGCAGCGAGCGCAGCGCGCGTTCGTTGGCGTCGCCCTGCCAGATCAGGTTGGCATGCCCCATGGTCAGTGGCACTGCCTCGCCCGCCACGATGTGCGCGGCCAGATCGTGCAGCACGCCGTAACGCATGTCGATGGCATAGGACAGCCGCAGGCGCACGCCCGGTGTGCCGTGAACGTGCGAGAAGTGCTCGAACATCCGTTCGCGCGCGACGCAGGAATTCGCGTACTCGCCGGGTGGTGTCAGTGCAGCGTCTTCTCGCGCGCCGGGGCCGTCCACCGGCACGAAGGGGTAGACGCAGGCGGTGGAGAACACCACGAGGCGCGAGCGCGCGAAGCGCTGCGCCACCAGCGCCGGCACATGCGCGTTCATGGCCCAGGTCAACCACTCGCTGCCCTGGCTGCCGAACTTGCGCCCGGCCATGAAGACGACGTTGGGCACCTCGGGCAGGGCGTCCAGGGCTTGTGCCGACAGCAGGTCGGCCTCCAGGCACTCGATGCCCTGGGCCTCCAGCCGGGCCTTGAGCCCCGGCTCGGAAAAGCGCGCCACGCCGATCACACGCTTGTGCGGCGCGGCGCGTTTGGCCATGCGCGCCAGCGTGGGGCCCATCTTGCCGCCCACGCCCAGCACGAGGATGTCACCGTCCAGCGCGGCCAGGTCGCCTACCAGCGCGGCCGAGGGCCGCGTCATCACCTCTTCCAGGTGGGCCTCGTCCTCGAATGCGCCCGGCAGGCCTTGGGTTGCCGCTGCTTTGCTCATGCCAGCCTCGCTGCTTTCTTCACCAGTGTCAGCCGTGCCATCTCGGGGGATTTCTTGTAATGCGCGTCCATCGGGTAGCACCCCGAGACCATGCCGTTGCGCGGTGCGGTGGTGCAGTCGCTGAAGGTGCGGCACAGGCGCTTGCGCTGCAGCGGCCGGCCGGCCAGCAGGTCGGCGGGCAGCTCGGGGTAAGACAGCATCAGCCGGCCCAGACCGACGAAGTCCGTCCAGCCCTCTCGCACCACGGCCTGCGCCACCTGCGGCAGGAACTCCTGCAGGTAGGTGTAGCCGCTGCCGGCGAACACCAGGTCCGGAAAGCGCTGCTTCAGGTCGCGCACGGCCGCCAGGTGGCGCATCACGCCCACCAAGGGGTCTTCCGGTGGCTGGTAGCCGTCCGATGGCGGGTACAGCGCGGGACGGGTGAGGTGCGGGTTGTAGTACGGGCTGCCCAGCGTGATGTTGAACAACCTGATGCCCAGGTTGCGCGCAATCTCGATGAAGCCGGCGGCCTCGTCCAGACCCGACTGGGTGGGGTCCTGCTCGTCCGGGCCGAAGCCGTAGCGGTAGGGCAGGGCGCTGCCGTGGTCCACAGGCACGCCCGGGCCCAGCAGGTCGGGCGTGGAACGCGTGGGGTCGGCGCGGTAGGGCAGGAAGTCGAAGGCCGACAACCGCACGCCCATCTCCAGGCCTGGGGCCTCGGCGCGGATACCCGCCACCAGTTCGCGCAGGAAGCGCGTGCGGTTCTCCAGCGAGCCGCCAAAGTCACCCGGCCGGGTCTTGGCGGCCAGAAACTCGTGGCCCAGGTAGCCGTGGCAATGCTTCAGGTCGACAAAGTCAAAGCCGATGTCGCGCGCCCGCCTGGCGGCGGCGACGAAGTCGTCGATCAGGGCGCGGATGTCGCCGTCCTGCATCACGCGGATGCGCTCGGCCGGGCCGAACCGTCCGTCCAGCAGCGGGTGGTGGAACAGCACCTGCGGCTCCATGCGCGCGGGGTCGTTGGGTTTGCAAAAGCGCCCGGAGTGCGTGAGCTGCAGTCCGATCACCAGGCCTGCGTCGCTGCCCATGGCGCGGCGGTGTTCGGCCACGAGTTCGTCGCGCAGCCGGGCGATGTCGCCTTGCGTGTGTTCGTTCAGAATTAGCTGCTGCGGGTTGGCGCGGCCGGCGTGCCGCACCGCCACCGCTTCGCCGCCCCACACCAGCTTGGCGCCCGAGGCGCCGAAGTGCCGCCAGCGCCGAAGCGTGTTCTCCGATGGGCGGCCGTCGGCTAGCCCATCCCAGCCTTCCATGGGTTGCACGCACCAGCGGTTGCCGATGGTCCAGTCGTGTACCTGCAGCGGCTGCGCCAGGGGCGAGGCGGCGCCCAGCGCCATCTCGTCGTCACACGGCATGCCCAGCCCCAGGCGCTGCAGGTTGTCGCGAAAGCCTGCCGCGCTCTCCAGCCCCTTGACCTTGACGAAATCGCCGAACTTCATGCGCGTGCCTGTGGCTGGGGTGGCTGCGGCAGCCGTGTTGGCGCCGGCGGGCCGGCCTGGGGCAGGCTCGGGCTCATCCGAAGAAGCGGTTGGGCTTGTGGAAGATGCCCAGCACCAGTGCGCCCTGCGGGGCGTGGGCCGCGTGCCGGCTGCCTGCCGGGCGCCAGACGAAGTTGCCTGCCGTGACCTCGCCCTCTTGGTCCACCAGGCTGCCCTCGAGGACCCAGCTCTGCTCGAGTGCGACGTGCTCATGGTCGGGCAGCACCGCGCCGGGGTCCATGCGGGTGAGCACGGTCTGCAGTCCGGTGTCGGGGTCATGAACCAGGACCTTCACGCTGACGCCGGGGTAGGGCGTGGGCGTCCAGGGCAGTTCGTCGCAATTCACGTAACGCGAAGACAGTGCTTCAAGCCCGGCATGCCGGTGCTCGAGGCCAGGGGTGTGCAGGCTCAAGGGTTTCCTCCGGATCCGTCGGGCCTGGCGCGCCGGCCTTCACGGGGTTCCACTTCATGATAGCGGCGTGCCAGACCCGCACAAACCCTGATGCCGGGCTTCGCTACAGGGCCCGGGTCCGGCGGGCGGCTGGTGTAAGGTCGGCCTCCCGCGCAGTCTTGCGCTCAGCCTCACGCCCGAGTGCTCGCACGGTCGTCCGCCGCGCCGCTTGAACGATCCCGGTCCTTGCCCCCGCCCCCGCCTCCGCCCCCGCCTCTGCTGCCCATGACCACCTTCGCTGCCATCGGCCTGGACCACCGGCACATCTACCACCTGATCGGTGAACTGCTTGCTGCCGGCGCACAGTGCGCCGGCTACTGGACGGGCACCAGCGACCCCAAGGTGCTGGAAGGGGTGCGCGAGCGCTTTCCCACGCTGCGCGCCGTGGACGACCGCGACGCCCTGCTCGACGACCCCGCCGTGGACTTGGTCGTCAGTGCCGCCGTGCCGGCCGAGCGCGCTGCGCTGGCTGTGCAGGCGATGCGCCGCGGCAAGGACGTGCTGGTGGACAAGCCCGGCGTCACCTCGTTCGAGCAACTGGCGCAGGTGCAGGCCGCAGTGGCCGAGACCGGGCGCATCTTCTCCATCTGCTTTTCCGAGCGCCACGTCGTGCCCGCGGTGGAGGCGGCCCGGCGCCTGGTGGCCGACGGCGCGATTGGCGAGGTGATTCAGACGCTGGGTCTGGGTCCGCACCGCCTGAACCGCGCCATCCGCCCGGGCTGGTTCTTCGACCGTCAGCAGTTCGGCGGCATCCTGGTGGACATCGCCTCGCACCAGATCGACCAGTTTCTGGTCTTCACCGGGGCGCAGGATGCCCAGGTGGTGCACGCCGCCGTGGGCCACCACGGCACGCAGACGGATGGCGACTTCCAGGACTTTGGCGAAATCGTGCTGTGCAGCCGGCCCGGGCAGCCGGGCCAGCAGCCCGGCCAGCAGCGCGGCTACGTGCGCGTGGATTGGTTCACGCCCGAAGGTTTGCCGACCTGGGGCGACGGGCGGCTGTTTATCCTGGGCACCACGGGTTCGATCGAGATCCGCAAGTACCTGGACATCGAGGGGCGGTCCGGCACCAACCACCTGTTCCTGGCCGACCGCCACGGCACGCGCCACATCGACTGCAGCGCCGAGCCCCTGACCTTCTTCCGGGCGTTCCTGCACGACGTGCGGGAGCGCACACAGACGGCCATGACGCAGGCGCATGTGTTCACGGTGTGCCGCCTGGCGCTGGAGGCTGATGCCTGGGCCACCTCGGGGGCCCGCGCATGACGCGCACTGGCGTGGCCCTGGTGGGCCTGGGCCCGGGCTCGCAACCGCATCTGAAGAGCCTGGCGGACCTGCAGCACCGCGTCGAGCTGCGTCATGCCGTGTGCCGGCGCCCGGCCCAGGCCGACCTGGGCCCGTTCAACGGCCAGCTCGCCGCCACGGCCGACCTGGACGCCGCGCTGGCCGACCCCGCCGTGCAGGCCGTCATCGTGGCCACGCCCGCGGGCACGCACCTGGACATCGCTTCCCGCTGCCTGGCCGCAGGCAAGCACACGCTGGTGGAAAAGCCGCTGGAGACTTCCCTGCCGCGCGCGCAGGCCCTGGTGGAGCAGGCACGCCGCTCCGGCTTGCGCTTCGGCGTCGTGCTGCAGCACCGTTTCCGCCCGGGCTCGCAGCGCCTGAGCGCCCTCTTGCAGGAAGAAGCCCTGGGCTCGGTGCAGTTCGCCACCGTGCGCGTGCCCTGGTGGCGGCCCCAGGCGGGCTACTACGACCAGCCCGGCCGCGGCACGCGCGAGCGCGATGGCGGTGGCGTGCTGCTGACGCAGGCCATCCATGCGCTGGACCTGTTCCGCAGCCTGGTGGGTGTGCGCGAGGTGCAGGCCGCGCAGGCCAGCACCACGGCTGTGCACCGCATGGAGACCGAGGACTACGCCGCCGCGCTGCTGCGCCTGGGCCACGGCGCCCCGGGCCTGCTGATGGCCACCACGGCGCTGTACCCCGGCTCGCCCGAAGTGCTGGAGATCGCCGGCACCCGCGGCGCGGCCACGCTGGCGGCTGGCCGTCTGCAGGTGCGCTGGCACTACGGCCGCGAGGAAACGGTGGAGGCTGAAGGTCCGGGGGGCAGCGGCGCGGCCATTATGGACTTTCCGCACGACGCCCACCGCGCCCTGATCAGCGACTTTCTCGACGCCGTGGCCGAGGGCCGGGATCCGCTCGTCACCGGCGAGGAGGCCCTGGCCACGCACCGCCTGATCGAGCAGGTGCTGGCCGCTGCGGCGCAGGCCGGGTGACTCGGCAACACTCCTCTGGCCCAAGAGGCCGAACCAAGCCTTCATGACCTCTTCTGAATTTGCTGCCCTGCTGGTGTTCTCCACGGCCATGGCCTTCACGCCCGGGCCCAACACCACCTTGTCGGCGGCGCTGGCCGCCAACGGGGGCTTGAAGCGCGCCATGACCTTCATCCTGGCCGTGCCCTTTGGCTGGGGCTTGTTGCTGCTGGCCTGCGCAGGAGGCCTGGGCGCCCTCATCCAGGCCGCGCCGGTGTTGCGCGGGGGCATCAAGGTGCTGGGCCTGGCCTACATGCTGTGGCTGGCCTGGAAGCTGGCCACCACCGCGCGCATGGCCGAGGCTGACGGCGGCTTGCGTGTGGGGTTCTGGCAGGGCGTGATGCTGCAGTTCGTCAACATCAAGGCCTGGATGAACGCGTTGACCATCAGCGCCGGCTGGATCACCGTGGCCGAGCCCATCGCCCCGCGCCTGGCGATCGTGCTGCCGCTGATGATGGCCTACGGCCTGGCCAGCAACTTCACCTACGCCCTGATCGGCTCCACGCTGCGCTCCTGGCTGGCGGTGGGCCGGCGCCTGGTCTGGTTCAACCGTGCGCTCGCGGCGGTGCTGGTGGCCACGGCCGGGTGGATGGCCGTGTTGTGAGCGCGCAGGCACCCGGCTCTCCATCGCCTGCCCAGGTGCGCCGCGGCCTGCTGCTGGGCTTCGTGGGGGTGGTCATCTTCGCCATGACCTTTCCGATGACGCGCCTGGCCGTGGGCGATGCCTCGGCACCGCAGATGTCCCCCGCTTTCGTGACGGCCGCGCGCGCGGCGCTGGCGGGGCTGCTGAGCATCGTCTACCTGAGCTGGGTGGGCGCATCGGTACCGGAGCGGCGGCACTGGGTGCCCCTGGCGGTGTGCGCGGCGGGCACGGTGGTGGGCTTTCCGCTGTGTATCGCTCTGGCGTTGCGCGAGGTGGAGTCCATGCATGCGGCCGTGGTCACCGGCATCATCCCTCTGGGTACGGCGGTGGTGGGGGCGCTGTGGCTGCGCCAGCGCCCGTCGGCGGGCTTCTGGGCCTGCGCGCTGGCGGGCTGTGGGCTGGTGCTGGCCTTCGCGCTGTGGCAAGGCGGTGGGCGTCTGGTGCCGGCTGACGGCTGGCTGCTGCTGGCGGTGCTGTCCACCTCCATCGCCTACGTGGCCGGAGCCCGCGTCTCGAGCGTGATCCCGGCCCAGCAGGTGATCTGCTGGGTGGTGGTGGGCTCGCTGCCGCTGACGCTGCCGGCCACCGCATGGTGGTGGCCGGTGGACACCACGCCCAGCCTGGCCGCCTGGGGCGGCCTGCTTTATGTCAGCCTGTTCTCCATGTGGCTGGGCTTCTTCGCCTGGTATGGCGGCCTGGCCCTGGGGGGCATCGTGCGCGTGAGCCAGGTGCAGCTGATCCAGCCTTTTCTCGCGCTGCTGTTCGCCGTGCCGGTGCTGGGCGAGCGGCTGGACCCCGTGACCGTGGGTTTTGCGCTGGCGGTGATCGCCGTGGTGTTCGTCAGCCGGCGCATGGGAGTGGGGCAGCCCAAGGCGCGCTGACGCAGCGCCGTCCTGACGGGCAGCCGCGCCGCAGACAGGGCTGCGCATCGCGCAGGGCCCCGCTGAAGGCGCCAGTGGGCCCGATGCGGTCCAGCTCGCCCGGCCCGTGAACCTCGTCCCAGCCTGCACGGCGAACGAAGTTGCCCCATCCTCAAGCATGGCGCACCCTGCTGGCGTTCAGCTGCAAGCGGCGCGGCTTCTGCCCCTCGTGCGGCGCGCGGCGGATGTCGCAGACGGCAGCGCACCTGGTGGACCACGTCGTCCCGCACGTGCCGGTGCGCCAGTGGGTGCGAGTTTGTCAACTTCGGCTGCCGATTCCGCTGCGTGTGCTGCTGGCCGCGCAGCCCGAGCTGGTCACGCCGGTGCTGCAGGTGGTGCAGCGGGTGGTCGAGCGGCATCTGCTGGACCACACGGGGCTCAAGAGCGACGAAGGCCCGGGCGGCGCGGTCACGCTGATCCAGCGCTTCGGCTCGGCAGCCGACCTCAATATTCACCTGCACTGCCTAGGGCTGGACGGCGTGGCTGGTCTAGGAGATGGGGCCGGCCTGGCTGGCCGAGCCGGATGCCGACGGCGAGGAGGCGCGCACGCTGCGGCCGCTGCAGGCGGCGGCCATCAGCTTGCAGGCCGATACCACGCGAGGCCACCGCCCGCCAGCGCCTGTGCGCCGACATCGACGGTTTCTGAGGCGGCGGTTTTGTCCGTCGTCAAAGGCGCACGGCGCCCTGTTGCCAGGCGTTGTGCAGGGCCGTCGCCGTCAGGCTCTGGCCGTCGGCTGCCAGTCGTTCCAGCAGCCGCTCGGGCTCGGGTGCCGAGCGCAGCGTAGCGCGAAGGGCGGCGAAGGCCGAAGCGACGGCTGCGGGGTCTTGCCGGAACTGATTCAGCAGGAAGGCATCGGGCTGCTGGACTTCGATGCCCAGGGCGGCCAGCTTGCGGACGCCGAAGTCGAGGATGTTCTTGGTGACGAGGCTGACGACCTGGGTACTGGAATAGAAGTCACCGGCCAGGATAGCTGCTGCGCAGGCAGCGACGTGGGTGTCTTTGGCGGAACGCATCGCTGCCGCCACTCCGTCGAACTGGGCCTGGACTTGCTGTGTCGCAATCTCTGCTTGCGGCAATGCAGCCCGCATGAGTTGCTCGTGGCGACGCGCCGATTCGGCGTCCGGCTTGCGGCCGGTATCGACGAGCGCCCGGCTAATCTCGTCAAGGATCAGCGGGCTCCAGTGCAGGCGGATCACCCCCTGGTAGTCGAGATGGATCAATAGGCCGCGGGTGGTGGCGCCGAACAGGGTGTCGGCGTCGGCAACGACAGGGACCACGGATCTCAGCCCGCGAAGATCTCGCTGTCGAGGTCGGCACCGAGCTGGCCCAGGGCCTTGCGGCGTCGGGTCTGCTCCTGGCGGTGCCATGCCAGGACGGCGGATTGGAGGACACGTCGCTGGTTACCCACTTGCTGGTGCAGTGGGATGTCACCGGCTTCGATGCGCGCCACGATGTAAGGGCGGGAGACGCCGACCAGATCAGCCGCTTCCTGGGTGGTGAATACCGGGTCCGTTGCAGGTTCTGACTTGATGGTCGTGGGCTTTCGGGTGCTGCCGCTGATGGTCGGGTTCTGGAAGAGCTGCGCGAATTCGCTCTTGATCAGCCGCGTGGCCTGAGGTGTCAGCTTGACGTGGCGCCGCACGACCTCGACCAATGGGTCGATGTTCACCGACATGGCTGGTGGGGCGATGCGTTGCGAGGACTCGGTGGGCTTGCGGGCGGTCTTCATGCGGTTGAGTTTATCAGGTTCACTCGAAATACTCGAATCTCGCGAAAAGGCGAGCAGGGTCGACGCTGGGCGTGAACGATATGGTGGCGGAAGGTGTGGCGTTGAGCCTTGTTGCGCAGCTGGTGCAGGTGGTGGCGCCAGGTCCCGATGGGCCTGGGCGTGGCCCCGCTGCGCGGGGCCGGGCTGTTGCGCTGCGCGTCGAGCCGCTGTCAAAGGCCCAGCGTATCGCCCCTGTCGGGCTGCCATCCGTAGATGGCGTTCAGGACTTCGACCGATGCGCGCTGGACGATCTTGTCCTCCAGCGCGGGCACGCCCAAGGGGCGCTTGCTCCCGTCGGCCTTGTCGATACACGCCCTTCTCACGAGCTGGGGGCGGTAGCCGTCTCTGCCCAGCCGGCCCGGCAGGTTTCGGAGGTTGACCCCCAGGTTCTCGGCCCGCGGGCAGCGGGCGTGGAAGTCGCAGCCCGGCGGTGGGCCGCGGGTTCTCTGGCCCGAGGCCGCCTTGGTCGCGCCGCCGGAGATGAGCGCGTCCAGGTAGTGCCGACGCCACGGCCGTGGTTCATGCGGGCACTCCGGTGACCGCCGACCCTCCATCGGCATCCCCCATCGGAGTGATCCACGCGGGGGTGGGCAGGCCCGGCGATCCGAGCGACGCTGTGCGCTCCCGGACTGCGCCGCACCCCGACCATGTCGAACGCCCGCCGGCTGCCTGCCCGCGCGGGATCTTGCGCGGCCCGCCCACCCTCGCCCGCTCCACTACGAGCGCCACCGCCCCGAGCAGACCACGCTGTACCGTCTGGTGCAGCAGCACGCGGCCCACTTCATCGCCCACACCGCGGCCGGCACCGGCGCCGAGTTGCCCCGGTTCATCAAAGCTGAGCCCGGACACAAACAGTCCGGGGGACTGTTTGTGCCTGGCGAAGAGCCGGGCCGCTGGCCCATGGCTTCCTGCGCCTGCGCTGCGGCGACTGCGGGCACGACAAGCTGCTGGCGTTCAGCTGCAAGCGGTGCGGTTTCTGCCCGTCGTGCGGCGCCCGGCGCATGTCACAGACGGCAGCGCACCTGGTGGACCACGTCGTCCCGCACGTGCCGGTGCGCCAGTGGGTGCGAGTTTGTCAACTTCGGCTGCCGATCCCGCTGCGCGTGCTGCTGGCCGCGCAGCCCGAGCTGGTCACGCCGGTGCTGCAGGTGGTGCAGCGGGTGGTCGAGCGGCATCTGCTGGGCCACACGGGGCTCAAGAGCGACGAAGGTCAGGGCGGCGCCGTCACCCTGATCCAGCGCTTCGGCTCGGCAGCCAACCTGAACATCCATCTGCATTGCCTGGTGCTGGACGGCGTGTACCGCTGCGACGGCGACGGCGCGCCCAGCTTCGTCGAGGCGGGTGCGCCCACCGACGACGGCTGCGTGCGCTGCTGCACACCGTCATCGCCCGGCTGATGAGGATGCTCACGCGCCGGGGCGTGCTGGTCGAGGACATGGGCCAGACCTGGTTGGCCGAACCGGATAGCGACAGCGACGAGGCGCGCACACTGCGGCCGCTGCAGGCCGCGGC
>Ga0315907_10000379_pt1 | contig 64525 bp, 58 predicted proteins | sample LakEriMetagenome_3_FD_203525 | JGI IMG/M metagenome (GOLD analysis project Ga0315907, IMG submission 203525) | Freshwater fungal communities from buoy surface, Lake Erie, Ohio, United States - Buoy 12 MA123 | ecosystem: Environmental > Aquatic > Freshwater > Lake > Lake biofilm | place: USA... | reverse complement strand
AAAGTTTATTAGGTGATCCAACAAAAGCAAGAACACAATTAGGTTGGAATCCAAGTCGCACCTCTATTGAAGAACTCGTAAAAATCATGATGCAACACGATTTAAACTATGTAGTTCGTTTTAAAGATAGAGATTCATTAAAAAAATACGAATAATTAAATTCTACTATGAAAATTCTTGTTACGGGCGGCAACGGAATGGTGGGGAAAAACATTTTGGAACATCCAGAAGCTGCTCAACATGTCTTATTATCACCTTCAAGTTCTGAATTAAATCTACGAGATTATAATGCGGTAGATATATATTTGAAAAAACACCAGCCCGATTTTATTATTCATTCCGCTGGATTAGTTGGAGGCATTCAAGCCAATATGGCAAGACCTGTGGATTTCTTAGTCTATAATTTAGACATGGGCAGAAACATCATCATGGCAGCTAAAGAAAATGGAATTAAAGGGTTTATGAATATGGCAAGTTCTTGCATGTATCCGCGAGGAGCTCAAAACCCATTGCAGGAAGAATTAATTTTAAAAGGAGAATTAGAACCCACAAACGAGGGGTATGCTATTGCAAAAGTTGTCGCTACTCGTTTGTGTGAATATATTGTAAAAGAAAATTCAACATTGCAATACAAAACCGTTATTCCATGTAATTTATATGGAAAATACGATAAGTTTTCGCCTGAACATTCGCATATGGTTCCAGCAGTAATTAAGAAAATTTACGAAGCTAAACAAAACAACGCAACTGAAATTGATATTTGGGGAGATGGTTTAGCCAGAAGAGAATTCATGTACGCAGGAGATTTGGCCGACTTTGTGTTTTATGCTTTAGAAAAATTTGACCAAATGCCTCAAAACATCAATGTGGGATTAGGATTTGATTATACGATTAACGAATACTATCAAACCATTGCTAATGTAATTGGATTTGAAGGAAAATTTATTCACGATTTGTCAAAACCCATTGGAATGAAACAAAAACTAATTGATGATACGAAACTGAAGCGTTTTGGTTGGCAACATCAAACCTCTTTAGAAGAAGGAATAAAAAAAACAGTTGAATACTTTAAAAAATCGGTTTTACATGATTAAATATCCATTAGCATCCTCAACTTGGGATGAAAAAGAAATAGAAGCTATAAATGGTGTTATCGCAAAAGATATGTACACTATGGGTGAAGGCGTAAAACAATTTGAAGACGATTTTTCAAACTTTGTCAATTCAAAATATGCTATTATGGTAAATTCAGGCTCGTCGGCAAACTTAATTGCTGTTGCAGCTATGTTTTATACTAAAAATCCAAAACTAAAAAGAGGAGATGAAGTAATTGTTCCTGCGGTTTCTTGGTCAACGACATATTATCCGTTATATCAATATGGTTTGAAATTAAAATTTGTAGATGTAGATTTACACACTTTAAATTTTGACTTAGACCAACTGAAATTAGCTGTTACCGATAACACAAAAATGATATTAGCTGTTAATCTTCTGGGTAACCCCAATAATTTTGATGCAATAAAAGAAATCATCGGTTCTAGAGATATTATTTTGATGGAGGATAATTGTGAATCGATGGGTGCAGAATTCAAAGGAAAACAAACTGGAACCTTTGGTTTAGTGGGTACTTTTTCTACTTTCTTTTCACACCACATGGCTACTATGGAAGGGGGTTTAATTGTAACCGATGATGAGGAAATGTATCACGTAATGATTTGCTTAAGAGCACATGGTTGGACACGTCATTTGCCAAAAGAAAATCAAATTTCAAACAAAAGTGATAATTGGTTTGAAGAATCATTTCGTTTTTTATTACCCGGTTACAATGTGCGTCCAGTTGAAATGAGTGGCGTAATTGGTGTAGAACAATTGAAAAAATTACCCTCTTTCTTAGAGCAAAGAAGAAAAAATGCCGAATTATTTATTTCCCTTTTTGCTGATACTAAAGATTTCTACATTCAGAAAGATATCGACAATAGTAGTTGGTTTGGATTTAGTTTTATTATTAAACCTGAATCTAATTTAAACCGATTAAATATTGTAAAAAAATTAGAAGAAAACTACATTGATTGCCGCCCTATTGTTACAGGAGATTTTACTAAAAACGAGGTGTTGAAGTACTTCGATTGTGAAATTTTTGGCGAAATGAAAAATGCACAATATTTAGATAAAAATGGCTTCTTTGTTGGTAATCACCAAATCGACTTAACAGAAGAAATTAAGCATTTGCATCGAGTGTTAACTTCTCTGTAATCAAAAAAATTTCTCATGAAACAATTTACTTTGGTTAAAACCAATTTCAATCACCATGTTTCCATGGACTTGTATTATGAGTTTGAAGCTAGAATTATAAATAAACCCAATTGGGAAATAATAAATGGAGTGGGAAGCATTCAAGCTAGAGTGCTTCGCCAACTTCTTAAGTTTATGCCGCCGATTCAATTACCTATCAAAAAACATAAAAACTATGTGGTAATTGGCTATCAAAAAGAAAAATTTTTTCCTTTTTTTCATTTCAAAGCCGATTTAAAGGTCCTTTGGATGTATGATGCTTGGGAACCTCTTTTTGATGAAATTGAAAAAACAATTAGAGCTTATAAAATTAATTTAGTTTTCACGGCTAGTAAACAATCTGCTGAATATTTTAACGCGTTAAATATTCCAAACTTTAAATCACAATGGATTCCAGAAGGAATCGATGTAACTCGATATCAATTTATTCCCTATCAAGAGAGAACAACAGACGTTTTACAACTAGGTAGAAAATGGAATGAATATCATGAAAAAATAAAAACAATTGAATCAAATTTAGTTTACTTGTATGAAAAAAAAGTGGGTCAAATTATTTTCCCTACTCGTGAAGAATTCCTTTTTGGGTTAGCCAATTCTAAAATTTCTATTTGTGTCCCTTCTGATATTACACATCCAAATATAACAGGTTGTATTTCCACAATTACCAATCGATATTTACAATCGATGGCGTCTAGATGTTTAATTTTAGGCAAACTACCTCATGATATGCTTCATTTGTTTGATTACAATCCTATTGTTGAAATTGATGAAGAAAATCCAGTGGCACAAATTGAATCGATTTTAGTTAACTTCGATACGTATATACCTCTTATTGAAAAAAATTATGAAGCCGTGAAAAACCTTCACAATTGGGACAATAGAGTTGTTCAAATTGAAAATTTTATTCTAAATTCTAAATAAAAAACACTTGCAAAAATCGAAACTTCTTTTCAATTCAATAGCAGCAATAGGACAAGTTCTGATTGTAGGGATTGTTTATTTGCTTTTGTACCGATATTTATTAGTTACGTTAGGAATCGAATTGCTTGGGGTTTGGTCTTTAATTATTGCCTCTACATCATTAGCTTTAATTGCTAATTTTGGCATCAGTACTAGCATCGTAAAATTTGTATCTACTTATCATGCCCGTAACGATTTTGAAAGTTTAAAAAAATTAATTTTTACGGCTTCGGTTTTTATTATTATAACTTATTCCATTGTATCATTCATCATTTTAATAGCTGGAATCTATATTTTACCTCATTTTATTGAAGATCAATATCTACCAGTAGCATTAGAAATATTACCATTTTCATTAATCAGTTTAGTAATTAATGCTTTAGGTAGTGTAATTAGTAGCTGTTTAGATGGAATTCAAAAAAATTATATTAAAAGTTATATTGTAAGTTTTACCTCTATCATATTATTTGTATTAAGTGTTTTATTAAGCCCAAAATTTGGTTTAAAAGGTTTAATTTTTGCGCAAATTGTTCAAGCTGCAGTAGTCTTATTAACTTCTATATACTTTTTATCAAAATACATAAAAGGAATTTTTACCCTCCAATGGAATTGGTCTAAAAGCTTATTCAAAGAAATTATTGATTATGGAATAAAAATGCAAGCTTTATCGTTCATGCAAATGTCATTTGAACCTATAACTAAAGCATTTTTAAGCAAATATGGTGGGTTAGCCATGGTGGGTTATTACGAAATGGCGAGTCGATTGGTAACACAATTACGTGGTTTAATTGTAAGTGCTAACCAGGTTATTATTCCAGTTGTAGCAGAAGCAAAAGAAACCAATGAAGATTATGTAAATACATTGTATATAAAAACGTTTTCAATTGTTTTACTTTTCGATATAGTATTAATTACAGGAATTATAATTAGCTCCCCCATCGTTTCTTTCTTTTGGATTGGAGAAGTCGTCCCTTTTTTCTTATTTGCAGTAGTTTTAAATAGCCTTGTAGCATTTATTAATATTTGCAGTAATCCAGCTTACTTTAGTTACTTAGGAGAGGGTAAATTGAATTGGTTAATTTATTCTTATATAGTTATTACGATTATCAATCCATTTTTAGGCTATTTTTTAGGTGTTCATTTTGGTGGTTATGGTGTTATATTTGGTTGGAATGTAGCTTTTTTAATAGGTTCATTAATAGTCTTGTTGTCTTACCAACAAGAAAACAACATTTCATGGACGAGATTACTTTCAAAAAATGATGAATTCTTTGTGATTTCAGCTATTGGCACTAGCTTTTTTGGATATTCTGCTGTAATTAGTTGGTTTAATGGTAATTTAAATTACTTATTTATCTGTATTTTTGTTTTATGCCTTATCTTTTTTATCTTTTCATTCATCAAGAACAATCAATTGAAAAGCTTAATTAAAAAAGTGGCGCAATTATTTCAAAAAAATTAAATGAGTACAACCCCATTTTTTAGCATTGTTACCGCTTCCTATAATAGCGAAAAAACCATCGCAGAGACAATAGATTCTGTATTGAATTTGGATTTTCAAAATTTTGAATACATCATAATAGATGGTAATTCATCTGATGGTACTTTAGAAATTATACAATCTGCTGTACACAAATTTGAAGCAAAAGGAGTTTCGTATAAATTCATCTCCGAAAAAGATAAAGGAATTTACGATGCCTGGAACAAAGGAATAGCAATGAGCAAAGGGGAATGGATTAGTTTTTTGGGTTCGGATGATTCCTATTTATCTGGTGCATTACAATTATACTTTAATGAAATTGAGAAAGGTAAAGATATAAACTATATTTCATCACAAGTTAATTTAACAAATGTGAAAGGCAAAATACTCTCGGTGTTTGGGGAAAAATACAACTGGAAAAATGTAATATCTGATATCAACATTGCGCAAGTTGGTTCGTTTCACAGAAGAGAACTATTTGAAAAAGTTGGTGTTTTTAGTACGGAATATAAAATTGTAGGTGATTTAGATTTCTATATACGTTGCAGAGACTTTATTCAACCAAGTTACTTTAAAACAATCACTGCCAATATGCAAAACGGTGGTGTAAGTAATCAAATTTATGTTGCATTAAAAGAAGCATTAGACGTTAAACTAAAATATGGTTATACCACAAAATGGTATGCGTACTATAAATTTTACAGCTCATTAGCTAAGTGTTATATTAAAATGATTTTAAACAAAAAATAGGAACCAAATGGTTCCTATTTTTTTTATTGTATTTAAAAAAATTATTCTACTTTTTTAGCGTATAATGTTTCGATTTGTTTTTTTAATTCAGGTGTTGCCCCTACAATTGGATCATAAAGCTCGCCCTCTTTAACATTAATTTTAGCAGTCGCATTTAATGTGTCTACTATAACCTGTGTATTTGGATAAAAATTTCTAAAAATTGACTCTTTTGGTATGCTAACTTTTTTACCTTTAAAATCTATATTTACACTATTGAATTTTACTTCCATTAATTCTTTTGTAGAACCCAGGTCAAATCTTAAATTCATAGGATTGACATCATTTGGTAGTTTAAAAACCAAATCTTGTGCCTCTTGACTTCCTTTAATTACAACATTTACATATTGCTCTGCTGGATAATTTTCAGAACCGTCTTCGTTATAGTAGATTTGAAATTCCGAATCTTTATCTACTACTGCATTGACAGTAATGGTAAATGGCGCTTCTTCAATAACAGCATCTGTTTGTTCGCTTTTGTCATCTTTACAAGAAGTAAAAAAAACACTAAGTAATAATCCTGATAATATTAATGCTTTCATTTTTTGATTTTATTTATTTGCAAATATATAATTTTTATAAATTTATTTTAATTTTTTGTTTCTATATTTTAATGATTTTTTTGTGAATAGAGGTCCCTTCAACATTTATTTGAATAAAATAAATGCCGTTTTGAAAATTACTAATATCTATAAATTGGTCAGGAAAATGTTTTTCAAACACTACTTTCATTGACATGTCAAGAATTAAGATTTTTTGGATTGTTTTTTGGCTGTTATTCGCAATATAGATTTTACTATAAGATGGATTTGGATAAATAATAATGCTTTTTTCAAAATTAACCGTGTCAATATTTAAATTTGTTTCCTTTAATCTTACTAATGAAAGCCCTGAACCATTAGATGTCATTGGATTATATGAATATCCTCCTATCAAAATTGACCCGTCTTGATGCAAATAAAAGACTGACGATTGATCATCTGAAAGCAAATCATTTGGGAAAAAATTATAATTATAAACTCCAGTGCCGTTAAATGTTAAGTCACTAATACCGTTTGTATTTGTTTTCTTTATAAAAAAGTCTCTACTACAATTAGAAGAAGTATTAGGTGAGCATCTTTGAATCCCTGTATGATATATTTCATTATTTTCATCAACAATAAAATAGGGCAAAGAAAACGGTAAAGATATATATTCGCATTCTGTGTTTTCATTAATCATATTATATTTTCCAAGCCAATTATTAATTGTAGAGAATGAATAAGCTTTTGTATATGAAAAATATAAATTGTCATTTTTAAATATTGTTTTAATTAAGCCAAGAGAAGAAGTGTCTGTTTGGCTAATAACCTCTATTTTTTTTAATCCATTAATTCCAAAGTTTTGGATGTAATCTCCATTTAAATTAACCTTTAATAATACTAAATATTTAGCGCCAATCACTGTGCTGCCAGATAATACAAGTTCGTTATTTGTTAAAAAAATATTTATTCCATTTGAATATTCGTTAGCGCTCATAGGGTATGTTTTATATCCGCTACTATCAAATGTGTTGTCTAAAATTCCACTTATATTTATTTTGGCTAAAAAAATCGAATAATTTCTTGTTCCAATAGAGAATATATCATTTGAAGAAGTAAAAACGATATCGTTAATTGATTCTTCATTATGACCAAAATCAAAAGTTGCTATACCGCCAGAACCAAAAGTAGAATCGAGAATACCGGTTGAAGATAATTTTACAATAAATCCGTTTTTGTTTGAGTTAGAATTAATTGATAATTGACCAAATAAATAAATAAACCCATTGTGAAACTTAGCGCCTTTTATTCTATAATTTTCATTACCAGTATTAAAAGTTAATAGGCCATTACTTCCAAATTCAAGATTTTTAGTGCCATCAAAATTGAAACTACAAATTTGATTCTCGCTCAACACAAAAAAATATTTGTTGTTTTCAAAAAAGACTTCTATGGGATTTTTTAAAACAGATGTATTAATAACAACCCCATTGTTTCCAAATAAAAGATCTTTTGAAAAATATTGAGCATTTGTTTTTAAAAAAGAACTTAAAAGTATAATTAAAAAAAATAGTTTTTTCATATCTAGATAAGAAAGCTGTTAATATATTACTCTTCCGGTAAAAACCTCATCTACATTAATAATAGGAGGTACATTTTTTAAAATAACATTTCCTGTTGCAAAAATAGTTCCTTCTATTTTTTGAACGGGATAAACAAATATGTCATTTGATCCTCTATGATATATTTTTATTAATTCTGTGTGTAAATTTTGGCCATAAAAACGACTATTACCAAAATAAAAATTCAGTAACATTTCATTACAATGTCCTGTGATATAAAAATTAGAAACGTTGTTGTTTTCTATTACCAACTGACCATTTTCGATTTCTAGATGAAAATCCCCTGTTCCAGCTCCATCTGAAACATCAATTGAAAACAACCTAATAATTGGTGAATGCAGCACCCCTTGAGATTCAATGTTTTGTTCGGTCTTACAATGTAATTCTAATTCAGGAATAATTGGTAAAAGAGTTCCGTCTGGAACGGTTACATATACCTTTGTTTGTCCATAATCGCGCGCTATATTACAAGTCGAATTATCTTTAATGACTAACATACTTCCTTCCAATTTTACTTCTAAATTATCAAGAATATTATCGGATGTTATGACTTTAACTTCATAATTTCCGCCTTCTTTGATGACCAGACCAACGCCGTCATACACTTTTATTTTAGTAAAATTTTCTAAAGGGAATGTTTGTGTGACTTGATTACCATTGCCTTTGAAACAATCTTCAGAAATACCACAACTGGTTGCTAAAAACATGCAACAACAAACAACGATATGTAAAACTATTTTTTTCATGTTTATAATCGAACTCCAATAGTGGCTTCAATAGCTTCGGCTCTTCCGCCGTGGGTTTTTAATCCAAGGCCTGTAAAGATGTTTTTGTAAAGATAGTATTTTGCTCCTATTCTTTGATAAATATCAATTTCATAATCAAAAGGCTTATAAACATAATAGCCTACTTGTGTTTCAATAGATAATTTATTAATAAACAATTCGTGTCCAACAAACAATCCAATTCGTTTATAATCAGTATTGGAATCTGCATACGATTCGTGATCTGGAGGAAAGGCTACAGAAACAAATTTAATATAATCTTCTAAATAGCGCGAAAAGAAAATATCTGTTCCTAATTGTAAAGCGCTTTTTCTTCCTATTCTTTTATCAGCATACAAGCCAACATGATAAAATTGACGTTGACCAATGTGAGGAACTGGTCCTTCAGAAACGCCTGTTCTAAAAGCAATATTATATTTAATGCGCTCTTTGTAGGTTGCTGAAGGAGGTAACGAATCGATAATAAATTTTTGCTTTTCATTAAAATTATAATTCAGTCCTAGGTTAAAAGCAATTGTGTTAATACCACTATTTGGTGCTTTGAATCTTCCGTTTGAAAAATGGGTCAACATAAAACCGGCTTGAAAACCTATTTTATCAATGATGTTTTCCTTCTTATATTGTAATAAAAAATAGGTATTATCCATTATTTTAGTCCCAAAAGCATTGTTTTTATTATTTGTTTCTTTATCGTATGGATTAGATGTGATGCCTATTCCTTGCGAAATTCGGAACATTAATTGTCGCTTAAAAAAATAAAAATTATAATGCACTCCAATCGCATGATTGACTCCTAAGTATTGGTTTTTAAAATCTAAATAATGATACGAAATTCCGTAATCGGGATAATTATATACACGTTGCCATTCTTTTTTACCAAACGTTTTCCAGTTATAACTTAATAAAAAACCATCGGGATGACCTGTAATTAAATGACCAATATCATTAGTATGCTTGTAAATATTACCTCTAAAAAGTTGCACATCAAAATAGGTGGATGCTTTTTCTTGTGAAAATGATAAAAAGAAAGTGAAACAAAAGAGTACTATTGTTTTTTTCATGAAGTTACAATTGATTAATACCTCTTACTAAACTTGTTTTCCATTCATTAACTTCAATATTGAATGTGTTTTTAATTTTTGTTTTATCCAAAACACTATATGCTGGTCTTTTAGCTGGTGTTGGATAAGCTGAAGTTGGAATAGGTGTTAAATCAATTTTTAATTCTTTTTGATGAAATATTGCTGCCGCAAAATCGTACCAAGAACAAACGCCTTCGTTTGAAAAATTATAAATCCCAAAAGACGATGGGTGATGGGTAATGGGCGATTTAATTATTGTAAGTAATACCTCTGCTAAATCAACAGCGTTTGTGGGTGTGCCGATTTGATCTGAAACTACAGATAAACTATCTCTTTCGGAAGCCAATCGCAACATGGTTTTCATGAAATTTGCGCCAAATTGTGAATAAACCCATGAGGTTCGAATAATAAAATGTTTCTCCCATGTATTTTGAATTGCTATTTCACCTTCTAATTTAGTTTGCCCATAAACGCTTTGTGGATTTGGAAAATCGGATTCTAAGTAAGGTTTTTTTGAAGTGCCATCAAAAATAAAATCAGTTGAAATATGAAGTAAAATAGTATCGTTTTCTTTGCAAACTTTGGCTAAATTTTCGGACCCTAGACCGTTGATTAAATGTGCTTTTTCAAGTTCGCTTTCAGCTTTGTCAACAGCGGTATAAGCGGCGGTATTGATACAAAACTGAGGTTGGTATTTTAAAAAAGCTTTTGTACAACTTTCAATATTTGTAATATCCATTTCATAAAAATCAGTATAAACAAACTGAATCGTTGGATATTTATTAGCAATAGATTTGATGGATTGTCCTAATTGACCATTTGCGCCTGTTACGAGTACTACCATACTTTTTTAGCGTTTTCAAGATTGGGTAATATTTGATCTTTATCTGAAATGATCAAGTCTTTGAAAGGAAAATTCCAATCGATATTAAGAGTTTCATCATTATAAATTAATCCTGCTTCACTTTCTTTGTTATATAAATTATCGCATTTATAAAAAAATGTAGCCGTTTCACTTAGTACTAAAAATCCGTGTGCAAATCCTCTCGGTATAAAAAACTGCAATTGATTTTCTGCCGAAAGCACTACTGCTTCATATTGTCCGTAGGTTATTGAATCGGGTCTTAAGTCTACGGCAACATCTAATACTTCTCCTTGTAAAACTCGCACTAATTTCGCTTGTGCATTTTCACCGCACTGATAATGTAATCCTCTTAAAACGCCTTTAGTTGAAAACGACTGATTGTCTTGAACAAAAGTCACTTTTTGTCCAATTCCTTCCTGAAAAGTTTTTTCGTTAAAACTTTCCATAAAATAACCTCGTTCGTCTTTGATTATTTTTGGTTCCAGGATAAAACATCCTTTAAGTTTTGTCTCTATAAATTTCATATAGTTAATGTGCCGATTAGACGATATGTCAATTTAAAAAAATATTGACTTATTGATAATTGGCTAATTAGATTAAGCTCATTAAGTGTTTTCCATAACCACTTTTTAATAATGGTTCGGCTAATTTTTTTAATTGGTCTGCATTAATAAATCCCATTTTATAAGCAGCTTCTTCAATAGCGCCAATTTTTAAACCTTGACGTTCTTCTATAACTTGAACAAATTGTCCGGCTTGCATTAATGATTGAAATGTTCCGGTGTCAAGCCAAGCAGTTCCTCTATCTAATATTGAAACTTTTAATTTTCCTTGTTCTAAATATGCTTTGTTAACATCTGTAATTTCTAATTCGCCGCGATGACTTGGTTTAATATTTGCAGCAATGTCAACCACTGAGTTATCATAAAAATAAATTCCGGGTACCGCATAATTTGATTTTGGATGGGTTGGTTTTTCTTCAATAGATAATACTTTTCCTGTTTGATCAAATTCAACTACTCCATAACGTTCTGGATCTTGCACATGATATGCATAAACAATACCGCCGATTGGATTGTTGTTTTCTTGAAGTAATTCGGCCAAACCTGTACCATAGAATATATTATCTCCTAAAATCAACGCTACTTTGTCATTTCCTATAAATTGTTTTCCAATTATGAAAGCTTCGGCTAAACCATTTGGATGCTCTTGAACTGCATATTCAAATTTACAGCCTAATGATTTCCCATCACCCAATAATTGTTGAAATAAAGGTAAATCGTGAGGGGTAGAAATAATTAATATTTCGTTAATTCCTGCCCACATCAAAGTTGAAAGCGGGTAGTAAATCATAGGTTTATCATAAATAGGCATTAATTGTTTACTTACCGCAAGTGTTAAAGGGTGTAAACGTGTTCCTGAGCCTCCGGCTAATATAATTCCTTTCATATTTTTAGTTTATTTTGTTTAAAGTATAAAAGTTTCAGGTTGGTTTAACTTGAAACAAAAACAACTTTAACCCTGAAACTTTTTTAAATACCAAACAATTGTTTTCTTGATTCCTGTTTCGAAATTTTCATCTGCTTTCCAGCCTAATTCATTTTCAATTTTAGAAGCGTCGATAGCATAACGCAAATCGTGTCCTGGTCGGTCGGTTACAAACGTAATTTGGTCTTGATATTTCCCTTCAAATTTTGGTTGAAGTTCATTTAAAATTGAACAAACAGTATCAACTATATATAAATTATTTCGTTCGTTTCTTCCTCCAATATTGTATGTTTCACCAGATTTTCCAGTTTTGAATGCTAACTCAATTCCTTTACAATGATCTAATACATACAACCAATCACGTACGTTTTTTCCATCGCCATAAATTGGGATGTTTTCACCGGCTAATGCTTTACGAATTATGGTAGGAATTAACTTTTCATTATGTTGTTTTGGGCCATAATTATTTGAACAATTAGTAGTCACTACATTCATTCCATAGGTGTGAAAATAACTACGAACAATCATGTCTGAACCCGCTTTAGATGCAGAATATGGACTATTTGGCGCATATGGCGTAATTTCTTCAAACAACCCTGTTTCTCCTAATGTTCCATAAACCTCATCGGTAGAAACATGATGAAAACGCGAATTTACAAATCCAGCTTTGTATTGATTAGGTGCTGACATCCAAAGCTTCCTGGCTGTGTCTAAAAGGTTAAATGTTCCTAAAACATTGGTTTTAATAAACGCTTCGGGTCCTGAAATTGAATTATCAACATGACTTTCTGCTGCGAAATGAATGACATCGTGAAATTGATATTTGTTAAACAACTCTTCTACAAACAATCGATCGCAAATATCGCCTTGTACAAAAGTGTATCTTGGATGATTTTCAACTTCTGAAATATTTTCTAAATTCCCAGCATAGGTAAGCAAGTCCAGATTTATTATATGATAATCTGGATTGTTGTCTATGAAATAGGGAATAAAATTTGACCCTATAAATCCGGCGCCTCCTGTTATTAAAATTTGATTCATTATTCTTTTGATCGAGCAATTTGCTTTCTATATAGCAACATAAAATTGTGGAAAATTAAATAAACAATTATAAATAAAAATGGCAAAAACACCTTCATTTTATTATTTAATCCTTTTGAATTGATGTTATTTATAGAAATATTTTGAACTTTTATAATTTCTTCAAATTGATGTTTTTGAATATTTAATGCTTGTGTTTCTGTAATTAATTGATCTTTTTTATTAATAAGTTCGCTAATACCTTTTTCTTCTGAAAAGGAAACATTACCTCCTTTATTATTAGATAAATTCAAAAGTAGATTATCAATTTGAATGGTTAACGAATCATTGAATAGAATTTTATTGTCAATGTTTTTTTGATATATTTTTTGTTGAATTTTATAAAAATCATTGTCTTGCAAATAATCTAATATAGGTTTAATTACATCCTTTTGGTTTATTTTTTCAGAAGTTTTAAATGTTATATTATGCAGATAATAATTTTTACTAGCTAAGTCACTTTTTACAATTTCTTGAATGTTTCCTTCTTCAGCCATCAATTTGATTAATTCAAAATTTTGTTTTGTTTCTCCTCCTTGATTAACAAATTGAAAAACACCATTAACAGCTTTTATTTCTATTTTTCCAATAATTTCAGCATTTGAAACACCTATACTGTTAAAAAATGCGGTGTCATTTTCAATTATTCTAGAATTTAAAAAATCGATTTTTTTGTATAAATATTCATTACTCCCAAAATTCGGAATCACTAAAATATCTTGAGTATATGAACTGCTTTTATCTAAAAAATATCCTAAAACTAAACCTATTACAAAAAGTGAAATTACAAGAAGGATCTTCTTTTTTAGAAAGAAAATAAAATCAAAAATAGAATTAATTATCCCTTGAAAAAAGTTTTTAATTCCTTTTGCAACTAATCCTAAATCAATTTCTTGGTCTTGAGAATTTGTACTCATACTTTTTATTTTACATTAAAAATTTGTTCTATTATCTTGATCGTAATTAAATACGTGGGTTTTACTCCTGTTGTTCCTAATCCTCCTGAAGCCAATGTACTTCCGGTTTCAAGCGGATTATCTGAGGCGTAATAAGCGTATCTTACTTTCACATTTGGATTAATACTTTTTCTTATTCTTGAAGCCGATTGAATGGCTTTTTGATAATAAGCACCTTCCATTTCTAATCCTATGGCTTGCCAAGTTGACTCGTGAAAAAATTTCAACAAATCTCTGTTTTGTAAAGAAGTTCCAAGAACGGTAATCATTGGGCCTTCAAAAACCGGAATATCATTTCCTTTTAGCATCTCAGCAGTTAATTCGTTTTCAAAGAAATAATTATCGGCCGTTCCTTCATTCACATGGGCCGTTGGAATCATAATATCACCCTTTCCTCCTTCTAAAATACCTGCTTTCCCCATTATTGAAACCGATTCTACATTCATGAAAATTTTTCCGTTTTCGGTTTTATAAGGTTTTAATAGCTCATCAATGGTTTCATAAGCTTGCTCTCCAAAGGCATAATCCATTACTATTAATACCGGTTTATTGTCGCTTAAATTAGCTTTCGCGAAAGCTGTTTTTTTCAGGTCAATTTTAGCCGTATCAAAAATTTGTACGTCAATATTTGTTCCTGATGTGTCTGGCAATGAAATCATTCCTTGTTGAAACGCAAAATCTTCCACTTTCTTGCGCAAGTCTTTATTATTTGAACTACTTAAATCTTCAAATATCTGAAAATCAGCTGAATCTTTATATTTTTTTCCTAATACCGGTTCGGCAAAAATGGAATTCATAACACTGTGCATATTGGCACTGATTATATGAATAGGTCGCTCTATCAATTGGTGTTGAACCAATACTTCTTTAATATTGTTTGCCCAAATTTCGCCATAAATATGATGTCCTAATCGTTCTCTTAATATCGGACTAAACGTTATGGTTCGCTTGTTGTTATCAACCACTTCTTCAATGGCAAGTTTTCCTAACCAATATACAATGTGTAAAAAACGCTCTGGTGTTTCGGTGGTTCCAAAGTCATTATAAATAGCTTTAACTTCGGCAAAAGTTCTTCCTAAAATATTTGAAACATGAGAAATCGCTTTTTCTCTGTCAACTAAAGTTAGTTTCTTATTTTGTAAAACAACTTGTTCTAGTTTTTCCCAATCGCGGGTAAATCTTCCTTCTTCATCAATTAAAACCCGATCTTTTATTTTGTGTGATTCAATAAAAATAAACGTTAAATGGGTTAAAATATCATAAATATCAGAACGTCCGCGAGTAATTTCAATGTTCATTTGCTCATCGTCGATGCGGTAGCAATTTCGTCTTCTTTTTGGCGGAACAATTGCTTTAAAATGAGAGCTTGAATAGCCTTCATCTGACGTTAAATTGATGTAACGGCATTGTTCAATACCTACAGGTAATCGTTCAATAACATAAAGCAATCCGTTTAATTCTACCTTTTCTTCGGCAATGGAGCCGTAAATTTCTGGTCGAAGCGCTAATAATGCGTCTCTTAAAGTTTCTCCTGAAACACCCATCGGTTTGTAAAAACCTCTGTTGAATAAATGTCTCATGGTAATGTACAGTCGCTCAATAGCTGCTGAGGACTCTTGCGCTCTAGAGCGCGAAATGTTTTTAATGTCTTTCATTAATATTATGTTTATCTAACCTGCAAAGGTACAATTTTTATTTTAGTTAGATAATACTAGAGTTATAGAAGGCTCATTTATTCCCATTGTTTCTTGATCACTTGCTTCTTGCTTCGTCCATTTTCCGTAAGCATAGGTGTAGAAAAAATCTCGGTTAACGTAATTATAAAGTACATAAGGCTGGTACTTTGTTCCTTGCTTATTTTGTTCTATTAATAACTTTTCATACGCCACAAAAAGTCCGTTTTTAGGAAATTCTAAATCAAATTGACTTAAATTAAATTTATGTTTTATTACGCCTTTTTGTAAGGAAACTATATAATCTTTGGTTAACAATTCTTGTCCGGGAGCGCCATTTTCGTCAACACTATAAAAATGTAATTTAATTGTAGCGTTATCAATTCTGCTGTCGGTGAAAATGGTAACTTCTTTTATGAATTTTGTTTTGCTATACGATTTATCATACGGAAAAAACTTAGCTTCTATTTTAGGGCCATTATCAAAAGCTTGAAAAGTGCTATTTTTAATTGTACCAATTTCAACTTGCTTGGTTTCTTTTTTGTTTAGAATCACCATTTCTTTTAAATCAAAAACGGTGGGGTTTAATAAAACGATTGCTGTTTGATTAGCTTTGAGTGTTTTTTTGTCATATCCTAAAATCGAAAAAACAATATTTTTATCAGATGAAGTCGCTAAAACAAAACTTCCATCTATTTCAGAAGTTGTTCCAATAGTTTCATTCTCCACCCAAATATTCACATACGGAATGGGTTCGCCTGAAATGCTGTCTTTGACCACGCCTTTGATTTGTGAAAGCGCAAATTGGCTAACAATTAAAAAAATCCAAATCAGTCTTTTTTCGTTCATATTTATTCTTTTTTCTCAAAAAACTGCGCAATGGTTCTGTCGTTACTTAACCTTGGTAATTTATTTTGCCCGCCCAATTTGCCTATCGATTTCATATATTCTTGAAAACCATTCTTTGGAACTTTGGTAATGACTAATGTTCGCAACACATTACCCACAATTAAATCGTCATAATATACATTTTGTTTGCGCATAGCGGCATTAATTTGTAACGCAAATTCTTCTAGATTTTCGGGTTGATTTTCAAATTCGATCAGCCATTCATGATAAGGTAAACCTGAGTTTGGAGTTATTTGTGGTGCCACGGTAAATTCATTCACACGAACATCAGTTCCTTCCATCGCTTCTTTCAAGGCTGCTTCTACTTCTTTCCCAATCACATGCTCACCAAAAGCAGAAATATAATGCTTGATTCGTCCTGAAACAATCACACGATACGGTTGTAAACTTGTAAACTGAATCGTATCGCCAATATTATATGCCCAAAGTCCTGCATTGGTAGAAATAATTAAAACATAATTTACATTTAATTCCACTTCGCCAATCGTATATCGTTTTGGGTTTTCGGTGAAAAATTCGGCTGCTTTTATGAATTCGTAAAAAATACCGGAATTCAAAAGCAACAACATCCCTTTTTCCTTCTGCGAATCTTGATATGCAAAAAAACCTTCGGAGGCCGGAAACAACTCTATCGAATCCACTTTTCTGCCAATTAGATTTTCGAATTTAGCCCGATAAGGCTCATAATTTACGCCCCCATAAATGAATAAATTAAAATTTTTGAAGAGTTCGCCAACGGGTTTATTGGCCTTGTCTTTTAATTTTTCATAATACATTTGCACCCAAGACGGAATGCCTGAAATCACAGCCATATCCTCATTGATGGTTTCTGCTACAATGGCATTTACTTTGGTTTCCCAATCTTCAATACAATTGGTTTCCCAACTTGGCATGCGGTTTTTTTGTAAATATTTTGGAACGAAATGCGCTACAATGCCCGATAGTCGCCCTAATTTAATTCCGTTTTTCTCTTCCAAAACAGGGCTTCCTTGTAAAAAAATCATTTTTTTGCTTACAAAATCAGCATTTCCTGTTTCGTGAATGTAGCTTAAAATAGCATTTCGAGCGGCTTGAATATGAAACGGCATCGACTCCTTGGTAAGTGGAATATATTTAGCCCCAGAAGTGGTTCCGGATGTTTTTGCAAAATAGAGCGGTTTTCCTGGCCAAAGTACATTTTCTTCACCTTGCACCACCTTATCTACATAGTGTTTTAATCCTTCATAATCGCGAACTGGCACTTTTTGAGCAAAATCGGAAGGATTTTTAATAGAACTAAAATCGTGGTCTTTTCCATACTGTGTTAGCCTCGCACTTTTTATCAGTCCTTCAAAAATTTTTTGTTGGGTTTCAATTGGATTATTGACCCATTTTTGGGTTTTAGCGTGAATTCTTTTTGCTAAAATTTTTGCTGCTAAAGCTTTTAACGACATGTTAATTGAAATTGATAAATTGTGTTGGGTCAATTGGAAAGCCGTCTTTCCATAATTCAAAACGTAATGTGGCGTTTGTTTTTTGTGGTGTTGAAGTTCCCGCTAAGGCTATTACCTCGCCAGATTTCACTATATTTCCCTGTGATTTTGTAACCGATGCCGCATTTTTATACACCGACAAAATATCGTCTTTATGGCGAATAATCACTACATAACCCGCGCTGGGCGTCCAATCTGAAAAGATAATAGTTCCGGCGCCAATTGATTTTATAGGAGTGTTGTTTGTTAAAGCAAGTGTTATGGCTAAATGTTTGTTTTTTGGATTATATTTTTCAATAACCGATCCTCGTGCGGGAGGAAACAATACAAAACCAACTTTAGGCTTTGCAGCATCAAACACGTTGAACTTATCTTCTTTAATTACTTGTTTTCTTAATTCTTTTTCAACTGCTGTTGGTTCTACTTCAGATTCATCTAAGAGCTCTAAATTTAAAGCCTTAATTGAATCTTTATTCAATTTTGCATATTCTAAATCACCAGTTAATACTTTTTTTATTGAAGCAATATAAGTATTATTGATTTTTACTGATTTTTCTAACGAATCGGATTTGATGGCCATTTCTAGCGCTTGCTGCTTTAACTTAGAAGAAGCATAGCCAGGAATATACTCTCGAAGCGGAGTAAAGGCGATAATAAAAGTGGTGAAAAAAATGATTAAAATAGCCCCTACAGATCCTACTACAAAAACATTCATTAAATTTAATTTTAATGAAAAGGTTTCCTCAAAAGTATCTTCGTTAAGAATAACTAACCTTCTATTATTGTATAATTTATTAAGAAGTAATTGTCGTTTAAGTCTTTTATTAGGCATTTTTTGAAACAAATTGGTAACACAAATATAGTAAATACAACGTGTTGTTACTTTAATAGCTATAATAATTCGTTAAAAAATAATGGTTTGTGAATTTCTTATTATCTTTGTAACGTATTAAACGAATAAAAGTTATAAATTTTACATATCATGGGAAAATTAGGTCTTACAGAAATATTAGTCATTTTAGCTATTGTTTTATTGCTTTTTGGAGGTAAAAAAATTCCTGAATTAATGAAAGGATTAGGTAGCGGCATCAAAGAATTTAAAAACGCTGCTAAAGATGAACAACCTGCTAATTCTAAAAAAGAAGAGGAAACAAAAGAATAAATTTTTTTAAATTCCAATAAAAAAATTCCAAATTCCAAATTTTAAAACTTGGGATTTGGAATTTTTTGTTTTTAATTTATTATAATACCATCGTCAACTGAATGCGCTTTCTCGCTTCATCCACCTCAACCACTTTAACCTGAACGTGTTGGTGCATTTTAACTACTTCATTAACATCGGAAACATAACCTTCTTTGAGCTGGGAAATATGAACCAAACCACTTTCTTTAATCCCAACGTCAACAAAACAACCAAAAGCAGTGATGTTGTTTACAATTCCTGGTAAAATCATCCCAGTTTTTAAATCTTTTATGCTGCGAACATTTGGATCAAATTCAAAAATTTTTGCTGCTTTTCTTGGGTCTAATCCTGGCTTTTCTAGTTCTTTTAAAATGTCTTTTAAGGTTAAAATCCCTATTTCGGCAGTAGTATAATTTTCTGGTTTTATTTGCGTAATTTTTGCTGCGTTCGCTATTAATTCATTGGTTTTTACCCCTAAATCTTTAGCCATTTTTTCAACAATTGCATACGCTTCTGGATGTACTGCCGAATTATCCAACGGATTTTTTCCGTCTTTAATTCTAATAAATGCCGCTGCTTGTTGATATGCTTTTTCGCCTAAACGAGGCACTTTTTTCAATTGTTTTCTGTCTTCAAAAGGACAGTTTTCAGAACGATAGGCGACAATGTTTTCGGCCATTTTTTCACCAATTCCCGAAACATAACTCAATAACGATTTACTGGCGGTATTGATGTTAATTCCAACAGAATTTACACAACTTATTACGGTGCTGTCTAATGCAGCTTGCAGTTTGGTTTGGTCTACATCATGTTGATATTGTCCTACGCCAATTGATTTCGGATCAATTTTTACCAATTCAGCCAGCGGGTCGCTTAAACGTCGCCCTATGGAAACCGAACCACGAACAGTTACATCGTAATTTGAAAACTCCTCTCGTGCTATTTTACTTGCAGAATATACCGATGCTCCAGCTTCTGAAACCACAAAAACCTGAACAGGCTTATCGAAGGCAATTTTTTTGATGAAAAATTCAGTTTCGCGTGATGCCGTTCCGTTTCCAATAGAAATAGCTTCAATATTATACGCATTAACCATGGAACGAATTTTTTTCATCGCCATAGCGGTGTCGTTTTGAGGCGCGTGCGGATAAATGGTTTCATTATTCAATAAATCTCCTTTTTCATCCAAACAAACTACTTTACAACCCGTTCGATACCCTGGGTCGATAGCTAAAATACGTTTTTCGCCTAATGGTGGCGCTAATAACAACTGACGTAAATTTTCTGCAAAAACATCAATGGCCTTACTATCGGCTTTGGCTTTGGCTTCTTGCAACGTTTCGTTTGAAATAGCGGGTTCTAACAAACGTTTGTAACTATCTTTAATCGCTAATTCTAAATGTTCTGTTGCATCCGAATTTTTATTTTTAATGATACTTTCTTCAATAAAATCTAGCGCTTCTTCTTTTTCGATTGTCACATTTAGTTTCACGAAACCTTCGGCTTCAGCGCGCAACATAGCTAATAAACGATGCGATGGTGCTTTTGAAATGGGTTCTTCCCAATCAAAATATTGATTGAATTTTTGAGCGGCTTCGTCGTCTTTTTTCGCCTTCACTACTTTTGTTGAAATAACCGCTTTGCGTTGAAACATGCGACGTAAATTTTTACGAATAAAGATATTCTCGTTAATCCATTCGGCAATAATATCGCGGGCGCCTTGTAAGGCTTCATCTTCATTTTTTACATTCGCATTCAAATAGTTAGACGCTAAAAACTCAATATCATCATTTTTTTGACTCATGATGATTTTTGCCAATGGTTCCAATCCGTTTTCACGAGCTACATCGGCTTTGGTTTTTTTCTTCTTTTTGTAAGGCAAATAAAAATCTTCCAATTCTTGCAAATCAAAACTGTTTTCAATTTTAGTTTTCAATTCGGTCGAAAGTGCATTTTGCTCTTCAATAGATTTTAAGATGCTTTCTTTTCGTTTGATGATTTCATCAAATTGTTTGTTTAATTTTGAAATGGCTTCGATTTGCACTTCATCTAAATTTCCTGTTTGGTCTTTACGGTAACGTGAAATAAAAGGAATCGTACAATCTTCTGAAAGTAATTTTATGGTTGCCTCAATACTTTTAGGAGTAATATTGGTTTGGTTTTGTATGAATTGGATTGCGGTCATTGTTACATCTAAATTAAAATGCTAAAATACTATCTTTGAATAAAATTATACCCCAATGGAACCAATATTATTATATCTATTGATTATTAATTTACTCACTCTTTTTATTTGGGGGTATGATAAACAAATGGCTAAAAAAAACCGCCAACGAATTTCGGAAATACAGTTATTGTTATTAGTCTTCTTCGGTGGTTTTTTAGGTGGTATACTAGGAATATTGGTATTTAGGCATAAAATTTCGAAACGTATGTTTCTGCTCAAATTTTGTGCGGCTGGTTTGTTCCAATTAATTATATTGCGCTTTGTATTAAGAATTTTATGGAACTAAATAGTAAATTTTAGTCCTGAACAATAAAATCTTTTGGATCTTCTTTTTTAAATTCGGGTTGAATCGTGGTGTGGTTGATGCCGAACTTTTCAAATAAAACCAATTCAATTCTGTTTAAAACTTCATCAAATTGAGTCAGTGTAAAATCTTCAGGGCAATCTAAATGAGCTTCCAAATGTATTTCTTCTTCATTTAAATGCCAAACGTGAATGTGATGCAACTTTCCGGCTCCAGACACTTTATGTACTGCTCTAACAATTTCTTTAATATCAATGTGTGCGGGTGTAAATAGCATTAGCATTTTTGTGGACTTAAGTAATAAATCTATTCCCACAACAATTAAATAAATAGCGATTAAAATCGTCATCACACTATCAACCCAAAACCATCCGAAAAATTTCATTAATAACCCACCCACTAAAACCGCTATTGAAGCCATCATATCGGTGAATAAATGTAAGTAGGCGGATTTCATATTTAAGTTATGATCGGCGTCTTTTTTTAATAAAATAACCGAAAAACCATTTACTGCTATTCCAAGTGCAGCCAGCCAAATTACAAGATTTGATTTTATATCGTGTGGATGTATAAAACGTTCAATAGCTCCATAAATTAAAATGAAAGCCACAATAATTAAAGTAGCGGCGTTTACAAATGCAGCAATCAATTCGGCGCGTTTTAATCCGAAAGTTTGATCTATAGAGGCTTTTCTTCTCGATAATTTATTAGCAATTAAACTAAAAACCAATGAAAGAACGTCTGAAAAATTATGTAAAGCATCAGAAATTAATGCTAAACTACCCGAAACAATTCCGCCCACAACTTGAGCTATTGTAATTAGTAAATTCAATAAAATAGAATACACTAAATTTTTAGCTTTTACTTCGTGTTTTTCGATGTGAACGTGATTGTGGTTCATTGAAAGATTATTTACAAGCTATTTTATGCACACGATTTGCGTGTCTTCCGCCTTCAAAAGAAGTGGTTAAAAAAGTATCTACCATTTCTATGGCTTGTTGAATAGAAGTGTATCGAGCCGGAATACTTATAATATTTGCATCATTATGCTGACGCGCTAAAGCAGCAATTTCTTTTGTCCAACACAAAGCAGCACGAATGTCTTGATGTTTATTAACAGTCATGGCAATTCCGTTTCCTGAACCACAAATAACAATACCAAAATCAGCTTTTTTACTTTCTACATCATACGCTACTGGATGACCAAAATCAGGATAATCTACACTTTCAAAAGTATCGGTTCCATGATTATATACTGTGTGTCCTTTTTCTTCTAAATACTGAAGGATTGCTTTTTTGTAGTCGGGACCCGCGTGGTCGTTTCCAATAGAAATTTTCATAATATTGTGTTGTTTGTTTTTACAAAATTACTAAAGTTACTAGTAGATAGTACAAAAGCTTTTTGTTTTTTAAATATTTTCTAACTAATTATTTCATTATTAAGGAATTATATTAAAAAATTAAGCAAATAATAAGGATTGTTAATTAAATTTAGTAATTCGTTGATAATCAGTTAATCTTAATTTAACATAAACTGTTAACAACTTTGAATAGAAAATAAGAAGTTTTTTTAGGTTGTATTAAAAAAATTTGTAATCCAAAATCATAATTAAAAATGCAAGATTAGTTTACGTTTTTTATTGGTAAATTATCAATAATAAATTGAGGGTTATCAACATAATTTACAACTAAAAGTTATTTACAAAACACTACTAAAAAAGAATATGAACAGCTGTTAATAAAATAGTTTTTAAAATACATTTTTACTTAAATCTCAATTTGTTACCTAATAAAATTAATGTTAATTAAATTGTATAACTAACAATAACTTTAAAAACAACTTGCTTTAAAAAAACTTATGCTAACTATTAACACACTATAATCATCATCATAAATTTAAATTTAATTAAAAATATTTTTTGTTGTTTTTAATAAATGTTGAAAACTTTAATAGTTTCAAATTTGTTATTTTTTGGTTAATTATGAAATCTAATTTATCAAATCTAATTTCTTATTCGTAACTTTAACACTAATTAGAAAAGATATAATGAGTAAGAAACCAAAAAAATTAGGAAATAAACCAAAAGATTTTACCGCACAAATATTTAAAATACTATCAAAAGAACCTTCTAAATCTTTTAATTACAAACAAATAGCTGCTGTTTTAGAACTATCAGATACTAAAAGCAGAAACGAAATTATAAGAGATTTAAAAATCTTAAAAACACAAGATAAATTACATGAAACTGAAATTGGTAAATATCAAATTATTTCCAAATCTGAATATTATGAAGGAGTTATTGACATGACTTCGCGTAAAAATGGATATTTTGTTTGCGATGAATTAGAAGACGATGTTTTTGTTCCTTTTATTAATTTAAATCATGCATTAGATGGTGATAAAGTGAAAGCTTATATTTACAATAGAAGAAGTTCACGAAAACCAGAAGCAGAAGTTTTAGAAGTTTTAGAACGAAAAAAAAATGAATTTGTAGGTGTTATAGATATTCAAAAAAACTTTGCTTTTGTAACTACTGCAAATGCTAAAATGTATACCGATATTTTCATCCCAAAAAATAAAATTAATGATGCAGAGCATGGTGATGTTGTCTTAGTTACTTTAGAAGATTGGCCTAAAAAAGCCGATTCTCCTTTTGGTTCGGTAATTAAAGTATTAGGAAAACCAGGCGAACATAATACTGAAATTCATGCCATTTTAGCTGAATATGGTTTACCGTATGATTTTCCAATTGAAGTAGAAGCGTATGCTAATAAAATTGATACTTCCATAACAGAAGAAGAAATAAAAAAACGTAGAGATATGAGAAATATCTTAACGTTTACAATTGATCCAAAAGATGCTAAAGATTTTGATGATGCGTTATCGTTTCAAGTATTAGAAAACGGAAATTATGAAATAGGAGTTCATATTGCCGATGTTTCACATTATTTGCAAGAAGGAACTATTTTAGATGATGAAGCATATAATAGAGCAACTTCAGTGTATTTAGTAGATCGAGTGGTTCCAATGTTACCAGAAGTATTATCTAATTTTGCTTGTTCATTGCGTCCTCATGAAGAAAAATATACGTTTTCAGCTGTGTTTCAATTGAATGATAAAGCTGAAGTAGTTGATTCATGGTTTGGAAGAACAGTAACCTATTCTGATCAACGTTTTGCGTATGAAGAAGCTCAGAGTATTATCGAAACAAAAAGTGATGTAATTCCAACCGAAATTTCATTAACAGGAAAAGAATATATCGTTCCAAAACCAATAGTGGAAGCAACATTAAAAATGGATGAATTAGCTAAAATTCTTCGTAGAAAAAGAATGGCAGCTGGCGCAATTTCGTTTGATAAAGTAGAAGTAAAATTCAATTTAAATGAAGCAGCAGAACCTGTTGGTGTGTATTTTAAACAAAGTAAAGATGCTAATCATTTGATTGAAGAATTCATGTTGTTAGCCAATAGAAAAGTAGCAGAATTTATTGGAAAACAAAAGAAAACCTTTATTTACAGAATTCATGATGAGCCTAATGAAGATAAATTAATCAATCTTCAAACGGTGATTGCTAAGTTTGGATATTCTATTAATTTCCGTTCAAAAAAAGATATCTCGAGTTCGTTAAATAATTTATTAGAAGAAGTTCAAGGTAAAAAAGAGCAAAATTTAGTAGATACTTTGACAATTCGAAGTATGAGTAAAGCTGCGTATTCTACTGAAAACATTGGTCACTACGGATTAGCATTTGATTATTATAGTCATTTTACTTCACCAATTCGTCGTTATCCTGATGTGATGGCACACCGTTTGTTACAACATTATATCGATGGTGGAAAAAGTGTTAATGAAGAAGAATACGAAGAAAAATGTGAACATTCTTCACAAATGGAAGGTTTAGCGGCTCAAGCCGAACGTGATTCTGTGAAATACATGCAAGTAAAATACATGCAAGATCATAAAGATGAAGAGTTTTTAGGAGTTATTTCTGGTGTAACCGAATGGGGAATTTATGTAGAAATCATCGAAAATAAATGTGAAGGCATGTGTAGAATCAGAGAAATTAGAGATGATTATTACACCTTTGATGACAAACAATATGCTTTAGTAGGTGAAGTTTCTAAAAATATGTTACAATTAGGAGACGAAATTTACGTTAAAGTAAAAAATGCCGATTTAGTGAAAAAACAATTGGATTTTCATTATTTAAGAAAGATAGAGTAACTTTAAATATAAAAAAATGAAAAATATAGTTTATAGTTTACTGTTAATTAGCTCAATAGCTTTTGCCCAAACCGGCACGAGCGATAGCGAACTGGCGAAGCAAAAAAACGTAGGTGATTTTACTAAAGTAACTGCTTTTGATAAAATTGATGTTACCTTAATTCCATCTACCGAAAATAAAGTAAAACTTATAGGTAAAAACTATAACGAAGTAGAATTAGTAAATAAAAATGGCGAATTAAAAATAAGAATGCCTTTAACTAAAATGTTAAGTGGTGAAACTATTTCTGCAACGGTTTATTTTACAAAACTAGAAGCTTTAGAAGCTAATGAAGGGAGTAGAATAGCATCTAAAGATGAAATTTCAGCGCTTAATTTTGATATCATTTGTAAAGAAGGATCTGAAATTAATCTTACTAATTTACTTGCTAATAAATTACAAGTTCGTGTTTCACAAGGAAGTATTGTAACTACACAAGGAACGGTTAAAAATCAAGATATTTTATCTAATTCAGGCGGAAAATATGATGGTCAAGAGTGTAAATCTGAACAAACTGAAGTTACTGTAAACGCTGGTGGAATAGCGCATGTTTACGCAACTGATTTAGTAGAAGCAAAAACAAGAGCCGGTGGAGAAATCATCATTTATGGAAAACCAAAACAAATCAACGAAAAGAAAATCGCTGGTGGAACTATTGAACAAGCGAAGTATTAAGTTTTCCGTTTATAATTGGCATATTTTTTTGTAAATTCGTATTTTATAAATACACTGAATACTAATAACTGAACACTGAACACTTGATAATACAAGATATTTTAGCTGCTATTCCTTGGGGTTTTTTACTCGCTATTTCTATTGGACCTGGTTTTTTTGTATTACTTGAAACCAGTATTACCAAAGGATTTAAAGCGGCTTTTACTTTAGATTGTGGTATTATTTTTAGTGATATTATTTTTATTTTAATTGCTTATTTTGCTTCCAATCAAATTTTAGCTCAGTTTAAAGATAACCCTAATTTATATATTGTTGGCGGATTAATTATGTCGGTTTATGGTTTAATTTCTTATACCCAATTAAAGAAAAAATTTGTAATCGACGAAGAAAAAGACCTTGACGATATTCCTAAAAACAACTATTTAGGATTATTTTTTAAAGGCTTTTTCTTAAATGTAATCAACATCGGAATATTAGGTTTTTGGATGATGGTTATCATTACTCAAGGCCCAAGATTACAAATGATTCCGTCAAGAGTTTTTACTTTTTTTACTGCTACTTTATTTTTTTACTTAGCGATAGATGTAGTAAAAATTATTTTGTCAAAACAATTAAAACACCGTCTTACACCTGTAAACATTTATAAAATAAAAAGAGTGATTAGTTTCATTTTAATCATTTTTGGTGTGTTCTTTTTATTGCAAGGTGTTTTCCCAGGATTTAAAGAGAAAGTGGTTCATAAAATTGAAGAAACACAATAATCTTAAAAAAAAAGAGCTACTATTTCTAGAAACTCTTTTGAATTCTCGCCGGATTCGAACTATAGCTTTAATTAATTTTTTCTAAAAATTCACAAAAAAAAAGAGCTACTTTTTCAAGTAACTCTTTCAGAGGCATCGTCCGGATTCGAACCGGAGTAGACGGTTTTGCAGACCGCTGCCTAGCCGCTCGGCCACGACGCCATTGTTTGAACGGACTGCAAATGTATATAAAAAAGTTAATAATTTTAAATTAATAATTAATATTTTTTAATTAATTCCTAAACTCTTCCATTTCAATTGTAACCGCTTCAACGTCACCACCTATAGGAGGATTTAATTTTGAAACTGCTAATTTTATTCTAGAAATAGAAGGAATTTCTGCAAATGTGCGAACAATAATTCGTTGGGCAACATGTTCTAATAATTTTGAACGAATAGCCATTTCTTCCACCACAATTTTATTCAGTAAAACATAATCAACAGTATCAGAAAGTTCATCACTTTGTGAAGATTTTCTTAAATCGGTTTTTACTTCTAAGTCTACTCTATAATCAGATCCTATTTTCTCTTCTTCTAGTAAACACCCATGATATGAAAAGGTTCTAATATTTTGTAATTTAATTATTCCCATAAAATTTTAGTTTCAAGTTGATTTGTTTATTCAAAGTTACATAAAACCTTAAACTTTTAAACTTGAAACCTGAAACATTTTCTATCTTTGCATAAAAGAAAGAAAAACAATGTCAAAAGAAGAAAAATCATTGAATTTTATAGAGCAAATTATTGAAGACGATTTAAAAAATAGTTTGTCAAAAGATAAATTACGTTTTCGTTTTCCTCCAGAACCAAACGGCTATTTACATGTAGGTCATGCGAGTGCTATTTGTTTAAATTTCGGCTTAGGAATCGATTACAATGCTCCAGTTAATCTTCGTTTCGACGATACCAATCCATCTAAAGAAGAGCAAGAATATGTTGATGCCATCAAGCGCGATGTAGAATGGTTAGGCTTTAAATGGGATAAAGAATGTTATGCTTCTGATTATTTCCAACAATTGTATGATTGGGCAGTGGAATTAATTAAAAAAGATAAAGCGTATGTAGATAGTCAATCTTCTGAAGAAATGGCGCAACAAAAAGGTACACCAACTACCCCTGGAACCGATTCTCCTTATAGAAATCGCTCTATCGAAGAGAATTTAGACTTATTTACACGCATGAAAAACGGAGAATTCGAGAAAGGAACTCATGTTTTACGAGCTAAAATTTCTATGGGTGCTAACAATATGTTGATGCGTGATCCTATTATTTATCGCATCATGCACGCACATCATCATAGAACAGGTAACGATTGGTGTATTTATCCAATGTACGATTGGGCTCATGGTGAAAGCGATTATTTAGAACAAATTTCGCATTCGTTTTGTACATTAGAATTCTTGCCACACCGTGAATTATACGATTGGTTTTTGAATCAAATTTACGATCCAACTAAAGTACGACCAAAACAAAGAGAGTTTGCGCGTAGAAATTTATCTCACACAGTTGTTTCTAAGCGAAAATTATTGCAATTAGTTGAAGAAAAGTACGTTACAGGTTGGGATGACCCAAGAATGTCAACTATTTCAGGAATGAGAAGACGTGGTTATACTCCAACATCTATTCGAAATTTTGCTAACACAATCGGAATTGCAAAACGCGATAATTTAATTGATGTTTCACTTTTAGAATTTTGTGTTCGTGAAGATTTAAATAAAATTGCACCACGTGTAATGGCGGTTTTAGATCCAGTAAAATTAGTAATTACAAATTATCCAGAAGGTCAAGAAGAGTGGTTAGAAGCTGAAAATAATCCAGAAGAGGAAGTAATGACTTATAGAAAAGTGCCTTTTTCTAAAGAATTATACATCGAAAGAGAAGATTTTCAAGAAGAAGCACACAAGAAATTTTTCCGTTTAACTTTAGGAACGGAAGTTCGTCTGAAAAACGCCTATATCATTAAAGGTGAATCAGTTGTAAAAGATGCCAACGGAAATATTACCGAAATTCATGCAACGTACGATGTTGATTCTAAATCAGGAAGCGGCACAGAAGCTAGCCAAAGAAAAGTGAAAGGCACCATTCATTGGGTTTCTACAACTCATGCAAAAGAAGCTGAGGTGCGTATATATGACAGATTATTTACTAATGAAAGCCCAGATAAAGATAAAGAAGTTGATTTTAAAGAATTTATCAATCCAAATTCTTTAAAATTGATTACGGGTTATGTTGAGCCAAGTTTACAAACTGCAAAAGAATTAGATCATTTTCAATTTCAACGCTTGGGTTATTTTTGTGTAGACAGAGATTCTTCGGCAGAAAAATTAGTATTTAATAAAACGGTTGGACTAAGAGATACTTGGGCCAAAATTTCAGAGCAATAAAAAAACCACCAATTGTAAAATTGGTGGTTTTTGAATATTTTTTTATTTTGCTTCGCTAGTATCACTTGGATTATAATCCGTTGATGTGTGATCGTTTTTTTTCTTAGCGCGTTTAGGTTGATTTTTCATCGTTTCACCTATTTGATTACTTGCCGTAAAACTTGCCACCATATTATTCAACATATCACTTCCGGCTTGTGGAGAATTTGGTAATAAAATTAAATTACTATTTGTATCGGCTCCAATAGCTTGTAAAGTATCATAATGTTGGGTTACCACAATTAATGCCGAAGCTTCTTGCGAATTAATACCAACATTGTTCAACACTTCTACACTTTCTACTAATCCACGAGCAATTTCTCTTCGTTGGTCTGCAATACCTTGCCCTTGTAGTTTTTTACTTTCAGCTTCTGCTTTAGCTTTAGCTACAATTCTGATGCGTTGTGCTTCCGATTCAAATTCTGCAGCCGTTTTTTCACGATCTGCTGCATTAATACGATTCATCGCATTTTTAACTTGAATATCTGGATCAATATCGGTTACCAAAGTATTGATAATGTCGTATCCATAAGTGGTCATCGATTCGTTCAATTCGCGTTTTACCGCAATTGCAATATCGTCTTTTCTTAAAAACACATCATCTAAAATTAATTTTGGAACTTCAGCACGAACCACATCAAAAACATAGGCCGTAATTTGATCGTGTGGATATTCCAATTTGTAAAACGCTTCGTAAACTTTTGTTTGAATTACATTAAACTGAACCGAAACTTTCATTTTGATAAATACGTTATCTTTTGTTTTCGTTTCAATAATAACGTCTAATTGTTGAATTCTAAGGTTTACTCTTCCAGCAATTCGGTCAATCACGGGAATTTTTAATTGTAAACCAGAACTTCGGATGCTTGTAAATTTTCCAAATCGTTCAATTACAACTGCGGTTTGTTGTTTTACCGTAAAAAAAGATGAGAAAAAAATTACCAATCCAATACCAAGGAAAGGAATAAGGGCTAGTTCCATAATTGTATGTTTTAAATTTAGTGGTTATACGTGGAGTTTTGTAAAAAGTTACAAAAAAACCTCCTATTGGAGGTTTTAAATTTATAAGGTTTGAATGGCTTTTTCAATTCGTTTGATGGTTTCTGTTTTACCAATCATTTCGATAATGTCGAATAAATGCGGCCCTTTTAATGCGCCTACTAAACTCAATCGAAGCGGCTGCATCACTTTTCCCATTCCTATTTCATTTGTAGACATCCATTCTTTTAATAAGGTTTCAATATTTACCGAAGTAAAATCTTCAATGTTGTTCAATTCTGAAATTACTTGTTGCATTAAATCAGGTGTTTCCTCTTTCCAGTTTTTAGCTGCTTTATCCTCGTATGCATTTGGTCCAACAAAGAAATAATCGGCTAAATCCCATAATTCATTTACAAAATGCGCTCTTTCTTTAATCATCGACACAATCTTTGTCATTTCGACGAAGGAGAAATCACATTTTCCTAATTTTTTAATCACCTCTTTTTCAAAAGCTTTTGCTAAACTTTCATCCGTTTGTTTTTGTAAATACTGATGATTGAACCATTTGTTTTTATCTGGATCAAACTTTGCTCCTGCTTTATGAATTCGGTTTAAATCAAATTTTTCTACCAATTCTTCCAAAGAGAAAATTTCTTGTTCGGTTCCGTCGTTCCAACCCAATAAGGCTAAAAAGTTGATTACCGCTTCTGGGAAAAATCCGTTTTCTCTGTATCCTGAAGAAGTGCCTTCATCCGTTTTCCATTCCAAAGGAAACACAGGAAATCCCATTTTATCACCATCACGTTTTGATAATTTTCCGTTACCAATTGGTTTTAAAATCAAAGGTAAATGCGCAAATTCAGGAGCATTCCAACCAAAGGCTTTGTATAATAAATGATGCAACGGCAAACTTGGCAACCATTCTTCACCACGAATTACGTGTGAAGTTTCCATTAAATGATCGTCAACAATATTCGCTAAATGATACGTTGGCATTCCATCTGATTTAAACAATACCTTATCGTCTAATAAATTGGTATCAAATTTAATGTCGCCACGAATAATGTCTTTTAATTCTAAAATTTCATTTATAGGTGTTTTAAAACGGACAACATACTGTTCGCCAGCAGCAATTCGTTCCTCCACTTTTTCACGTGAAACCGTTAATGAGTTGTCTAATTGCTCTCTAACAGAATGATTGTAAATAAACGTTTTTCCGTTTGCTTCTGCTTCTTTTCGCATAGCATCTAAACTTTCAGCGGTATCGAAAGCATAATACGCCCATCTCGAATCAATCAATTGGTCTGCATATTGTTTATACATTGCTTTACGCTCACTTTGACGATAAGGCCCAAATTTTTCATTTTTACCCACAGTTTCGTCGGGTGCAATTCCTAACCATTCTAAAGCTTCAAAAATATAAGCTTCTGCTCCAGGAACAAACCGCGTTTGGTCGGTGTCTTCTATTCGTAAATAAAAAGTTCCTCCATGTTTTTTGGCAAACAAATAATTAAATAATGCGGTTCTAACCCCACCAATATGTAAAGGTCCTGTCGGACTAGGCGCAAATCGTACTCTTACAGACATTTCATTAAATTTTAGGCAAAGATACGATTACAAATTAGAATTTAGAATTTAGAATTTAGAAAATCGTTAGAATAATTATCTGCAATGTCAACTTTCATTAAAAAACCTATTGACTAATCAACTAAGAAATTGTAATTTTATCGGTTATAAACAACAAGTCAACAAATTTGGAGGCAAAAAGCATTATTTTCGATAAACTCGAAAGATTTATCAAGAAGTTTTATACCAATGAACTGATAAAAGGAATCATTCTTTTTGTTGGATTAGGCTTGTTGTATTTCATTGTTACTTTATTGATTGAATACTTTTTATGGTTGCCAACTTCTGGAAGAACCATTTTATTTTGGCTGTTTGTTGCGGTTGAATTGTTTTTGTTGATTCGATTTATTGCATTTCCGTTGTTCAAGTTGTTTAAATTACAACAAGGAATTAATTATGAACAGGCATCAGCCATCATTGGTAATCATTTTACTGAAGTGCAAGATAAGTTATTGAATTTTTTACAATTAATAGATCAAAATCAAACTTCTGAATTATTAGCAGCATCAATAGAGCAAAAAGCAGCTGCCTTGCAACCTATTCCATTTTCAAATGCGGTAAATTTTTCTAAAAACAAGAAGTTTTTACCATATACCATTGTGCCTATATTGCTTTTAATTTTGTTTTTTGTAACCGGAAATTCTGCAGTAATATCAAGCAGTTTTGCTCGAGTTGTGAATTATAAGACAAAATATGCACCGCCCGCGCCATTTGAGTTTGTCGTTTTGAACACTTCATTAACGAGTCAACAAAACACCGATTTTATTTTACAAGTTAAAACAAAAGGTTCGGTAATTCCTGAAAATGTAGTGATTCAAATAGGAACTGAAGAATATTTTTTACAAAATACTAAACCTGGGTTTTTTGAATATACGTTTTCAAAATTATCAAAGGACATTGTTTTTTCGCTTCAAGCCAATGGATTAAATTCTAAAGAATATCAAATTAAAGTAATTGACGTGCCTACGATTACAGACTTTAAAATGATTTTGAACTACCCATCTTATTTAGGGAAAAAACCAGAAACAATTCAAGGATCTGGAAATGCCTTAGTGCCTGAAGGAACGATTATTGATTGGAAAATAAATGCTGTTGCAACCGATAAAATACTTTTACAAACAGGTAGCCAAACCAGTCCGTTTGCGCTTAAATCTACTAGTTTTACTATTAAAAGAAAAATTGTAGATCAATTTAACTATGAGGTAATTACTTCCAATCGAAAAATTTCTGAATTTGAAAAGTTAGGGTATCAAATATCAATCATTAAAGATCTATTTCCTGTAATTTCCATTCAAACCCCACCCGATTCACTAAATCTGAAATCAAAAATGCTTTTAGGTCAAATTTCTGACGATCACGGTTTATCAAAATTGCAAGTGGTTTTTTATCCTAAGGACAATCCAAAAGCTATTCGTAAAGCAAACTTATCTATAAAAAAACAAGCGGTTGATCAATTTATCTATACGTTTCCAAACGGGTTAGTAATTGATAAGGGTGTAAATTATGAATATTACTTTGAAGTGTTTGATAATGATGTAGTTAATAATTTTAAAAGTACAAAATCGGCTGTTTTTATTCATTATGAATTTACCGACGAACAAAAAGAAGATCAACAACTTAAAGAGAAAAACGAAAACATAAACAGTTTAGAAAAATCGCTGCACAATCAAGACAAACAAATGGCAGAATTAGACAAACTGCAAAAAATGAATAAAGAGAAATCCAATTTAGATTTTAAAGATCAGAAAAAGGTAGAAGATTTTATTAAACGTCAAAAACAACAAGACGAAATGATGAAAGAATTTACTAAAAAGCTGTCTGAAAATTTAGAAGAATTTAATCCAAAGAAGCAAGATAAAGAGAAAGAAGAATTACTCAGAAGATTGGAAGCAGCAGAAAAACAATCGGATAAAACCGAAAAACTATTAAAAGAGTTAGAAGAACTTTCTAAAAAACTAGAAAAGGAAGAGCTTTTTGATAAAGCCGATAAATTAAAACAGAACGCTAAAAATCAACAGCAAAATTTGGAGCAATTGGTTGAATTGACGAAACGTTTTTATGTAGAAAAAAAGGCCGAGCAATTAGCCGATAAACTTGATAAACTATCGGATAAACAAGAGAAATTAGCCAATAGCGAAAAAGAAAATACAGAACAAAATCAGAACGAAATCAATCAAGCGTTTAAAGACATTCAAAAAGAACTGCAAGATTTAGACCAAGAAAATAAAGAGTTAAAAGATCCGTTGGAAATCCCAAACGACAAGAACGAGCAAGAAGACGTTAAAAAAGATCTTCAAAAAGCAGCTGACGAACTCAATAAAAACCAACCTAAAAAAGCACAACCCAAACAAAAATCCGCAGCAGCCAAAATGAAAGAAATGGCTCAAAAAATGGCGCAATCAATGAATTCGGGCGAAATGGAGCAAATGCAAGAAGACGCTAAGCTGCTAAGACAAATTTTAGATAATTTATTGGCTTTTTCTTTTGATCAAGAACGATTAATTAAAACGACAAATGCAGCACAAACACGTTCTTTAGAATTGAATAAAGTATTAAAGAAACAACAAGATTTAAAACAACAATTTAAACATGTCGACGATAGTTTGTTTGCTGTTTCTTCTAGAAACCCAAGAATAAGCGATCTAATTTTAAAAGAACTAAGCGATGTGCATTACAATTTAGATAAAACATTAGAATCTTTAGCCGATAACAATATTGCAAAAGGCGCTTCTCATCAACAATATACATTAACAGCCGCTAATCGCTTGGCTGATTTTTTAAGCAACGTGCAAAGCCAAATGAATATGGACATGCAAGGGCAAGGACAAGGTAAACCAAAACCTGGAAAAGGACAAGGCTCTGGAATGCAATTACCAGATATTATCAAGAAGCAAGAAGGGTTAGGCGAAAAAATGAAGGACGGCATGAAACCTGGCGACAAACCCGGAAATGAACCCGGTGAAGGCCAAAAAAGCGGTAAAGAGGGAAAAGATGGTAAAGGCGCTTCTGGAGAAGGAAATCAAGAAGGAGAAAACGGATCAGAAGGGAACGCGGGTAAAGTCTTAGAGATATTGAAAGAGCAAAGGCAACTTCGCGATGCTTTGCAGAAGGCACTTGAGAAGGAAGGCATGATGAATAAAGGTATGGATGCGTTACAACAAATGAAAGAAATTGAAAAACAGCTTATCAATAAGGGTTTTAAAAACGATGTTTTACAGAAAATACTGAATGTAAAACACGAACTCTTAAAGCTTGAGAAAGCCATTCAACAACAAGGAGAAGACACTAAGCGACAGTCAAAAACTAATGATAAGAGTTTTAACAATACTGCCGCTCCTCTATCAAAAGAATTAAAAGAATATATTAATAGTGTTGAAATATTAAACAGACAAAGCTTACCTTTGCAACCCAATTTTAATCAGAAAGTTCAAAACTATTTTAAAAAGCATGATTAGTTTTAATTACGAAACAGATTTTACCCTTGACAACGAATCAATCTATGAAGACTGGATTTCCAGAATTGTTGATTCTGAGGGGTTTGAATTAGGTGAGATCAATTATATATTTTGTGATGACGATTATTTACATAAAATAAATGTTGAATATTTAAATCACGATACCCTAACCGACATTATTAGTTTTGATTATTCTGTAGGAAATTTATTACAAGGCGATATCTTTATTTCAACAGAAAGAGTTGCCGACAACGCGAAGGATTTTAACGTTGTTTTTGACGACGAATTAAAGCGCGTTATGTCTCACGGTGTTTTGCACTACTGTGGATATAAAGATAAATCCGCAGCAGACGAAGCCTTAATGCGCTCAAAAGAAGATGAAAAAATTGCAATGTTTCACGTGGAACAATAAATAATGAAGATAATTTAATATGTTTCACGTGGAACATAAAAAATAAAATAAAATGTTTCTAAATCAATATGATGTAATTGTTGTGGGCGCTGGACATGCCGGTTGTGAAGCTGCTGCTGCCGCTGCAAACATGGGTTGTTCCACATTATTGGTAACAATGAACTTGCAGAACATTGCTCAAATGTCTTGTAATCCTGCTATGGGAGGAATTGCAAAAGGACAAATTGTTAGAGAAATTGACGCGCTGGGAGGTTATTCAGGTATTGTTTCAGACAAAACAGCCATTCAGTTTAAAATGCTGAATAAGTCAAAAGGTCCGGCAATGTGGTCGCCTCGAGTTCAATCTGATAGAATGCGCTTTTCAGATGAATGGCGCAGCATGCTAGAAAACACACCTAATCTTGATTTTTATCAAGAGATGGTTGCGGGATTACTTTCGGAAAACGGAAAAATTACAGGTGTTAAAACATCTTTAGGGGTCGAGATTAAAGCTAAATCGGTGGTACTTACTAATGGTACTTTTTTGAATGGTTTAATTCATATTGGAGAGAAACAATTTGGCGGAGGTCGTGCAGGAGAAAGCGCTTCTTTTGGTATAACCGAAGATTTAGTAAAGCTTGGTTTTGAATCAGGCAGAATGAAGACCGGAACACCACCTCGTGTAGATGGTCGTTCATTGGATTTTTCAAAAATGATTGAGCAACCAGGCGATGATGTTCCAGAAAAGTTTTCTTATACAAATCTAACCGCCCCATTAAAAACACAACGTTCTTGTTGGATGTCGTATACGTCTTTAGAAGTGCACGATATTTTACGCGAAGGTTTTGATAGAAGTCCAATGTTTAACGGAAGGATTAAAAGTATTGGACCAAGATATTGCCCTTCCATTGAAGACAAAATTAACCGTTTTGCCGATAAAGAAAGACACCAGTTGTTTGTTGAGCCTGAAGGATGGACTACTTGCGAATATTACATCAACGGGTTTTCAACATCTTTACCAGAAGACATTCAATTTAAAGCATTACGTTCGGTTGCAGGATTTGAAAATGTAAAGTTTTTCAGACCAGGTTATGCTATTGAATATGATTACTTCCCTCCTACCCAGTTGCAACACACTTTAGAGACAAAATTAGTAGAAGGATTGTATTTTGCAGGTCAAATCAACGGAACTACTGGATATGAAGAAGCCGCTTCTCAAGGATTAATGGCAGGAATTAATGCGGCTTTAAAAGTTCAAAATAGAGAACCATTTATTTTAAAACGTGACGAAGCTTATATTGGAGTTTTAATCGATGATTTAATCACAAAAGGAACTGAAGAACCATACAGAATGTTTACTTCTCGTGCAGAATACAGGACCTTACTTCGACAAGATAATGCAGATTATCGATTAACGCCAAAAGCATTCGAAATAGGTTTAGCCAAGGAAGAGCGTTTGATTCGAATGGAACAAAAATTTGCCCAATCGGAAGCAATGGTAAATTTCTTTAGAGAAACCAGTTTAAAACCCGAAGAAGCAAATCCAATATTAGAATCGAAAGGTTCGGCGCCAATGAACCAACCTGATAAAATGTTTAAAGTGTTCTCTCGTCCTCAATTAGATTTAGAAGATTTTAGAAAATTTAGTAAAGTTGCAGCCTATATTGAGGAGCATGATTTAGATCAAGAAGTAGTTGAACAAGCCGAAATTCAAGTAAAATATTCGGGTTATATAGAAAAGGAAAAAAACAACGCCGATAAGTTAACTCGTTTAGAAGACATGATTATTCCGGATAATTTCAATTTTGATAAAATTCAATCTATTTCAATAGAGGCCAAACAAAAATTAAATAAAATTCGCCCAAGAACAATAGCACAAGCTTCAAGAATTAGCGGTGTTTCACCAAGCGATATTTCAGTTTTGTTGATATATATGGGGAGATAAAAGGAAAGTCGATTGCCGATTTAAGATTTTTGATTTCTGAAATCCATAATCATCATTCTTAAATCATCAATTAAATGTTTCACGTGAAACAACTTTGTCAACCCTATTAAAATAAGCTAGTACCATAAAATAAAATAAATGAATTTTTTAGAAGATAAGTGTTTTATAACCGTTAAAGATTTTTCAGTTTCTGGAGAATCTTTTTCCTTGTTGTTAAATGAAGAATACCAAATTTTAAAAACACATCCGCAACCTACTTTAGATAAACTAGGTTCGTATTACGAATTTGAAGATTACATTTCGCATACCGATGGAAAGCGAACATTCTTCGAAAAAATGTATCACTTTATTAAACGAAAAGCCATTCGCGATAAAGTCAACTTAATTAATTCGCACCAACCCTTAAAAGGTAAAATTTTAGATATTGGATCTGGAACAGGAGATTTTCTTTTAGAATGCAAAAACCAGAATTGGGATATTTTAGGAATTGAACCTAATGAAAAAGCAAAAACCACTGCTGTTGGAAAAGGAATAAATATTGGCGATACCATCGAACAATTAGAAAGCAATTCGTTTGATGTAATTACGATGTGGCATGTTTTAGAACACGTTCCAGATGTTGAGCATCAAGTGGCTGAATTAAAACGATTATTAAAACCTTCAGGGACAATTATTATTGCGGTTCCTAATTTTAAATCATATGATGCGAACCATTATAAATCCAATTGGGCGGCATATGATGTGCCAAGACATTTATGGCATTTCTCTAAAATAGCTATTGAAAAATTATTTGAAAAGCAAAACATGAATTTAGCCGAAGTTAAACCAATGTGGTTTGATAGTTTTTATGTATCACTTTTATCTGAAAAATATAAAACAGGTAAAATGAATTTTGTTTCAGGTTTTTTAATAGGTTTTGTTTCAAATCTTGTTGGAATTTTTAAAAACGAGTTTTCATCACACATTTATATCTTAAAAAACAAATAATTCGCGTTTTTAAGCGATTTAAGCTGTTTTTTACCCCCAGACGATTTACGAGCTCAATAAAATTAGTTTTTTGATTTAAGCCAATGTATGAAACTCAGTTTTAATAAACCAAAACTATTATAAACATATTTTATTATAGCATTTCCTTATATCGGGTTAAAAAATAAAAAACCTACAAATTTGCAACTTGACAACTTATTATTACATTTACAAAAATTTAAAATTATTTACACCAAGATGAAAAAAGCCATTTTAATTTTAGGCGTTGCATTAAGCCTTTTTGCTTGTAACAAAAATGAAGGAAAATCAGAAAGTTTTAAAACAGCTTATATTGATACCGCAGAGATTTTAGAAAAATACGAAAAATTCAAAGCTGAAGATGATAAATTCAAAGTAAAGTCGGAAGAAATGGGTAGACCATTAGAGGCAAAAGTAAGAGCTTTTCAGGCTGAGGCACAAAGTTTCCGTCAAAATGCACAAGTGAGAGGTCCACAATGGGCACAACAAAAAGGTGCTGAACTTTCTCAAAGAGAACAACAATTAACAGCAGAGCAAGACGCCCTATTACAACAATTACAACAAGAAGGTAGTGTTTTAAGAGATTCTATTATTAAAGAAGTAAAAGTTTTTATCAAAGAATATGGTAAAAAGAAAGGCTATGACTATGTATATGGAACAGGTGATGCCGCTACAATTTTATATGCTAAAGACAGTTATAATATTACGAAAGACGTTTTAAAAGAGCTGAATGACAATTATAAAGCATCTGATAAATCTGAAGATAAAAAAGAAGATAAAAAATAACATCAAGTCCTGAGTAATCAGGACTTTTTTATTTCTAATGGTTTCGCTATATTTGTTTTTTAAAATTTACGCCACATGGAACCTTTATCAGCCGCCGCACATTACACCCTGCGATTTATTAATCAAACCAATAAATCAATCTTTCTCACCGGAAAAGCAGGAACCGGAAAAACCACACTTCTTAAAGAAATTATTGCTACAACACACAAAAACACAGTGGTTGTTGCGCCCACAGGCATAGCCGCTTTAAACGCAAATGGTGTTACCATTCACTCGATGTTTCAACTGCCTTTTGCTGCTTTTATCCCCGATAATAAAGAACTTCCGCACTTTTCAGATACTGTAAAATTTGAGAATCGCGATTCGTTAGGCCGTCATTTTAAGATGAACAATGTAAAACGTTCTGTAATTCGAAATATGGAATTATTGATTATCGACGAAGTATCTATGCTTCGCGCCGATGTATTAGATGCCATGGATTTCATGATGCGAAAAGTGAGAAGAAACGAACGCCCTTTTGGCGGGGCTCAAGTGCTTTTTATTGGCGATTTATTGCAATTGCCACCCGTCGTAAAAAATGAAGAGTGGGAAATGCTAAAGAAGTATTACCGAGGCATGTTCTTTTTCCATTCACATATTATGCAACAATATCCACCATTATATATTGAATTGGATAAGATTTTCCGTCAAACGGATTCCGAATTTATTGAGGTTTTGAATAATTTAAGACTCAATAAAATCACTTCCAATGATGTGCAATTGCTCAATCAGTTTGTGCAACCAAATTTTGATCTGAAGAAACATAAAGGGTTTATCATTTTAACCACTCATAATGCTAAAGCAGATACCATAAACGCTCAGTCATTAAAGGATTTAGAAGGGAAACAGTTCACTTATTTACCTGAAATTACGGATGATTTTCCCGAAAAAATATTTCCATTAGATGAAAAATTGCAGTTGAAAGTTGGTGCTCAAATCATGTTTGTTAAAAACGATTTGAATTTCGACAAGCAATTTTACAACGGAAAAATGGGCGTCATCAAATCGTTAACCGAAAAGGAAATTTTTGTTCATTTTCCCGAAGAAAATAAAACCATCGAAGTAGAGCGTTATGAATGGCAAAATATTCGTTATAAAGTAAACGAAAACACAAAAGAAATAGAAGAAGAAGTTATAGGAACGTTTGTCCATTACCCTATTAAATTAGCTTGGGCAATTACGGTGCATAAAAGTCAAGGCTTAACATTTGACAAAGCTGCGCTCGATGTGTCGCAAGTTTTTGCGCCTGGACAAGCCTATGTTGCCTTATCGCGTTTACGCTTATTAAAAGGGCTTGTTTTGCTTTCTCCACTGCAAATGAATGGTATTTCTAGTGATACAGAAGTGCTCAATTATGCCGAAAACAAAGCAACCGAAGAAATCTTACAACATTCATTGGCCAAAGAAACACAAGTTTTTTGGTTAAACACACTTATTAACGCATTCGATTTCAAAGAGTTAGCACAAGAATGGCGCAATCATTTGTTCAGTTATAATTCAGAAGCTCCAAAATCACCAAAAACCAAGCACAGCGATTGGGCAAAAATTCAAAATGATAAAATTGCAGAAATTTTAGAACCATCTGGGAAATTTATGTCCCAATTGCATACTATTTTTTCCGGTGAAAATCTCGATATAAACTTTGTAAAAGAACGATGCGACGCAGCTTATCAGTATTTTTTTAAAACGCTAGACACTATAGCCGAAGAATTATTGTTAAAAATTGAAGAAGTAAAACGCACTAAAAAAGTAAAAACGTTTTATGACGAATTAATAGTGTTAGAAGAACTTCAAATCAAAGCGATTTTACAACTCAAAAAGGCAAAATTACTCACAAATATCATCGTCGAAGGGAAAGAAATTTCTAAAGATAATTTAATTTCGGAGGATATTAGTACTTACAAAATCAATAAGTTAGTAGTTGTGGCAGAACGTTTTAGAACTTCATACGCCGCTTTAGTAGAAGACGACGACGAAGTTTCTTATTACACCGATTCAAAAAAGAAAAAAACAAAAGAACCCAAAAAGTCTACTATCGAAGATACGTTAGAGCTTTGGAAACAAAACTTATCGATTTACGAAATTGCAAAACACCGAAAATTAACACCCCAAACGATTTATAACCATTTTACCAAGTTGATTCAAATGGAAATCGTGCAACTTTCCGACATTTTACCAGAAGATAAAATATCAGAATTAAAAGCCGCTTTCAAAGATTTTAAAGGTGAAAGTTTAGGCGAATTAAAAGAAATTCACGACGATCAATTCTCTTGGGATGAATTGAAATTGTATAAAGCGAGTTTGGGTTAATCAACTCAATAAAAATACCGCTAAAACCGCCGGAATAAAGTAAATTACAATGGTTCTTGCGCCATCATAATCTTTAGCTAAACGCTGACCGAAAAGTAAAAAAAGTAACGTAACGCAAGAAATAATTGCACCATAATAACCCAAACCTTTAGTAACGGGTTGTTGTACAAAAAGCTGAATGATTCCAGAAACGCATAAAACACCAGAGATGATTTCTAAAAGAAGTACAATCAGCAATGCTTGTGGTACTTGTTTTGCTAATACGGTATTTGCAAAATGACTTTTAAGCCATTCAACGTTTCCTTTCCAGTCTTTAATTTTATCATAACCAGACTGTAAAAAAGTAATTGCTAATAAGGCCAAGACTAAAATAGGTGCAGCATCTGTCATAATTAAGTATTTTTATGAATTAATCGAGTTAATTTTATAGATAAATCGGTTAAAATAATTTTACTATTTCCATTTCTTTCAATGTGGTAAATAGCATCTTCTAATTCTTTGTAAATATCGTTAATATTTGCACCATTTACAAACGGAGCAAATTTTTCCAATTCAAATTTTGGCACGTTGGTTTCCAAGAAAACCAAATCTTTTGCCTGATAATTAAGCAATAATGCTTGTCTAAAGAAGTGAATGCAATAGTGTAAAAATTGTTTTTGAGTTTCTCTTCCGGTAGCCGCAATATTTTCACTCCAAGCAATTAAATCGTTTATAGCAGCAGCATTTCCTTTTGCTCTAAAAGCGCTTCTCACCCACTCTACAAACCATTCGTCAAACGGAAATTCATCGTCTTCTTTTCTAAAAATATGCAACGCTTTATTATAATTTCCTTCGCTTTGATGTGCAATTTTTTTAGCGATTTGAGGATCGCAATTTTCACGTGAAACTAATGCTTCAGCAATAACACTTTCGCTTAAACCAATAAAATCAATCACTTGACAACGTGAAAGAATGGTTTGTAACATATCGCTGGTGCTTTCGGAAATTAAAATAAAAACTGTTTTAGCAGGCGGTTCTTCAAGTAGTTTTAGTAATTTATTTGCCGATGGACCATTCATTTTATCGGCCATCCAAATAATCATTACTTTATAACCCCCTTCGTAGGCCTTTAAAGCTAATTTTTTATTGATTTCTGTAGCTTCATCAACACTAATTAATCCTTGTTTATTTTGAATGCCTAAATTTCGTAACCAATCAAATAAACTTCCATAGGGTGACTCGGTTAAAAATTGGCGCCATTCTACCATAAAATGATCACTCACGGGATGACTTTTTACATCATCAGTAGTAGCAACCGGAAACACAAAGTGTAAATCGGGATGTGAAAAATGTTCAAATTTTAGATTGCAAACGGTGTTATCGCCACTATTTTCGCCACCTACATTGCCACACAAAATATATTGTGCATAGGCAATAGCCATTGGCAAAGTGCCAGAACCTTCGGGACCCACAAACAATTGAGCATGCGGAATTCTTCCTGCCTCAGCACTTTTTGTGAGATGGTTTTTAATGTGGTCTTGACCTAAAATTTCCTTAAAAAACATACAACAAACCTAATCAAAATTTCCTGAATTGTAAACGAATACCGTGAAAAAATGAAAATAAGAAAGTTTTAAAAATTTGCTAAATATCCATTTTCGTACAAAGATTTAGAATACAATAATTTATATTTGCAAATATCGAAACAATTAAACCATTATAATGAAAACACTTAACGACTTCAATTTCAATAACAAAAAAGCAATTATTAGAGTAGATTTTAATGTTCCTTTAGACGAAAATTTTAAAGTAACCGATGCCACTCGTATTGAGGCGGCAAAACCTACTATTGACAAAATATTGAAAGACGGCGGAAGTGTCATTTTAATGAGTCACCTAGGAAGACCAAAAGGTGTTGAAGCTAACTATTCGTTGCAACACATTGTGTCTAAAACAGAAGAAATTTTAGGACAAAAAGTTCATTTTGCTTCAGATTGTATTGGCGAAACCGCCGAAAGTGCAGCTAAAAACTTGCAGCCCGGCGAAATTCTTTTATTAGAAAATTTGCGTTTTTATGCCGAAGAGGAAAAGGGTGATGTGGAATTTTCAAAAAAATTAGCTGAGTTAGGCGACATTTATGTGAATGATGCTTTTGGAACCGCACACAGAGCGCATGCTTCAACAACAATTATTGCTCAATTTTTTCAAGATGCAAAATGTTTTGGTTATTTATTGGCTAAAGAAATCGAAAGTATTGAAAAAGTATTAAAAAATTCAGAAAAACCAGTAGTTGCTATTTTAGGAGGCAGTAAAGTTTCTTCAAAAATTACGGTAATTGAAAATATTTTAGACAAAGTGAATCACATGATTATTGGTGGCGGAATGACCTTTACGTTTGTAAAAGCCTTAGGCGGAAAAATTGGCGATTCAATTTGCGAAGATGATAAATTAGATTTGGCCATTGAAATTTTAAAACAAGCCAAAGCAAAAGGCGTTCAAATTCATATTCCAGTTGATGTGGTTGCTGCAGACGCGTTTTCAAACGATGCAAACACGCAAATTGTTGATGTAGATCATATTCCTGACGGATGGCAAGGACTAGATGCTGGGCCAAAATCATTAGCTATTTTTAGACGCATTATTTTAGATTCAAAAACGATTTTGTGGAACGGACCATTAGGTGTTTTTGAAATGGATAATTTTTCAAAAGGAACAATTGCTTTAGGAGAATATATTGCAGAATCTACTGAGAATGGCGCTTTTTCGTTAGTTGGAGGTGGCGATAGTGTTGCTGCAGTGAAGCAATTTGGGCTGGAACCAAAAATGAGCTATGTGTCAACAGGCGGTGGTGCAATGTTAGAAATGCTTGAAGGCAGAACGTTGCCAGGAATTGCTGCAATTTTAGAATAAAACAATAAAATACTGATAATTAAGTTATTAGTTAAATGCGCCCCAAAAACAAAACCATAATGAAAAAAACAATCCTATATGTAATGTTATTGCTCTCGCTTTATAGCTTTGGGCAAGAACACGCAGAAAGAGAAATTAACATACAATTACCTAAAGTTTCTTATTTAGATTCTTTGAAGGCAACTTTTATAAATCATAGTACCAGTAATTGTATCGATGAACGATGGGTGGCAGAATTAGCTAATATTGAATTATCTGAAAATATGTTTTCGGATATTTCTGAGATTAATTTTGATGCTGAAGTAAGTTATAGTTTGTCTTCTGAAGTGGTTAAAAAACGTTTGGCAAAACTAGACGCACGATCACCATTTAATATTGAATATAATCCGGCATTAGAAAACACCATTAAAACCTTTTTAAAGAACAGAACTAAAGCATTCGAACGTTTAATGGCTATTTCTGAATATTATTTTCCAATGTTTGAAGAGCATTTGGCAAAATATAACATCCCAATGGAATTGAAATACTTAGCCATTGTTGAATCGGCTTTAAATCCGAGAGCAAAATCGAGAGTAGGTGCTTCAGGGTTGTGGCAATTTATGTATCCTACTGGCAAACAATACAATTTAGAAGTAAATTCCTATGTTGATGAACGTTATGATCCATTAAAAGCAACCGAAGCGGCTTGTCAATATTTATCGAGTTTGTATGAAATTTTTGGCGATTGGAGTTTGGTTTTGGCTTCTTATAACGCAGGGCCTGGTAATGTTTCAAAAGCAATCCGAAGATCTGGCGGAAGTCAAAATTATTGGAATATTCGAAAAAACTTACCACGCGAAACCGCAAATTATGTTCCGGCATTTTTAGCCACAATGTACATTTATGAGTTTAGAAAAGAACACGGATTGCAGCCTAAAAAAGCAACGTTAACCTATTTTGAAACTGATACCATCCAAATCAAAAGACAGATGTCGTTTAAGCAAATATCAGAATTATTAGATATTCCGGTACAACAATTAGAATTTTTAAATCCAATTTATAAGCTAAATGTCATTCCGTATGAACTAGAAAAATCGCATTTTTTACGTTTACCGAAAAATAAAATAGGGCTATTCGTGTCAAATGAAGATAAAATATATGCGTATTTAGAATATCTTGAAACCTTGAAAGAGAAAACCAAAATTGAAATTAATCCTACCATTTCAAAAGACTCTTTAGCTTCAAATCAGCTTGAAAAAGAGGTTGGCTTAGAAATGACCGAAGGTAAAATACGATTTTACACTGTTAAATCGGGTGATAACTTAATGAAAATCGCTCAAAAGCAAGGAGTTCAACTTTCCGATTTAAAAAAATGGAATAACTTAAAATCGAATGCTATTTTTTCGGGTCAAAAATTAAAAATACATTCTAATTTAAAAGAAACCTCTCAGCCAGAAACTCCAACCAAGAAATCAGAATTTTATACCGTTCAAAAGGGGGATACCTTGTATATCATTTCAAAAAATCATCCCGGAGTCTCGGTAGAAGATTTAAAAAAATGGAACACAATTTGTGACGATGCTATTCAACCCGGAATGAAGTTAAAAATTAACGAGTAAAACCAAATTAATGATACGAAGCGGAACAATTGGCATACTTTTATTCCTTTTCTTTTCTTGTACTAACAAGAATGAATCGAATGAAATAGCGCCCGGAAGTTCGTTCGGCGAAATTAATACGGTTTCAATTGTTGTCGATGATTATTTATGGAATGGCGAAATAGGTGACACCCTTAGAAAAAAATGGGCGGCACCGGTTGACGGACTTCCGCAAGAAGAACCTCTTTTTACCCTGAATCAATATCCTACAAAAGTATTTGAAGGAATGGTTAAAAAAAATAGGAACATTATTGTGGTTAAAAAAGGAACAAAGGAATCATTTATTCATAAAAAAAATCACTTTGCAAGCCCACAACAGTTGTTTTATATTACTGCAACTTCAAACGAAGCCTTGGTAAAATTACTGGAGCAAAAATCGGCAGAAATTATAAAAGCAATAAAAGAGTCTGAAATTATTGAAAATCAAAAGCACATTTTAAAAACACCAGTTTCTGACCAATTAATTCAAGAGAAATTTCAGGTTAAAATGGCGCTTCGATCGAATTATAAGTATGAATTAGTTGGTAAAAAATTTTTATGGATTCGGCGAGAATTAGCAACAGGATACAACAGTTTATTGCTCTATGAAGTTCCTATTTCCCAAATAGAAAAAAACAATACCATTGTCAACAATATTTTGCATGTTAGAGATTCTGTCGGAAAAAAATTTATTCATGGATCGGTAGGAAAAACCTGGATGATTTCGGAAAAAGCGTATTCTCCGTATTTTCTACAAACCAAAATAGATCAAAAACAAGCTTTTGAAACCAAAGGGACTTGGCAACTTAAAAATGATTTTATGTCGGGGCCTTTTATTAATTATGCTATTAAAGACACTAAGAACAATCGGTATTTAATTTTGGATGGGTTTACTTACAATCCGTCAAAAGCGAAGCGAGATTTAGTTTTTGAACTAGAAGCCATGATGAAATCGGTGGTTTTTTTACCTTAATTACCCAACTATGGAAATTACATTTAAAATAAAGCGATTTAACGAGCTTTCTACAGCCGAATTATATTCTGTGCTCCAACTTCGTTCAGAAGTGTTTGTAGTGGAGCAAAACTGCGTTTATCAAGACATTGATGACAAAGACGCAAAAGCACTTCATGTTTTAGGGTATTGTCAAAATGAATTAACGGCCTATTCAAGATTGTTTGATGCGGGAAATTATTTTGAAGAAGCATCAATAGGAAGAGTTATTGTGCGCCAAAAATTTAGAAAATTCAATTTCGGACATGAATTAATGCGGGTTTCCATCGCCGAAATAAAAGAAAACTTCAATCAAACCGCTATTACCATTTCGGCTCAAGAATATTTAAAAAAATTTTACGAAAGCCATGGTTTTGTTCAAACCAGCGCATCCTATTTAGAAGACGATATTCCGCATATTGAGATGAAAAAAGTTTAACTTATTTTTTCCCAGCCGGAGCCTCATTTTTTAAAATCAACAATTCTACTCTTCTGTCAAGCGCTGCTCCTTGTTTTAAAGATTGTGTGTTGCCGTAACCTCTGTAGGTCATACGCGAGTTGCTAATTCCTTTTTTAAATAAATAATTAAAAACTTTTTTAGCCCTATTTACAGACAATTCTCTTTTTTTAGTTTCTCGATCAATAGCTTCTCGATGATAAGTGGGTGTACAACACACGTGTCCTTGTACTTCAAATTGTATGTTTTTGAACTTAAGTAATAGCAGCGCAATTTTATCGAGTTCTTTTTTTGCTTGAACGGTTAATTGACTGCTCCCCCGCTCAAAAAGAACTTTTTCTAAATAGATGCGATCACCCGGCACAGCATCTTTTTTTACAGTGCTATAAACCCCCGGAATTTTTAAATTTTCAATGGTAATAGATTTGTAGTTCACCACCACATCTACTCTTCGGTTTTTAGATCGGGCTTCCGGAATATCGGTTTGTAAATCTTCATCGAGCATGATGCGGCCTTTTCCTTCTAGCGTAATGATTATTTTACTTTTAATTCCGCGTTCGATCAATTTATTTTTTACGGTTGTTGCCCTATTTGTAGACAAAACAAAGTTGTATTCGTCTTTTCCCCGATCATCACAATAACCATAAATTTGTATGGATTCGATTCGGGAAGTATCTATTTTTTGAACAAACGCCATAACACCTTCAGCTTGTTCCTCTTTTAAATTATATTTATCAAATTCAAAAAAGATAGAATAGATTTCTTCTTCTTGAGCAAAACTTAACCCAGAAGTAAAAAATACCATGATAAATACCAACCATTTCACTGATACAATTTATTTTATTTATTACTTTTTTAATATTGATTTATACTGGTTTGAATTGTTTAATAGATTGATTGCTTGTTCAATTTCAGTATTGTTTTTGGTATAAAATAAATACAATCCTTCTCTATATTGATGTCTGATGATCAATTCTTCTTGTAGATGTTTTTTAATTTGTTCTTTATTTTTATCCAGCTCTGCTTCCTGACTTTTTTCTAGTGCCGCTTCAAGTTGTTTGTATTCTGTCGCAATTTCACCCTCTATTTTTTCTTTTTTGGCGTTTTCTAAGACAGATTTAAGCGCTTTATGGGTTTCGGTGTCAAGTGTAATTTTTTCTTGTTTCAAATAGTTTTTAAAAGCCATGAAGTCAACATCAGAAACAGTAGGAACACCATTAACCATTGGATTTTTATAATATAATTGCGTAGCAAAATTAAAAATGGCATCGTTTTTTAATAAAGCATCGGTACAATTTGCCATCTTAGTTGCTGCTATTTCTACATCGGGTAACACCCCGCCGCCGTCATAAACAGTTCTTCCAGCTTTTGTTTTAAAGGCATTAAATTCGTTTTGTGCTTTTTTAATGGCTTTCCCGTTTTCATCTTTTTTTGCATAATCTAGCGCTTGAATGCATCTTCCCGAAGGGGTATAATATCTAGATATGGTAACTTTTACCTGTGTTCCGTAGGATAAATCTAAAGGTCTTTGTACTAATCCTTTTCCAAAACTTCTACTGCCTAACACCACACCACGATCTAAATCTTGAATCGCACCTGCAACAATTTCAGAGGCCGAAGCGCTTTTTCCATCTACAATTACTGCTAAAGGAATTTCTAAATCACTCGGTTCATTTTTTGTGCGGTATTCTAAATTGTATTTTGCATTTTTAGATTTTGTAGTTACAATTAACTCATTTTTAGCCACAAAAAGATTACAAATATTAACCGCTTCGTGTAATAAACCGCCTGGGTTTCCTCTTAAATCTAAAATTATTTTTGTGGCGCCTTGTTGTTTTAAATCTAATAAAGCAGCTTTCGTTTCGGCGCTTGCTTTTTCGTTAAATTTTGATAACACAATATAACCCGTTTGATCTTTTAAGAGTGCATAGAATTCAACGGCTTTAATTTCAACTTCATTTAAAATTATTGTAGCGTTTTGTGTTTTTCCTTGTCTGATGTATTGAATAGCAACTTGAGTATTTTTTGCACCTTTGAGTAATTGAGAGGCGTCTTCTTTGTATTCTTTTAGGTTGACATCGCCTATTTGCGTAATTTCGTCACCTGCTTTTAAACCTGCCTTATCTGCCGGAAAACCTTTATAAATTTCTTTTAAATAGACTTTGCCGTCTTTTCGTTGCACCATGGCCCCGATGCCAGTATATTCGCCGGTATTATTAATTTTAAACTTTAAAACGTCTTGTTCGTTAAAAAAAACAGTATAAGGATCTAATTCTTTGAGCATGTTTTTGATGGCAATATCCATCAGTTCTCCGGCATTGGTTTCATCCACATAGTTTTGATTTACGGTTTTGAAAACGCCTGTAAAAATTTCGATTTGTTTAGCAATTTCAAAAAAGTCATTTTTAAAACTTACCCCTATAAAAAGAAAGGACAAGGTTACTACGGGAATAATTATTTTCTTTTTGAAGAAACGTTTCATGAATTTTGAAATTGATTAATACAGTTACGAAAGTAAAGAATATTGTGCAAATAGTAAACCAAAGCGACGATTTACTTTGTTATTTCGGAAAATTTTTGAAAAAGTTGAATGGTTTTTTCTTCGATTTCTTGATAAGACAGGCGTTCTTTGGTTTGATAGAATAACATAAATGCATAAGGTTTTTGCAACGAATCAATTAAAAGATGCTTGTTTAAACGATAGGTTTCGCGCAAAACTCGTTTGTAATAATTGCGGTCAACCGCTTTTTTGAAATACTTTTTTGAAACCGAAACGCCCATTTTTATTATTTCAGCATTTTCTTCGCTGTTTTCTACATATACTAAACGCAACGGAAATTTCGAAACCGAATTTCCATTCGAAAAAAGCAAATCAATTGTCGTTTTGCTTTTTAATTTTTCGTGTTTTGGATACGTGAACTGCATAAGGCAAAGGTATAAAAAAAGCCGACTTGTTGGAGTCGGCTTAAGTCTATTGTTTTTTTGGAAAAATATTATCTTCTTTATTTATATCGGCCATTAATTGTTCTGGGTCAATGGTAATGGATTTAATAGTTGTTTTTTGAACTTCAAAAGTAAAGGTTGGATACGCCCAATCCCATCCTTTTAAAATCGTTGCTTTAAGATTAGGATATGGATTCGGTTTTTCCCAACGCATTAACGTATTCGGAATGTAGAAGAACTCTTTAGTTCCGTCGGTATATTCGACAATAATATCTAGTGGCATTGGCATTCTACCTTTACGTTCTAACGTTATTTGGGTGCTGTTTTGTACCGTGTTTACCGATTTTATGGCATAATCAATAGTGTTTGTTGTTAGTGTCCATTCTAATAAATACCAATCTAAATTAGCCCCAGATACTTTTTCAGCCACACGCTTAATGTCGTTCGGCGTTGGGTGTGTAAATTTATACTCGTTGTAATAACGTTTGATGGTTTTGTTGAGGTTTTCTTGACCAATAATATAGCCTAATTGTGCTAAAAACACTTCTCCTTTGCTGTAAGCTGAAATTCCATATGCCATATTCAATTCATAACGATCGGCGTGAGTAGAAAGCGGTTGCTCTTTTCCAGATTTTGCTAAATAAATGTAATTATTGTAGGCGTCTTCATAAGGAATTTCTGGTTTTTTTGGTGGCAACACTTTGTTCATTGCTAAGTTTGAAATGTAAGATGTAAATCCTTCATCCATCCATTCGTGTTTGGTTTCGTTAGTTGCTAAAACAAATTGGAACCAAGAATGCGCCATTTCGTGAGCCGTAACACCCACTAAGCTTCCAAAGGCTCTGTTTCCGGTGATTAAGGTACACATTCCATATTCCATTCCGCCATCGCCACCTTGAATGACCGAATATTGTTTGTAGGGATATTGTCCTACATTTTCATTAAAAAAAGCTAACAATTCAGCAGTTTTTGGTTGCATTTTTTTCCAATTTTCTAAATTGTCTTTTTTGTTTTTGTATAAGAAATGTAATTCTACATTATTAGGACCTAAAATCATGTCGTGAACGAACTCATTATCGGCGCCCCAAGCAAAATCATGTACGTTTGGCGCATAGAAATGCCAAGTAAGTGTTTTGGTTTTCTTTGGATACACAACTTCTACCCCTGCATCTTGATAACCATGACCAATTTCGTTTTTGTTTTGTAAATAGCCGGTTCCGCCAATAGTGTAGTCTTTATCAATGTTAATTTTTACATCAAAATTTCCCCAAACACCATGAAATTCGCGAGCAATGTATGGATTTGCGTGCCATCCTTCAAAATCATATTCGCACAATTTTGGGTACCATTGCGTCATCGATAAAGCAACACCTTCTTCAGACAATCGGCCAGAACGACGAATTTGCAAAGGGACTTGACCTTCAAAATCTAAAGAAAAGGTTGTTTTTTGTTTGGGTAAAATGGCTTTTGCTAACGTAACTTCTAAAATAGTTCCCACCACTTTTGAGTTTGCCGCAACACCATCTTGTTTAAAATTTGCAATATTTAAGTAGCCAATTTCGTTTGGTTTTAAAGTGCTAATTCTACTTTCTTTAGTTTCTTTCCCTTCTTTTTTAAAGGTTCTTACCATTCGTTTATCTGGATCAGAAATGGCTTGAAGTCTTGCATCCATTTCACTTCCTGGCTGAAACGCATTATTGAATAAATGATAATACACCTTGTGTAAGGTATCTTTAGAATTGTTCGTATAAACAATTTCTTGTTTTCCGGTGTATTGGAATTTTTTGACATCCATATTCACTTCCATTTTATAGTCAACGTGTTGTTGCCAATAGCCTGGATTTGGATTGTTTTGTGCCAATAGTACTATTGGAAAGAAGCTCAAAAAAAGAATTTTTTTCATGGTTGCTTTTTTAAAAGAACTCCTACAAGATAAAAAGCACCTTGTAGGAGTTAATAAGTTGAAAAGATATATTTTATTTTTTAGCCATTTTTTTAGCTAAAAGCAGAGCATTATATGCGTTAACGATGCGACCCGATTTAGAAGCGTCGGCAAAATTAGCTTTATGCTTGTCTTCACCTAAAAGAACGGTGTTTTTTAAAGGCATACCACTTTCCATAATAACTTGTTTCACTTGAACCGCGGTTAAACTTGGATAGTAAGAACGAATTAAAGTAGCTACTCCAGCAATATTTGGAGACGCCATTGAAGTTCCTTGAAGGTATTCGTATGTATTTAAAGGCGTTGTTGCATAAATTTCATCTCCTGGTGCATAAATGTCAACGTTGTTTTTTCCGTAATTTGAAAAATCAGCCACCATTTTGCTGCCATAACTTGGCGACAATGCTCCAATGATTAAAACATTGTTAGCATATTCTGGATTTCCGTCATACGTATCGTTTGGATATTTATTGGTTACATCTAAATCATACGATTCATTTCCAGCTGCAATAACCACTAAAACGTCTTTAGATGCAGCATATTTGATGGCATCGATAACCCATTCTTTATTTTGTGAAAAATATTTACCAAATGAACCATTGATTACTTTAGCGCCATTATCAACAGCATATCGAATTCCTAAAGCGATATCTTTGTCATACTCATCGCCATCTGGAACAGCTCTTACTACCAATATTTCAGCATTATTAGTAACGCCATCACCACCTTTATTATTTCCTCTAACTTGTGCAACAATTCCTGCCACGTGTGTTCCGTGTTTAGCAGCTTTTGGATCTGGACCAAAAACATTATTGTTTCCGTATTTTGTATCTTTCAAATCGTTTGGATTATCCCCTACAATAGAACGTCCGTCATATTCAACATTTAAGTTGTAGTTGATTTGTCCATAAACGTAGTCTTTAAACTCTTCAATTTCTGCATCAAACTTTTCTTTAGTTGTATTGCTTAAAATTTGGGTAAACATTGCTTTTGCTTGTTTTACTCCGGTGTCATCAGATTTTATTGCTTTAACTTCTTCTAGAGTAAAAGTATCTTTTTTCAAGTGATTTTTGATTGTTTTTTCAGCATTTAAGATGAAGTCTAATTGCTGTTTTTGTCCTTGAATGCCTTTTAATTCTTCTTCTAATTTTGCTTTCGCTTTATCATAATCAGGAGTTCCAGGGCCTTTTTTTACAATACGCGTCATTTCAAGTTGTTCGTGTACTGCGTTTCCAAGGAAATTCCATCCGTGGATATCGTCAATGTAACCGTTTTTATCATCGTCAATTCCGTTGCCAGCAATTTCTTTTGGATTGGTCCAAATTACCGCTTTTAAATCTTCGTGGTTGATATCTACTCCAGAATCAACAATTCCAACGATAACTTTTTGTCCTTTTTTACCTTTGATTACTTCTTTGTAGGCTTTATCTACGCTCATCCCCGGCAAGGTGTCTGTTACTAAATCTAAATGACTCCAACGTTTTAAATCGTTTTCGGCAACAGGGGTTGTTTTTAAAGGTAATTTATCAATATTTTCAACAGGTGTTGAAATCATTTTTTGTGATCCACAGCTTGCTAAAATAAATCCTAAAGCGAAGCTCAAATAAAGTGGTCTAACAATTTTTTTCATCTTTTTATTAATTAATTTCAGTTATAGGACTGATGTGATTTGTTTTTGTTACAGTTTTTAATTTTTTACGGCTTTAAAAAAGGTCTTCGCATTTGAAAACATCTTTTAGACGAACGCCTTTTTCTGTTTTTTCTACCGTAATTATTTGATTATGAGCGTCGTGTTCTAAAAACAAATAATAATTGTTTTCGGCTGCCGCGTTCATGAATTTTGTTTTTTCGTCTAAAGTTAGCAACGGTCTGGTATCATAACCCATTACATAAGGAATAGGAATATGTCCTGCTGTTGCCAGTAAATCACCACAAAAAACAATTGTTTTTCCATTGTAATTGATGTGTGGAATCATTTGTTTTTCAGTATGACCATCGGCAAAGAAAATACCAAAGCCTACTTCAGATTCTTTTAAAAAATCGCCTTCTGGTCTTTTGATAAAATTCAGTTGCCCACTTTCTTGCATCGGAATGATGTTTTCATGTAAAAACGATGCTTTTTCTCTAGAGTTTGGCTTTGTAGCCCATTCCCAATGATTGTCATTCGTCCAAAATTTTGCATTTTTAAACGCTACCTCATGACCAGTTTTGGCCGCGTTCCAGTTGACACTTCCACCACAATGGTCAAAATGTAAATGTGTCATAAAAACATCGGTAACATCATCGCGATGAAAACCAGCATTTTTTAACGACTTGTCTAAAGAATGATCGCCCCAAAGCGAATAATATCCAAAAAATTTATCCGATTGTTTGTTGCCCATTCCGGTGTCAATCAAAATCAAACGATTCCCGTCTTCTATTAACAAGCATCGTGCTGCAATGTCAATTAAGTTGTTTTCATCAGCCGGATTGGTTTTATTCCAAATGGTTTTAGGCACAACGCCAAACATGGCACCCCCATCTAATTTAAAATTTCCCGCTTCAATAGGATATAATTTCATAATGCATTTAAAATTTTTCTGCAATTTACAAAAATTGACTTTACTTTTTTCTTAAGTAAATTATAAATAAAAGTTATGCATTAATAAGTTATAAAAATGTTAGCAAGCCTTGTAAAAAGTAATTAATGGATTATCTTTGTCGTTAATTTAGACAAAATCAAAATAACATGATTAAAGTTTCTGATACAGCAAGTAAAAAAATCATTGCCATGATGCAAGAAGATGGTTTTGATGCAGCCAAAGATTATGTAAGAGTAGGCGTTAAAAGTGGCGGTTGCTCGGGTTTGTCATATGAGTTGAAGTTTGACAAAGAGTTGACGGAGCATGATAAAGTTTTTGAAGATAACCATGTAAAAATTGCCGTTGAAAAAAAGAGTTTCCTTTATTTAGCAGGAACTATTTTAGAATTTTCTGGAGGTTTAAACGGAAAAGGATTTGTTTTTAACAATCCTAATGCACAAAGAACATGTGGATGTGGTGAGAGTTTTTCGCTGTAAGCCTCCCCAACCCCTCCAAAGGAGGGGCTCCAATAGTTATTGTTAATACAAAGTAATATAAAAATATAAAATAATTGAAATCCTATTTACCCCTAATAGGAGTTCCCCCTTCGGGGGCTAGGGGGCTAATATGAGTAAATATACAGAGGACGACTTAAAAGTCGAATTAGAAAATAAAGAATATGAATACGGATTTTATACCGAATTAGACTCGGATACCTTTCCTATTGGTTTAAATGAAGACATTGTTCGGGCGATTTCTAAGAAAAAAGAAGAACCTGAATGGATGACCGAGTGGCGTTTAGAAGCTTTTCGTGCTTGGTTAGAAATGATTGAGCCAGAATGGGCAAACGTACATTATGAAAAACCAGATTTTCAAGCAATTTCGTATTATTCGGCACCAAAAAAAGCCGATCCTAATAAAAAACTAGAAGATGTTGACCCGGAGCTTTTAGCAATGTATAAAAAGTTAGGAATTTCGGTAGACGAACAAAAGAAAATGAACAATGTGGCGATAGATATCGTCGTAGATTCGGTTTCTGTGGCAACGACTTTCAAGAAAACATTAAACGAAAAAGGTATTATTTTCTGTTCGATTTCGGAGGCTATCAAAGAACATCCCGAATTAGTGCGAAAATATTTAGGTACCATTGTTCCGCAGAAAGATAATTTTTATGCGGCATTGAATTCGGCAGTTTTTTCGGATGGAAGTTTCTGTTATATTCCAAAAGGCGTTCGTTGTCCAATGGAATTATCAACGTATTTTAGAATTAATCAAGGCGGAACGGGGCAGTTTGAACGAACATTGCTAATTGCCGATGAAGGAAGTTACGTATCGTATTTAGAAGGCTGTACGGCACCAAGTCGTGATGAAAACCAATTGCACGCAGCCGTGGTAGAATTAATTGCGATGGATGATGCCGAAATCAAATATTCGACCGTGCAAAACTGGTATCCTGGAAATAAAGAAGGAAAAGGTGGTGTTTATAATTTCGTTACCAAAAGAGGTTTGTGCGAAAAAAACGCTAAAATTTCTTGGACACAAGTAGAAACAGGTTCGGCGGTAACGTGGAAATATCCTTCGGTTGTGTTGAAAGGCGATAATTCAATTGGCGAATTTTACTCAATTGCAGTTACTAATAATTTCCAACAAGCCGATACCGGAACGAAGATGATTCACTTGGGTAAAAATTCCAAATCGACGATTATTTCTAAGGGAATTTCAGCAGGAAAATCACAAAACAGTTATAGAGGGTTAGTGCAAATAGGAGCAAGAGCCGAAAACGCACGTAACTTTTCACAATGTGATTCACTTTTAATGGGAAATAATTGTGGCGCACACACTTTTCCGTATATCGAAAGTAAAAATGCTTCGGCAAAAATTGAACACGAAGCTACGACTTCAAAAATTGGAGAAGATCAAGTATTCTATTGTAACCAACGAGGCATTCCAACCGAAAAAGCAATTGCGTTAATCGTAAACGGATTCAGTAAAGAAGTTTTGAACAAATTACCAATGGAATTTGCGGTAGAAGCACAGAAATTATTGGAAATTAGCTTAGAGGGTTCAGTAGGATAATCAATCAAAAATTAGAATAAATAACACATTCACATAATGTTACAGATAAAAAATTTACACGCGTCTGTTGAAGACAAAGAAATATTAAAAGGAATCAACCTTGAAATTAAAGCAGGAGAAGTACATGCGATTATGGGTCCAAATGGTGCCGGAAAATCTACTTTATCTTCAATCATTGCTGGAAATGAAAATTATGAAGTTTCTGAAGGAGAAATCTTTTTAGACGGAGAAGAAATTTCAGAATTAGCGCCAGAAGAAAGAGCGCACAAAGGTGTTTTCTTGTCGTTTCAATATCCTGTAGAAATACCAGGGGTTTCGGTAACAAATTTCATTAAAACGGCTATCAACGAAAAACGTAAAGCAAACAAGCAAGAAGAAATGCCAGCGAATGAAATGCTAAAATTAATTCGCGAAAAATCGGAATTATTGGAAATGGACCGTAAATTCTTATCGCGTTCTTTAAACGAAGGGTTTTCAGGCGGAGAAAAGAAACGTAATGAAATTTTTCAAATGGCCATGTTAGAACCAAAAATCGCTATTTTGGACGAAACCGATTCAGGTTTAGATATCGATGCGTTACGAATTGTGGCTAACGGGGTAAATAAATTGAAAACCGAAAACAACGCCGTGTTAGTCATTACGCACTACCAACGTTTGTTAGATTATATCGTTCCCGATTTCGTTCACGTATTAATGGATGGAAAAATCGTAAAAACCGGTGGAGCCGATTTAGCGTTAGAGTTAGAAGAAAAAGGATACGATTGGATTAAAAATGAATTAAATTAGTTTACAGTCTCAGTCACAGTTATCAGATGACTGCGACTGAATACTGCGACTGAACACTAAATACAATGGAATTAAAAGATAAATTATTAGCGTCATTCATGGCTTTTGAAGAAAAGATTGATACCCATTCTGAACTTCATGAGGTAAGAAGCAACGCCATAAAAAATTTCGAAAATAAAGGTTTTCCCATAAAAAAAGAGGAAGCTTGGAAATACACGTCCTTAAATGCGATTTTAAAAAATGATTTTTCGGTGTTCCCAAAAAAGGACAATGCTATCGAATTTAAAGATGTAAAAAAGTATTTCTTACACGAAATCGACACGTACAAAGTAGTTTTCATTGACGGCATTTTCAGTTCGTTTTTGTCTTCTACAACACACGATGGTTTAGATGTTTGTTTGATGTCTTCGGCATTGACCAAACCCAAATATAAAATGGTAATCGACACCTATTTTAATCAAATTGCTAGTAAAGAAGAAAGTTTAACGTCTTTAAATACCGCATTTTCGTTAGAAGGCGCTTATATCAACATTCCGAAAAGTAAAGTGGTAGAAAAACCCATTGAAATTATTTATTTTTCTACAGGAACTGAAGCTGCTTTGATGGTACAACCTCGCAACTTGATTGTTGTGGGAGAAAATGCGCACGTACAAATTGTAGAACGTCACCAAAGCTTGAATTCAAATCCGGTTTTAACCAATTCGGTTACCGAAATTTTTGCTCAAAAACGTGCTATTGTCGATTATTACAAAATTCAAAACGATGTGCAAACCGCTAATTTGATAGACAACACTTACATTGCTCAAAAGCAAGAGAGTAGAGTAGCGGTGCATACATTTTCGTTTGGGGGCAACATTACAAGAAACAATTTGAATTTTTATCATCAAGGGGAACGAATCGATTCTACCTTGAAAGGAATCACTATTATTGGTGACAAACAACATGTAGACCATTATACTTTGGTACAACACGCAACGCCAAATTGCGAAAGCCACCAAAACTATAAAACCATATTAAACGATAGTTCAACGGGCGTTTTCAACGGAAAAATTTTCGTAGAAAAAGAAGCTCAAAAAACAGATGCGTTCCAACAAAACAACAACATTTTAATAGGCGATAAAGCTACCATCAATGCAAAACCACAATTGGAAATTTTTGCTGATGATGTAAAATGTTCGCACGGTTGTACCATTGGACAATTAGATGAAAGTGCCATGTTTTACATGCAACAACGCGGTATTCCTAAAAAAGAAGCCAAAGCCTTGTTGATGTATGCCTTTACAAGTGAAGTTACCAACAGTGTAAAAATCCCAGAATTAAAAGCAAAAATTGCTCGTATTATCGCTGATAAATTAGGCGTAAATATGGGATTTGATTTGTAAAAAATAAATCTTAGAAATATGTTAGACATCCAAAAAATAAGAGCCGATTTTCCGATACTTTCACAAAAAGTAAACGGAAAGCCGTTGGTGTATTTTGATAACGGAGCCACTTCGCAAAAACCGCAAGTGGTCATCGATGCTATTTCTAACTATTACAGCGAAATCAACGCGAATATTCACCGCGGTGTACATACATTGAGTCAATTAGCCACGGATGCCTATGAAGCGTCTAGAACTACGATTCAAAATCATTTAAATGCGAAACACAACTACGAAATCATTTTTACTTCGGGTACCACGTTCGGTATTAATTTAGTTGCGAATGGTTTTGCAAGTTTGCTAAAAGCAGACGATGAGGTAATGGTTTCGGCATTGGAACATCACAGCAATATTGTGCCTTGGCAATTTTTATGTGAAAAAACAGGAGCGAAGTTGGTGGTGATCCCAATGAATGAAAAAGGGGAATTAATCCTTTCCGAATTTGACAACTTACTTTCCGATAAAACGAAAATCGTAGCGGTGAACCACATTTCAAATGCGTTAGGTACGGTTAACCCAATTGAATATATCATTAAAAAAGCACATGAAGTAGGAGCAGCGGTTTTAATCGACGGTGCACAAGCCACTCCACATTTACGTCCAGATGTACAAGCGTTGGATTGTGATTTTTATGTGTTTTCGGGACATAAAGTGTGCGGGCCAACAGGCGTGGGAATTTTATTCGGGAAAGAAGAATGGTTGCGAAAATTGCCACCTTATCAAGGCGGAGGCGAAATGATTGCTGAGGTTACGTTTGAGAAAACCACTTACGCAGATTTACCTCATAAATTCGAAGCAGGAACACCAAACATCGAAGGCGGAATTGTTTTAGGAACCGCTATTGATTATATGAATTCGATAGGTTTTGACAACATTGCAGCTTACGAACAAGAATTATTAGATTACGGAACCAAAAGATTACAAGAAATAGAAGGGTTAAAAATCTTTGGAACTAGCGAGAACAAAGCTTCGGTCATTTCATTTAACATCGATGGGATTCATCCGTACGACATTGGCACAATTATAGATAAGTTAGGGATAGCGGTTAGAACAGGCCATCATTGCGCCCAACCTATTATGCAATTCTTCAATATTCCGGGGACTATAAGAGCAAGTTTTGCCTTTTACAATACTAAGGAAGAAATTGATATCTTTGTAGAAGCGGTTAAAAAAGCGCAAATGATGTTATCTTAAAAAGAAAGGGTATGAGATTTTTAGCAGCAATATTGTTTGTTTTTTTTGTAGGTTGTAAACCAACTAAAACCAACGTGAATAATCACCAAAACAATCACATTCCCGTTATAAAATATGAGGCGAACGCTCGAAACTTTGTTTTAAACATCAAAGTAGAACATCAAATGTTGTTTGTTTCTCGTGCACGAGATGTTAAAGATTACCAAGAGAAAATAACTCTTTCTGATGCAGATTGGAAAGAAATTGTGATGCTAACCAAAGCATTAGATTTAGCAAAAGTAAAAGACTTAAAATGGCCTACAGAAAAACGGTTTTATGATGGCGCAGCACATGCAAACATTACCTTTGTTTTTGAAGGAAAAGAATATCCTGCGAATGGTTTTGATCATGGATATCCGCCTGTTGAGATAGAAAAATTGGTAAACAAAATTATAAAATTGACTGAAAAATAACATGACAATACAAGACATACAACAAGAAATTGTTGAGGAGTTTTCTCTATTTGACGACTGGATGCAGCGCTACGAATACATCATCGAATTAGGAAAAACACTTCCATTAATTGATGAACAATACAAAGTAGACGAAAACATCATCAAAGGCTGTCAATCTAAAGTTTGGGTACACGGCGAAGAGCAAGACGGAAAAATTGTTTTCACAGCCGATAGCGATGCGATTTTGACCAAAGGAATTATTGCCGTTTTAATTCGTGCGTTTTCAAACCAAACACCTGCAGCTATTTTAGAAGCCAATACTGATTTTATTGATGAAATTGGTTTAAAAGAACATTTATCGCCCACAAGAGCCAACGGTTTGGTTTCAATGATTAAACAAATAAAAATGTATGCTTTGGCATTTCAAGCGAAACAATAATTAGTCACAGTTTACGGTCACAGTTTGCAGTTTTTTATTGCTCTGAGACTGAAAACCGAGACTGAATACTTAATAATATGGAAGAATTTAACGATACAATTAATTTAGGCGAAGACGTTGTCAAAGTATTAAAAGGAATTTTCGACCCTGAAATTCCAGTAGATATTTATGAATTAGGATTAATCTACGACGTCATGATTAATGAAGACAATGATGTAAAAATTGTCATGACCTTAACGTCGCCAAATTGCCCAGTAGCTGAAACGTTGCCGCAAGAAGTGGAAGAAAAAGTAAAATCTATTGATACCGTAAAATCGTGTGAAGTAGAAATCACTTTCGATCCGCCGTGGAGCAAAGATTTAATGAGCGAAGAAGCGAAGTTAGAATTGGGAATGCTTTAACAAAGTAAACAGTCGCAGTCGCAGTGAGCAGTGTTTTAGCTTCTGCTTCTGAAAACTGAGACTGAAAACTGAGACTGAAACATGGATGAAATCGTAAATAAAGTAGCGCAAAGTTCGTTGATGGTATTCGACTTAGAAGATTACTATCCAGACAATCATGTGGTGGGTTTAGACATTTCGCAATGGCTGCTCGAAGGCATTTTGTTAAAAGAAACTGATTTTAGACAACAACTCAAAAACGCAGATTTTACACCCTATCAAGATAAATACGTGGCGTTGTATTGTGCTACCGATGCTATTTTACCCGCTTGGGCATTTGCTTTGGTTTCGGTTCATGTGGCGCCTTATGCTTTAAAAGTCATTCATGGTACATCAGAATTAGCCGTTATTGAATGGTATCAAGACATTTTAAATAAATTGGATTACACTGATTATTTTGACAAACCGGTTATTTTAAAAGGCTGTTCTAAAAAAGCAGTGCCTAATGAAGTGTATACTCTAGCCATTCAAAAACTACAAAAAGTGGCTAAAAGCGTCATGTTTGGGGAGGCATGTTCGGCAGTGCCTTTGTTTAAGCGTAAATAAAAGATTTTAAGCTTTACTCGTTTTCAACCGCGTCTTTATAATCAGGATATAAGAATTTATTGTATGGAAATCGTGTAATGTGTATTTCGCGCACGGCTTCATATACCTTTTCTCTAAATTCTTCAAAGTTGGCTTTTTCGGTAGCCGAAATAAACAATGTTTTGCTTTCGCCTAATTTGCTCATCCAAGTGTTTTTCCACTCTTCCAAGGTATAATGTTTGGTCGTTTTCTCTATGCTCAAATCGTTTTCATCAAAATAAACCGATTGAAACGCATCAATTTTATTGAACACCATAATCGTGGGTTTATCGGCACTTTTAATGTCTTGCAAAATTTGATTCACCGAGGCAATATGATCCTCAAAATCGGGATGTGAAATATCTACCACATGAAGCAATAAATCAGCCTCTCTCACTTCATCTAAGGTGCTTTTAAACGACTCAACCAATTGCGTAGGCAGTTTTCTAATAAAACCTACAGTATCGCTTAAAAGGAAAGGTAAATTCTTAATTACGGTTTTTCGAACCGTAGTGTCAAGCGTGGCAAATAATTTATTTTCTACAAAAACATCGCTTTTTCCCACGGCATTCATTAAGGTTGATTTACCTACATTGGTATAACCTACTAAGGCCACACGAACCATCGCTCCGCGATTGCTGCGTTGGGTAGCCATTTGTTTATCGATTACTTTGATTTTATCTTTTAGTAACGAAATTCTATCACGCACAATACGACGGTCGGTTTCAATTTCAGTTTCACCAGGACCACGCATTCCAATACCTCCTTTTTGACGTTCAAGGTGTGTCCACATTCCGGTCAAACGAGGTAATAAATATTGGCATTGCGCTAGTTCTACTTGTGTTCGTGCATAAGAAGTTTCGGCACGCTGTGCAAAAATATCTAAGATGAGATTGGTTCGATCCAGTACTTTACAGTCTAATTCTTTAGTAATGTTTTTAGATTGTGAAGGGGTTAATTCGTCATCAAAAATTACGGTTTTAATATCGTTATCCTTAATGAAATATTTGATTTCTTCCAGTTTACCCGTTCCTACAAAAGTTTTTGGGTTGGGCTTATCCATTTTTTGGGAAAAGCGTTTTACCACCGTTCCACCAGCAGTGAAGGTTAAGAACTCCAATTCGTCAAGATATTCGTTCAGTTTATCTTCAGTTTGGTTTTGGGTTATTATTCCAACTATAATTGATTTTTCAAAGTCAATAACTTCTTTCTCTAACATAATCGTTCTTTAAGAATACAAAGGTACGAAATAGCAGGTATAAAAAAAGCGACTCAATTGAGTCGCTTCTGATTTATAAGAATTGCAATTAATTAATTACAATATCATCTATTTGCATGGTAGTTGTAGCACCACCAGAACCATTTCCTACATATTCAAAAACG
>Ga0315907_10000375_pt1 | contig 64677 bp, 66 predicted proteins | sample LakEriMetagenome_3_FD_203525 | JGI IMG/M metagenome (GOLD analysis project Ga0315907, IMG submission 203525) | Freshwater fungal communities from buoy surface, Lake Erie, Ohio, United States - Buoy 12 MA123 | ecosystem: Environmental > Aquatic > Freshwater > Lake > Lake biofilm | place: USA... | reverse complement strand
AGCGCGAGGAACAGGATGTTCGTGTACAGAGGATCGCGAACGGGCTCGGACAGCGTCTCCATGACGTTCGGGATAACCGCCGGCATGGGGCTGCCTGCGTCGAGGCCCGTGAAAGTGATGCCGCCTTCATCGTTCACATTCGCGCGGCAGCCATCATAATCTTCTTCGCCGCCGAACAGGCAGCGCTGCGTGCCGGTCTCGATGAACACCTGACGCGAGCCGCCGCGCCCTTCGACGGCCAGGTTGTACTCGGCGCCGTCCACGACCATCGTCTGCGTCGCCTGCGGCCCGTGCAGACCCATCGTCAGGTGGCCCGCCACCAGCAGCAGCGCGCCGAAGGCGATCGCTTTGCGGTTGCCGAGATACTTGTCGGCGAGGAAGCCGCCGAGCAGCGGCAGAAGGTAAACAAGGGCGGTGTAGGAGCCATACTGGCCCTGCGCCGTGCGGTCATCGAACAGGAAGTGCTGCGTCAGATAGAAGATCAGCAGGCCGCGCATGCCGTAGAAGGAAAAGCGTTCCCACATCTCGGCAAAGAACAGGATGTGCAGGCCCTTGGGATGCTGGCGCATCTGGTTGAACACCGGGATACAGGTCGCCAGTGTGATGATGATGCCCAGAACGATTACCAGCATGAACGGCTCCCCAGCGCGCTGTTAGTGACACGGCTCGCCGCAGGCGTCCGGATTGTGTCGAAGGTTTGACCATGCCCCGGCGGAGGGCTCAAGGCAGTTTCTGCCGTTGCCGGACGCGGGGTTTACGTAACGGCAACGCTCTACACCGTCCACACGCGACTTGTGGACGGTTTCTGGAGTACTCCGGAGGCTAGTAGGCCTCTTCGGCGAAGACTTTCGTCAGATCGCGGTTCCAGGGGCCGTGATAGCGCTGCAGGAGGCGTTCGGCCGGCGTCAGGCCCGAAGCGGCGATCTCGTCGAGGCTCGACAGGAAGCCGGATTCGTCATCCCCCGCTGCCGAGATCCTGCCCCGGTCGCGCAGGCCCGCGCGGCTGATCGCCATCACCTCTTTCGCAAGGTCCTGCATCGAGCGCCCGCCCGGAATCGGCGTGCGCAGGCCAAGGGTGCGCACGCCCTGCCGCATCGCCTCGCGCTCCGGCGCGCTCCAGCCCTTCACAAGGTCCCAGGCAGCATCCAGCGAGGATTGCGAGTAAAGAATGCCGGTCCAGAAGGCCGAGAAGGCACAGAGGCGGTCCCACGGGCCAGCATCCGAGCCGCGCATCTCGAGGAAGCGCTTCAGGCGCACTTCGGGAAAAATCGTCGACAGGTGGTCGACAAAGTCATCCATCGCCGGCCGCTCACCGGGCAGGATCGGCAGCTTGCCGTCCATGAAATCACGGAAGCTGAGGCCGCTGGCGTCGAGATACTGCCCGCCCCGGCGCACGAAATACATCGGCACATCAAGGGCATAGTCCACGTATTGCTCGAAGCCGAAGCCCTGCTCGAAGGCAAACGGCAACATGCCCGAGCGGTCGGGGTCCGTGTCTGTCCAGATCTGCGAACGATAGGAGAGGAAGCCGTTCGGCCGCCCGTCGATGAAGGGCGAGTTGGCAAACAGCGCCGTGCCCAGTGGCTGCAGCGCCAGCGACACGCGCATCTTCTGCACCATGTCCGCCTCGGACGAGAAATCGAGGTTCGCCTGCACGGTGCAGGTGCGGAACATCATCTGCCGGCCAAGGCGGCCGACCTTGTCCATGTACGCCGTCATGATCTTATACCGGCCCTTCGGCATCACCGGCGTCTCGGCGAGGCTCCAGATCGGGCTGGCGCCGAGGCCGAGGAAGCCGATGCCCAGCGGCTCGGCCAGCTCGCGCACCTCGGTCAGGTGCCGGCCGACTTCCGTGCAGGTGTCGTGGATCGAGTCCAGCGGCGCGCCGGAGAGCTCGAATTGCCCGCCCGGCTCGAGGCTGACGCTGGCGCCGTCCTTTTTCAGGCCGATCAGGTGACCGCCTTCCATGATCGGCGCCCAGCCGAACCGGTCGCGCAGGCCTTCCAGCATCGCCAGGACGGAGGCCTTGCCATGATAGGGCAACGGGCGCAGCCCATCCCAGAGGAAGCCGAACTTTTCGTGCTCGGTGCCGATCCGCCAATCGGTTTTCGGCTTGTTGCCGCCCTCCATGTACTCGACCAGCTCGGTCTTGCCGCTGATACGAGGCGAGGCCTCGTCGATGTCGCTTGTTGGCGTCGTCATCGCCGGGCCTCCGGGCACAATTCCTGTCCGGCGTGGAGATAAGGCCGAAATGTGGCAACGCCAATGCCCCAACCGAAATGTTACACAACCGTCGCCTTCAGACCCAGTCCCCGCAGGTCGCCTGCCACAGCGACATCGCTGCAATTGCAGCAGTTTCAGCCCGGAGGATGCGGGGGCCGAGGCTGACGGGGTGGGTGCCCGGGCGGTCCCTGAGGAAGGCCCGCTCTTCGGGGGTGAAGCCGCCCTCGGGGCCGATCAGCAGGGCTGCGCCCCGGCCTTTCAGGTCCGCCATCAGGGCAGCGGCGGGGCGAGCATCGCCCGCTTCGTCGCAGAAGATAAGCGCCGTGCCAGACGGCAAGGCTGCCAGAGCGGCGTCCAGCGGGGCGGCGTCTGCGATCTCCGGCAGGTCCAGCCGTTCGGTCTGCTCGGCCGCTTCGAGGGCAATCTTGCGGAACCGGTCGAGGCGTACGGTGCGGGTCTGCGTGCGCTGGGTCAGCACCGCCGCGATGCGGACGGCACCGAGTTCGGTCGCCTTTTCGACGATCAGGTCAGTCTGATCCTTCTTCACCGGGGCAAACAGCAAGGTCATCGCCGGCGAGGCCAGCGGCGGCTGGGGGCGGCGCAGGGCGACGGGCGAGACTTCGGCTTTCCTGCCCGTGGCGGCGGAGATAGCGGCGTCCCATTCCCCGTGACGTCCGTTGAACAGGCGCACCTCGCCGCCTGGCCCAAGGCGGAGCACGCGCAGCAGGTAGTTCGATTGTTCCTCGTCCAGCGGCACGGCGCGGCCGGCAGAAAGATCAGCAGAAACAAAGAGTCGCGGGGTGGTCGGCATGCCGGGCGGTATAGGCCGGTTCGGGCTCGCCTGTCAGGTGTGGTTTTTGCATCACGCTTTGTGGTTATGAAACCACAACCGGTGCGAGCCCATGACGAATGGTTTATATCCCCTCGTAATGACCTATTCCGAGCGCGATAGTGATCGGGAAACGTTCAGTTTCCCTGCCGACACGGCCCTTCCCGGCTGGCTTTCGAGCCTTCCGGCTGCCTGGCGGCCGTATGCGATGCTCGCGCGGCTCGACCGGCCGGTCGGCATCTGGCTCCTGTTCATCCCCTGCCTCATCGGCCTCGCCTTCCAGCGCCTCTCCGGCGGCCTGTTCCTCATCGATATCGGCTGGGCGCTGCTATTCCTGATCGGCGCGGCGGTGATGCGCGGCGCGGGCTGCACCTGGAACGACATCACGGACCGGGACTTCGACGCGAAAGTCGCGCGCACGGCCCTGCGGCCGATCCCGTCCGGCGCGGTCACCGTCCGGGAGGCTTACCTGTTCCTGTTCGCCCAGCTCGGCGTCGGCTTTGCCGTCTGGCTGCTGCTGCCGGGCGACGCGAAGCTGACCGCCCTGCTCGCCCTGCCGCTGGTCGCGATCTACCCCTTCACCAAGCGCGTGACCTGGTGGCCGCAGGCCTGGCTGGGCCTCACCTTCAACTGGGGCATCCTCGTCGGCGCCGCGACCGCCAACCTGATCACCGGCCCGGTCTATGTGCTGTATTTCGGCCTCGTCCTATGGACCGTCGCCTATGACACCATCTATGCGCTGCAGGACCGCGAGGACGATGCGCTGATCGGCGTGCGCTCCACGGCGCGCCTCTTCGGCAAGCGGGCGGTGCTGATCTCCTTCTGCTTCCACATGAGCGCCGCCGCGCTGATCGCCTTTGCCGCGATGCTGAACGATGCCGGGCGGATCGGCGCGCTCGCCGCGCTCGGCTTCCTGATCCACGGCCTCTGGCAGGCGATGATCCTCAAGACGAGCGGCGAGAAATCGGCGCTGGCGATCTTCAAGTCCAATGTCTGGGCCGGCGCCATCGTGGCGGGCGGATTCCTGATCGCGGCGCTGATCCCGGAGCGGGCGCCGAAGTCCATCTTCGCCGAGCCGGCCATCGCGCCGCTCGCCCAGCCCGAAAGCATGAGCCTGCCCTTCGGCCTCGAAATCCGCCGCAAGCCCCAGCCGCGTCCCGACGTGTGGATGGTGCGCGACATCCGCGCGGCGATGGAGCTGCGCGGGCTCGATCCGGACGCAACGGAAACCTTCCCCGAAAGGTGACGCCAGCGCCGCGCTGGCCTATAGTACCGCCATGCCAGCCGCTGCCCGCATCCGCCCGCTTGATCTCTTCGCCCGCGAGGAATGGGAAGCGCTGTCGGCCCGCAATGGCTGGATGGGCCCGCTGCTCGTGATCCATGCCTGGGCGATCATCGCGGGCGCGATGGCGCTGTCGATCTGGTCGCTCTGGTTCCTTCCCGTTTCCATCATGCTGATCGGCGCGCGCCAGCTGGGCCTCACGATCCTGATGCATGACGCGGCGCACGGCGCGCTGCACCCGAATGCGAAGGTCAATGATTTCGTCGGCCACTGGCTGTGCGGCGCGCCGATGGGCGGGCATCTGAAGGCCTACCGGCAGTATCACCTGACGCATCACAAGTATGCGCAGCAGGACGAAGACCCGGACCTGATCCTGTCGAAGCCGTTCCCGGTGACGCGCACCTCGCTGCGCCGCAAGATCATCCGTGACCTGACGGGCCAGACCTTTTACAAGCAGCGCAGCAACCAATTTGCCAATGCGCTCGGCCTCGGCATCAAGAAAGGACCCGGCGCGGAGAACCGCTCCCAATCCGCGCGCGAGGCCGTGATCCCGATGGTGATCACCAATCTCGTGATCTTCAGTGTGCTGACCGTGCTTGGCTACTTGTGGGCTTACTTCGTGCTGTGGCTGTTGCCGATGGCAACGTGGATGATGATGATCACCCGCCTGCGCAATATCGGCGAGCATGCCGTGGTGCCGGACAATAACGACCCGATGCGCCATGCCCGCACAACGCTGGCGAACCCGCTGGAAGGCTTGCTGCTGGCGCCTTACTGGGTGAACTATCACTGCGAGCACCACATGTTCATGCATGTGCCCTGTTACCGCCTCGGCCTGATCCACCGGGCGCTGGCCGCCAAGGGCGTGACGCAGCGGATGGAGGTGCAGCGCGGGTATCTCAAGGTGCTGGCGATGGCGACATCGAAGCCAGAACGGCCCAAGGGGCTCGCCGCCGCATGACGGCGCGCAACGTCCTCGGCGGCGCGCTGGCCGATTGCAGCCATGATCCGCTCACGGGCTATTTCCGCAATGGATGCTGCGAGACGGGCCCGATGGACCTTGGCAGCCACACGGTTTGCGCGGTTCTGACGGCTGACTTCCTGCAATTCAGCTACACGCGCGGCAATGACCTGATCACGCCCCGGCCCAACTTTGCGTTTCCGGGACTGCGGCCGGGGAATCGCTGGTGCCTGTGCGTGAACCGCTGGCGCGAAGCCTTTGAGGCGGGATGCGCCCCGCCAGTGGTGCTTGAGGCGACGCATGAGGCAGCGCTGCGCAGCGTGACGATTGAAATGCTGACGGCGCACCGGGCGCCGCATACGGAGGATGTGCCATGACCGTGGTCATCGAAATGGTTTCGGACATTGTCTGCCCCTGGTGCTGGCTGGGCCTGCGCCGGATCGAGGAGGCGCGGGCGCTCGCGCCGGAGGTCGACGTGCAGCTGTTGTTCCGCCCCTACGAACTCGACCCGACGATCCCCAAGGAAGGTGTCGACTACAAGGCCTACATGTCGAGCCGCGTCTCCTCGCCGGAAGGCAAGGAGCGGATGGCGACAATGCGCCAGGCGCTGATCGACTACGGCACGGCGGAGAACATCCCCTACCGGTTTGATGCCGTGACGCACCGGCCGAACAGTTTCGATGCGCACCGGCTGGTGCGCTGGGCGCAGGGCCAGGGCAAGGGCGGCGCCGCAAAGGAGGCCCTCTTCCGCGCCTATTTCAACGAGGCCCGCGATGTGGGCGACCACGGCGTGCTGACGGACATTGCGCGCCAGATTGATCTGGATGCGGACATTGTGGCGGACCTTCTGAAATCCGGCGCCGATACCGACATCGTGCGCGAGGAAGCGGAGACCTTCCGCCAGATGGGGATTGCCGGCGTGCCGACCTATATCGCCAATCGCCGCGTTGCCGTGCAAGGCGCCGAGAGCGCCGAGAAGCTGGCGCGCTTCATCCGTCACGCCGCGAGCCTGCTGCCGCAGGAACGCCCCGCCGGACAGGCCTGAAGCGCATGGATCTCGTCCGCATCCAGACGGAAGGCCGCATCGCGGCCGTGAGCTTCGACACCGGATCGAAGGCGAATGCGCTCAGCCAGAAACTGATGCGCGAACTGACCGAGGCGGCGCGGCTCTTTGCGGGCGACCCGGCAATTTCCGCCGTGATCCTCACGGGCCGCGCCGAAAACTTCACGCTGGGCGCCGACCTGCGCGACGCCGAAGGTATTGACGTGCGCCGGCTGGGCCTTGCCGAGCGCCGCGTGCGCCTGCGCACCGGGCCGGCGATGTGCGAGGCCTGGGAGGCGGTGGACGCGCTCACCATTTGCGCCATCGAGGGCTGGTGCGTGGGCGGCGGCGCGGCGCTCGCCGTCTCGTGCGACCTGCGGGTCGCGTCCGAGGCGTCGACGATCTACGTGCCGGAAGTCGAGCGCGGCATGAACATGAGCTGGGGCTCGATTCCGCGTTTCGTGGCCCTCGTCGGCCCGGCGCGCGCGAAGCGGATTGCGGGCCTCTGCGAGAAGGTCAGCGCCGGGACAGCGCTCGGCTGGGGCCTCATCGATCACATCACGCCGCATGGCGGCGCGCTCGCCAAGGCGCGCGAGATTGCCGAGGCCGCTGCAAAACTGCCGCCGACGGCGCTGAAGATGGTGAAGCAGGACGTCAACGTCGCCGCATTGGCGCTCGCGAAAGCCACCGCCCACCGCGACCTCGAAGCCTTCGCCCTCATGCAGCAGACGGACGATTTCCGCGAAGGCGTGAAGGCGTTCTTCGAGAAACGGGACCCGGATTTTACGGGGGATTGAGGTGCCTCTCTGCGAAGATGGCGATGGCAACACATTCGCAGGCTGAAAATCCGAAGTGGAGAGGATAAACTGAAAGGCAAAAATGTGGACGACTATAAGTGTCGCGAAGCTGAACGGTGAGCAAGAGCATGGTCGATACTGAAGTGTCGGGATTTATTTCGATCAGCGGGGATTCTATCCTCTCACCTGAAATGCTTTCTCAGTTACTTGGGCTGCCCGACTGGAAGCAGGGAAGATTAAAACCTCCGTACAGAAAGAAGGCCGTCTGGATATTCAAGACTTCCAGTTCCGCTAGACTAGAACAAAGGTCAGTGAACGAGTGTCTGTCGGAGCTACTTGAGCTTCCCATTCTGAACGCTGACAAGTTCGACAACTTGCCCGAGGGAATCAAGAAAGAGGTTATTCTCACTGTCTTTTCAGATGACGTTCGACCATCAATCGAAGTGAACGCAGCCAATTTGAAGTCGTTGGCGAGACTGGACTTGAGTTTGAGGATTGCAGGCTATTTCGATCCGCCGGAATTGCAGTCGCCTCGTGACCCGTAGGGAGGATAGAGCGGAGCGAAATCCACCGTTCCGGAAGGCGGCGTCCGTGAGTGTCGGATTTCGGCCGTTGGTCTCTATACGACCGACGATTTCCGTGCCGTGATCAGCTCAGCTGCAATTCCACCAGCCGCTTGTACACCCCGTCCTGCGCCATCAGGCTCTCATGCGTGCCTTCTTCCACGGCGCGGCCGTCTTCCATTACGATGATGCGGTCGGCGGCGCGTACGGTCGAGAGGCGGTGGGCGATGACGAGGACCGTCCGTGTACGGGCAAAGCGGGCGAGGGCTTCCTGGACCTTTGCTTCGCTTTCGGCGTCGAGAGCGGAGGTGGCCTCGTCGAGCAGCAGGATAGGCGCGTCGCGCAGGATGGCGCGGGCGAGCGCGATGCGCTGGCGCTGGCCGCCGGAGAGGTTGCGGCCCATCTCGCCGGCGGGCGCGTCATAGCCGCCGGGCATCGCGAGGATGAAATCATGCGCGTTGGCGGCGCGCGCGGCGGCCTCGATCTCGGCGGCGCTGGCATCAAGGCGGCCGAGGGCGATATTGCTGGCGACCGTGTCGTCGAATAGCGCCGAGTCCTGCGAGACGAGCGCCATGTTGCGGCGCAGGCTGTCGCCGGTCACGTCGCGCACATCGAGACGGTCAATGCTGATGCCGCCGGAGGAGGCATCGTAGAGGCGCATGAGCAGGTTGAACACGGTCGATTTGCCTGCGCCGGACGCGCCGACGAAGGCGACCGTCTCGCCCGGATTGGCGCTGAACGACAGGCCCTTCAGCGCCTCGGTGCCATCCGGATAGGCGAAGCGCACATCGCGGAAAGTGATGCTGCCGGCGGCGCCTTCCATTTTCAGGGCGCCGGGCTTGTCGGCCACCTTCGGCGCAGCGTCGACGATCTCGAACACGCGGTCGGCCGCAGCTGCGCCCTCCTGCGCGACAGCGCTGATCGAGCCGAGGGCGCGCACTTCGGGCGCTGCCACCGCGACCGCGCCGATGACGCCGAGCAGGTCGCCGAACGTATTCTCGCCCTGCGCGATGCGCCATGTGACGAAGCCGAGCAGCGCAGCGAGCGCGAGGCCGCCGAACACTTCGAGCACGGGATCGACGCCGGCGCGCTTTGACAGCACCTTGAGGAAAAGGCGCGAGCGTTCCACGAAGCCGCGCTCTGCGCGCGCCTTCTGCCAGCGCTCGAGACCATAGGCCTTGACGATGCGCGCTGACTGGAAGCCTTCCGAGAGGAGAGAGGTTACCTCACCCGTCTGCTCAGCGGCCTGCTTGGCGCGTATGCGCACGGAATTGCCGAGCGAGATAACCGGGCCGAGGGCGAGCGGATAGACGACGGCGATGATCAGCGCGAGCTGCCAGTCTTTCCAGAACAGCCAGATAAGCACGCCGATGACCGTGGCGAGGCTCTTGGTGAAACTGTTGGCAAAGCGCAGCGCTGCTTCGCGGATGGAGATCACATCGCTGATGAAGCGGGAAACGAAACTGCCCGAGGCGGCGCCCGAGACGCGCGCGAAGTCTCCGTCGGTCAGCGCGTCATACTGGACCGTCTGCACACTGACGAGGCCGCGCTGCACGCCGGTATTGTTGAGCAGCGTCATGCCGTACATCGACAGGGAGCGCGCAACGGTCAGGCCGATGATGGCGGCGATGCCAATCCAGATCCAGCCCTCGCGCGGCCCGCCGCCTTCGCCGGTCATCTGGAATTGTAGGGAGGTGCCGACAAAATCCAGAACGGCAACATAGCCGATGCCCCAAAGCGCCGTCAGAAGGGCGAGCGCCGTTCCGCCGATGAACCACGCCTTGTGCGGCCAGAAATGCGCCTTGAACAGCCGCCAGAGGGACCGCTGAGGCCCAGCCGTTTTTGGCGCCGGGGCGGGCTCAGACGTGATGGGTATCTCCCGTCGCGGGGTCGAGCAGCCGGTGCGCATGCAGGATGAAGTAACGAGTTTCGGCATGGTCCACGGTGCGGTGGGCCGCCGCTTTCCACGCGTCATAGGCTTCCTGATAGTTCGGGAAGGCGCCAACGAAATCGAGTTTCGAGAGGTCCTCGAACTCGACACCGGTCACATCTTTCAGCTCACCGCCAAACACGATGTGGAGCAGCTGTTTGGAGGGTTTGTCCTTGCCGGCCATCTTCGGGGGCTCCGTCGTCTCTGGCGCCGTGGTCTGGAGGGCCCGCGCCTGCGGGTCCGGAAGGCGCACATATCCTGTGCGGCGCACTAACAAAGGATGAAGCCCGTTTCCAGAGGCCACGACACTGCGCTGGGCCGGAACGGCGCGGTTGAAGACCAGTTGCTCGCCGGAATGGGTGGTCACCTGCCCGCCTGCCTCTGTTATCAGCACAGCGCCGGCGGCGAGGTCCCAGTCCGCCTTTTCGGCCAGCACGAGGGCGGCGTCCCAATCCCCTGCGGCCACGAGGGCGAGGCGCAGCAGGGTGGCATTGGGCTTCGGACGGGCGAGATGCACCTCTGGCCAGGGCTCGCGCCAGCCCGGATGGGTGAGCATGCCTTCATTGGTGATCAGTCGGCTGCCGGCCTCTTGCCCGCGCGCCGACACCTGGATGGCCGCCCCATTGCGGCGGGCACCGGCGCCGCGCCGCGCCTCGAAGAACTGGCCGAGGGCGGGAGCATAGATGACGCCGGCCACCGCCTGCCCCTCTTCCACGATGGCGAGGCCGACGCACCAGTCCGGCGTGCCGTCCATGTAGGCCCTTGTGCCGTCGATCGGGTCGACCACCCAGCAGCGGGATTTCTGGCGGGCTACCGGATCGTCAAGTGTTTCTTCCGACAGCCAGCCATACTCGGGCCGGGCCGATTTCAGGGTCGAGGCGCAGAGGCGGTTGACCGCGAGGTCGGCTTCGGTGACTGGCGTGCCGCCAGACTTGTTCCAGAACTCGGCGCCGCCCTTGTGCAGGTAGGACATCGCAAGGTCGCCCGCTTCCTGGGCCAGCTGGCAGAGCAGCGTGAGGTCTGCCTCGAGCGTGCGATCAGCTGCCCGCAAGGTTCATGTCCTCGATGAGGATCGACGGGGCGTCCCGTGTGCTGCGAAGTTCGAGATCTGAGGCTGGCACCAGACGTGCGAACATCGAGGGCAGATCGCCTGCGACGGTGACTTCGGAGACGGGATAGGCAATCTCGCCGTCCTCGAACCAGAAGCCGGCCACGCCGACCGAGTAATCGCCCGTGTTCGGATTGATCGAGGGGCCGAACATGTCTGTGATCAGAAGACCCTTGCCGGCAGATTTGGCGAGCGCGCCGGGCGACTGCGTGCCGGGGCGGAGATAGACGTTGGATGTCGACACGCCGGGCGGATCGCCAAAGCCGAGGCCTGCGAAGCCGTTCGGCGCGAGGCCGAGCTGGCGGGCGGTGGAGGTGTTCAGCAGCCAGCGCGTCAGGCGGCCGTCTTCGATCAGGTGGGTTTCGGCCACCGGAAGGCCTTCGCCATCATGCGCGCGGCTGCCCATGCCCAGCGGACGGTGCGGATCGTCGGTGAGGTAGATGCCCTTGGCAAAGACCTGCTCGCCCATCCGGTCCTTCAGGAAGCTGACGCCGCGGGCAACAGATGGGCCGGAGATGGCGCCCAGGAAGGCACCCATGAGGCTGTCGGACACGCGCCGGTCGAAAATCACGGCGGCTTTCTGCGTGTCGATCTTGCGCGCGCCAAGTCGGGCGATCGTGCGCTCGCCGGCGGTCTTTCCGATTTCCTCAGCAGACGGACGATCCTTGCTGAAGCGGACGGACCAGCTGTCATAGTCCCGCTCCATCTGACCGTCCTTTTCGGCGACGGCGGCGAGGCCGAGTCCGGTCGAGGTGCCGGTCTTGTAGGCACGGAAACCATTGGTGGCGGCGACCCAGCGGGCGGACCGGTTCCAGGAGGCGCCGCATCCGGCCACCGTCTTGATGCCGGGTACGGCGAGCGCCGCTGCTTCGGCTGCCAGCGCTTCGCGCTCAAGGATTTCGGCGGAGATTTCCGGCTCGCCGGAAAGGTCCATGTCGACATTGCCGGGGGCGAGTTCGCGCGGCTCCGGCAGGCCGCAATACTTGTCTTCGGGCACGGCGCGGGCCATCGCCACACAACGCTCGGTCAGTGCCTTGAGGCCTGCGGGGGTCAGGTCAGCGCCGGACACGTGCGCCTGCTGCTTCCCGAAGATGCAGCGCAGGGCGACGCTGGCGCTTTCCTCGCGCTCGATGCTTTCGAGCTTTCCTTCGCGCACCGACACGCTGACGCCGTCGGCGACGCCGATCCTTGCATCCGCCGCAGTGGCACCTGCCTTCAGGCAGCTTTCGAGCAATCCGGCGAGCAGGTCAGCCGGGGGAACGTCAAATCCAGTCATGCGCGCTAGATGGACCGCGCCGCCGCGCCGCGCAACTGCGTTGCATCAGACGAGCGCGGCGTAGACGACGAAGCCGCCTATCCCCAGCATGCCGAGCCAGGTGAGCACCATGCCGAACTGGCGGGCCCAGAGAAGGGTCGCTGAAAGGCCGACCGCATGCAGCAGGCGGCCAAGGGTGAACACCCCGCCCAAGACATGAATGGCCCAGACCGGAACGGCGAGCAGCGCCAGCACGATCAGCCCCAGCATCGACGCCGGGATGTATTCGGCGGCGTTGCCATGGGCGCGGATCCGCAGTTCGAGATCGGGATCGCCGCCCGATCCGAGCGAAACCTTGGTACGCATCCGGCTGCCAACGACCCGGAAGGAGAGCAGGAACAGGAGCAGGATGTTGATGCCCGCGTAGAGAGCAGCGGCTGAAAGTACAGTCATCGGGGGTCTCCAGAGAAGAGGCCGCCTGGTTTCCCGGGCGGCCTCGTGTTTGATGCTCGCCAGACCGGCGAAACCTACATGTCGCGGCGTGCGTCCGGCAGGCGGTCGTTGATGTCGTCGCGGATGTCCATCAGCGTGACGATCAGGCCGCAGATGATGCTGGCAGCAACCCAGCCGCCGAAGCTGAAGATCGCAAAGTCAGCGACCTGGGCCATCGGGCCCGACAGGCCGATCAGCTCGCCCGTGAACTCACCCTTCTGGTAGATGCCGAGGGCGATGCCGGCCACGATGATGGCGATATAAGCCACATACACCATGACCCGGAAACTGTTGATAATAATGAACTTCATGAGGATCCCCTTCCTGGTTCCGTCCTGTTCTAGGCCGTGCGCCGGTTCGCGTCACGTCATCGTTTTAACACGGCAAATCCCGGGCCCGGGCCCGGTCTGCCTTGGTTTCTATCCTCCCGACGCCGCTGCGCCGGCGCAGGCTTCAAGGTCGTTGGTGACAGCGGAAAAGGCAAGCAATTCCTCCACAGTCAGCGAGTTGAGGTATTCCAGCTGGTTCTGTTCCTCCCGGCCGACGGCCTGGGCGAACTTCTTGAACAGTTCCGGCGGCAGGTTCTTCTCAAGCGCCTCGGCCTCACAACTGCACGTTGTCTCGGCGCTGCCGCTCTGCATACAGGTCTTGATCAGGGCCTGCTTGTCGGTTGGCCCGCCGAGCGCGCCGCATCCGGCAAGCGTCAGCAGCGCGACGGCCGAAACGGTCCAAACCCGCATGGCAAAACCTCTCCCTGATCTCCGGAGAGAACTGCTGGCACGATTTCCGGCAGCTGAAAAGCGCTATTCCCGGCGCAGGAGAACGTCCAGCTGGGGCCCCTTGCCTAGCGCGCGAGCGAAGGACTCCTTGACCGAAGCGCGATCATAATCGTCGGCAACCCATTCCAGGAACGGCGTCCAGCTTCCCGCCGGCCGGCCGGAATTGAAAGTTTCGTAGGCCTCGAGGAAGGCATCCAGCACGCCGGTCTTGCCGTGCTTGATGTGCAGGTACTTGCCCGAAAGCTGCGCCTTCGCCTCAGCGAAGGGCGCCCGCTCGCGCAGCAGCTTGTAGAGAACGGCCATCATCCCGGCCCGGTCCGCGCCTGACTTGCAGTGCATCAGGGCGGGGTATTCGATCCGTTCGAACAGGTCGCGGGCGGCAAAAATCGCCTCGCGGGTGGGCGGATCGCGGGAAAACATCTGGAAATCAATGAGTTCGATGCCGGCCTGCGCGCAGGCTTCCTTCTCCAGAAGATAATAACCCTGGGTGCTGGGGCCGCGCAGGTTGAGGATGGTGCGGATGCCGCGCTGCTTTGCGTGCGCCAGGATCTGGCGGGGGCCGGGCTGGTTGGAGCGCCACATTTCCGGGGAAATCTGGTGCAGGTTGCGGAAGCGGGCTCTCAGGAAGCCATGGTCGCCCCAGGTCAGTTCGCGCCGGGCCCGCGCGCGTCCGCCGGGGGTCGAAAGGTCCGCCGCAACGTGCGCCCTGCGCTGTTTTTTTGACCGGACCTTGACCATGCCCCGCACCTAAACAGCGGCGCCGCACGGGGCAAGCCGTCACCTACACTCCCGTTTGTAACCAGAAAATTGGCAGTCTGCCGAAAAACTCCGGCCGCGCTGCATCCGTTTGCCCCCTTGGCCGCATCTTACGGTCATGAACACCAGCAATTGTGCTGGAACAACCCGAACCGGAGCCTCCCATGGGTGTTGAAGTCATCGTCCCTACCGTCTTTTTTGGCAGCATTGTCGGCATTGTCTGGCTCGTCAGCTTCTTCAACGGCCGCAAACGCCTGACCATCCACGAAACCCTGCGCCATGCCATCGACAAAGGTCAGACCCTGTCGCCGGAGCTGTTGCAGAACATGTCGCTGGTCACTGACCCCGTCCGCGCCGACCTTCGCCGCGGCGTCCTGTTCCTGGCCTTCGGCGCCGCCTTCGCGGTCCTCGGCACCCTGATCGGCATGGAAGAGTCCGAAGCCATAACGCCGATGCTCGGCATCGCCACCTTCCCGATCTTCATGGGCATCGCCTACATTGGACTCTGGGCGTTCGGCCGTGGCAAGACCGAAGCCTGAGCTCTGGCTGGTCGCCTCTGGAGGGCGGGACATGCGCAGCGATCCTGATCTGGCCCATGCGGCCGCACGTGGAAGCGAGGCAGCTTTTGCCGAACTCGTGCGCCGCCACCAGGCCAAGGTCCGCGGCATGGCCCGCCGCCTCGCGGGATCCGAAGCCACCGGCGACGACATTGCCCAGGTCACGTTCTTCACCGCATGGCAGAAAATCTCGAGCTATGCCGGCGGAACGTTCAGCGCCTGGATCTGCACCATCTGCTGGCGGGAATTTCTGCAATGGCGCCGCCGGCAGAAGATGGAAATCGAGTTCGACGAGACGGCGGAGATCATCCCCTTCGACCGCTCGGCGGACCAGAACGAGATGCGGATGGACCTCACCCGTGCTCTGGAAAGCCTCAGCGAAGCCCAGCGCGTCTGTGTCGTGCTGTGTGTCGCCACCGGCCTCTCCCATACCGAAGCCGCCGAAGTGACAGGCTGGCCGCTCGGAACTGTAAAGTCACATGTCCAGCGCGGGGTTGCCCTGCTCAGGACCCGTCTTGAAAATGCCAACGTGGCGTGATGGAGTGAGAAACATGCGTGAACAGGATGCCTACAAGGATCTGTCTGACCTCTTCCGGGTCGAGGACAATGCTCTGCCCGCAGAACCCTTCACCCGTCAGGTCATGGGCAATGTCCGCCGCCAGAAAACCGTGCGCCGTCTCGTCGTCGGCAGCCTCGGCCTGACCGGCGCCGCGATCGCCGCGATGCAGCTGCCGCAGCTCTTCGCAGAGTGGACGGGTGTCGACCAGACGGTCACCGAAGCGCTGACCACCGCGCCGACCGAACTTAGCTCTGCCGCCGTCAACCAGCTGAGCACGCTGGCGATGAGCAACCCGATGTGGCTCGCCATCGCCGCCGGCGCCGCTCTCTGCGTCTTCGCTGTCTCGGCCTTCGAACGGGCCTAGACCAACCGCCTACGGACAAATCAGAACCCCGGCAGCGATGCCGGGGTTCTTTGTTTCAGGCAGACAATGGTGGGGACAGCCGGGATTGAAAGTGGACACCTCGCCTCGCGAGCGAGCTCATGGTGTGGCGTCCAGGCGATAGAGACCCGGTTCAGGGGCAACAGCTGAAAGTGGCCCAATCGTCCGGTCGCTCGTGCTTGTGGGGAGCCTTGCGCCCAACGCGCTCGCTAAACTTCAAATTCAAGTATCATGAAAGGGCGAAACTGTCGGATTGAACAAGGGACCCGAGGGGCTCACGTCACTGGTGTTGTGGATGGTGCGGTCTCAAGAAATACACGCACTCGCCGCGAGCCCGGCCAGGGCCCTGTCCGCCCTCCTTTGCAGGGCTTGGAACAGTGATCACCTCAAAAGGCGAGTGCCAGACCCGCCTGCCAGAGCCGCGGAGCGCCCGGAATGATCCCGCGCGAACGGTCAACGATGTAGAGTTCGTCGGCGACGTTCTTGGCCGTGACGAAGTAAGTCACGTTGCCGCCGCGCGGCGTGACATTGACCGCCAGGTTCAGGACCGAGGCGCTGTCGATCCGCCCGCGCTGACCGTTGGCAATGGGCGCTATGGTGTTGAGATCGTCCGTGAACATCTCGCCCGTATGCTGAAGTTCGCCCTGCACGTTCAGCCAGTCGCCGTGCTTGTAGCCAAGGGTGAAGGAGCCGATGAACTCAGGCGCGTAGGGCAGACGGTTGCCGGTCACGGAAACCGTGTTGAAGCCGGATACCGAGGAGAAGCGCGCGCCTTTGAACTCGGCGCTTTCCAGCCAGGTAAGGGCGGTACGGAAGTAGATGTCGTTCGGGCCGGTTATCAGGCTCATGTCGCGAAGCGAGGCCCGCAGGCTCGCCTCAAGACCGGTATGTTCGGTTTTACCTGCACTGGTGAGCGTCGCTCCGACACCGCCTGCAACGGATGCCGGCACGATCTGGTTCTCGAAGTCGAGACGGAACAGGCCGGCGTCAATGTCCAGACCGGGACGCAGCGTTCCCCGGATGCCGGCCTCCCAGTTCACGCTTTCTTCCGGATCAAGATCAACGCTGCCTCCGGCATTGGTGATGATGTCTTCGACGCGCGGCGGCGAATAGCCACGATGCACCCCGCCATAGATCGCGAGATCTTCGCGCAGCAGATAAGTGAAGCCGAGGCCTGGAATGACTTCGGTCTGGTCGGTCGTGCCGGACTGGCCGGTCTGAACATTTACCCTTTCGAACTCGATCGACTCGATCCGGACGCCGGGGCTGATGCGCAGTGAACCAAACTCGATCCCCGCCGTGACAAAGCCGGAGATGGCCGAAGCATACCGGGTATTGTTTTCCCGCACGCCGCCGTTGACGCCGGTTCCGGGGGTGCGCCCGAGCGGCGTGTCGGCATTGATCTGAAGCCGCCGCTGCCGCTCCTCATGGTAACGCAGCCCCGCCTCGATTTCGGCCGGCGCACCCAGCAGGCTCATGCTCCAATCAAGGCGGGATTCGATCCCGTACTGGTTATATTCGCGCAACCGGCCTTCATTGCCGCAGGTCGTGTTCAGATTGATGAGGCCACCGCAGGCTGGATCGCTTGAATCATTCGGGCGCTGGCCGGAGTTGGAGGACTGGCGCCACCAGTCACGGTCAAACCACAATGAATAGGCCGATGTCGTCAGCGTCGCGTCCGGGGCGATCTGCCAGGCATGCGTCGCCGAAGCGGTGAACCGCTCGGTGTCGAACGTGTCATTGGCAAACACATTGCCGCGCGGATCGGCTGCATATTCGGCCTCTGTCAGGCCCGAATAAGTCACCTGGCTGTCCTCAGCGAAATAGCCAACCCGCGCCGTCAGTTCCTGGTTCGGGGTCAGTGTTCGCTCAACTCGTAGATGGTAGTCGTTGAAGTCCAGGCTGGTATTGTCGCGCACGCCCTCGAACTCGGTATGGGCGGCATGCCCCAGCAGGCGAAAGCCGCCCGCAGAGCCGCCGAGGGAGCCGCTGGCCTCGACATAACCGCGATTGCCGCCCGCGAGCTGCAGGTCACCTTCGAACTCTTCGGGCGCAGACGGAGAGATGTAGTTGACGACGCCGCCCACGGTGTGCGGGCCAAAGCGGATCTGGCTTGCGCCTTTGAGCACTTCGATCCGCTCGAAGCGGCGTAGCGGGGGATGGGAGTAGGAAGCGTTGTCCCCATACGGCGCATAGGTGAGCGGCAGGCCGTCTTCCAGAAGCAGGACTTCGCTTGACCGGGTCGGCGACAGGCCTCGTACACCGATGTTGGGGCGCAGGCCGATGCCCTCTTCGTCGCGGGGATAGACGCCGGCAACCTGGCGCAGGGCTTCGTTGACCGTCAGCACGCGGGCGGCGGTTAGATCTTCCGCCTCGATGGTCGCGCCGGAACCGGAAATCGAGAGCAGGTTCTCGCGCCCACCAATCACCACCACCGTGGCTTCAACCTTCTCAGCGGGCTCTGCCGTTTCCTGGCCAATCGCCGGCATCGCTGCCAACAGCGCTGCAGCAGAAGGGATGAAATACAGAGACGCTCGCATCGGTTTTCCTTTCGTTTGGGCGAACGCAGACATACCCAAGACCTCACCTCTCTGCAAGTGCAATTCATTCTCATTCGCACTCAAGAGCGGAATTGCCGCCAAGCAACAGCCTTTTCGACATCGTCGTCCCCGACTCCGCCCAGCCAATCGACGAGATCCGTCACCAAGAGACATCGGGCACCAAGCTTCGCCTGTCGGCCGCACGCCGTCCTGCACCGGCAGCGACCTGCTACGGTCCCTCATTCCGCGACAGGCAGTCGATGACCGTTCCGGGCGAGATCGCGACAATCAGCTTCATTCTTCGAACTGACGGCACGTGGGCCTAAGGAACATTATGCTTCAATAGCTCGGCTTGACTTTGCCCGTTGCGAACAGCGCCATATCTGATCAGGCTAGCGCCATGAAAAACGTCCTCTTCGTGTGCAGCCAGAACAAGCTGCGCAGCCCAACTGCGGAACAGGTGTTTAGCGAGCACCCGGGCATCGAGGTTGCGTCTGCGGGCACGAACAATGATGCAGAAAACCCTCTTACTTCCGAATTGGTGCGATGGGCTGACCTAATCTTCGTCATGGAGAAAGGGCATCGCAATAAGGTGCAAACGCGCTTCAAGGCCGACCTGAAAGACACCCGAGTAATCTGCCTGGATATTCCGGACGAGTACGAGTTCATGGACGAGCACCTTGTCCAGCTTTTGAGAGCTCGCGTGACACGCTTCTTGCCGTGACGCAGCCAGCGAGCAGTGACCTCTTTCGGCGGATTGTGTTGAAGGGGTCCCGAAATCCCAAACAATCGGACCTTAATTCCGCATGCTGACTATTGTGATCCTTGTAATCACTCGGCCTTCTCGTTTCGCCTTCGCAATCAAATGGCGCGCCCTGACTTTTTCAACACAACCGGCGATTTCCCGCCTTTCGGCCTGTTGCCTGCTCAATCACGCCTCCGGATAAAGCGCACTCACCGCCGCCAGCCCATTCCCTCGAGCAGCATCCGCGTCTCGTAGAGCGGCAGGCCGACGATGGCGGTGTAGCTGCCGCTGATCGCGGTGATGAAGCCGCCCGCCATGCCCTGGATGCCATAGCCGCCGGCCTTGCCCTTCCATTCGCCGCTGGCGACATAGGCGGCGATCTCGGCATCGGTCAGGCGTTTCATCTTCACGCGGGCGAGCACCGTGCGCGCGTTCACACGCCCATCCGGAGCCCGCACGGCAACGCCGGTAATGCATTGATGGGCGCGCCCAGACAGCAGCCGCAGGAAGGCCTCCGCCTCTGCTTCATCCGCCGCCTTCTCCAGATTGCGCTGTCCGAGCGCGACGACCGTGTCGGCGGCCAGCACATAGCCGGCCTCCGCACAGGCTGCCGCCTTCTCGCGCGCAAGACGCTCTGCCAGCGCGCGCGGGCTTTCGTCCTTTCGGCGGGTCTCGTCGATGTCTGTGGGGGCGACCTTGTCCGGCACGATGCCGATCTGGGCCAGCAGTTCGAGACGCCGGGGGCTCGCGCTCGCGAGAATGAGCCGCGAATTCCCCGGCATGACGATTTACTTGAAGCGGTAGGTGATGCGGCCCTTGGTCAGGTCATACGGGGTCATTTCGACCATGACCTTGTCGCCGGTGAGAACGCGGATGCGGTTCTTGCGCATCTTGCCGGCGGTGTGCGCGATGATTTCGTGGTTGTTCTCGAGTTTCACGCGGAACGTCGCGTTCGGCAGCAGTTCAACGACTGTGCCTTCGAATTCGATGAGTTCTTCTTTCGACATGCCTTCTCCAGCTGACCGGCCATTCCGGCCAAGACTTCGCAATGCTGGGCTGCGCCATACAGGCTCGCAGGGATTCCGGCAAGCGCGCCGGGGAGTCGGGCGCCAAAAGCCCCGGATCAGCGCGGCGGCAGCGGCACGCCCGATTCGAGGCTGCACTGGCCGACGAAGCCCGGAAAGGCGCCATTGGTGTCGAGGTTCGACTCGGCAAAACCGTCGCCGATCACCAGCCGGGCGGTCTGGGCGGTCGCGATGCGTTCGAGCAATTCGGGCGTCAGCGGCAGGGTCAGGCTGACCGAGGTGCTGTCCCCGGCCTTGATCACGGCCTCGCCCGGAAATGCGACGCCCGAGGCGACGAACTCGGCCGGACCTTCGACCGCATAGGGGCCCAGCTGGCGCGCCGGCGCGAGCACTTCCAAGGTCTTCGCCGCGGTGTCGCAATGCAGGGCAAACTTCGGCGGCGAGACGCCGGAGATGTCATCCTGCGGGCCGGCATCCAGAATGGAGACGACGTTTTCGCCGTCGAGCAGTTCGAGGCCGAACACGGCCGGCGGCGGCAGGACAGTCTCTGGTTCAGGCTCAACCGCTACTTCCGGCGGGGCGGCTTCGACCGCAGGCTGATGATCGCGCGGCGCGCCGCAAGCGGCCAAAATCAAGAGATTTGCGGCGAGACTGGCGGCGAGCAGGAATGATGGTTTCATCGTGTTGTTCCTCAGGCGCCCGGCGCGCGGCCCTGCCCGGCATGCAGCGCGCAGATCAGGGTGAACAGGCGCCGCGCCGTCAGGTGGTCGATGTCGATCTTGCCGGAGAGGCGTTCCTTCAGGAGTTCCGAGCCTTCATTATGAATGCCGCGACGCGCCATGTCGATGGCCTCGATCTGATGCGGCGTCTGTGTACGGATGGCTTCGTAATAGCTGTCGCAGATCATGAAGTAATCGCGGATCACGCCCCGGAAGGGGCCGAGCGACAGGATGAACGTGTGCACGTCCTCGGCAGCTTCAGTGCGCACCGCGAGAATGAGGCGCCGCTCCGCCTGGCTGAGCGAGAGCACATAGGGGCCGCGATCCTGCCCGGTGACCGCGAAGCTGTTTTCCTCGATCAGGTCGAAGATGGCGACACGCCGCTCATGCTCCGCGTCCGGACCAGACGCGCCGAGCGTCTCGTCGTCGATATGCACGGCGATGAGGCGATCAGTGCCCATCGCTCCCGCTCCGGTTCGTGCGGATGGAAACCGAGCGCGCATGCGCCGGCAGGCGTTCGGCTTCGGCCAGGCGAAGGGCAGCCGGCGCCAGCACAGCCAGCCCGTGCGGGCCGGCGCGCTGGACGCTCATGCGCTTCAGGAAGTCATACAATCCCAGTCCGGACGAAAAGCGTGCTGCGCGGCTGGTCGGCAGCACGTGGTTCGAGCCAGTGACATAGTCGCCCAGCGCTTCCGGCGTGTAATGCCCGAGGAAGACCGCGCCCGCATGACGGATGAGCGGCAGCAGTCCGTCCGGATCATCGATGCAGAGCTCAAGGTGTTCCGCCGCAATCCGGTTCGCCACATCCGCCGCCTGCAGACGGTCCCTTACAAGGATGATCGCGCCGTGATTGACCCAGGACTCGCGTGCCCGCTCGCCGGTGGCGAGGGTTTTCAGCTGGTTTTCCACAGCCTTTTCCACAGCCTTGCCCACAGCCTCATCCACAGTGATGAGGATGGATTGGCTGGAAGGGTCATGCTCCGCCTGGCTGAGGAGGTCCGCTGCAATCCACTCCGGATTGGCAGTGGCATCGGCGATCACGAGGATCTCGGAAGGCCCGGCAATCGTGTCGATGCCGACGCGCCCGAACACCTGGCGCTTGGCTTCGGCGACCCAGGCATTGCCCGGCCCCACAATCTTGTCGACCGGGGCCAGCGCGCCCGCGCCAAAGGCCAGCGCGCCCACGGCCTGCGCCCCGCCGATGGGGTAATACTCATCCACGCCGGCCTTCAGCGCGGCATAGGCCACCGCCGGCGACAGCTCGCCCTTCGGCGCCGGGGCGACCATCGCGATGCGCTCCACGCCGGCGATCCGTGCAGGGACGATATTCATCAGCACCGAGGACGGGTAGCTCGCCCGACCGCCCGGCACATAGACACCGACCGAGTCGAGCGCCGTCCAGCGCCAGCCGAGCTCGATGCCCGCTTCGTCGGTGAAGCGGTGGTCCGCCGGGCGCTGGGCGCCGTGATAGGCGGCAATCCGGTCATGCGCGAAATCGATGGCCGCGCGCAGGTCCGCCGGGCATTCGGCGGCCAGCGCGTGCAGGTTCACATTGTCGGATTCCAGCGTCGAGGGGTCGATCTGCAGCCCGTCAAACTTGGCCGTATAGTCGGCCACCGCTGCGCCGCCGCGCTTTTTCACGTGGGCCAGGATGGCCTTGACCACGTCGAACACGTCATCCCCCTGCCCGCGATCTTCCGCGAGGAAGCGCGTCAGGGCCTCATCGAACTGAGGCTTGGTGGCATCAAGGTGGCGGGCCATGGGGCGGGTATTTCCGGGGTTTTTTACAGCCCCGCTACATGGACCGGGGCTGGCGGGCTGGCAAGGTGGCGGATTGCGCTAAGAACGGCGCTTTGAGGCCTCGGGCTAGCCGCGCCCTACTTTTTGCGACGCTCATGGCTCGGCACATGCCGGGTGGGCCAGACATAGTCGCTGTCCAGCAGCGTCGCATCCAGCGCTTCAACCGTCAGGACGATCTCGCCGTCGCCCGCAAACAGCAGCGTGACCTTGCCGCCCGGAGGCTCGGCATCCGGCGTGAACTCCACGCTCAGCAGCGACAGGATCAGCTCGGGGTCGGTCTTGGTGATGCCGCGCGTCTTGACACCCAGCACCCCGTCAAAGGCGAGCAGCGAGCGCACGCGCTCCCCCGGCTGGCCCTTGCGCTTCGGTGCGGTTTCCCAGCGGTAGCGATTCAGCTCAATGGCGAAGCGGCGGCGCCGCTTCTCGTATCTGAGGTTGCCGGCCTTCACGACAGCATCCTGCACCGCCGCCGCGACGATCTTGAGGTCTTCGGCCTCCTCGGCGAGCAGGCGCAGCGGTTTCGGTTCAGTCATCAGCCCTGGCCCTGGTTACTCGTCGTCGCCAGATCGGCGCTCGATCTTGGCGCCGCAAGCCCCCAGTTTGGCTTCGAGACGCTCGAAGCCGCGATCGAGGTGATAAATCCGGTTCACCACTGTTTCACCTTGCGCCGCAAGTCCGGCAATGACCAGCGATACCGATGCGCGCAGGTCGGTCGCCATGACGGGCGCTGCGGTGAGGTGCTTCACGCCTTTCACCACAGCCTCCTGCCCGCGCACCGTAATGTCGGCGCCGAGGCGGGAGAGTTCCGGGGCGTGCATGAAGCGGTTTTCGAAGATCGTCTCGCGGATGATGCTGGTACCTTCGGCGGTGCACATCAGCGCCATGAACTGGGCTTGCAGGTCGGTCGGGAAACCCGGGTGGGGCTGGGTCGAGAGGCTCACCGCTTTCAGCGCCGAGCCATTGCGCCGGATGCGAAGCGTCGAGGCCGCCTCGTCGGCGTCCACGGTGACGCCCGCTTCGCGCAGTTTGGAAATCATCGCGCCGAGCGCCGCGACGGGGCAGCCGTCCAGCGTCACGTCGCCGCCGGCCGCCGCCGCCGCCATCGCATAAGTGCCCGCCTCGATCCGGTCAGGCATTACGGGATAGGTCGTGCCCTTGAGTGCCTCCACGCCCTTGATTCGGATGATCGGCGTGCCGGCGCCGGTCACGTTCGCGCCCATCGAATTGAGGCAGTTGGCGAGGTCCTCTATTTCGGGCTCACGCGCCGCGTTCTCGAGGATCGTCTCGCCCTTCGCCAACGTCGCTGTCAGCATCGCGTGTTCGGTTGCCCCGACCGAGACGGTCGAGAAGTTGATATGCGCGCCCGTCAGGCCATGGATGGCGGCAGCCTTCACATAGCCGCCTTCGACGCGCAGGTCCGCGCCCATCGCTTCCAGGGCCTTAAGGTGCAGGTCCACGGGGCGCGCGCCGATGGCGCAGCCGCCGGGTAGCGACACAGTGGCGTGGCCGGAGCGTGCGATCAGCGGCCCGAGCACGTTGAAGCTCGCCCGCATCTTCCGCACCTGTTCATAGGGTGCGATAGTTGATTTCAGCTCAGCCGCGTTGAGATGGCAGGTCGACGAGCCCTTCGGCCAGTAGACCTCCACGCCCAGCGTCTCCAGCAGCTGCGCGAGGAAGCGCGTGTCCGCCAGGTTCGGCATGTTGGTGAGTTCCACCGGCTGATCTGTCAGCAAGCAGGTAACCATCAGCTTCAGCGCCGAGTTCTTGGCGCCGGAGACGTGGATGTGGCCGTTGAGCGGCGTGCCGCCCGTGATGTGAAGTCTGTCCATGGGCGCGAGATATACTGTGCTTCGCGGCTTTGTCAGGACCGGAATGTGTGCGCGATCAGGAATTTAGGCGCCTGGCCCTGCTGGTTGTCCGACAGGGTCAACCGGGCTTGCCGGGCCCGGAACCGGGCGGAGAGTCCTTGCGGGACGCGGCTTTGCGCCGTTTCAGGTTGGCCCGCAGCGCTTCGGCCCGGCGGGCGTCGCGTTCGGCCTGTTCGGGGGTCGGGGGCTTCTGGCTCATATTCTGCGGCTAAACGGTCTTTTCACGGGGGAAGGCTTAGGCTAAAGCCCCCGAACGAAACCGGCAATGCCGCCTTAGCTCAGGGGTAGAGCGCGTCATTGGTAATGACGAGGTCGACAGTTCAAATCTGTCAGGTGGCACCATTCTCTGCCGGTTGCGCAAGTCCCAGGAAATCGATCCGGGGGATCGATTTCAAGCGGCGCATGCCTGAGCGCAAGCGAAGGCCGAGGCGCAAAACCTATACCCGCACCAGCCCTTCTATCGCCCGCAAGTTGCCCGCATCCGGGAAGACCGTGCGCGTCATCAGGCCCCGCTCAATCCCCCAGTGATCTTGAAGCACAGCCATGAAGACGGATCTCAGATCCGTCGCCGGGGCCACATCCCGCCCTTGGAACAGCGCCTTCGGGGCAAGGCCTGGCCAGTCACCCGCGAACTTGCCACCGGACACCGCGCCGCCCAGCAGGAATGCCGTGCTGCCCGTGCCGTGATCTGTGCCGCCGGTTCCGTTTTCGGCAACCGTGCGGCCAAACTCAGTCACCACCGCGACAACGGTTTGGGACCAGTGCGGTCCGAGCCCGTCCTTAAGGGCACGCAGGCCAGCGTCCAACCCAGCGAGGCGCAGCGCGAGCTGGCCGTTGGCTGCGCCCTGGTTGGCATGCGTGTCCCAGCCATCGAACGACAGCACGGCAGCCGCGGGCCCGCCCTCTGCCGAGAGAAGCCTGCCTGCCGCTTCGGCGAGGCCCTTGTAGGCACCCGGCCCTGCGCGGCGGCCCTTTCCGTCCATGCTGTCCATGCCTGAGGCGCTGGCGATGGCGTTGGTCTCGATGGCAGAGGCAAGCGCCGGACCAAGGATCGTATCTCCGGCATAAAGGTCCATCAGGCGGTTCAGCGTGTCTTCGCTGGCCGAGGGCGCAAAGGACGGCGCCCAGCTCGTAACGGACGCCGACCCCCGCAAAACAAGCGGCAAGGCGCTTGAGATGGCAACGGCTTGACGCGCCTCGCTGGGAGGCAATGCAGTGAGCGCGCGGCCAAGCCAGCCATCGCTCGCGCCGAACACTTCGGCTGCGCCGGTTTCCAGGACGTCCTGGCCATCAAAGTGCGAGCGCTCGCGGTAGGGAGACGCGCAGGCAGGAAGAATGGCCAAAGCGCCGCCGGTCCATTGCTCATGCAGGAAAGTCAGGTTCGGGTGAAGGCCAAACCCCTCCGTGAGCGGAAGGACACCGCCTTCCTCCCCCGGCGCGGCGAGGGCAAGCTTTCCGCGCAAAGCGCGGTAGTGCGGGTCACCATAGGGCGCGGCGGCGGCCAGACCGTCCATCGCGCCGCGCAGGATCACTAGCACGAACTTGCGGTCACCGGCCTGTTTCGAAACTGTCAGTGCACCGGCAGAGCCGGCGAGGAAGGCCGCGCCGCCCGCGATCAGTGCCGCGCGCCGGGTCATCAGAGGCAGGGTCATCGCGGTCTCCTATCGGCGTTGGAATTCGGGACTCATCAGCGCAAGCGTGAGCCCTTGCGAAGCACTCTCGGCGCGGGCGATGCTCTGCGCCGTACGCACAGATAATGCCGGGCCGAGCGCCGCGCGCGTCATGTCTTCGGGGCGAATCTTGCTGCCGAGCCGGTCTGACAGGCCTTGCGCCCACTCAACCCGCTTAATCACCGCGTCAGGCCCCGCCCAGCTCGGGGCATCGTCCGGCCAGCCTTCAGGCGACGGCGCCTGGTATGGCACTTGACCGAGCAGTCCATAAGCCGCCACGATGCCCTTACGCTCGATCTTCTGCAGGCCCGCCAGACGCACGGCGGACAGGAAAAACTCATTCGGCGACTTGAACTTCTGCGCCCCGGGCTGCCAGGCAGCCTCCAGTGAAATCAGCGTCTCGTGCAGCGCCGGCAGGCGGCCGCCGCTCGTGCGGAAACTATTGGCAAGCGCGTCGATAGCCGCGGCAGGCGGATTATCCGAGATGAAATGCCGAGCAAGCTTCATGGCTATGCGTTGCGCCGTGGACGGATGATTGGCCAAGTCGCGCAGAATGGCTTCACCCTGCCCTTCATCAGTGCCGATATAGCGCTTGCCCAATACGGCTCGCGGCCCCGGCTCATGGAAGCGGCTGACGAAGACAAAGTCACCCGAGCCTGCTCCCGGAACCAGGCGTTGCGTGCGAGGCCCGGCCATGGACCAACCGGTCAGGGCCATGGCGAACTCCGTGACATCCGCCTGTGTGTAGCCGCCCTGCGCGCCGAGCGTTTGCAGCTCAAGGATTTCGCGTGCGAGGTTTTCGTTGAGCCCCCTGTCGCGGCGCTTGCCGGCGACCGAATTCGGCCCCATCGATTGTGCCTGATCGAGATAGAGCAGCATGCCGGGATGTTTAGTGGACGCCGCGAGGAGGTCAGCGAAGGTACCGGTCATTCCGGCACGGATCACCTCGCGTTCAAACACGCCGGCGAAGGGAAGAGTGACGGCCTTATTGGCGGACACCGTGAAATGGTTCGACCAGAATAAGACCAGCCGCTCCGCGAAGCTCGTCTGCGTGGTCAGCGCGTGCTGCGTGCGCGCCTCGATCTCGCTGATGTTGATATCGCGCAGTTGCTTGAGCGGCTTGAGAATTGCTTCTTCCTGGTCCTCGGGACTGAGCTTGCCGGCTTTGCCCTCGGCTTTCACCTTGAGGTCCTGAAGATATTCCGAGAGCGCCTCTGCGGCGGCTCGCGTGGTCAAAAGCCCCGGCGCCGTGAGTTCGAACGCCGACTTGTTTGTTATCTGCCGGGCCAGCCAGTCTTTCGGCTCCTTTGCCGCAACATCGAGTTCACCCGGCCGGGCGCCAAGTCCGAAGCGGTTCACGGCAATGGCGGCGGCAAGCGTTACCGGCATGTCAGACCCTCAGCATTTCCAATGAAACGCTCGAGGCCGCGCTTTCCGTCGCCCGCCGCCAAAAAATCAGAGCGCTCGGCCGAGCGCAGCTGACCAGCCTTTGAGCAAGGCGCCGCGCGCGCCGGGGGTCATGGCCGGATTGAACCGGCGGCCGGGGACGTTTCGGGCGGCCCAGTCGGCGGGCTTCAGCCAGCCGAGCTGCATTGCGGCGGCGGCAGCGGCGCCGAGGGCGGTCATCTCGCGGTAATCAGGCCGGAAGACGGGCACGTTGCAGACGTCCGCCAGGAACTGCATCAGCCAGTCATTCGCGACCATCCCGCCATCGACGCGCAGCTCGGCAATCGGCGCACCGTCACGCTCAAAGGCCGCGAGCAGGTCGCTCGTCTGGTAGGCAACCGATTCGAGGCCGGCGCGGACGAGGTGGGCGGATGTTGCCGCGCGCGTCAGGCCGGCGATCAGGCCGCGCGCTGCGGCGTTCCAGTGCGGCGCGCCAAGACCGGTGAAAGCCGGCACCATGTAGACGCCGCCATTGTCCGGAAGGCTTGCGGCGGCGGCAGCGCTTTCGTCGGCGCGCTGGATGAGTTTGAGGTCGTCACGCAGCCATTTGATGACGGTGCCGGCATTGAAGATGGACCCTTCGAGCGCCATCGCGGAGGCGCCCGGCAAGGCATAGCCGAGCGTGCCGAGCAGGCGGTTTCGCGAACGGGGCCGGACAGCGCCGGTATTGGCGACGAGGAAGGCGCCGGTGCCAAAGGTCACCTTCGCCTGGCCGGGCGCGAGGCAGGCCTGGCCGACGAGGGCGGACTGCTGATCTCCGAGTACGGAGCAGATCGGGATGGCCCGTCCGAACAATGCCGGATCGGTCATGCCGAAGTCCGATGCGCTCGGGCGGACCTCGGGCAATAGTCCTGCGGGAATGTCCAGCAGCCCCGCCATCTCCCTGCTCCAGCCGCCATCAGCGCCGAGGCCAAGGCGATAGAGCAACGTGCGCGAGGCATTCGTCACATCGGTCGCGTGCACCTTGCCGCCTGTAAGGCGCCACAGGAGATAGGAATCCACGGTGCCGAAGGCGAGTAGCCCTTCCCCGGCGAGCTGGCGGGCGCCTTTGATGTTGTCGAGGATCCAGCCAAGCTTTGTGCCGGAGAAATAAGGATCAAGCAGCAGGCCGGTGGCTTCCTGCACGGCCGCTTCATGGCCTGCCGTTTTCAGCGCGTCGCAAACGGAGGCCGTGCGCCGGTCCTGCCAGACAATGGCGGGCGCGACCGGATCTGCGTCCTTGCGGTTCCAGACGAGCGTCGTCTCGCGCTGGTTGGTGATGCCGATGGCGGCAATCCGTTCGATCCCGCCGGCCTTGGCGATGACTGTTCGGCATACGGACAATGTGCGCGACCAGATCTCGTCACCCTTCTGCTCCACCCAGCCATCGGCGGGGTACTGAAGGGAAACTTCCTCCTGCGCGAGCGCGACTTCGCCAAACTGGTGGTCATAGACAATCGCGCGGGTCGAGGTGGTGCCTTCGTCGATGACGAGGATGAAATCAGTCATGGCAGCCCTCTGCATTTGCCGCACGGGTTTAGACTGTCAGTTGCGCCGTTTCCAGCACCTTCGCGAGCGCGGTCCGCGGATGGCACGCCAGCCCTTCGCGATTTGACCTCGCCGGGGCGCGCAGGGCATGCCTCCGCGGAGGAAGCCAATCACGCCTCGGCCAAACTTCAGCGAACCTGCCGCCGGTGCCCCCGGTCTGCGAACCACCAGAGCGTAGCTGCCTTGGCCGCAAAATTGGAGGTCTCCACCTTGCCTGCCTTCTCGTCCGACGCCGCACCGGACCAGACAAGCGAGGTGATGCGCCAGAGGAGGATTGTCAGCAATGGCCGCGTCAGCGGTCGGACTGCGCTCAACTGCCTGTAGCTATCGCCGATGACCGGAATTGGCTGCACAGGGCGCTGCCTGTGCAACCAGTTTTCAGCGCTCAAAGAGGCCTCAGGCGACAGTAACAGGCTGTTTGCGCACGAAGCCGAGACCCTTGGCGAGGGCGGCGCGGGCGTCATCGTACTCGCGCACGAGCTGGTCGACGAAGACCTGCGTCGGCATGCGCGACTTGATGGCGCCGATGCCCTGCCCGCAGCCCCAGATGTCCTTCCAGGCTTTCGCTTCGGTGTTGCCGCCGGAGCCGAAATTCATCTTGGACGGATCGCTTTCGGGTAGGTTGTCCGGGTCAAGGCCGGCGGCGATGATCGACGGCTTCAGGTAGTTGCCGTGCACGCCGGTGAAGAGGTTCGTATAGACGATATCTTCGGCGCCGTACTTGGCGATGGCATCCTTGTAGCCATCGGTGGCGTTGGCTTCGTCGCAGGAGATGAAGGCGGAGCCGATATAGCCCATGTCGGCGCCCATCGCGAGCGCAGCGGCGACAGCGCCGCCGGTGGCGATGGAGCCGGAGAGCGCGAGCGGGCCGTCGAAGAATTCGCGGATTTCCTGGATCAGCGCGAACGGCGACAGCGTGCCGGCATGACCGCCCGCGCCGGTGCAGACAGCGATCAGACCATCAGCGCCCTTCTCGAGCGCCTTCTTGGCGAAGAAGGTGTCGATCACGTCATGCAGCACGACGCCGCCATAGGAATGGATCGCGTCATTCACGTCCTTGCGCGCGCCGAGCGAGGTGATGATCACCGGCACCTTGAACTTCACGCAGGCCTCGATGTCGTGTTCGAGGCGGTTGTTGGTCTTGTGGACGATCTGGTTCACGGCATAGGGCGCCGCCGGGCGATCCGGGTTCTTGATGTTGTATTCGCCAAGCTCGGTCGAGATGCGGTCGAGCCACTCGTGCAGCACCGGGCCGGGACGAGCGTTGAGCGCCGGGAAGCTGCCGACGACACCGGCCTTGCACTGGGCGATGACGAGGTCCGGATTCGAGATGATGAAGAGCGGTGAAGCGATCACCGGGATGCGCAGGTTCTGCAGGACGGGCGGCAAGGCCATGTGGCGTGTCTCCAAGGGAAAAGTTCCGGAGGGGAACTTAGCCCCCGAACGCGATGGAGCAAGCCTTACGCCGGGAGAAGCGTCAATGCATGTCCCGGCCGCGGCCGCCGGAAGACTTGCGCGCAGGGGCAGTCTTGCCGGCGAGCAGTTCGGCGAGACTTTCGGGAAGGCCGGCCGCGCTGGGGCGCACATCATCGGCGCCGACCTGATCCGCGCGCGCGTCTCCTTCAGCGAAGGTGCGGCCGCAGACCGAGATGATCACATCCCGGCCCCGGCATGCCTTGCGGCAGGCAGCAATGGTTTTCTCAAGCGCGGTGAGCGCGCCGGCGCGGGGCATCGCGTCGGACAAGGCAACCACGATGACCGAGGGCTGGAACCGGGCGCAGTTCGAGGCGAGCGCGATGTCGCTGTCGGGGAATGCGAATTCAAGCGACCAACCGGCATCGGACAGGGCATCCGCCATCAGGCAGGCGCCGAGCATGTGCGGCTCGCCGGGGGCCGCTGCGATCAGCACCTTCGCATCGCTCGCGACTGGATAGCCGCGCACGATGCCAGAGCGGCGAAGCGCGCGGCTGGCGAGGCGAAGCACGCCGAGGCCGATGGTCACGTCGATGTCCATGCAATCATCGCGCAGCCAGGCATCGCCGAGAGCGCGGGCGGCGGGTTCGAGCAGGCCTTGGATCAGGAGGTCTGACGGCCAGCCGCGCGCGACAAAATCCTGCACCACCTGGGTGAGCGCGTCCTGGTCTCCGTCGAGCGCGAGGCGCGTCATGAGTGGCACTTCGTCCTGAAGTCGCTCGATCGCGTGCAAGCTGTTTTCCCTCGATTTCAGGTCGCCCGGGGCGCGGCGGAGAAGTTTCATGTCCCAGCCGGAGAACATGCGTCCGGGCGTGAGGGTCTGCTTCAGGACTTCGATGGAGCAATGGCGTGGGTCGCGCCGGATCGAACTCCAGATTTCTTCCATCGCATCGGGCGGGCCTTCGAGGGACTGGAGGTACTGGCCATTCTCGTAGACGAGCATGCCGGTGATGCCGAGCGCGCGGTTGCGAAGTTGGGAAGAGCGAATCAATTGTCCGAGTTCGCTTTCGGTGGGCGGCTGCAATGCGGTGCTTCGATAAAGCAGGCTGCCCATCATGTTCGGGCCAGGCACCAGATTGGCAGAGTGCAGCATTAGTCATCCTCGCGGTGCCGTGAGGACGGGATGCACACATCGTCCGCTGCAACGGACCATACCGTTGATGTGGACGCGAGTGTGCGGAGTGTACCCCGCTCGCGGACCGGCAGACAGAACGCTGAAGTCCTGAGAGCCAGATTGAAGAGACGGTCAGTCGAAAGCGACTTTGCGTCAACCGCAAAACCATGCTGCGGCGCAGAATAATTCCGGGCCGGCCAACTAGGGTGGCAATGCGGAGTGACGCGCGAGGGCAGATCTCCAGCTTACTTGGCGAGGTCCGGGTCGAGGGTCAGGTCATCGTCGAGCTGCACGCCGAAAGAGTTCAGCATCATCGAGACCTGCGTGTACTGACCGACCGTCATAACGAGATCCATGCGCTGTTTCTCGGTCAGTGAAGAGAGCTCTGCCCAGGTCTTGTCGGTGACAAACGCGTCGGAGGTTAGCTCGTCGGTGGCGCGCAACAAGGCGGCGTCGATGGCGCTCCAGCCCGGCGCGCCGGGGCCGGCCTTGATCCGGGTGATCTCTTCGTCGGTAAGGCCGCACTGCTTGCCGATGCGCACGTGCTGGGCCCATTCATAGCCGGACTTCCAGTTGAAGCCGGCGCGCAGGATGACGAGCTCGCGCTCGCGCGGCGGGAGGCTGTTATAATCCGAGAGGATGTAACCGCCCCAGCGGGAGAACGCCTTGTAGGCCTTTGGCGCCTTGGCGAGCGTCAGGAAGATGTTGAAGACCCGGCCGCGCCCGAACTGGGCGGCGAGCGCCTCTTTCTGTTCCGCGCTCATGTCGGCGTCGGCAAGCGGCGCTATTCTTGGGGCCCTGAGCCTCATGTTCCCGTTTCCTCCAGTTTTCGATTCCGGAGATTAAAGGCTGGAGCGCGCCAAGCAGCAAGGCCTAGCGTGTCAGGCGCCCGGCGGGCCGAAGATGGTGGTCTCGCTGCGGTCGAGCGATGCCCCGCGCGTGCGGGCCGGATCATCGGCAGCCTTGTCGATGGCGTCGATCGTTGCGCTGTCGGCGATGCCGGTCACGGGCAGACCACTCTCCTGCTGGAAGGCGACCACGGCGCGGCGGCTGCCCTGACCGTAGATTCCGTCGATGCCGTTGGTGCTGTAGCCGAGGGCGTTCAGATCGATCTGCAACTCACGCACGCGGTCGCCGCGGCTGCCGACTTGCAGCGGTTTCAGAGACGGCGCCGCAGGTGCGGGCGGCTCGGGCGCGACGTTCTGCGGCGACCGGGTGATCGACAGGGCCGTTTCGGTCCAGAGGATGCGCAGGTCTTCGTGGTTGGCCGCGGCAGGATCGTTCGGATTGCCGCGGTTCACACCGCGCGAGACTTTCACGGCATCGTTGAGGTCTGCGTAGGTGTTGAGGCCGTTGGTTTTCCAGAAGGCGGCGGCGACTTCGACGGACTTCGTGAGGTCGCGCTTGATGATGTCCGGATCATTGGCGAGATCGATGCCGGCAGCTTCGCCATAACGGGTGTAGTTGTAGCGGCCGGTTAGCTGGATGAAGCCGCGGCCGCGGAACTTCCATCCATCGCCCGGCTCGGTGTTGCCGAGATCGGCGCGGCCACCATAGACGGTGTTGGCGATGAGTTCCTTCTTGCGGGCGTGCTGCTTGGCGAGATCCGGATTGCGGCGATAGAAGCGGAAGGTCTTCTTCAGTCCCTCTTCGGAATAGTTGAAGCCTTCCTCGGCGTATTTGAGCCAGCCGGTTTCCACGAGGCCCTGCCCGAAGAAATGACCGAGGCGCAGCGGCGTGTTGATTTCGTAACGCTCGAGCACCGGCCAGGAATCGATGATGGCCTTGATATAGCGGCCCTGCGTGCCGAGTTGCAGGATGTCCCAGCCGTTCCGGCCGGGAAGGAGCCTCGCGATCTTGTCGAGATCAATCTCGCCCACACCCTGAATTGTCGCAATTCTTGCCATAGATCACCCTCCCCGGCACCCGCGGCTTTGTGCCATGCGTTGCGGGCCAACTATAGGGGCATCTGAGTCGAAAATGTGACTGGCGCGGACGCGTCAGTCCTTGCTGTCAGGCTCGCCGCGCGGATCGAGCAGGCCGCCGGCCACCAATCCGGCAAGCGCTGCGATGACCATGGTCTTGGTCGAGACACCGCCGGCCAACAGGCCTGTGAGGGCGCCCAGTGTTGCTTTCTGGCGAGCAGCGGCGGCTTCCCGGGCGCGTTCCTCTTCGACCCGCGCCGTGAGCGTGCCGTACCAGAAGATGATGCCTGCCGCGGCGAGGAAGCCGAGCGCGATGACGCCCAGCGCGGCCCAGGCGCTCATCTGTTCGGAGAGGTAGACCGCCAGCGCGCCGACCGCGAGCACATAGGCCGTCAGCAGGAAGAGCGCGGCGATCAGCGTAAAGCCAAACCCTTTTGCCCGGCGCGACACCGCGCCGCCCACGTCAAGGTTCGTTAACGACAGGAGCGTCGACAGGAGGGGCAACAGGGAACGCAAAGCGGATCAGCGCCTCAGGAGCAGCGAGGCGATGAAGCCCACGCCGAAAGCGACGAGCAGAGACTGCACCGGATGCTCGCGCGCGGTTTCGACGACTTTCTTTTCAGCGTCGCCTGCCCGGCGTTTCACGTCATCGAGCACTTCGCGCAGTTCACCCAGGATTTCTTCGGCCCGATTGCCCGTGAAAGCTTCCTTCACTTCGGCGGCCTGCTTGCCGGCCTTGTCGCCGAGCGCCTTCATGATCTCGTCCATGTCAGCGCGCAGGGATTCGAGGCGGGCCTCGAGTTCCTGCGTGGCCTTGTCGGCCGCCGCTTTTGCGCGCTTGGAGGCATTGGAGGACGTGTCGGACATTTTAGTCACCTGCTGGTTGGCGGCTCAGTCCGGCGACAGACGCCAGGACACCGCGAGGCTGAGCGCTTCCGAAAGCGGGAACGCTGAAGTTAACACATAGAACATGGATCAAATTGCGAACGCCACAGGATTCAAGCAGGTGGAGAACCCGTAACGCAATGCGGGAAAGACCTTATCAGCCGCGCCCGAGGCGGGCTCGCAGCAGTTCCAGCCAAGCATGCTGGCGGTGTACAAGGCTGACCATGTCGCCGGGATCACCTTCCGCGATCAGGCGATCAAGCCAGAGACCAAGCACATTCGCCTGCGACTCGATCCAGTCACACATCGGTCCACTGACAGGCATCGGGGAGGAAACGGCGCCAGTTGTGGAGGGTGTATGGACGGGACAGGTTCGGCAGAGGCCCGGCAGGTCGACCCCGTCACCGGCCACGATCGGGGGCTCTGGCTGGTGTTGGGCGTCAGGTTGCCGGGAGGGGCGCATGGCTTGGTCTCCAGTTTTGCGAATGGTTCTCAATCGCATATATGCCGGGGGAGGTCAAGCCGCGGAACGCGGTGTCACGGTGCCCCTAAGGAAATGGTTCACAAGGACGGGCACAATGCCCTAAATCCCGCGCCATGGCAGACGACATCCTCCCCTTCAGTTCCGCATTCCCCGAAGCCACCGAAGCCGATTGGCTGCGCGAGGTCGAAAAGGCCTTGAAAGGCAAGGGCGCCGAAACCCTGACCCGCAAGACCGCCGACGGGATCGGCATTAAGGCGCTGTACCGGGAGAGCGATTTTGCGGGCGCGGGAGATCCGCTGGGCACTCCCGGCGCGGCGCCGTACCTGCGCGGTCCGACTGCGGCGCCGGACAAGTGGCTGCCCTGGGACATCAGGCAGGCCTTTGCGCACCCCTCTCCCGCGCAGACCAATGCGGAAGTGCTGCGCGACCTTGAGCGCGGAGTCTCGTCCGTCGAGCTGCGCGTGGACGGCACTGGCCTTGGCGGCGTGCAGCTGTGCAGCCTCGAAGATTTCAAGACGGCGCTGGCGGGCGTCGACGCGGCGATTGCGCCGGTAGCGCTCGATTCGGGGCGCGGGATGGGTGCGCGGGCAGCCGGGCTGCTTGGTCAGTGGGCGGAAGATGCTGGCAATTCGGCAAAGCTGAAGCTTGATTTCAACATGAACCCGCTCGGCGCGCTGGCAAAGACCGGGCGGATCGAGGGCGGGCTGGACGCGGCTTTTGCCAAGACGGGCGCGCTGGCGAGCACGCTGGCGGCGACGTTTCCGGCGGCAAACCTTCTGCGCATGGACGGCGCGCTTGTGCATGAGGCGGGCGGGTCGGAAGGGCAAGAGTTGGGCGCGCTGATCGCCTCGGCGATCGACACGCTTCGCCGGCTTGACGGCACGTTGGATGCGAAAGCCGCTGCGGGACGGATGCTGTTCCTCGTGGCGCTGGATGCGAACTATGGCGTCGGAATTGCGAAACTGCGCGCGGCGCGGCGGCTTTGGGCGCGCTGCCTTGAGGCGCTGGGCCTATCGGCCGCGCCGATGAAACTGCAGGCGGTTACGTCTGCGCGGATGCTGACGAAGTATGATCCGTGGACGAACATGCTGCGCGGCACTGCGGCGGCCTTTGCCGGGGCTGTGGGCGGCGCGGATATCCTGACGGTTCGGCCCTTCAACGAGGCGCTGGGTCTACCGGAAGAGCTGGGCCGCCGGATTGCGCGCAATACGCAGGTGATCGCGATGGAGGAGAGCCAGCTTGGCCGGGTCGCGGATGCCACAGGTGGGGCGTGGTTCACCGAGACGCTGGCGGAAGACCTCGCGAAGGCAGCCTGGGCGGAGTTCCAGCGGATCGAAAGCGAAGGCGGCTTTGCGGCCTCGTTGATGGCGGGCGCGTTCCAGGCGCGCGTGGCGGCCTCGCGCGAGGCGCGCGCGAAGGACGTGGCACGGCGGAAGATTCCGCTGACGGGCGTGAGCGAGTATCCGTTGCTGGAAGAGATTGGTGCGCCGGTGGCCGAGGTTGAAACCCCGAAGGCGAAAGCGGTTACGGACGCAGGGCTGAAGCATTTCGTGAAGGCGTTGCCTGAAGGCGGCGCGGACGCAGTGGCAGCAGCGCTGGAGCCCATCCGGCTGGCGGCGCCGTTCGAGGCGCTGCGGGATGCAGCTGCGAAGTCCGATCGTCCGCCTGCGGTGTTTCTGGCGACGCTGGGCAGCCTTGCGGAGTTCACCGCGCGGGCAGACTTTGCGCGCAACTTCTTTGCAGCAGGCGGCATCGCCTCGAAAGAGCCTCTCGTGCCGCCGAAAACGGTGGCGGAACTGGCGGCCGCGTTCAAGGCCTCGGGTTGCCGGATTGCAGTGCTGTGCAGCACAGACAAGATATACGAGGCGGAAGCGGCAGGCGCTGCCGAAGCGCTGAAGAAGGCCGGCGCCCAGCGCGTCTGGCTGGCCGGCAAGCATGAAGGCGCGGGCGTCGACACGAACATCTTTGCGGGCGCGGACGTGGTGCATCTGCTCAAACTGGCGCAGGCCGAACTCGGAGTGGCCCAATGACCAAGTTTCCTGATTTCACGAAACTCGCGCTCGAGACACCGGCCATGAAGGCCGGCAAGCTGAAGCTCGGCGAGGCCTGGGAGACGCCGGAAGGCATTGCGGTGAAGACCGCCTACACCGCCGCAGACCGAGCGGGGCTTGATTTCGTTGATGACTATCCGGGACTCGCGCCGTTTGGCCGGGGGCCCTACCCGACCATGTATACGAACCAGCCGTGGACGATCCGTCAGTATGCGGGCTTTTCGACGGCAGAGGATTCCAACGCCTTCTATCGGCGCAACCTCGCCGCCGGACAGAAGGGGCTGTCGGTAGCGTTCGATCTGGCAACCCACCGCGGTTACGATTCCGATCACGTGCGCGTGTCCGGCGATGTCGGCATGGCGGGCGTGGCGATTGATTCCATCTATGACATGCGGACGCTGTTTTCGGGCATTCCGCTGGATCAGATGTCCGTGTCGATGACGATGAACGGTGCGGTGCTGCCGATCCTCGCGCTTTACATCGTCGCCGCCGAGGAACAGGGCGTAACACCGGAAAAGCTCGCCGGGACGATTCAGAATGACATTCTGAAAGAGTTCATGGTGCGCAACACTTATATCTATCCGCCGAAACCCAGCATGCGGATCATTTCGGACATCTTCGCCTATACGAGCCAGAAGATGCCGAAGTTCAACTCGATCTCGATTTCCGGCTATCACATGCAGGAAGCGGGCGCGACGGCGGACCTTGAGCTTGCCTACACGCTGGCGGACGGCATCGAGTATATCCGCGCGGGCGTGGCCGCCGGGCTGGATGTCGATGCCTTTGCGCCGCGCCTCTCCTTCTTCTGGGCGATTGGCATGAACACCTTCATGGAAGTTGCCAAGATGCGCGCCGCGCGCCTGATCTGGGCGAAGCTGGTGAAAGAGAACTTCGCGCCGAAATCTGACAAATCGCTCAGCCTGCGGACGCATTCGCAGACCTCCGGCTGGAGCCTGACGGCGCAGGACGTGTACAACAACGTCATCCGCACCTGCCTTGAAGCGATCGCGGCGGCGGGCGGGCAGACGCAGAGCCTGCACACCAACAGCTTCGACGAGGCGCTTGCCCTGCCGACGGACTTCTCCGCCCGCATCGCGCGCAACACACAGATCCTGCTGCAACAGGAAGCCGGCGCCTGCCAGTCCATCGACCTGTTCGGCGGCAGCTATTATGTCGAGCGCCTGACGCACGACCTGGCTGAGAAAGCGCTGAAGCATATCGCCGAAGTCGAGGCGATGGGCGGCATGGCGAAGGCCATCGAAGAAGGCTTGCCGAAGCTGCGCATCGAGGAGGCCGCCGCCAACACGCAGGCGCGCATCGACAGCGGCACGCAGACCGTGGTCGGCGTCAACAAGTTCCTGCTGGACGAGGACGAAGACGTCCCTGTGCTGAAGGTCGACAACGCGGCCGTTCGCCGGATGCAGCTGGAAAAGCTGGCGCGCCTCAAGGCGGAGCGCAACGGCGCCGAAGTCGAGGCGAAGCTCAATGCGATTGCCGAAGCCGCGGCGAACGGAAAGGGCAACCTGCTCGCTCTGGCCGTGGACGCAGCACGCGCAAAGGCGACCGTCGGCGAAATCTCCGAAGCGGTGGAACGCAGCCAGGGCCGCCACAGCGCCATTATCCGCTCGATCAAGGGCGTGTATGGCGGCGGCGTGAAGGGTAATGACAAGGCCGAGCACGCCAAGGAACTCGCCGCGAATTACTTGAAAGCACACGGACGAAAGCCCAAGATCTACATCGCCAAGATGGGTCAGGATGGGCATGACCGGGGCCAGAAAGTTGTCGCCTCGGCGCTGATGGACCTCGGTTGGGATGTCGAGATCGGGCCGCTGTTCCAGACGCCGGAAGAAGCTGCCGCCGATGCGCGCAAGGCGGGCGTCGACATCGTTGCAGCCTCGTCGCTGGCGGCAGGCCACCTGACGCTGGTGCCGGAACTCAAACGCGCCCTCGGCAACGAAGGCGCCGCGACCGCGCGCATAATTGTGGGCGGCGTCATCCCGCCGCAGGACTTCGACGCCTTGCGCACGGCCGGCGCCGCCGCCATCTTCCCCCCGGGCACCGTGATTGCCGACAGCGCGATTCGCATGCTCGAATTGCTGGACGGCAAGACAGATCCGGCCCTGACGGCAGCGGAATAGGACAATCGTGATCATCACCACCACCTCCACCATCGAAGGCCGCCGAATCGTGGCCTACAAAGGCATTGCCTGCGGCGAGGTCGTGTTCGGCGCGCACCTTGGCAAGGACATCCTTGCGAGCTTTACCAATCTCGTGGGCGGGCGCTCGGAGTCTTATGAGAGCTCCCTGCGCGAGACGCGGGACGGGGCGATCAACGAGATGATGGAAGAGGCGCGGCGCCTGGGCGCGAATGCCATTGTCGGCGTGAAGTTCGACTATGGCGTCGTCGGCCAGCAGGGCTCGATGATGATGGTGGCCGTCTCCGGTACGGCCGTCGTGCTCGAGTGAGTGTATTCACCAGCCTTCCTCCGGGGGCGGACGAGATGCTCGCCTGCGCGGAGCAGTGCTTTGCCGCCCTGCCCGAATTCATGCGCAAGGCCGCCGGCGACGTTCGCATCGTGATCATGGATTTCGCCGAGGACGAGATCCTCGACGAGATGGAGATCGATGACGCGCTGGAGCTCACCGGCCTCTACTCCGGGATCCCGCTGACGGTTGACAGCGTGACGCAGCCTGCGCTGGAGCGGCCGCTGATCTATCTTTACCGCCTGCCGATCCTGTTCGAATGGGCGCAGCGCGGCGACACGACGATCGAAGAACTGGTCACGCACGTATTCATCCACGAACTCGGCCACCATTTCGGCTGGTCTGACGAGGAAATCGATGCCAAGCTTGAGGAAGATGACGCGGACTAGCCGCGCGCTTTTCAAGGGAGGGCCCGGCCATGGCTGCGCACGATGATTCACTCGATGGGCTTGGTCTTGCGGCGCTGGTAAAGAACAAGCAGGCGACGCCGTCCGAACTCCTCGACGCGGCATTGGCACGCGCGGAGAAGGCGCAGGCGCGGGTCAACTGCTTTGCGGCGCTCTATCCGGAACTCGCGCGCGAGCAGATTGCGCGCGGCGGGCTCGAAGGCCCGTATGCGGGCGTGCCATTTGTCACCAAGGATCTTGCGGTAGGCGTGAAAGGCGCGCCGCTGACCGGAGGCAGCCGGGCTTACAAGGATGTTGTTTCAACCGACGACACGACGCTGGTGAAACGCTACCGCGCGGCGGGGCTCGTTTTCTTCGGATCGACAACGACGCCGGAATTCGGACTGACGCTGACGACTGAATCCACGCTTTACGGCCAGACGCGCAATCCATGGGACCGGACGCGCATTGCGGGCGGCTCGTCGGGCGGCGCGGCGGCGGCAGTGGCGGCGGGCGTGTTGCCGGTGGCGCAGGCGAGCGATGGCGGCGGATCGATCCGGATTCCTGCGGCCTGCTGCGGCGTGTTCGGGCTGAAGCCGTCGCGCGGGCGTGTGCCGATGGGACCGTCGCGCACGGAGGGCTGGAATGGTCTGTCTACGGTGCATGTGGTTAGCCGAACCGTGCGCGATACCGCCGCGCTGCTGGATTTGACCCACGGCGCCGAAACGGGAAGCCGCTACATCGCGACGCCGCCCGCCCGGCCCTATCTTTCGGAACTCGACCGCGATCCTAAGCCCTTGCGCATTGCGCTCTGGCGCACGGCACCCAATGGCACGAAACCGGATGCGGATGCAGCGGCCGGACTGGAGGCGACGGCGCGTCTGCTTGAAAGCCTGGGGCACACGGTGGTGGAAGCCGGACCGCTGCTGAACGGCGAAGCGCTCGGCCGGGCAGCGCTGTTCACGATCTCTGCGAACATTGCGGCGCAGCTTGACGAGCATGGCGCAGCGCGCGGACGTCCGGTGACGGATGATGAGATCGAGCCGGTCACGGCAGGCATGGTGCGGCTTGGACGGACGGTACCGATGGTCGAGCTTGCCAAGGCGAACAATGTCTTCATCACGGCGGCGATCCAGTATGAGCATTTCCTCGATGCGGGCGGATTCGATCTGACCCTGTCGCCGACCTTGCACCGCGCGCCGGACCTTCTCGGCACGATGGCACTGACAGCCGACCCTCAGGCCATGGGCGAGGCGATTGCCGGCTTCGCGCCGCACTGCGCAGTGTTCAACCAGATGGGCGCGCCTGCGATGTCGGTGCCGCTGCATTGGACAGCGCCGACGCCGACTGCGCCGGGCGGACTGCCGATCGGCATGATGTTTGGCGCGCGGTTTGGCCAGGAAGGTTTGCTTCTGGCACTCGCCGGGCAGCTGGAGCGGGCGGCGCCGTGGGCGCATCGCAAGCCGCCGGAGTGGGTGGGATGAGTGAGCCTGCGCGCAGATGGCATGATGGCGGCTGTCATTGCGGCGCGGTCCGATTCTCGGTTGAGCTGCCGGATGCGTTCGAGGTCGAGGACTGCAATTGCTCGATGTGCGCGATGAGCGGTAATATCCATGTGATTGTGCCGTCCTGCCGGTTCAGGCTTCTTCAGGGGGCGGACAATCTTGGTGAATACACGTTCAACACTGGCCGCGCAAAGCATCGTTTCTGCAAGACTTGCGGCATCAAGAGTTTCTATGTGCCCCGCTCAAACCCGGATGGGATCGCTGTCACCTGGCGTTGCCTTGATGACTGCGAGACGCTGGACGTGACCGTCTCGCCGTTCGATGGGCAAAACTGGGAAGCAAATGCGGGACGGCTGGCACATAAGTCGAAGGACTAGCGCGGCGGCTCTCCACCTTCGCGCATCTCTTCGCGGCGCTCGCGCCACTTCTCCAACCGCTCGCCGCGCTTGCCGCGTTTCTCGAGATTGCCGGACATGATCTTTGCAACCAGCGCACGCTGCTCTGGCGAGAGCTCATCGAGACCTTCGAACATCCGGTCGGCCACGATGTCACGCGCCGTACGGTCGGCTTCACGCAGCTCGGCCAGGGCGGCACGGGCAGCGTCCTCGTCATAAGGCTCGGCCTTCAGCGTATCGGCAAGATTGCGCTCCGCTTCCCGTCGCACCTGCATGGCTTCGCGGCCCGCCTCGAAGCTTTCTCGCATCAGTTCACGCACGGCTTCGCGGTCACCCGCGCTAAGCTCTGGACCCGGACCATCCGGCCGCCAGTCCTTGCCGGGCTTGGGCGGCGCGTTCAGGAAGATGCCGGCCAGCAGACCGACCAGAACGAGATTTCCGAGCACGGACAATGTCAGCCAGAAGGGAAAGCGACGGACCTGGGGTTCGCTCATTCGCCGAGTTCCTCTGTGAAGGCAGCCGGATCGTAGCCAAGCGCGTGCTCGAGAACGGTTTCAACTTCGTCGGTTTCGCTTGCCGCACTGGCCGCCGGTGCAACCATGATGCCCATGAAGAGGCCAGCCGCGAGCGCAGCAATGCCACTGGCGGGCGCCCAGGGAGCAAACTTGGGGAGACCGAAGACCCAGCCGGCACGGCGCGGGTTCGGCGCAGACGCGATCAGCGCCGCAGTCAGTTCACGGGAGGGCAGGATTTCGGGCAACCGTTCAAGGGCCAGATCGAGCGCGCGGGCTTCCTCGAGCGCGGCTGCAAAGCGCGCAGGATTCGCGGCGAGCAGTGCCCTGGCAGCGGCCCGCTCGGCTTCCGGGAAGCCGGCGGGGTCGGCGCCCCAAGCTTCGATGAGTTCAATCAGCCGGTCTTCGGTCATGCGCTGGTTCTCCCTTCCAGCAGTTGTGCGCGCAAGGTCCGGCGCGCGCGGGCGAGCAGGCTTTCGAGGGCCTCCACGCTGATTTCAAGTATCTCGGCCGCTTCGGCTTGCGAGTGTCCCTGAAGGGCGCACAAGGTCAAGGCGGCGCCTTGGCGATCTGGCAGGGCGGCGATAGCGCCTTCTATGGCCGAGACGCGCTGGGCCTGATCGAGTGCATCATGCGGCGTGAGGCGGGTATCGGCCAGGTCTGGCAATTCACCAGGCAGCGATTCCTTGCGTTTGCGCAGCCGGTCGTAACAGAGGTTAAGCGCAACCCGGTGCAGCCAGGTCGACAGCTTCGCGCGCGGCTCCCAGCTCGGCAAGGCCTTCCAGGCCCGGAGGAATGTTTCCTGTGTCACGTCTTCTGCCTCTGATCGGTCTCCGAGCATGCGGGTGGCAAGGCCGAGGACACCGGCGCTGTAGCGGTTGACAAGAAAGCGCACCGCAGCCGGATCGCCCGCTGCGGCGCGCTCGATCTGGTCAAGGTCAGACGTGAAAGCCACGCAGCATTGTCTAGCCGATTCCGGGCCGGAGACCCGAACAACATTCGCAGGGGGAGTGCGAAGGCCATCTCATGGTTCCGGCCCGGTCCGGGGGAGCTTACTGTTCGGCCGGCTTGTTCCGCCATTTGCCGCGACGCTCCTTCATCTTGGCCTTGGCGGCCTCCAGTTCGGCGGCGCTCAGCGTGCCATCGGCGTCGGTATCGACCTTGCCAAAGAATTCGAGGCGGTGGGCGGTGAACTCGGTCTTGTTCCACTGACCGTCGCCATCTGTATCGACGGCCGCGAACCGCTCTGCCGCCTTGGTTTCCATCTTCGCCTTGCGGGCTTCCATCTTGGCCGGGTCACGATCACCTTTCGGTTCGCGCGATTCCTTGCCGGCGCGTCTCTCTTCCCACTTCGCCTTCATTTCGGCGCGGTGGGCTTCGCGGGCGGTTTTCAGCTCGTCCTGCGAAAGCAGGCCGTCGGAATTGGCGTCGATTCCGGCGAAGGCGGTCAGAACGGAGGCTTCGGCTTCGGCGCGGGTGATGGCACCGTCGGCGTTGGTGTCGAATTTTTCGAGTTGCGGCCCGCCGCCTTTGTGGCCACCGGCCTGGGCGACGAGGGGCATGGCCAGCGCGAGGGTCAGCGCAGAGGCAGCGGCGAGGGTCAGTTTCTTCATGGGGAGGTTCCTTTTTGCAGTCCCAGAGTTGATGAAACGCGGGGCGTTCAGGATTCCGTCGCCGGCAGGTGCAGTTTTTCCCGGGCAAGCCGGTGGACACGCGACTTGACCTCTTCCAACCGGGCTTCCAGCGCCTCGAACTCGTCCTCCCCGGCCGCCCGGCACATCCGGTTCTTGAGGCCTTCAGGCAGGGTTGCACCCTCAGATTCACTCCCGAGCGCCAGACGCTGAAGTTGTTGCATTGAGGAGACGAGGTTCAGCGCGGCCCGCAAGAAGCACCAGTCTTCACTGTCTGGCTCATCGGCTTCCGCAAGACTGGATAGGGCCCGTCCGGTATTGGCGCGAACGAGGTCCGGCCGGGCGCGCAGCAGCATTTCCTGCTGGGCCATGAACTCGATGTCGATCAGGCCGCCCTTCTCCATCTTGAGGTCCCAGAGCCCCTTGCCGGGCTTTTCCCGGCAGAGCGTCTGGCGCATGTCTGAGATGTCGGCCGGGATCTGCTTACGGCGCGGGCTACGCGCGCGGGCGCAGATCGCGTCGGCTGCAATCTGTTGCACATCGTTGCCGAGCGCTGCGTCGCCGCACACAAAACGGAGGCGGGTGAGTGCCATATGCTCCCAAGTCCAGGCCTCTTCGTTCTGATAATGCCGGAACGCTTCAAGGCTGACAGCAACCGGCCCAGCACGGCCGGAAGGTCGCAGGCGCATGTCGACTTCATAGAGCTCGCCTTCTGCCGTCGGCGCCGTCAGGCCGGTGATAAGGCGCTGGGTGACGCGGGTGAACCAGGTCTGCGCGTTGTCGGCAGCCGAGTCATAGATGACGATCAGGTCAAGATCGGAGCCGGCGGTCATCTCCTCGCCGCCGAGCTTGCCCATTCCGAACACACCCCAACGGCCGGGCACATCGCCGTAGCGGCGGATGGTTTCTGCTTCGGCGGCCTGGGCCATGAAGCGGATCGTGTCGTCGGCGAGGCGTGACCAGACGGCTGCCGCCTCCTCCGAGGCGATCAGACCATGCAGCAGACGGTGGCCTGTCAGGAAGCTCTGTTCGCGGTGATAGCGGCGCCAGTCATCAAGCGCCGCATCGAAGGACTTGGCGGACGCGGCGAGCGGCACCTTCGGGATCGAATTCGACACGAGTGCTTCAAGCAGATCCGGCCGGCGCGCGAGGATACGCGCAAGGCGGGGAGCAAGGGCGAGCGTCGCGACGAGGTCTGACAGGAGGTCAGGTTTTGCGAGCAGCATCGAGAGGATCTGCACACCTGACGAGAGGCCTTCGAAGAAGCGGGAGTACCAGAGGAAAGCCTGATCGGGTTCGCCCGTTTCGCCCATCGCCTTCAGCATGCCGGGAAGGATTGCGGTGAGCAGTTCCCGTCCGCGCACTGTGCGGGTGGCAGGCACGCGGCCCCGGTGCCAGTTACGGATCGTGTCGATGGCGGATGACGGGTCGGAGAAGCCAAGCCCTGCGAGGGTTTGCACCGTACCCGGATCGTCATCGACGCCAGTGAAGACGAGGTTGCCGAGACCATGGTCTTCAACAGCGCGTGTTTCCTGCGCGAAGAGGGCATCATAGGCCGCCTGTACGGACCGGCGCGTGTCCAGCAGGTCGCGGTCAAAGCTGGCGAGGTCCCCATAGCCGCAGAGATAGGCGAGACTTTCTCGCTCTGCCGGATCTGCAGGCACGGTGTGTGTCTGCTCGTCGTTGCGCATCTGGATTCGGTGCTCGACATTGCGCAGCGCCTTGTAGGCAGTCTCGAGCGTCGAGGCAGTTGCAGGCGCCACCACACCTGCGGCCGCCAGCGCTTTCAGGGCGCCGAGTGTGCTGTTGTCCCGCAACGCCGCATCGCGGCCACCGAGGATCAACTGCTGTGTCTGGACGAAAAATTCGATCTCCCGGATGCCGCCCGGCGACAGCTTTACATCCGGCGACACAGAGGCAAAATCGCCGGCGCCGACCTTCGTATTGATCATCCGCTTGATCGCCTGGATATCGCCGATCGCCCAGTAGTCCAGATTGCGCCGCCAGACATATGGCTCCATCCGCACAAGGAACTTTTGCGCGGCAGTCAGATCGCCTGCGGCCGGGCGGCCCTTGATCCAGACCATGCGCTCCCAGTTCTGGCCGACGCTTTCATAGTAGAGCTCTGCCATCTCGGTCGAAACAGCGAGGGGCGTGGAGCTCGGGTCAGGCCGCAGGCGCAAGTCCGTACGGAAGACATATCCACTGGCAGTGATCTCATCCATGATGCGGACGACGTCGCGCGCGGTGCGCTGCGCCGCCTCGCCGGGATCGCGGTCTCCGCCATCGAAGAGGTCACGGTCATAGAAAACGGCAATGTCGATATCGCTCGAATAGTTGAGTTCAAAGGCACCCATCTTTCCGAGCGCGATGGCGAACAGGCCTTCGCGTTTCAATCCGCGCGAAGTGAGCGCAACGTGGAACGCGGCATCGAGGCTTTCGCAAGCGAACTCGGTGAGACCGTGCGTGACGTCCATAACGCCGCGCTCGCCTGAAAGATCGGCGCCGGCCAGCGACAGGTGGACGCCAAGCTTCGCCGCGCGCAAATGGTCCATCGCCACGGCAATAGCGGTGTCGCCTGGCATGGACCTCGCGGCAGCAAGGGCGGCGGTGAAGTCCGTCCCCGCGCCGCGCTCGATCAGGCGGCGAAGGTAGGGCGCGTGGGGCGCTGCAGCGGCCAGGGCGGACGCGGAATCGGGCGCGATGGGGCGAATGATCAGCATGCCTGACGCTTAGCCGACGTGCACGCGCTCGACAAATCCCAAGCAGCTCAAGGCGCTTCCAAGGGCGCTCATTCGAAGCAGCGCGTATCAGCGTTGACAGACAGCGATTTCGGAAGTTCGCTCCATTTCTGCGCGTAGGGACAGTCGAGGGGGACCCGAAATGCTGAGAATTCTCAGGCTGATTGCGGTGCTGACTGTGATCCCTCTCATCGGACTGGGTGTCGCCTTGGCCCGGTTCTGGGGCGAAGCGCCCGTCGACCTAAATGGCCTTGCGCCCGCCGGCGAGCAGCTGACGGCCTGTGCCGCAGCACTGATTGGCAGCCCGGCAACAGAAACCTGTAGCGGCGCATCGAATTTCGGCTGGCTGGCCATCGCGTCGGCCGGTGTGCTGCTGCTGTCCTTTGGCATCGTGCCGCTTTCGCGCCTCGTGGCGATGGTGCTCGGTGCCCATCGCAGCATCCTGTCTTTTGGCTTCTGGCCCTATGCGCTGCTGATCACGATCGTGGTGGGCATCGTTTCTCTCCTGCATGCGGGAATCTTCGGCGGAGCGTCGTATCTGACCCTGCAATACTGGTTCGGAATCGAGAGCGGCTTCTTGTTGGTCCTGATCGGCGTCGTGCTGCTTGGAGCGACCTATGCGATCGTTCGCGGGCTCGGCGTATTCTTTGCACGTCCAAAAACTTACATCGCCGCACGGCCGGTGACATTCTACGAATTCCCGCGCCTCGGACTTGTGGTGCGCGACATAGCGAAGAAGCTGAACGCCAAGATGCCGGACAATGTCATCATCGGCCTGCAACCAACCTTCTTCGCAACGTCTTCGCCCGTCTTCACGCCGTATGGCAAGGCGCCGCTGAAGGGGCGAACGTTGCACCTCTCCCTGCCGCTGATGAACCACTTCACTGAGGGCGAGCTCAAAGCCGTGATCGGCCATGAACTCGGACACTTCTCAGGCGGCGACACGACCTACTCGATGCGCTTCGCGCCGGTTTACATGGGTCTTTCGACCGCGAGCGAAGTCTTCTCTGCAAAAGACCGCCCGATCACCCGGGTCCTGTCGATGCCGGCCAAGCTGCTGATCGATGACCTGATCTACGCCTTCTCGGTGGTCGAGCGCCGGATCGGCCGGGCGCGCGAGCACCGCGCGGACCAGAGCGGCGCGAAGGTCTCCTCGCCCGAGGATATCGCCTATTCGCTGCTCAAGTCCTCCCTGCTCGGATCAATCTGGAACGAGCAGATGCAGACACTCGTAGAGCGCGGCATGAAAGGCAGGTTCTCGCGCAACGCCGTGCGCAATTTCGCAGAGAGTGTAAGGCTGGATGTTGACCGCGCGCGGATCGCGCCGCTACTGCAGTATGCACTCGGCGACAGCGTTCCTCATCCGGTGGATACCCATCCGCCTACCGAAGACCGGATCGAGGCTTTCGGCCTGAGCCTTGGCGAGGTCTGCTCGGAGGATGCGCTGCTGCATCGCTTCTTCACAGCGGCCAAAGTGACCGACGGCCTCGACAACATGGCGGCACTGGAGGAAGACCTGACGGCGCTGCAGTACCACCTTTACTCGGAACTTTGGCCCAAGGAAGAAGATGGCGACCGGTCTATCGACGAGATTTTCCTGGTGCTGCTCATCGATTTCCTCGCCCTGATGGTCACCATCGACGGCGCCGTCGATGACCGGGAAATCCTGGAGGCCGAAAGCAAGGCGATCGAGCTGTTTGGAAACTTCGACCGCGAATCCTTCCGTGAACGGTGCCGGGCTCCCGAGCAGATACCGTCGCTCGACAAGATGATATCCTTCGCGAACAAGCTGCTGACCGATACCGGCATCGAAAACCTGAAGACCGTGCTGCGACGGATCGCGGCGGCTGACGGGGTCGTTCAGGAGGCCGAAGCCCGGCTGCTTGAGGTACTTGAAGCAAGCCTGCAGTCGGAGCCGCCTACGGCGGAGTGAGACGTAAAGACCGTTTCGCGCACCGCGCCAGGGTGCTATTCGACGAGGCATGAAGATGCTCTTCGCCGCCGTTACGCTCGCCCTTCTTGCCGAGACCCCGCTTCCGGATGCGGCTGACGAAGCGCGCGCGCAGAAACTGATGCGCGAAATCCGCTGTGTGGCCTGCGAGAACGAGCCGGTTTCCCAGTCTTCCGCCGCCATCGCCGAAGACATGCGGGTGCGGATCCGGGAGATGATTGCGGACGGCGCCAGCAACGAGGACATCCGGGACTGGTTCGTAAGCCGGTATGGTGAATTTGTATTGTTCCGCCCTCCGGCCTCCGATCCTTCGGGCTGGCTACTCTGGGGCCTGCCCTTCGCCTTGCTGCTGGCAGGCGGCGGCGCGGGGCTGGCACTCGCCCGGAAGGCGCGCACCAAAGCCTCTGAAATCGAGGCGGAAGACGCCTGAACCCGGCTCAGACGGCGCGCAACAGGCAGTTCACATCCTGCTGAAATCACCTAACTGTCTTTTAATGACCACATTACCTGTGGCATGTTTATGTTCTGTCCCGTCGCCGGAAATGGCGGCAAATTCAATTCTTTGGAGCGGTTGATGTCCAAATTTGGCGTTTCGGCGCAAGCGATCGTAGCGGCTGCATTCGGAGCCGCCATCATGGGCTCGGCGTTCGCAATACCAAAAATGCTTTCTCCCGAGGCTGGCGCCCAGCCGATTGCCATTGCGCCGCCTCCGGGCGCGCCCCTGTCGTTTGCCGACCTGATCGAGAAGGTCGAGCCGGCGGTCGTTTCGGTCAACGTCGTCGCCACTCAAGAGCTGAGCCAGCTCGGCGACATGGAAGAGTTTTTCGAACAGTTCCGCGGCATGCCCGGTCTTGAAGAGTTTTTCGAACAGCGCCGCCAGGACGAGGAGAACGAGGAAGCCAATCCGCGTACCCGCGAAGCCCGCTCGCTTGGTTCGGGTTTCTTCATCTCGAAGGACGGGCTCGTCGTAACGAACAATCACGTCATCGAGCGCGCCACCCAGATCCAGATCGTGATGAGCGACGGACGCGAGCTTGACGCCGAACTCGTGGGTGCCGACCCGGCAACCGACCTGGCCGTCGTGCGCGTCAAAGAAAAGGGTTCTTACCCCTATGTCCAGTTCGGCTCCTCCAAGGAAATCCGGAAGGGCGACTGGGTGGTTGCACTCGGCAACCCGTTCGGCCTGGGCGGCACCGCCACCGCGGGCATCCTGTCTGCGGACGGACGTGAGCTCGGCGCCAGCAGCCCCTTCACCGACTTCCTTCAGATCGACGCCCCGATCAACCGCGGCAATTCCGGCGGCCCGACCTTTGACCTCAAGGGCAATGTCATTGGCGTGAACTCGCAGATCCTGTCGCCTTCGGGCGGGTCTGTCGGCATCGGCTTCGCCATTCCGGCGGAACTCGCGAAAGAAGTCACCGACACCCTGATCAAGAACGGCCGGGTCTCGCGCGGTTATCTGGGCGTGCAGATCGGCGACCTGACACCTGAATTCGCTGAGGCGCTTGGCCTCAATGATGTCAAAGGCGCCCTCATCGCCGATGTGACCAGTGGCAGCCCTGCGGAGCGCGCGGGCCTGAAGCGCAATGACATCATCTTGTCCGTCAACGGCCAGAAGGTGACGGATTCGACATCAACCACGCGCGTCGTTGCAAAACTGATCGCCAACACCAAGAACAAGTTCGACATCCTTCGCGATGGCAAACCCCAGACCATTGACGTCACTGTGGGTGAACGTCCGGCGGACCTTGGCGCGGTCGGTCAGGTTCCGGGCGGCGGCAGCCCCTCGACGCCCGGCGAAAAGTCTTCGATCCCCGGCTCCCTGCTCTCCGATTTCGGCGTCCGCCTGACGCCGATGGACGAAGAAACCCGCATCCGCCTTGGCCTGCGCGCCGGCGATACCGGCCTTGCGATCACCGAAGTGGTCAAGGACGGCATCTTCGACGAAGCCGGCTTCGAACCTGGCATCATCATCCTTGAGGCGAACGGCCGGCCGGTGCCGGGCGTCGACGCGTTCCAGCGCGCTGTTGCTGAAGCCCGCGCCGCAAACCGTTCGAAAATCCTGCTCGCCCTGCGCGTGGGGCAAGTCACCAACTACCGTACGATTGACCTTCCCAAGTAACCCCAGCGTCTATGGAGTCCAGCATGGCGGACACTCTGCATCATCGTTCCCTCAAGGTCCTCGTCATCGAAGACGATATGGAAATGGCGAACTTTATCGAGAAAGTGCTCGAGGATGCCGGGCATGACGTGGAACGCGCCAGCGATGGTGCCCAGGGCCTGGCGAAAGCCCGGGCATCGGAATACGACGCACTGGTTGTCGACCGGATGCTGCCGGAGAAGGACGGTCTGACCCTGCTGAAGGAGTTCCGGGACGCGGGCGGCACCACGCCCGCCCTTTTCCTGTCCGCCCTCGGCGATGTGCAGAACAAGGTACAGGGATTGAAGGCCGGCGCCGAAGATTATCTGGGCAAGCCGTTCGTGCCTGCGGAACTTGCTGCCCGGGTCGAAGCGCTCGGCCGCCGTCAGACGGCTGAGCCGCAGGTTACCATCCTGAAGGCCGGCGATCTCGAGATGAACCTGCTGACCCGCAAGGTGACCCGGGCCGGCAAGAAAATCGATCTGCAGCCGCGCGAATTCCGTCTTTTGGAATACCTGATGCGCCATGCCGGTCAGGTCGTGACCCGCACAATGCTGCTCGAGAAGGTCTGGGACTACAATTTCGACCCCCAGACCAACGTCATCGACGTGCACGTCTCCCGCCTTCGCGCCAAGATCGACAAGGACTTCCCGGAGGCCTTGCTGCAAACGGTCCGCGGCGCGGGTTACCGTCTGCAGGGCTAGACGTCGTTTCAGGGGGCTGGCACTAGGCGCGCATGAAGCTGCCCACGCACTGGCCGGCCTGGCTTACGAGAGAGCATCTCGCCAAAGTGTCCGCGAAACTCGCGGCGAGGGTCCCCCGTTTGCCCGACGACATCCGCCTGCCCATCCCGGAAGGGGTGCGCAAGGCGGTGCCGGTCTTCGTTCGGACGACCACGTTCAAGCTGGCGATCCTGTACAGCGCCATGATCGCCGCCTTTTCGGGCGCCCTACTCGCTTACCTCTACTACTCGACCGTCTATTACATCCGGGTCGAATCCGAGCGGCGCATCACGGTCGAGTTCGAGCAACTCCAGAATGCCTATTACACCGGCGGCATGGAACGCCTCAGCCAATCCGTGTTCGAACGGATGACGCTTTCCGGCTCACCCTTTTACTACTACCTTGAAGATACTTCGGGCCGGAAGATCGCTGGCCATTTCCCCCGCCTTCCCGATGATCCGCCTGAGTCGGGCATGAGAAGCGTCTATTTCGATTTCGAGTTGCCGCAACCAGACGGTTCCACCGTTCTCAGGCCTGCAGCCGGGCGTATCGCCCGTATCCGTGACAATGGCGGCGCCCTGATGGTCGCCTTCGATACGGCCCAGCAAACGGTGATTGTGGACCGTATCCAGAGCGCCATCCTTGTTGCCGCGCCAGTCGCGCTGATCCTCTCGCTTCTCGGCGGCGCGCTGATCACCCGCGGGGCGGCACGGCGCGCGGAAGAACTGGCCAAAACCGCCGAGGCGGTGATCGGCGGCGAACTCAGCCGGCGCGTACCCGTGCGCGGCACAGGCGATGAATTCGACCGACTCGCCCAGAGGATCAACGCGATGCTCGACCAGATCGGCAAGCTGGTCGAAGCCTCGCAGAATACCGGCAACGCCATTGCTCACGACCTTCGCTCACCCCTGACCCGCCTGCGCAACAAGCTGGAGACCGCGCTTGCAAAGCCAATGTCGGAAGAGGCGGCCAACAACACACTCGGCGAAACAGTCGAAGAAGTGGACCGCGTGCTTGACACGTTCAACGCCATTCTTCGCCTCGCGCGGCTTGATGCGGGTACGGAAGGTCTGCGCGTCCGAATGGACCTCAGCGAAGTTGCCGAAGAGCTTGCCGAACTGTTCGACCCCGCCTGCGAAGAGGCGGGCCTTGCCTTCCGCAGCCAGATCACACGCAACCAGCTGGTGCTCGGCGACCGCGAGTTGATTGGTCAGGCGATCTCGAACCTGATCGACAATGCGATCAAGTATACGCCCTCCGGCGGGTCAATTTCGCTCAGTGTCACGCGCGGCCCGGAAACGATGATCGATCTCACCGTCACTGATACAGGCCCCGGCATTCCCGAAGTGGAGCGCCCAAAAGTCATCGAGCGGTTCCACCGGATGGATTCGGCGCGCACGCAGCCGGGTTCGGGTCTCGGGTTGGCGCTTGTCCAGTCGGTTGCCGACCTTCACGGCGGCGCACTGATTTTGGAAGACGGCAACGGGCCGAAAGACCGGCCCGGCCTGAAAGCTACGTTGCGGCTGCCGCGCGCTTGACGCCGGGGCCGGACCACATGCCGAGCAAGCCGCCAAGGCCTATCAGCGCGACGCCGAGATAGAGCACATCCACCAGGGGATTGTAGTAGACACGAAACACCCAGCGCGCCTCGCCGTCGACTTCGCGTTGCTCACCCAGCGCGGCATAGAGATCGCCGGTTCCGGTCTTGTAGATCGCCGTCTCGGTCGTCGGCATGGCGGCGGCCGGATAGAAGCGCTTCATGGGCTCAAGAATGGTTTCGTGGCTGCCTTTGCGCGCGGTCAGCAGGGCGCGGTCGGCATACCAGTTCGGACCTTCGATCGCGCGGACTTCATTCAACGTGATGGTCCAACCTGCCACCGTTCCGGACCCACCTTCGGCCAACGCCAGTGTGGACTCGTAGCGCCCGGTCGTCTCGACGACTGCTCCGATGACGAACAATCCGATACCAAGGTGCGCCAGCGTCATGGCCCAAACACGGCGAGGCAGTTTGAACACGCGCCGCAGAGTCATGGCCCGGCGCTTGAGTTCCCAAAGCGAGCCGAACACGAGCCAGACGCCAAGCGCCAGCCCGAAGGCAGCGCCCGCCGGAATGTCGAGCGGACCAATACCCAGCAGCACGAAGACGGCGACAAGCCCCGCACCGCCTGCGGCCCATCTCAGCCAGCCTTTGGCATCCGCCTTTCCCCAGGCCCAGGCCTGCACCACGGGAAGAAAAATCAGGATCAGAGCCATGATCGGCACGAAGGTGAGATTGAAGTAGGGCTCGCCGACTGAAACCGTCCGTCCGAACGCCTGAGCCATCAACGGAAAGAGCGTTCCCAGCAAAACAGTGAGCGCAGCTACGATGAGCACGACATTGTTGGCCATCAGCGCGCCTTGGCGGCTAATCAGCGTCCAGGCCTTTCCGCCCTCAAGCTTTGGCGCACGCCAGGCAAACAGGCCGAGTGCGAAGCTGCCGTACACCAGAAGGCCGATCAGCAGCAGCGTGCCGCGTTCAGGGTCGACAGCGAACGCGTGCACCGAGGTGAGCACGCCGGAACGCACCAGAAAGGCGCCGAGGATCGAGAAAAGGAACGAGAGCACGGCGAGCAGCGCTGTCCAGGCAGCGAACCCTTCCTGCTTCTCGGTGACGATCACGGAATGCAACAAAGCCGCGCCAATCAGCCACGGCATCAGCGAAGCATTCTCGACCGGATCCCAGAACCACCAGCCGCCCCAACCGAGTTCGTAATAGGCCCAGTAGGAGCCGAGCGCGATACCGAGGGTGAGTGGCGCGAAGGCAGCCAGTGACCAGACGCGCGCTTCTTTCGCCCACACGCGGTCAATCCGGCCTTCCATGAGGCCGGCGGCCGCGAGCGCGAAGACGAAGGAATAGCCGACATAGCCGAGATAGAGCATCGGCGGGTGGATCGCGAGCGCAGGGTCCTGCAGCAGCGGGTTGAGTTCGGCGCCCTGGAACGGCGCGGGGTCGAGCCGGAGGTAAGGCGACGAGGCAAAGAGGAGGTAAGCCAGCGCACCCGTCGAAAGCAGGCCTTGTACGCCGAGTGCGCGCGCTTCGAACAGGTCGCGTCCCGTGCGCATCATGGCCGCTGCTGCGGCACCGAAACCGATCGTGACGAGGCACCAGAGTGCCATCGAACCCTCATGGTTTCCCCAAGCGCCAGCGATCTTGTAGATCATCGGCTTCAGAGTGTGGGAATTGTTGGCAACGAGCGCGACCGAGAAATCGGATATGACAAAGGCGTTGATGATCGTCAGGAAGGACAGAGCCATCACAAAGAAGGCCGCGACCGCTACAAGTCCGGCCAACCGCCGCTCGCCGCGCAAGCCCAGCACGCCCTGCGCCAGAGACAAGGCAAGCGCGAGAAAGGCCGCAAAATGGCCGGCTTCGATCATCCGCCTGCCTCGAGCGGCTTGAGTTCGCGCGGCTGGTAGTTTTCGTCATGCTTGGCGAGCAGCTGGCGAGCCGTGAACACGCCGCTCGCATCGAAAGAGCCCGTGGCAACCACGCCCTGCCCTTCGCGAAACAGGTCCGGCGCCACGCCTGTGAACCGGACGGTGATGGTGTTCGGGCTGTTGTCGATCACGATGAACTGCATTGTGGCGCCGCCATCCGAGTAGCTCAGCGTTCCCGGCTCGACCCAGCCGCCGACTTTCACCTCGCGGTCTGGCTTCGGCAGGCCCTTTTCGGCAAGCACTTCGGGCGTGTAAAACAGGTTTGCATTCTCGCGCAGCGCGAAGAACGCGAGCACGGCGGCCGCCAGAACCAGGACGGCAGCGATTCCAAAGGCGTAGAGGCGTCGGGTCCGGGCGCGCATGACTATGGTATAGTGCCGGAGGGCCGGTTTGGGGAGTGCGGCAATACGGCGGGCTATTCCGAGGGGGCAGGCATAGCGGCTTCGCCTTGACCAATGGAATCGATCATAGCCCGAAACCGTTCCCGGCGTGGGTCATCTTCGGGCAGGCGCGCGTAGATATATCGCATGGCCTGTTCCGCCTTTTCCTGGTCTCCGGCCTGCGCCGCGCCCATGGCCGCCCACATGCCGGCGCGCACCTGGGTTTCGTCCAGCTGATAGGCCCGGGCATAGAGCCGCGTTGCGTCCGGGCTCACCGCACCATTGCCAATCTCGACCAGCACATCGGCCAGCGACACAAGCGCAGGCACGAAGTCCTCATTGCGCCGAAGGGCAGACTGGTAGGCGCGCAGCGCATCGTCGGGGCGCCCCTGCGCGCGCAGCATTTCGCCGATGAAGAAGTGTGGCTCTGGTGCTTTCGGATTGTCGCGCATGGCCTGTTCAAGGCGCGACAGCGTCTCTGCCGCGGTCAGCGATTGCGGATCGGTCCTGATCTTCTCGGCCAGCGCGGCCTGGCGCGCGCTCATCGGCTGGTCGCCCATCCCCGGTTGGCCGATTACCACATAACCCACGATGCCGGCGACAAGGCAGGCGGCAAGAATAACGGCGTTGCTGCGTGAGAGGGAAAGTGAAGTCATGGACGCGGAAACCGGAGTGTGGCGCGAAGGCCGCCCAATGCGGCAACGCCGAGTTCAAGACGGCCCTTATGCAGCTCGGCGAGTTCCTTGACAATCGACAGGCCCAGTCCCGTGCCCGGCGTCGTCTCGTCGAGGCGAACGCCGCGCTTCATGGCATCGGCCCGCTCTTCCTCAGAGAGCCCCCGGCCGTCATCGTCAACTTCAATGACAAGTTCGCGGGGCGAATCCGAAACAGTCACCTTCACCTCGGACGCCGCCCATTTGCAGGCATTCTCCATCAGGTTTCCAATCATCTCCTCGAAATCCTGCTTCTCTCCGCGGAAGACTGCAGCCGTGCTGCCCTCAACAGTAACTTCGATTCCTCGCGCATCGAACAAGCGGTTCAGCAGCCGGGCAAGGCCATCGATCACGGGACGCACTTCGGTTCGCGCACCTATCGTTTCCGCCCGGGCTGCCATCCGCGCGCGCTTCAGATAGTGCTCGACATTGGTCTGCATGGCATCGGCCTGCCGGCGCACAACCTCATCCAGCTGGCTGCTGCCGGCGGCTTCATTCTTAAGAACGGCCAGCGGCGTCTTGAGGGCATGCGCAAGGTTGCCGACATGTGTGCGGGCACGCTCCACGACGTCGCGGTTATGCTCGATAAGTTTGTTCAGTTCCTCCGTCAGCGGACGAACCTCTGCCGGATAGTCTCCGGCCAGCTTCTGCGCCTCACCTTCGCGCACACGGGCAACATCGGCCTGCAGCCTGGAAAGCGGGGTAAGAGAATACCGGATGCCCAGCAACATCGCCGCGAACACGCCGCCAAACAGCGCGATCATGGTTCCGAGAAGCAAGTTGCGAAAATTGGTCGCAGCCACATCGTTGGGAGTCCGGTCGGCCGCGCTGACTAGGATGAGCGGCGTCGGCCTGTTCTCGATCACGATTGCTTGGGCTGCCACGCGCGAGCGTTGGTCCGCTGGCCCTTCGAAGTTACCGAACTGCGTAACACCCGGCGCAGCAACCGATTTGGCGATCAGTTCCGGAGGCAGCGGCACGTCTTCGTCCCACAGGCTCTTGGACCTGAAGTCGCCCGCAATCGTCAGATCAGGGTTCAGCCCCACAACCGCCCAGTACTGCCCCGAATACTGCGTTTGGAAGCGCGCATCGCTAGGAAAGAAATCGCGGTCCGTATTGGTAATGCGGCCATCCTCAAGGAAGGCGTCTTCCCGGATCAGCTCGCGGGACAGCGTGATCAGCGTCTCCTGCAAATCCCGTTCGACGAGCGCGAGGGTCTGGGCACGGTAGACCGCCGACAAAGCCAGCGCGCCGCCGATCAGGACAAATACGCCCCAGATCGCGGCCGCAATGGTGATCCGGCGCGCCAGCGAGACGCTCGACCAGCGGTCGATCAGGCTCTTGGAGTCGAGGGAGTTGCCGGTTTCGCTCATAGAGGCGGTTTAGCCTCCATTCGCGTCAGCCTGCAACGCGGGCTTCATCTTCCGGCACGATAAGGCGGTAGCCGAGGCCACGCTCGGTCTGGATCCGGTCCTGGCCGATCTTGCGGCGCAGGCGACCGATGAAGACCTCGATCGTGTTCGAGTCGCGGTCGAAATCCTGATCATAGATGTGCTCGACCAGTTCGGTGCGCGGCACGACCCGGCCCTGATGATGCATCAGGTAAGACAGCACACGGTACTCGTGCGCGGTCAGCTTGATCGGCTCGCCATTGACCGTGGCACGCGCTGCCCGCGTGTCGACCATCAACTTGCCGCACTCCAGCGTCGCCGCCGAATGCCCCGTCGCCCGGCGCAGCAGCGCGCGCAGGCGCGCAAGCAGCTCTTCGGTGATGAAAGGCTTGGTCAGGTAGTCGTCGGCGCCGGCATCGAAGCCGGAGACCTTCTCGCTCCACTGGTCGCGGGCCGTCAGGATCAGCACCGGGAAGGCTTTGCCTTCCTTGCGCCAGCTCTTCAGGACGCTGACGCCGTCGATCTTCGGCAGGCCGAGATCGAGGATCACAGCATCGTAGGGTTCGGTCTCGCCGAGGAACTGGCCGTCTTCGCCATCAGCGGCGAGGTCGACGGCATAGCCGGCTTGCGACAGGGCATCTGCCAGCTGGCGCCGCAGGTCTGCATCATCTTCAACAACGAGAAGTCTCATCTTGAATAGCCCTTAAAATCCGAACACTTGCCCTAGCCGCCGCGACGTTCAAGCACAGCGCCGGTCTGGGCGTCGACAATCACATGAACCTTGCGGCCATCTTCAGTCAGCCAGTCGATCTCATAAACTGCGCCGCCCGCGTCTCGCGAGTATAGATCAGCGCCCAACTGGTAGCCGCCATATTCACGTTTGAGCGTCTGGAAAATCTTGCTGAGCGGAACGGTGCGGCCTTCCTTGACCGCTTCGCGCGCCTGGCCGGGCGAGAACTGGTTGCCCCAGCCCTGCTCCTGCAACTGAGCGAGTTGGCCGCCGCTCCATTCAGTTTCAGCTCGGTCACGGTCCTTGCCCTGCGCAACGGCAGCGGGCGCGAGCATCAGGCCGAGGGCGGCGAGGAGGACAAGGGAGCGTTTCATGAGGCTCCATATGCGGGGCAGGCTCTGAACGTTAAGTGAATGGTGCAGTTCATCTGCAGTCAGACTAACGCCAGCCCCCGATGATGGCTCCCGCCACCAGGAACCCGAGCAGGAGGTGTACGGCGTCGAGAACCAAAAGTCCAATTTTTTCTGGACTATAGACGAAGCTGTAGAGCCGCACCGGCAGTGCAATGAAGAACCAGATCTGGAAGGCGATCACCACCCCGATCGCGAGGTTGTCGACCCGCGCCAGCTTGAACAGGATGGCGAGGCCGATGGCCGTGAGAATCGGCATGATCGGAGATACGGCCATTTTCCAGGCATGAGGCCTGAGCTGTTGCTTGTCGTAGCCCGTCAGTTTGAGCCAAAGGCTTGAAAGGAACAGGCCATAAATGAAGAAGCCGACTGCATAGATTGCCACGGCGGCGGCGAGCACGGCATACCAATTGTCGCCGGCCGTATAGACGATTTCAGATGGTTGCACATTTCCCTCCCCGGAGACGTGTAGGGGGAAATTACGCCTCGAAGTGCGAAGAGTCGATAAGGCGCTCTACCGGCCCTCGGCCCAGCGTTTCAGGCCTTCGTCCCGCGGGTCGCTGAGCACGATCTCCATGCGGACATAGAGATCACCGGGCGGCGTCACTTGCACACCCTTGCCCTTCAGGCGCAGCTGGGCCCCGGTATTTGTGCCCGCAGGCACCTTCAGCGCCACGGAGCCGGAAGGCGTGCGCACATCGACCGTGCCGCCGAGAACGGCAGTGCGCAGATCTATGCTCAGCGCCATCCGCAGATCCTTGCCTTCGCGCATCCATATCGGACTGGTCGCAACATCCACCTCAAGCAGGGCATCGCCCGGCGCGCCGCCATTCGGCGAAGGCTGCCCCTGACTTTTCAGCCGCAGGGATTGTCCGCTGGTAATGCCGGCGGGAATGTTCACATCGAGCGCGCTGCCATCGGCCATGGCCATTCGTCGCCGTGCACCCGTCACCGCATCTTCGAATGACACCTCTACACGGTAGCGCACATCCCGCCCCTTTTGAGGGCCGGGATTGCGCCGCCGCGCCCCGCCGCCGAACATGCCCGAGAGGATATCCTCGAACGGATCACCCTGCGCGCCGTAGGCGCCGCCACCTTCCCAGCGCCCAGCTCCGCCGCCACCGAAGCCGCGCGGATTGCCGTCCCCATCGATTTCGCCGCGGTCGAACTTTGCCCGCTTCTCGGCGTCACCGAGAATTTCGAACGCCGACGAGACTCGCTTGAACTCTTCCGCTTTGGCGTCATCTCCAGGGTGCAGGTCAGGGTGCAGGGTTTTCACCCTGGCCCTGTAGGCTTTCTTGATGTCAGCCTCGGTTGCCGATTTCGGCACGCCAAGCGCTGCATAAGGATCGAGCGCCAAGCCGGGCTCCCTGCTGCATCTTTGATAGACGCCTTACAGGTAAGGTGATCCGGCGCCGATTGAAAGCCATGGACCTGTGCGGCTTTGGGGGACCCAAAGAGGCAGCATAACTTTGTGCACTCAATGCTTCGGAGCAGCGGGGAGGCTAATAATTAGGCAGACAGACACAATGGTCGTGCGAATGTCAGCCGGATCGGGTGTCAGCAATGCATTGACAAGTGGCGGTTCGTTCATTCGACAGCGGTTGGGCCTTTTGACGTAAGTTTCGTCCCCGCAAGTGTTTTCTTGTGCAACCAAATCTGCCATCACCCGGGGTTCAGAACGGACGAGACCGAAAGAGAGAAACTCCATGACGGCCCGCGTTATTTCGATTGCCAACTCAAAGGGCGGGGTCGGCAAGACCACCACCTGCGTCAGCCTCGCCGAGGCCTTCGCCGCCTCTGGCATGCGCACGCTGGTGATTGACCTCGACACCCAGGCCAACGCCTCGCTGCTGATCTTCGGCCATGCCGGCGACGAGCACCTGTTCCAGGCCATCAACGACTACGCCACGATTTCCGACTGGCTGCTGGAAAACTTCTTCGCGGGCGAGCAGCGCCGCCTGTCCGAATTCATCGTCACCGACGCCAGCGACGTCACCTTCAAGGGCAAGCCCCTGCCGCTCGACCTGATCCCCTCCTCGCCCCGCCTGCGCAAGACGGAGCGGGAGCTGATCTTCGAACTCACCGCCAAGGGCTACGCAATGGAGGCCCTGCAGAACCAAGTCGGCAAGCGCCTGCGCGATGACCTGAACCTGCTGAAGGCCCAGTACGACGTCATCCTGTTTGACTGCCCGCCCGGCATCTCGGTGATGACCGAAACAGTCCTTGCCGCCAGCCACCTGATCATCGTGCCGACCATCCCCGATTTCATGTCCACCCTGGGTCTCGATCTCTTCACCGGTGACATCATGAAGAATCTGCGTAACCGGGATATCGAGACGCTCCCGGTCGTACTCGCCACCCGCTATGACAACACCGCCCACCAGCAGGTTGTCCTCGGCGCGATGCGGGATGCCGCCGGCGCCAAGGAAACCGAGTTCGCGATGTTCAAGACCGTCATCCCGCTGAAATCCGGCTTCGCCTCCAACCCGATCGAGCTCGGTCCGGATCCGACCCTTCAGGCCAAGTGGCCCGGCGACGCGCTGACCATAGTCGAGCAGCTGCTCGGCGAAGTGCGGGAGAAGCTTGCATGAGCCTTGCTGGCCGCCCCTCAGGCTTCGAAGCCCTCGGTGCCCTGCTCGCCGCCCAAAGTTCCTTTCCGGCCGTGGCCGACAAGGACTGGGCCGCCGCGGCCGGCCTCATTGTCAAGAAACTGCTGGTCTCGGCGGGCCAGTCCACCGACAGCCTGAGAGCCCTGCGCGCCGCTGCCGGCGAGGAAATCTTCGACAGCCAGCTCAAGACCCTGTCGCACCATCACGCAAAGCTCCTGGCCAAGCGCCTCGACAAATCGGTCCCGGACCTTGAAGTCTCGACCGCCCGCGCCGCCATCGCCCATATCCGCGCGTTGCTGACTGGCGCGGCCACACCTGCTCCGGCCACGGAAGAAACTGTCGTCACAACGGAAACCGAATCCGAAGGCGCGCCAGAACCCACCTCCGACGAAACACCCCCGTCTCCCCCCTCCGCGCCCAACCCCTATTTCGGCCGCAAGTCGTTCCGCACTGGCTGACCAGCGCGCACATGCCGGGCCATGACCACGCCGATTGCTCTCCCTGATGCTCCGGCGCGGCTGGCAGAAGCTTCCCGCATTCTCGTGATCGGCTGCTCCGGCAGCGGCAAGAGCACACTCGCGTCAGCACTCTCGAAACGGTACAGCCTGCGTCACATCTCGCTTGACCGCGACGTGTTCTGGATGCCCGGCTGGACAGAGCGCCCGAAGGACGAAGCCTACGCCCGCATCGCAGCGCTGGTTCAGGAAGACCGCTGGGTCATGGACGGCACCAGCCCGGGCTCAATGTATCTGCGCCTTCCGCGTACGGATCTCGTCATCTGGCTGCGTCCACCGCGCTTGACGTCCCTTCGCGGCGCATTGGGCCGGTGGCTGCGCTATGCCGGGCGAACAAGGCCGGAAATGGCCCCCGGTTGCCCCGAGAAGATAGATTTCGAATTCCTGCATTACATCTGGACGTTCGAACGCCTCAGCAGCCCGCGCGTCGAAGAAAACCTTGCGCGCCACGGCGCAGGCGTTCCGCTGCTCACCCTGAAGTCCCGCGATGAAATGAACCGCCTGCTGGCGATGGCAGGCGCAGCCTTAGTCTCAGCCCCGGGTAAGCCGCAAGCGCTCTGACGGCTCCGCGTCATTCGCCGCCGCCTCGGACACGTTCCACAGCGCCCGGAAGGCCGCAGCGGACATTTTTGCCAAGTCGCTTCCCAGTCCGGCTTCCGACAATTGTCCGTCTGCGAACGATGCTGAAACCCAGGCCTTCAGCGGCTTGCCGGTCCACACGGCCACCGCACCGAAATTGACCTGCTCGACGATCTCGCCCTGCTCCGGCACATTCACCACGCGCACGCACCGGCGCGCTTTTTCGGCGCCATAGACATCGGCCACCGCAGAGAGCACGTCCGTGCCCGCAAGCCGCGTGAAAATCGCCTCAAATCCAACGCCCTGCGCCTCGAATTCCGGCAGCCGCGCCAGCAGCTCACGCGCAACTTTGGTATCCGGGCTCTTCGCAATCAGCTGCACAGTCAGCCGTTCGCCGGGCCGCCCCGTCGCACCGATCCGGCCGACCACGTCCGGCACGCTCGGGACAAGGGATAGGGGAGCTGCGCTCTGCGCGGTCATGCGGTCTGCCTCGGCTTTACGGGGCCGCGCCAGAAAAAAGGCCGCCCCATTTGACTGGGACGACCTTCCGCAGAATCCGTTTCCGGCCCGTTAACGCCCTCTTCAGGCTTCCGGCCGTGCCTCGCCCTCTTCAGCCGCCTCTGGCGTCTCGGCTCCCGGCATATTCGGCACCATCGCCTGCAGCACCATCTGCTCGAACGTGCCCGGCAGGAACCGGTAGGCCACGAAGTTCACCTGCGCCTTGGGCAGCCTCAGCGGGATGGGCGAGGCCGCCACCGGCTCACGCTCTTCCTCATAGCGTGCGTCCACTGCTTCGTTGTCATTCTCGGGCTTCACGGCCAGCCTGCTGCCCGCTGCCGCCAGCTGCCGCTCGATCGTCGCCGAAGGCACGCTCGCCCGCGTGATGATCTTGCCCGCCTGCCAGGCGATGCGCAGCGTGTTTAGAACTTGCGTCTCCGGCTCCTTCGCAAAGTCCCCGCTCACCGGCAGCGCGATGTACACCTCGTCATAGTGCGTGAACACGTACGGCCGCAGGAACGAGAAGTCCGGATTGTGCTGGATGTCCTTCGACCCCTGCACCAGCGCCAGCGGGCGCTCCTTCTCCCCCCGCAGGTCTTTCATCATACGCGCGAAGGCGGCAAACTTCTGCCCCGGCTGGCTCCAAAGCGCCGAGAGGAACAGCAGCGAGTCGATCACGATCGCGAGCCCCAGCGGCAGCGTATCATTGCGCCGTAGGCCCTGCTGGCTGTCCACCAGCTCCTTCGCCTCCAGGCTCGACATCTCGGCCCCATCGGCTCCCTCTGTCCGTGTGCCGAGCGCTTCGGCTATCGCCTCACGGCGCACGGCCTCCTCGCGCTCCGTCTCGGTCTGCGTTTGCGGCCCGTCGATCAAATTGCGCACCGGCGTCGCCAGCGTGAACCAGAACCGGTCCAGCGCCTCGCGGGTTGCCTGCGCCCCGGCATAGCTGTTCAGCTCCTTCACCGGCAGCTGCGGCAGCGCCTCAAGGTCGGAAGCCACACCGTTCAGCTGGCTGGCAATCGTGGTGTTGTAGCACTTGAACCGCGCGCCCGTGCCCGCTTCCACCCGCGTCAGCGAGGGGTTGGCATACTCACCTGCCCATGTCCGCAGGTCCGCCGTATAGTTCTTGACGCTCTGGCTGGTGGACAGCGCCTGCAGGGTTGCGCCCGCCTTGTTGGCCGCCGCCGCCGCCGTCCGGAACACCGCCTCGCGCTCCTCCGGCGCTACATCGGCCGCCGTCTTGGCGCCCAGCGCCTGCACCTTCTCGAATTCCGTGCGCACCACCGCAGCATCAGTCCGCACCGCATCGATCTGCGGCGTCAGCGCCATCACCAGCGCGTTGATCTCGCCCGCCCGCGCCGCCAAGTGGCGCGTGCGCGGCCCATCGCCCCCGCCGGAGGCCTCGCCGCACTGGTTCCCGCTCGCCTGCTCCGCCGCCGCACGTGTGTTGAAGTCTGCATTCACCGTCGCCAGCGTGGTCAACGTCCCTGCCAGCTGCTGGTCCGCCACCGTGATCTCCCGGTCAAACGCATTGAGATAGCGCTGCGCATCGCCCACCGCCTGCGAGCGCGCCTCAAGCTGCGTCCAGTAAAATGCGAAGCCGAAGCTCACCGAGATCAGCAGCGTCACGATATAGGTGACCACCAGCGACACGCGCGGCCAGAAGCTGCGGCCGGACTTGAACATCTCGCTGACCGAGTAGGCCATGATGATGGTCGCTGCGAGGATAAACAGGAACACGCCCGCCACCCCGAAGAAGCCGAAGCTGTTATCGCCCGACTGCAGCACCTGCAGCATGCCCGTATAGGTGCCGATGAACGAGATCGTCACGAACACGGCGAGGCAGAAGATCGGAATCGAGGCAAAGATCGGCATCGCCTTGGCCGCCGCCGCCATGCGCGTCATCTGCCGCGCCGTCGCATCGATCGCTGCGCCGGCATCAAGGCCGCCCCGGACTGTTCCGTCTGCGGAGGGTTCCGGATTGTCTCTGCCGCGTTGCCAGGGAAACTTCACGTCGCGTCCTCCATCAGGTCCTGCAGCAAAACATCCGCCAGCGGCGCCAGCATCCCGCCGCCAAGATCCTTGGCAAAAGCGCTGCGCGGCGAGCCGGCGCCCATC
>Ga0315907_10000374_pt1 | contig 64706 bp, 75 predicted proteins | sample LakEriMetagenome_3_FD_203525 | JGI IMG/M metagenome (GOLD analysis project Ga0315907, IMG submission 203525) | Freshwater fungal communities from buoy surface, Lake Erie, Ohio, United States - Buoy 12 MA123 | ecosystem: Environmental > Aquatic > Freshwater > Lake > Lake biofilm | place: USA... | reverse complement strand
ACCTTGCCTGCATATGTTAGCAACTATATAGAGGTAGAGGTGCAGTCTTATGACGCCGCTGGCGGTCAGGATGGTGCCGAGGCTATATGGGTAACAAAGTTTGACTACGTGCCTCTGGTAGACGAGTCTGGCGGATTCTTGATAGAGATATACACCCCTAGAAAGGATGCGATCAACGAGCCTTGGTTTGAGATCGGGATGATCAAGAACATCCTCAACCCGTACACGGCGAATAGGAAGCACGAGGGGGACAGCTACGCGGCTAAGGATGTTATCTCTAGCCCAGCGCCCGGAGGTTTTGATTTTGTCGTGGGCGGTGACCTGTCGGTGCTTACCGATTCGGGTAGCGACTACACGATCACGTTCACGCCGGCGGTAGGGTTTTCATTTATTGTTCAGGTTTCATTTGTTTCTTACGACCCTGTAGCCGACGAGAGTACTATAACCGTAGCTGACCCGTCACCCGGATTGACTTACCTCACCTACACGTTTAACACGAACCAGACGGACGACACGCCTGCTACTTTAGAATTAAACTTCGGTGACGTGTATGTCCGACCAAGGATATCCAACAAGCTACCAGATAACTTCTGGCTATGGAGGTACTACGTCGAGGACCCTAGCGTATCCGACTACTACATCAGTAACTGGAGTGACTACGGCAGGATAGGTATACAGGATACCTTGTTCAGAAGACGCGAGCTTACAGCATCTATCATACACGGCGGCGCTTACATAGACAACAGCAACAACAACAACCTGTGCAGCTTTGACTTCAACCTGCTGAACAAGCAGGACATGAGCGAGGAGTTTGGATCGATCAATCGTATTATCATAAACGGCTACACCCTCAAGGTCATACAGGCAAGGAAGGAGACGAGCGTTTACATACAGCGCACCATGGCTGTTGGCGGTGACGGCGGACAGAACGTTAGCTACACCGACCGAACATTCGGTGGTGTCAACCCTTACGATAGCTTATACGGAACGGTACACCCGGGCAGCGTGCGCGTGGTGGAGGGTCAGCTGTTCTACTACGACTACAACTCTGGTATGTTTGTTATGTCTTTGAACAATGGGCAGCAGGACATCTCAAGCGAGAAGCTCAAGTTCAACAAGTACACCACATCCTTGACTAACTTTATTGCGCTGAATGGCGGACCATCCGCATGGGATTCCGTTAGCGGGGTGGACGAGTTCAACGCCGAGTATAAGTTTTGGATAACAGACGGCGAGTCTTCATACGGTGCCGCGTTTAATTTTGGCGAGGGCAGATGGAAATCATTTCTACAGTACGTGCCAGACTGGACGGAGAACCTTGGCGGGTATGCTGTAGAGTTCGGCAACGACGCCCAGCTGTATGTGTGCAACGAGGGCACGGAGTGTAACTTCTTTGGTGTACAGTACCCGTTCGACTTTGAGTTCGTGTTCAACCACTCGCCGTTGCTAGTCAAGAGGCCACTAGCCTTGGGCTTGAGAACCAACACCGTTCCTACGGTATACGTGAACGTCACCGAGGGATTGAACTATGCGGCGATGGCCACCACAATAGACACCTCACTGTTTGAGAAGTACGAGAACGGTGTGTGGGCTGAGTACCAGAGGGACGAGCTTGACGAGAACGTTGACATACCTTACCTAGCCACGGTGGACTTGGCTAGACTGAACGGCAAGGAGATGCGTGGCTACACAGCGGCGCACACCGTGAGCTTTGATTCACCGGCAGATAAGATTGTGGTGATCAGCGCGAAGGTTAACTACGTCCCGAGCGAGGCTATAGAGTAAAAGTCTTTGTTAGTTGCCGCTCTTCGTTGATATGTTTTTACTACATTTGTAATAAATATATTTACTATGCCAGTAGGATTAGGAGCAATGGTTGCAATGTCCGCCGTACCCGCAGTGGTTCAAGGCGTTCAGGGTTTTATCCAGAGTGGTAAGGCCCGCAAGATGCTTGATAATTTAGAGCGCCCGCAGTATGAGATTCCACAGAGTGTCATGCAGGGAACTCAGCGCGCTATTAACGCGGCGAGTTCTTTTCAGATGCCGGGTCAGGATGCTTATCAACAGTCTATAGATCAGGCGTCATCGGGCGCCCTTTACAATATCACACAGAACGCGACGTCTGGGCCAGAGGCCTTGGCAGCGATGACAGGGGTCTACGGCGCACAGATGGGCGCACAGAACCAGATGGCGTTGGCTGCGGCTCAGGACTACCAGCGCCGCGACCAGCTAGCACAGCAGGCCTTGATGACCCGTGGAGAGTACGAGGACAAGGCGTGGATGACTAACGTGTACCAGCCCTATGCCGAGGAGGCACAGGCAGCATCTGCTCTTGCGGAGGCTGGGAAGATCAACGCCTATCAGGCGGTCAAGGGTCTTGCCGGTGTGGGCGCGAACGCTCTCATGATGAAGAGCATGGGGATGTTTGATAATCCTATAAACAAGCAGGGTGTAAATTTAACACCTTACAACAACGCGGTAGGTCAGAGCATGTCCAATGTACAAGGAATAGGCGGGACTTTAAAGTCTTTTAATCCTGCCAGCACACCTCAGTTTAACCCCAACCTACAAGGATTTAATAGTATAGGCCAGCCACAGTTTAAGAGTATAATGGAAAGGGTAAGGTCATCTTCCCCGATGATGGGCGATGCCAACGCAACAAGCGTGATACCGGGCCAGACTACAGGCATACAGTTCAACACAATCCCCGGAGTTACCGACGGGTTGGCTGAGTCGCCGTTAGTTAACCAGCAGCCTTTTAACGACGTTGTCAATCAGGCGACTGGTGGAAATTCTTTTACAACTGGAACGGCTAACAACGGAGGTGTAGGTGCACTAAATGTCACGCCCCCTGTCGTTTCAAATACAGCACCAGTTCAGCCTACAGCCGTGATCCCTTCTCAGCCCGCACCAGTAGTTCCTGCTCCAGTAGTTCCTGCTCCAGCAGTTCCTGCTCCAGCTATTGTAAGCCCCGGCTTTGCTCAGGCTCAGCAGACTATGAACGCGGTACAGGCTGGCGCTATACCAGAGGGAGAATACATTAAGGATCAGATGCAGGCACAGGATGTGGCGGCTGCGGCTGCGGCAGCACCAAGTGGAGATGTTAAGTCATCTGGCGACAATACGTTTACATCGGCAAATGGAAATGTATGGAAGTCAAAAGAAGGCTATGAAAAATATCGTGAGTTGGAAAGACAATGGCGTGGAGCTTTGCGTGCGAAAGATGATGAACTAGAAGCTAAGAGATGGGCACAACTTATGGAGTTAGAAAAAGAGGTGCTAATAAGCGACGCAACACCAAATCCTAATGCGGCAGCACCAAGTGGAGATGTTAAGTCATCTGGCGACAATACGTTTACATCGGCAAATGGAAATGTATGGAAGTCAAAAGAAGACTATGAAAAATATCGTGAGTTGGAAAGACAACGGAATGATCCTTCTGTCAGAAAAGATAAGGAACTTGATGATAAGTTATACAAACAACTTTCTGAGTTAAGAAAAGAGGTGCTAATAAGCGACGCAACACCAGATCCTAATGAGGCAGCACCTGCAACACCAGCGGTGGTAGCTCCAGAGGCTCCTGCCATTTCAAAGATAACCCCGTTGCAATCTACGATACAGATGGTATCTCGCCTTCCTATGGACATTATCAAGTCGTCCCCTTCGCTTCAGAAGTTTGCGGAGCAGGCGTCGACTGAGCCTGAAAATGGAGAGGTGACAATGACGTATAAAAGCGAAGAGTTGCTAGGCACAATGCCGGGACAAACTAGACGCTGGGAACCATACACTAAAGAAGTTCCCCTACCTATGGTAAATGGCGTTGTGGATTGGCGTGCTGCTGTAAATAATTATCAAAACTCCGAAGATTGTAAAGCAGGCAAGTGTTATTCATCAACGTCTGCACATAGCCCTGCGTGGTTTGCTATACCTATGTTGGGTGACTTAATAGACCAAGAAGGATATTTCAAAGATATTGATGATCTAAACGAGAAGAGAGGAACGAGCTTGTCACCTAAAGACCAAAAGAATGCAATTGAATTTTTATTCAAAGAAGACCTAAGTGAAGACGAAAAGAAATGGTTAGAGAGGGCGACTCATCCTAAGGGTAGTTTGCAAAGTGTTAAGAATAAAATGAAGCCTAAACTTAAAGCGTTGAAGGAAGAGTACCCTGACTTATACGCAGACATAGTAGACGACGAAGGTAATTATATAGGTTCTTCAAAAGCAACACCGAGTGAGGGCGCTGCGTTTAAATTTGGAGATAGTGAAACAAGCAGTAAGGTAGCTACAGACCCTAACATCCCATGGAAAGATTTTATGCAAGGTAACTGGACTTACGAAGGGGAAGAGTGTAACATGAAAGGCAAGTGCCCAAGTGATGACGATAGAGATGGGGCAAGAAGAACAATAGGAAGCATGGTGTACATGGATGATTTCCCTAGGATAAGCAAAGAATCTGATGAAAATATGTCCGCAGAAACTTTTATAGAAAGGGTAAATACTGAAGGAACAAAAGAAAACAAGCTATGGAAAACAGCGATGCTACCTATGCCCGCAACCATGGCTATGATAGAAAATCGATATAAAAAATAATGGAACTAGGAATACCAAACGCACCCGCCGCAGGGATAGCGCCAGAAAGAAACAGCGGGTATGCAGTTGTTCTAGACCAGAGCACGTTCGACCCGAACCAGTTCTTTACGAACATTATAACGCTAGAGCAGCAGCAGCGAGCGCTTGCTAAGAAGGCTGCGCTCGAGAACAAGGCTAAGTGGGCAAAGTATAAGTTCGAGGACATCGTCCCTGCCGAGGTGTACTACTCCAATCAGGCGGAGATCACAGAGCAGGTCGAGGCGTTCAGCGAGATCATGGCAGACGCCGCAGCGCGTGGGCTAGACCCGGACAGCGCAGAGTTCAAGGTGCAGGCAGCCCCGATCATAATGAAGCTAAAGATGCTATCAAATGAGGGCAAGCAGCTAGAGACTGACTACTCGAACATGACGGCGAAGGTGACCGCCGACCCTACCAAGTACGACCCGGACGCCCTCGTGGAGTTCAACAAGGGGTACGCACAGCAGACTACACTCAAGGATAGAAAGAATTATTTTTACAACAACAACCCCTACCAGCAGGTGTTCGACCCTGTCAAGTACATCAAGGACCTTGGTCTACAGGAAGAGGTTAATAAGATACAGACCGGCAACGGGACGTTTCAGTCAACTACAGGATTGAACCGTAATGACGTAAAGGGTCTGATAGAGAAGACGCTGCTCAACCCACAGGACAACCAGTGGGACGACGTGTACGCGGAAGGGGTCAAGGCAGGATCTTGGGACAGCCCGGATAAGTTTGTCGATTACTACACCGACGTCGCTATGGGATTCGGAGAGAAGAGGAAGGAGGCGTCAGGCAAGGAGGGCAGCAGCACATACGTGAACTACGGTCAGGGGACAGAGGAGGGGACCACATGGGACTTCGCCGACGTTACCGATAAGAATATATACCCGGGCTTGAAGGTTGCTCCAAAGAACTTCATGGGCATCAAGAATATAGTAGGCAAGAAGAAGGTCGACTACACTCCTATCACACTTACATCAAAGGATGGAAAATCTGAGCAGGTTGTCCCCTTAGGATTCTACGCTATGGAGGACGCAAACGGTTTAGTGTTTGGAAGGATAAAGGCCAAGAAGTTCAGCTCTAAGACCACCCAGAGAGTGTTCAAGAAGGAGGAACAGTCAGGAGCTGCGGCATTCCTAGAAAGTCAGAAGCAGGCAGGCGACGTTGGCGCATCTTTAAAAGAGGACGCAGGCCAGTACGTTGTGGAGTTTCACGAGGCTGAGGACATATACATGCCGATGTCCCCGGAGAATAAGGTTGTATTCCCTTCTGCTGTTCAACAAGAGTTCGACAAATGGATCGCATCGTTAGGCGCGTCCACTTCCGCTCCCGCTGCGAAAACAAAAACATTTGACCCTAAGAACCCAATATAATTATGCCAGATAGAAAACAGTTACTGCAGGACTTCTACACGAAGTATGCGCCGGACGAGGAATTAACGGACGAAAGATTGGCCGCTATTGACGCCAAGTATATGGGTAACGACAGGCAGTTACTCCTTGACTTCTATGCTAAGTATGCCCCAGACCAAGAGCTGACGGACGAGAGGTACAACGCTATCACAACTAAGTACGGCTTGGGAAAGCAACCCGCCTCACCTTCGGGCAGTGGTGCGGCAAGCTCAAGCGCTCAATCAGCGCAGCAGCCCGAGCCTTCAGAACCGAGTGGCGCAACGTCTGACCCTGTACAGCAGGAGATCGACCGCCTCCAGTCCAAGTACGAGAGCGCGCTAAAGACAAACAGTAACTGGCTCACCGATCAGGAGAATCAGCAGCTTATAAAACTAAAGAAGTCTCAGCAGGCGGTTGGTAAAAATCAAGGCGATGTAAAAAAGAAAGATATTCCATCTGGCACGTACACGCCGACCGGCACCATGTCTCTTAAGGTTCCTGACTTGCAGAAAGAGTCAGCTAATATGCAGCGCACAGTAGCTGATAATCTAAAGGGAATTTCTGGTGAGGCCGTGGCTAAGGTTGCCTCTATGGACCGAGAGATATTAAAAATAGACAGCAAGATTAGGCAGCTGGAATCTAACGGAGACGCAATGTCTAAGCGTGAGGGCGGCCCTATATCTAGTCTATATCAAAAGAAGATAGAGTTACTTAACAAGCAGCTGTATTATATCAACCCTTCCTTGGCATCTACCATGCCCTTGGACGAGTCAACAGAAGCTCTGAGTCGCACAAAGATTACAGAGCTTACCGCCGACAAAGAAAAAGAGGTCAGGCTGTATGAGTCTCAAGTAAAAGCGGGAGAGGTTGGTGCAGAAAAAAAATTGGCCGGCGCTAAGAAAGATCTTGACGCTTTAGCTGAGAGACAGGATGAGTTAGACAAGGGTATATACTCTCCGGGTTATGTACCTACTATAGGTGATACAGAGTACGACTATAAAAAACCTCGTACAATATTGCAGGACGTGCCAGACCTGTACTCACAATTTGATGTTTACAAAATACAGGAGAGGTCTAAGCTGGCGTCTGAAATAAATCTAGACCCAGACTCTCCAGTGGTTAGGGGTATGTCTGTTCAGGCTATGCGCGACATGCACTCTAAAAAAATGCAGGAGGTTGCTGAATACCAAAAGTATGCGCCCAATGCATTTAAAAATATAAACCTAGACGAGCTATTGCTTGAGTCGAAGAAGAAGGGCGGCGGTCTTATATCTGAACTAAGAGCAGAGGGCAACGTTGACAGGGCGTTTAGAACATTAGAGAGCGACTTTATGATGTACCTTAACGGGACTAACCCGTCAAGATATTCTCAGTACAAGAGTCGAATGGACGAGATAGACTACAAGAGAAACAACGGTCAGCAATTGTCTTATGAGGAGGAGGATTTTGCAAGCTCGTTTACAAAGGAGGCGCTACAGTTTAGACAGCTTAGCGATCTCAAGGCGGCTCGTGATATCGAGTCTACCATGGACATGAGAACATTCCAGCTTGACGGTCAGCGTATGCTATACGACATGAAGAATGTAGAGAAGCAGATCAAGGACCAGTCAAAGCTGTTGAACATTTCTGGCGACGAGAACATAGTCAAGTACAACAAGTACAAGGACGAGATGACCCCTATAGGTCAAGGGCTTCAAAATATTGAAGCGCAGCTTAAGCCATTCATGGCGCAGGACGGATCGATGAGGCAGGACCTGAACCCGACCGAGGCAGTAAAGGCTCAAGAACTTATCGATCAGTACAACATAGCGTCAGAGAAAGCTAAAGAGGTCCAGTCAAGGTACTCTTCTATCTTTGACGAGAACGGCAACCTTGTACCGGGAGTGAACAGTAAGAAACTTCAAGGGCTTTACGAGCAGTACAACACGCTGACTAAGGATTATGATAAGGTACAGCAGACCACTGGCGTTACCGAAGACAAGCTGAACAGCTTAAATAATACCTACACTTCTCTTGGTCAGTCTAAGCTGGCATACGAGTTTATAGATAAAGACTATTGGAGATCTAATATACAAAAGGATTTTTACGAGAAATCAAAGGCAGAAAGGAATAGGATAGCAAAGGAGGGGACGTACAGCGAAAAGGCAGGTGTCTTGTTTGACACCATGGGATCAGCGCTAGCCACTTCAGTTTTCAGTATTGCTCAGGCGCCAAAGGTAACCCTTGAGGCGTTAGGTGGCGCTGGATCAAACGCGGCTGTAGAAGTTTTTGCTGAAAGATTATATGACTTTAGCACTGACTTGAATACTATATTCTCAGAGTCAGGTACTAGCATTACAGAGGGTAGCTCAGCCTTTAAGTTTATGAACAAGACGGCTGAGGCTTTTGGTTCTTACGCGACAAGCATATTGTTTGGTGGCGTGGGCGGACTTGCTGTGAAGGGATTGAGCGGCGGGGCGAAGATGATGAAGGCGGCTCAGGTCACCTCCGGATTTATGCAGGGTTACCTTATGAGCCAAGGCGACGCCTACAGACAGGCGCTAAAGAGCGGCATGAGCGAGCAAGAAGCTGGTGTGGTAGCTAACATGGTGGGCGTCATGAGTGGAATAGGCGAGAGCTTATTCAACGAGATCGACGTCTTCAACCCTGCGCAGAGGTATAGCTTAGGCAGCCTGATCAGAGAGAAAGGGTTTGAGGATGGGGTGACCGCTTGGGCACCACAGTATGTTAAGAGTATATTCAACGAGGCTGCCCCAGAATTTCTGGAAGAGTCCGCATCCGAGGTGTTGAACCAAGCAGTAAACAACGCTGTCAACGGTGTTGTTGGAAGGGAGGTACTTCACGCGGGGTGGAACATGAGCGCTGTTGTTGAGAGTGGAATTTCCGGATCACTTCCTCCTGCGTTCTTGGGCGTGATGAAGTTTGGTACCAAGTACAGAACACCACAGGAGCAGGCTACCTTGAGAAACATGGGGGAGAACGGCGCCGATATTCAGGTGGCTTGGGCAAACTCTGGTGCCACGGTAGAGGAGATGAAGGACCTTGGTGAGCTAACAAAATTAGCCAACGAGCTGAACAATATACCGTCATACGCAGAGCTTACAGGAGATAACAAGGACAGGGTGTTCAACCTTATTCAGTTAAAGAATAGCATTGTAGACGCACGTAAAGAGACTGGCCTGCTTCCATTAGACAAGGAGGATATCGAAAGCATCGACAAAGAGATCATGTCTATATACGAGCAGGACAAGATAATTAAAGAGACGGCAGCTCAGCCAGCCCCAGAGCCTACAGATGTTGGGACAGATGTAATGTCAGGCTTGGTAACAACCGTGTACCCTACAGTAGGCAAGGTGGAGACGATGATGGAGGGCGAAGAGTTTGTCAACGACAAGGACATCGCCACCGCAGAGGACAACCTGTACACCTTGCTGGACGACATCGACAAGAGGGAGGATCTTACAGACCAACAGAAGCTGAGCATGTCTCGGGTGATAGAAGAAAGGATTCAAAAAATAGAAAACTATGAGTATAGATCGAAGACTAAAAGTAGCACAGCTACCCAAGCCCGCGCAGCTGGAACTATTGAGAAGGCTAGAGCAGCAAATGAACGAGCAGCCAACCCCGTCAGAACAGCAGCTGCCGAAGGAATACCCGTAGCGTACAACGGCATGAAGGGCACGATGAAGATGTCCGATGGTAAGATGGTCGACAACGTCGGCGACACCATACCAGAGGGCAACTACGTGTTTGTCCCTGAGGGTACCAACAACAGGGCAGGCCGCAAGGGTGCTGTCGTTGTAGGATCTCAGGAGGACATCGACTCTAACGCCGAGTTCGTTAACACGGAGAGCAACCCGTCATGGGCGCCTGACCAGAACAACGTGGCTAACATGAAGCTGCCGAACGGCGACACCCTGTCCATCATGGACGACGACCTCAGCGTCGACGTGGGTCTCAAGGCAGCAGAGCAGACCATAGGCCTTGCGCCTCAGGCTATGTTCGACACCGTGTTCGAGGAGGTAAGTAAAGAGTTTAATGTAGAACAACCATACCTAAAATCAGATGATCAGAAAAACAAGCAAGGGGTATCAGGTGGTGTCGGAGGACAACAAACCACTGTCCAAAACCAACCTGACCAAGGAACAGGCACAGAGACGACTACACCAAGTGGAGTGGTTCAAGGCACGCAAGAAGTAGACTTCGACGGCGCGCCTGCTATAACAATAGAGGAGGAGACGGACAACGCGGCGGCATACGACGACGCCATGATGTCTGTGATAGAGTTCGACGACACGCTTGAGGGAGATGACCTCGACACGGCGACGGCCTTTGTACAGATGGGCGCCACCCCAGAGGAGGCGGTCGGCATGATCCGTGAAGAGAAGGAGGCTATAGAGCAGGCGTCTAAAGGCGCAGAGTTCAATCCAAAATCTTCTAAAAAAGTAGCGGCCCTCGTTCAAAAGAAAGCATCCTTTGCCACGGTTGTAAAACAGGGTGGTAAAAAGTATGTAGTAGTCGGCCTTAAATTAGCAACATCAAGAAAGAATAAGACGGCAGGCCGAGACAACTATTCCTTTGCTTCATATGAGTTGAATGAAAACACTCCAAGTAATATCGTAGAGATATTAGAAAAACAGGCGAAGGAGAATTTTAAAAACATTTACCCGGACTTTAGTGATAGCGATGTAATCAAACCTATAGCTACAACTGAAGCGTTTACAATACCAAAGGCAGCTGAAAAGCAGCAGCCCGTAGCAGAGACGGCGACGACTAAACCGGGGGAGTATACACCATCTCGCAAGACTGAGCTTAAAGATAAGTACAAGGGACAGCCGAAGGCGGCGGTGCTTGAGTACCTAGACAAGGCGGCACGCGCGTTCAGAAAAACATTTGGCAAGGACACCCCGGTGTTTGTATTCGAGACAGCAAGGGAGATGCACGACGCGTTAGTTGCTCAGGGCAGAAACGAAGACTTTAACCCAAAGGAGGGCGGGGCGTTTGCTTACGACGAGGACGGGAACGTGTACGGCATATACATTAACATGGAGAACGCCGACGCTGCCGTAGCACCGCACGAGTTCGTGCACAACGTCCTGCTCGAGGTGTTCGGTCAAGACCCGGAGGTTTATGCTAAGTTTAGGGACAAGGTCCTTGAGATGTTTGAGGGGTCTACTATCGACCGGTTGAAGAAGTGGGCGGAAGAAAACTACAACAAAGAATCGTCTCCCGAGGAGTTCATAACAGAGCTTACCGCCCAGCTTGCGGTGACGGATAAAGAGCTTGAACTTCCAACCACCCTTGTCGACAAGTTCAAGGACATAGTGAACAGCGTGTTCAGGTCAGTGTCTGGCATGAACGTGTTCAGCGACCGCGCCACGAAGAAGGATGTGGTCGAGTTCATCAACGCGATGGCATCTGGACTAGCTGCCGGCAGGGCTATCGACCTACAGGCTGGCAAGAGGCTGGCAAAGGAACGCGCCAAGGAGTTGGCAAAGTCAAGGCCAGTTAGCAAGGCTAAGGTTAGGGAGCAGTCTAGAAGGTCTGCGTCCCAGATAGCAGGCGTTGACGCGGCACAGGCATCGGCCATGAGCGTTGACGACAGGATCATGGCTGGCAGGTTACGCGACCAGATCGCGGCGACCAACCCTGACCTAGACTTTATCATAGATAACTTCGATAAAATTGAGAAGGCTATGGTGAAGGAAGGAAAATTAAAAGTAAATTGCGAACTCTAAAAAGATACAAGTATGCCGAAGGGATGTAAGTACATATACAACAACAAGACCTACACTAGGGAAGAGTTCATGTCGTTGCTTGCGGGCGGTGAGTACAGGAACATACTTGCCGAGTATGACCAAACTCCAAAGGTTGAGGCGCAGGAAGGAAGGGAGGTGGTTGATACTGTAAAAACTTTTAAAGCAAAGTCCTCTGTAGGCGGTAAGTTTAATGTAAACTTATTTGCTGATCTAACCGATGAGCAAGGTAAAACTAAGTTAGATAAGTTAAGGGAGGAGGGTTACATCGTAGATAACGCTGATGTGTTTTCATTTGCTTGGTCTGATAATGTTTTTACGATGGTTCCCGACAATAAAATGGTAGGCGATTTATCCTTTGGTAAAGAAATAGTTTACGACGAGAAAACTAAACAGCCAAAAGGAAGCAAGGACAGGGTTGTGCTTCAGGGTAATGGCGGAATATACTTCGCGGTTAAATTTAATGACGACGGTACTTTTTGGGCGTCCACCCCTCAAATTGCCAGAAGTATAATCAAACAAGTAAATGATGCCATCGATAAGAACGGACCTCCTGTGTATGTGGTTGTTAGCAAGGGGTCTAACAGGAAGGTTCTCAGCAGTGTTGATGGAATGATTGCAACTGTAGACACAATAGCTTACATGGTGGAAGACGGGGATATTCCGTTATCTGTTTTTAGGAACGCGATGTCAAGCGCTGTTAAAACAAGCGGATACACTGGTAAGGATTTGTTTCCAATGAACATCAGCGGAAAAGATATGCACAAATCGATTAAAGATTTGTTTATGAAAGCTGAGTTTTCATCTTTTGAAAAGAGAAAGCAAGTTGTTACAAATTTGATAAAGAATATATTTGATAAAAAATCAAACGGAGATCTTATAAACTTTGAATCGTTAAGTAAGAAATTGGGATTCCCTCTTAAAAATAAAGAGGATATAATAGACAGCTTTGGTAAGATTCAAGAAGAGGGTTTCATTTCTGAAGTGCCGTCTCAATCTGCTTACGCGGTTATTGAAATTCCTTCTAAGTTAAAACTAGAAGATGAGTCATCTAAAGATCCTAGCGAAAGGCGTCACATTGCTTACGCTGGCGTTATGAAAACAGTGGATGGTCAGCGGGTTAAAATACACATGCTTAAGGACAGGCTGAACTTTTTAGATTTTATGACAGACTCTAAAGGCACACCTCTATCAGAGATGGAAGAGAGATCTGCATTAGGTAAGGCTGGTCACGGGCAAGTGCCGTTTATTAAAGCAGGTATAAAAACAAAGTCATCTAAGGGTATAGGGAAGTTTGAACCGCTGCCGGGCGCTCCAAAGATTGAAGGGGTGACAGGTCCTGATCCAAACTTAGTAAGTGTTGCTGATAACTATGCCAAGAAGTTTGGCATTCCGTTTACAAGACAGGCGGAGTATGTTGCAGTGGACGTAGACAGGGCTAAAAGAATAGCTGACGAGTACGAAAAAATGAAGCACGATCCAAAGAACCCTAAGGTATTGGAGGCGTATAATGATTTGATTCGTCAGACAAAAGATCAGTATGATGCACTGACTGAGGCGGGATATGAGTTCTCTTTCTTTGATGATGAAACGGATCCGTATAATGAAAACCCATCAGAGGCCATGCGTGATCTACGAAAGAACAAGAAGATGGCGGTGTACGGAACCTATGCTGGTTACGGGACGGAAGGTATAACTGGCGCTAATGTTGAAGACAACCCTATGCTCCAAGACACCGGGCTTAAATGGAAGGATCAGAACGGGAAAGAACAATCCGTAACAGCAAACGATTTGTTCCGTGCGGTTCACGACGCGTTCGGTCACGGACTAGAAGGTGCTGCCTTTAGAGCAAGGGGTGAAGAGAACGCATGGCAGGCACACGTTAGATTGTTCACAGGTCCGGCAGTTGCTGCCATAACCACTGAAACCAGAGGTCAAAACAGCTGGCTGAACTACGGTCCGTTTGGTGAAAAGAACAGGAAGGCTACAGTTAAAGATACGGTATTTGCTGAACAGAAGACGGGGCTTTTACCGGAGTGGGTATGGTCTGAAGGAAAGGCAGAAGCTATGGCAGAAGCAGTAGTAGGGGGAGATGTGGAAGCTACGGCTAAGGCGTTGAAAGAATTGGTGAAAAGGAGTCCCGAAGCAATGAAAAAGCTAATCGGAACAGACGTGTTTTATAGAGGTGTTGGTGACGTTGACTCTGAACCTATAGTCTATCACACAAAAAACAAAAAATACGCCTCTTGGTTTTCTCGTGCAAATAAGGGTAGTGTAAAAGAACTTAATATAGACACTTCAAAATATATAGACCTTCGTGGTTTAAATAATAGAACAAGTTTCAATAAAATAAAAAAGCTCCTTGAAAGCGAAGGGATAGAAGTTCCGTCCTTTGTGAATGACAACATAAATAGCGGATTTGGTAACGTGGTGTTTTATGTGTGGGAGGTCGCTGCCGACATTGTTAAAGAGTCTACGAATATTGACGGTATAATAATAAAAGAAAACAACCCTGAAGCGAAACACCTTGGCATCACGGACTCTTATGTTGGTAAAAGAGAAACATTAAGAGAGGTTACGCCACAATCCCTTGCCGAAGCCTATCATAAAGCCAAAGCAGATGGTAGCAATCCCGAACTTGTAAAAGCAGTAGAACAATCCCTCAAAGAAACATCCCAAGCGGGTACAGATATGCAGGACACCGGCCAGATCGTACCCGATAAGGTAGACGTGGAGGATAAGTTCAAGCAGTACGAGAAGGGATACAACAAGGTGCAGGCGGCAGAGGGTGGAGCGAAGAAGCGTAAGGCTAACGAAGAGCTGAAAAATATATTAGCAGACAGCCCGTCCGCTAAATATATAATTGATAATATGTCGTACATTTACAAACAATTAGAAGACAAAGGGCTGGCATCTAAAAATGACCAGTGTCCAATATAAAAAAAGATATGCTACCAACCCCAGTACAACTACCAGAGGAGGTCATCAGTCTCCTACTACCTAGGCTAAGCGACGAGTTCAAGGCCTACTACTTCTACCGATCAGCATCTAACTGGTGCAAGAACGTGGGCTTCATGAAGGCTGCCGAGTTCTTTGCCAAGGAGAGCACGGACGAGCTGGCTCACGCCAAGAAGATTGAGGACTACCTCATAGACTGGAACGTGGTCCCGGACTTGCCGGTTATTGAGAAGCCTACCCTAATGTTCATGGGGTTGACAGACATCATAGGCAAGGCGTATGATATAGAGTACGCCCTGTATGAGGAGTACGAGGACACAAGCGCAAAGATATTTAAGATCGGCGACCTGTGCGTCTTCGACTTCCTACAAGACTATAGAGTTAAACAGAAGGAGGCGGTTGCTGAGTACAGCGACATGATAAACAAGCTGCTCGGCGTTAACACCGGCAGCAAGTTTGAGTTACTTATGTTGGAAGAAAACCTATTCGGATAATACATGGCTTGTAAGGTAAAGTACAAAGGCGAGGAGCACTCGTTTGAAAAGTTTGCGACCATGCTGCACAACGGCGAGGTCACTAACCTTATATCTTCTGGGGTGTTAGACCCTAGCAAGATGAAGGGCGAGATGCCCGAGATGTTCAAGTCTCAGCCTGTCACGGCAGCCGAACCAAAGAAGTCTTCACTGCCGCCTATCAAGGTGAAGTCAAAGAAGAACCACGTGTACGGCACGAAGAAGGACGCGATGATGGTGGAGGATGGCGAGGGTAACTACGTGTTCTTCCATTACAGCGACCAAGACCTTACAAAGAAAAGCATTGACCCAAAATTCTTGGGCAAGAACAGGGCTACGGGCAGGGACGAGGCGTCACGCACCGTCAAGGCTAGCATGTACTACACCGACCCGGACATTGCGGAGTCCTTCACCGGAGGGTTCAAGCACGCCGTGCTCATCCCGAAGGACAAGGTTTACCCGTTCAATGAGGACCCACTTAACCTCTTGCCAAAGGCAGAGAAGGAGTTCAGAAAGGCACACCCCACAAGGGCGTTCGACTTCAACGAGCAGGTGGGATGGGTAGGTAAGATAGCAGCGGACAAAGGGTTCGACATGGTGGTGGCTGACTGGAAGCTAAGAAGCGGCAAGGCGTTACGTGCCGAGTCTATCAAGCCACAGAAGCCTATACTTATCGAGAAGGTGGTTGCCAACACGGTGACCTTCAAGAACCCTAAGTACACAGCGCTCAAGCAGAACAGAAAGATAAAGACCAAGTCAAGCAGGGGATCATCCTCAAGCGCGGGAGCGTCGGGTGTGGTGTTTGATATGATGTCAAAGAAATTCCCAGACCTATCGATCTCGGTTAACCAAGCGCAGTACACTGCGGCGGCATCTAACCCTGACGCGGTGAATGTGTACGACACGTTCGACAATGTCATCGCGGTCATAGAGTCGGGTAACATATACATCAACCCCGCGTCGATGAATAGCAGCACGTCCCTAGCGGCGATGTCTTCGCTATGGTTGAAGATAGCGGAGAAGGTTGACCCTGCCATATACAAGGCGTTCAAGGCTGAGATCATGAAGCCAGAGAACAAGTCCTACATAGACGAGGTGCAGGCCACCAACAGGTTCACTGAGATGGAGGACGTCATCAATCAGGCGATGGCCAACATGATTCAGGACGCAGGCTTTGCCCGTAAGAACAGGACCATGATGCAGAAGATCGGCGACTTCCTTAGGTCACTCTTCGGATCAGACCGTGACTTCATGAAGATGAAGGCGAAGGACTTGGCCGAGATTATAGCAAAGGATCTGGAGGGTAACTTCCCCATATCCACGATCACCAGCGCTCAGCTAGATAAGCTAGACACCGAGGCAGCTATGGTATCCGTAGCCGGCGGCGTGATGGACTTCAACGCGACAGGCATAGGATCAAGGTACGTGGGCAACTCAAAGAACTGGCTAGTCCCTCAGCGATTCAGCTCTGTCAAGTCATTCCTCAGCTACTGGTTTGGTAAAGGATTCCATAGCGAGATACGCGACATGAACAAGGCTACCGAGAACTCTATCAAGAAGAGGATGCGTGAGATGCAGGGTACGGCTAAGAGATTCAGCGCACAGTTTAAAAAAGAATTTAAGGGGAAGACGCAGGCGGAGATCGACGCGGCAATCAGCCACATCAACAGCCTACTCACGGGTCAGGTACAGCCTAGTACTTCCAATATAATATCAGACGAGCTACAGGACATTGTCCTCGGCATGCGTCAGGACATCGACTACATGTCCGGCGAGGTACAGACCTATGTCGACCCGACATCTAATTTGTACGGTGCCATCAGCAACAACCTCGGGGTGTACATGAACCGTAGCTACGCGGCCTTCAGCAATGGAAGCTGGAACAAGGCTATGTTCCCAAAGGGGTTGAGCACGGCAGCTGGTCAGGCGGACAGGTCACCAAAGATGCAGGCGCTGTATGACGCGGCGTTTAAATTCTTGCAGTCTCAGTACCCTGACCTAGACCTAGGCAGCATCGACAGCATGCTCGCTGCTATGGCTAGGGTAGACAAGGGGCTTGACCTGTCAGAGTTTATAAGGACTGGTGGCGAGATGGGCAAGGCTATGGACAACATGCTTAGAAAGCGTAAGGATATACCAGACGTGTTGAGGGCGTTCCTTGGGGAATACACAGACCCGATGACGAATTTCTACAACACCATGGCCAACATGATACACTTCGCCGAGAACAAGAGGTTCTTGACCGGGGTGGCGGCTATAGGTAAGGACAAGATATTTTTTGACACCAAGTCGAGCGAGTTCGGCGAGCAGATCAAGGGCAGCAAGAACCAGTACGACCCGTTGATGGGAATGTACACCACCCCGGAGATCGCGGACATGCTCGGCAAGGTGGACACTAACTATAAGATTCCTGCACTGCGTAAGATTGCTGCGGGATGGAAGATGGGTCAGACCGTATTCTCCCCAAGGTCTATGGTAAGAAACTTCTACTCCAACATCGTGATGCCGTTGGCTAACGGTCACGTGTACAGCCTGTTTGCAAAGATGCCAAAAGGTATTAAGTACGGGTTCAAGGAGCTGGGCAAGGCAGACGACCAGTACCTCTTAGACCTTATAGAGGCGGGGGTTATAGGATCGGGCGTTGACTCTTCTGTCATGAGGAAGGTTATCGAGGAGGCTTACGGCGCGGTGAACCTTACCATAGACCCAGAAGAGAACTACAAGAACGTGTTCAACAGGGTCAAGAAGGCTTTATCTACAGTAAAGAATGCGAGTGTCGGCGTGTACGAGATGATGGATAACATCCACCGTGTGGTGCAGTACGAGGCTGAGCTTGCCGACGTCAAGTTTATGTTCCCTTCCAAGTCAAAGGCAGAGCAGCGCGACATGGCGGTGTCTAGATTTAAGGAAACCAACATCGTGTACGACAACGCGCCTGAGATTGTCAAGAGGCTATCAGCATCACCGCTTCTGGGCACGTTCCCTACATTCGTAGCCGAGGCTATGCGTGTATCGGTGACCATACCATTGCGTGCGGTCAAGGATATAAACGAGGGCGCGGCCACCAAGAACAAGAGACAGATGGCTGTAGGCGTGAAGAGGTTGACGTCGTATGGCGCCGCTGTTATTGCGGTTAATACCATCGCCCAGCTGATCGCCTCAGCATGTGGTGGTACAGATGAGGACGACGACGACGAGCGCGTGATATACGAGGGCGCACCTAAGTACTCTAGGAATAACACAAAGATTGTTTTAAAGAAGACGGCGCGCGGATACTCGATGGTCGACCTTGACTGGATGAACCCTTTCAACTTTATGACCAAGGCATACAACGCGTACTCTAACACCGGCGAGTTCAGACCAGACGACTCCAAAGCTGGCGCCGCGATGGTCGAGTTACTCCAGCCGTTCTTCGGCGAGGAGGCCGTGCTCAGCGTTGCCAAGGAGATATATACTAACAAGGACTACAGGGGTGGGCAGATAACCACGATGAACGACGACCTTTGGGATCTAACGTACAACACAATTGGCTATGCGTTAGACAGGTCCAAGCCCGGCTTCATTAAATCGACTCAAGATTTTATTGCGGCGACGGACGTGGACAAGAACTACGAGAAGGAGTCTTACAAGCGGGACGTGAACGACGAGCTGGTGCGCCACCTCCTAGGGACCAACGTGATATCTGTCGACGTGATCAGGGCGTTCGGTAAGAACGTGGCCGACGACTTTGCACCGAGAATGAAGGACTTTATCCAAGAGTTCAAGGACATGGAGTACGACGCGAAGCAGAAGATTGACAAGCTAGACTACGAGGTGGGCGCTGGTAAGATTACCAAGGAGGAGAGAGACGCCGAGGTTGGCAAGGTGCTGAACGGTATCAAGGAGCACGCGATATCAAGGAACCAAGACATGGTAACCAAGCAGGTAGCTATGAACAAGTACGCGCACTCACTCATCAAGGTTGCCACTAAGGGATTACCATACGAGGAACAGCTCAAGAACGTTGACGAGATCCTCAGCAGGTACGAGTACAGCATAGGCCAGAACATCACCATGAACCAAGGCTTCAAGGTTAAGAAGGCTATCGAGCTGGGCAATATATTCGGCGGCGAGTACTACATCTACGACATGGGCGAAGGCGCATACAACGAGATGGGGTTTGTGTCTGACGAGACAAGCACGGCCAAGGAGAAGTACATCAACTATCTTGTAGCTCAGGCGGCGGATCAATAGAGCTCACCTAAATAAAATTACACACTAACCGATACAAATTTTAACTTATTTTTGTAGAAATATTTTGATTGAAAGGATGCGACATACCATATTTACTGAGGTAATTAGCCAATTACATAGCAACCAAGACGATGCGATCGTGTGTGTCAAGTGGTTGTTTGCTACAACAGTATTAACGGTGCCGTCGTTCATGCCTGATCTCGAGCAATGGATAAGATTAATAAGCGTATCTATGGGTAGTGTCACCGCTCTTCTTGGTTTGATTATAATGACATTCAAGTTTGTTGACTTGATTAAGAAACGGTACGCAAAAAAGAAAGGCAATGAATAAAGCAAAGTCTCTAGCCGTGTGGTTACTAAGAACTATCAAGTTCTTCCCTGAGTTTATCACAATCCCCGTGGTGTTCCTGTCGCTGTTCTTATCGCAGAGATATCTGGTGATGGACCCCGAGGCAAATCATATTATACCGGACGACTGGATTCAGTTCCTGTTCATGGCGTCGGTCACAGTAATGTTTGGTAACGCGATCGCTCATGGCGCGTTAAAATATAATCAGCCTTCTATATGGAAAGAGTACAAGGACTGGGTATCAGGTTCCCCAAGGTTTCCAAGAAAGTATGCGCTATTCTTGTCGTTGTATTTGCTTGGATTTCTACTGGCTATGCTTGCCCTTGTGTAGTCGAGAAGGCTAACAAGGAGGTGGGCGTGCGCGAGGTGGGCGGCAACAACAGAGGCAAGCGAGTGGCAGAGTACCTGCTGAACGCGGGCATAACAACCCCAGCCCCATGGTGTGCGGCGTTCGTCAAGTTCATACTGGACGCGTGCAATATAGAGCACAAGGTAACGGCATGGTCACCGTCTGCCACAGCAATCAACAGGATCTACGACAGGAGGAAGCCCCTCTCAAATACTATCACCCCAAAATCTGGTGACGTGTTCACGCTGTACTACCCGAACCTAAACAGGATCGGGCACACTGGTTTTGTAGAGTCATGGGGAGACAAGTGGGTCGACACCATAGAAGGGAACACCAACGACGGTGGGTCAAGGGATAGTAACACAGGCGACAGCGTGATGAAACGCAAGAGGCTACAGTCCTCAATATATCAGGTCAGCAGATACAATAAACACATAGGAAATGAATGTAACGTTAAAGACAGAGCAGTCCTACCTGCTAAAAGTTCACGGCCTGTTCTCGGAAGCGGGCTATATAGTAGAGCGCGTAGACAGGACAAGCTACAATTCAATTATTGAGGTAGCCGTAAGGCTTTACGACAAGCGAACAGGTCAGTATAGCCCGGTGTTCCGTGGTCAGTACGCTGGCATGGACCAGAAGGGTCTGGTGCCGACGATCCACGCGGAGATTGTGGCGCTCATGTTTGCTGCTAAACAGTACGGCGTGAGCATGGACGTGAGCGTGGAGGATAGCACCCCAGAACTTGCGGTGTCCAGCCACGACGGCGTCAATAGGTATAGTATAATCAACGAGATGGGTAACACGGTAGCCGACGTTGAGATGCGGATGTACGCGCTAGGCGTGGACATGTCTGGCTACGAGACCTTCAAGACAAACTTGGGGAACCAAGGCAGGAGGGTTACTAAGGAGAGGATGGCCGACTACTTCTGTCCAGAAGGTGGCCGATCGGTTGTTAAGGTTAAGAAGTCACCAGACGTGGAGCAGCCCAAGACTGCTACCTCGTATGTGGTGCGAGAGTTTATAGCGGAAAGATAAAAGCCACCCTATTCGGATGGCTTCTCTTCTGTGTCTGTATCACCTTCTCTTATAACCTGCCCCGCGACATAGGCGTCTATGATCATGACGATGTCTGGGTAGGCGTGGACTGGCAGCATGGCAACCCTTCCCGCCAGCATCTCGATCATCTGCTGTGTCTCCAAGAACGCGGCCCCTCTGTCGGGCATCTCGTCTATCGACATGTTGAACAGCTGGTCTAGGTTGTGCTTGTTGCGCTTCATGAACGTGTCAAAGAACCTGTTGAAGGTCATCTTCACATCCTTGGTTATGTACTTGCCAGCTAGCTCATCGGCTAGGTAGCCCATCACTATGGTGTACATGAGGAACGACACGATCTTGTTACGTTCCATCTGTTTCTTAGCTTCCTCTAGGGTCAGCTCTTTCTTCTCTTCTGTCTGTTGCATTGTTTGTGAAATTTCTTCTGTCTGTTTCATCGTTTGTGAAATTATTTGTTTTCAACCTGACCTATACCTATGGTCGTGCAGTAGTTGAGGATACCTCCAATGATTGCACTAGTTAGTGCCTCGGGTAGTTCATCGTGCATCTCTACAATGTACTTGACCTCGCCGTTGATACACTTCGATACGGTGTACGTGTAGGTCTTGTCTAGTGTGATCGATCCATCAAAGTGTTGGATCGTCTTCTTTGGTTTGCTCTCAATGTTTATCATTGTTATGTGTGTGTTGGTTTATAATTCTATTGTCGTCTCAACCTCGGACATCAGCTCCGAGATCTCCGTGTTGAACAGGTCATCCAGAGGGGCAAACAGGAAGGCGGCTAGGTAATGAATCGGCACGTCGATGGGGAACTTATTCCCGCACGTGCACATGATGATCTTGCTGCCGTGTCTCTTGCCTATGTCTATGAGTACTGTCTGGCAGCATGGGGTCTCCGTGACATCCTGCACGGTGTACATCTCACCCTCCCTGACTATGCCTCGGGAGTGGTCCTTGATACATACAACTTCTTGTCCTACGTTCATGACTTTTATTTTAATTTAGTTCCTATATAAACGCCCGCTAATAGGGCTGCTGGTGTGATGACAAACATACCAACTTTTATGGTAGACTTGCGCCTGTTAGCTTTTTTTAACTGACCCTCCAGCTCGTCTATCCTGCTGTCCTTCTCTGCTATCTGCGCCTCACGTATACGGTAGAGTCTCTCCAGATCCTCGACGCTCTGTGCCTGTACCCCTGTCATCTTCTCGTACAGTTTTACTTTCTGTATGTACTGCTGGAGCAGCGCGTCCTGAATGTTAGAGTATCCCCACCAATAATTCAGTGAGCTGTAGCACAGGTTGAATACTTGGTCATCACTTAGATTTGGGAGCGTATCTGCCGCTGAAGAAGTCTGAGACAAACATTCGTTGGTTGTTGACGCGAAGAGAACGGTTAGCGCTGTCGCTAGAACTAAGAATAAATTTTTCATCGTAATAGTATTTGTTGGTTATAGAAGTTTTCCCCTGCTGTATGCTTGCTATGAGTGAGTCCCTCATCCTTAGCTCGATCACCAGCTCGTTGATCACGGCGTCCCTCATCTCGACCCGCTCCTTGATGTGGTCGATCTCATCCTGTATGAGCTGGTCGGTTGCCGATAGCTGAGGCTTGTCGTCCCTCATGATTAGTATCACGGCTGTGACTATCAGCACAATCACCCCGCCTATAATTAGTTTCTTTTTCATGGCTTTCTTTTTATGTTTATAATATCCCTCTCGTACTGGTCCCTGATCATCGACGGGACGTAGGACCTTGACACTTTGAGTATCTCGGATATCATCCTCTCTATCCTGTCCTCCCTGCCCACGTCTGTGACACGAACAAAGCTAACAAAGGTAGTGATGAAGTCGCCCCTTTCGTCAATGATGAGCGCCAGATTTTCGTTGTTGTCCGCAGGGTACACATGGACCAGCTGCCCCATCTCGGCATCAACAAAGTCAAGGGCGGATCGTGCTATAGATCCTGCCCTGTAAAACTTGCACGGTGTGGTGTTCATACCTCTGCGAGTATGCTGTCCTCGTCCACGATCAGCGTCTGGTCTTCGCTCTGCGTGAACATCTTCAGCCCTGTAGGCTTGATGAGTACCGTCATACCTGACCTGACGTACTCGCACTCGCCTGTCTGTACAATCACCGCCTTGGTTACGCGCCTTTGCTCGATATCGATCAGCTCGCTGGCCTTCTCAAGCACTGGCTTGATCATGACCTTTCCCTTCATTAGTTTCATGTGCTTATTATTTTATGGTAATCTTGATCCCTGATGTGGAGGACTTAACTGGAGGGTACACCGTCACCACCTCGCCCGTCTCCTCGTCGACCATGGTGAAGCTATGCTTAGTAGCCTGTAGCTGCGCCTCTATCTCCTTCTTTCGCTTTGCTATGGCGTTGAACTCTTCGAGTACCCTGACGTACTCGGGGTGGTTGCATCCGCTGTAGTCGTAAGACACGCCTAGGTTCTCCGCCACCTGTATGTCGGCGCCCTTGTAGGTGAAGTTCTTTGCCGAGTACTTCTCCGCCTCGGTCATCGCCGCCCTGTCGATCGGTTTCTTCACGGCCTCCATCAGTTTCTCGAAGCCCTTGGCCGCTAGCTTAAAGTCTAGCGGGTTGAAGTCTCCGTCCTCTAGTGACTGCACGATGGCGTCCGATAGTTTCTTGATACCATCCCTGCTCATGAGGTCTTGGTTGAATAGCTGTACTTGATTCATTATTTGCTTAGTTTAATTAGACGTTCCTTTGTAACCTTCTTCATTCGGTACTTCTTGTACACGTCGTCGATTGATCCGCCGCTGGACATGAAGCCCTCGACCTTGGCCATGGCCTCTGCGTTGTCCTCAATCCAAGGCTTGTCGGATTCTGGCGCTGGCGCTGCGTTAGACGGGGCGCGTTCCTGATCCTCGTAGTCCCTAACGATAGCGTCCACGTCGTCGCTGTCCGTGCTAACTAGGAATGACTTGAGTATGAAGTACCTGATACCGTAGGTCACGGCGCTTCCGAACCCCTTGTCCCAGTCGTTCATCCCGTTGGCACCCCACATGCACTCCTCGCGCTCTCCTGACTCGGTGTCTATCCAAGTCATCTTCATCGAGATGTTGGTTAGAACCTCGTTCTTTGTCGCGCCCTTGCTCGTGGTGTACTGCTGGACTGAATTGTTTATCGCCAGCACCTCGCTCTTCAGGATCACCTTGTACTCGTCCATCAGCGGGCGGATGACGCCGATGATTTTGTCCCCGCTCACGTACTTAAATCCGTTCGGGTTGAAACGACTCTGCGTGTCGTTGTCCTTTGCCACCGCCCTAACCTTTGACTGGATGGCCTGTAGTTTCTGTAGTAAATTCATGCTATGATATCTGTTTGTTTATTATACCTGTCCTTATGCCAAGCCTTCTCGACCTCACGGCCATGGCGCTCTGCTCTTTCCATATGAGGTTGACCCACCTTATGTCCTCCACCGTGGGCCTCAGCCTGAACATCTTCATCAGCCTGCGCTTGCGCTTCATGTGGTTAGGCTCGATGGTGACGAACAGGTGGTCGAAGTATACCGCCATCCTAAGCGGTGTCCTGTACGTCGGGTTGTCCAGCCTGTCGAGGACCTGCTTTATAGTCCTGACCAGTCTCTGCTCGACCTTGGCGTCGCCCATTCGGACCGTGAGTGTCACCCTCTGCTCCTCCCTCAGCATGGCTAGTTTGGATGGGCCTCTCGACCTCTTCTCCTTTGGCAGGCGGTAACGTCCCGCGTTAGCCCGCCTCTTTCTTGACCTTCTTGTCATACTCTTTTATCTGTTTTATGATTAGTTCCCACACCCTCAAGTCCTCGTCGTCGTAGTCGTTACTGTTCTTGAAGACCCTCATCAGCAGCGCCCTCTCACGCGAGGGGTAGAATACCTTCGCTGCCCTCTTGTACGGGATCGGGTTGTCTATGAAGAACTTGATTATCGACAGCGCCCTTGACTCTCTACTCCTCATCGCTGTTTATCTCGTTGAGTGCCCTCTGCATTTGAGTGAACATCGTCATGATGCGCTGGTTCATGGCAGGTGTGTGCTTGTCCTCATCCCTCAGCGCGTCCTCCAATGTCTGGCGCTTTATGCCGCCGAACCTAGCCACCTCCGACAGGTTGATACAGTCCCTGAACTGCACTATGAACGAGAGGAAGTTTGGTGTGTGACTGTCAGCCATATCCTTCCAGTACTCCTCGCCCTCGGGCGTGTTCTTCCACACGAATGAGATTGCCAATGCGTCGTACATGCTGTTGCAGTCGTCCTGTAATGACCTCGGGCTGGCGTTCTTTATGGCCTGCTCTCTTACCTCTGCGGGCAGGAGGTCTATCCACCCGAGACATGTTGTTGGTATCTTGTACATCTGTTTTGTTTTGTTTTTAATTTTATTAACTGCTTGAAATTTATATACTTAAACGGTTTAGTGTGCGCTAACTAACGCGTGCTGAAAGTTACATTTTTTATACGAACTAGGGATCGAAAGTCTTATAAATAATTTCAATCGATACCTAAATTCTTATAGATGTTATCAATCACGCGCTAGTTTATGCGCCTAGATAAGCTACCACACCTTGCGTGCGGTTGCCCTGTTCACGTGCGGCCTCACGATGCTGAGCATTATGAGTCCCGCTATCAGGTAGAAGACTCCCCTCCCACCCCTGCTATAGTACCAGCACAGCACGCTGACTGAGACGGCTATAGATATTGTCCATGTCATCCAGCGCATATCGAACTCCATGCTAGGTACCCTGTCAACCACGCGAGCGCGATTGATAGGAGTATGAGTGATACCCTCGTGATTGGTTTCCTTCTTGACCATTGACTAGCCAACAGGATTAGGCTGCCCCAATAGGACAGGAACGTGATGAGTATTAGGTTGTCTATTTCCATACCCTGCCTCCGTTTACTGTCCAATGGTTACCCCAATCGTAGTTGTGCCTGTAGTGCGTGCCCGATATGGTGGTGTACCTGTCGTCGCTTTTCACCGTGACGTCTCCCTCGAACACGGTGATGGAGTTATCCTTGCGGAACGTCCCCTGCTTTGAGATTACCTGTTGCATGCTGTGTTAGTTTAGTGCAGGGGTGAGTAGCCCCTTGTATTGGTTATATATCATGAGCGTGAAGCCGTCCTCGCCCATCTCCATGGCCGCCTCTAACTCGTCGACCATGAAGTCGACAAACATCCCGCTCAGTTTGTTCCTGTAGAAATTTCTCCACTCGATGAAGTCGTTGTCGTCTAGCCCGACCTCGCCGTTGCCAATCTTCATGGCCATAGGCTGATACCCTTTTAGTTTCATGTTCATTGCTTTATGGTTGATATACTTTGAATGTTAGTGGTAGCACGCGCGACATCTTGAGTAGTTCAATCTCGCTCAGGTTCTCTATGCTGTGCAGTTGGTACCTGCTGCCCTCGTTGGAGACGGCGCCGCCTTCTATGGTGGCCCCGTCGCACTCGTACTTGGCAATCTCTTCGAGCCTCGCCTCGCCCTCTTCCTTGGTCATCATCCAGTCCGAGAGGTGCACCCCCTTTCTTAGCTTCAGTGACTGAGTCTGATTGGTGGTCTCCTCGATTATGACGTGGGTCATGGCGCTCTCGAATATCATGCGCTGTTTTTGGTATGTGAAGTATCTCTTCATCTTTTTATTTGGTTTAAATTATTTACAGTTTTCATAGCACATGCACATCCCTACGTCGCCCTCGCCGTACTCTTCCAAGCACCGCTTGGTCTTGCTGTACTCGTGTGCCTCATTCATTGTAACCGCCATGGCGATACAGTAAGCGGTGAATGTCGCCGCTAAAATAGTGCGTGTCCTTACTTTCATGTTGTGTTTATGTTTTATTATGACTTTCTACCACCAAAACCCCGCCTCCCGAAGGATGGCGAGGCGATGGTGTAACCAAACTAATATCAAATCCGTGGCAGGTGGTCGTTGTACTCCGCCCCAAGGCTCTCGCACAAAGCAAGCGTGTGCCTTGCACAGGTTTCGAAGTACTCGGCCAGCGTGAGTGGGCCGTAGTCCGCGCAGTTTTCTAGCACCTTGTAGCTGTAGTCGCTGTCGGGCTTCTTGCCCATGCGTATCTCGACCTCGTCGCTCCACGCCTCAAACTCAGCGATGAGTGACGGCTTCATCCAGTAGCCCGCCTCGCTTAGCTCCACAAAAATCTTGTAGACCATCGAGTGGTGGTGTAGCAGGCGCTGCCTGTCCTGATGACTGAACACGTTGGCAATCCTGCCGCTGTTGTAAAACTTTCTTCCGCTCATGACTCGTCCTCCTCTACGCTCTCGGTGATGATATCAAAACCGTTCGCTTCTCTTAGTTTGTCTAGTGCAGGAAAGCAAGCCGTGTAGGTCCCGCTGTCGTGAAATGTTGCGACGTGCTCCGCGTATGCGGGTGATTGCGTCTCGAAATAAACTTTAATGTTCATTGTGCTATTATTTTTTTTCGTAAATAGTTTCCCCGTTGCTGAATGTTCCGACGCTGCGTATCGGCGTGCCGTGATGGTGAAAGGCTTTGATAATCTCTTGCCCGTTCTTGTCTATCCACTTGTCGCCGATCGGATCAGACTCCTCCTCGGTTCGTATCCCGATCGATACTATCCCGCAGTACTCCGAGATACCGACCTCTACGCCATGTCCAGACATGATAATTTGAACCTCGCGCCCGTCCCATCGTTGGCAGCTAGTTAGTTTTAACTCCTGACCTACCTCCTGCAGGTCCTCGACCATCCATTCGTGGTTAGCCTCGTCGTCGACGCTGATATACGATGATAATCTAGCGCCGTGTAGTGTTGATACTGAACGTCCCATATTGTATTTGTTTTTTAAATTGTTTCTACCGCCAAATCCCCGCGCACTTTGCAGTGGCGGGGCTTGGTCCTGTTTTATATTATTGATTGGTAAAAGTATCCTTGCTGTTCGCATATCCTGCTATCAGGTAGCTCCAACCACGAAGCGTCTTCGCTCTCGGCAAACTTTGGCAGGACTAGATTGCCCTTGTTGTTTTTTTCGAAGGCTATCCTTATCCCCTTGGACCTGTCTTCCACGTCCTCAGGACCATGGTACCTGCACTTGTTTAGCTCGTACACTAGCTCGTAGTAGTCCTTGCCACCGAATACCCCGTAGCCCTCGTACTCCTGTTCTAGGTACCTGTCTGTAGGTGTTATCATATAAACTTTGAACGCACCTCTCTTGCTGTATGCGTTGCTGATGGACTTGTCCGTGTCCGATGTTTTCCAACTGAAGAATCCCATGGTTACTTTGTTTTTAATTGTTCGATGATTTGTTTGTACTGCTGTGCTCTCATGACGCCCTTGCGAATGGCGTGCTTGCTGCTGTGCGACACGTGGTTGAATTGACTCCCTAGCAGGGCGCCTGTAATCGTGCCGAACTCAATCATGCACTCTCGCACGAACTTTTGCACGCTCTTGCCTGCGTTGACTGCGTCCCATAACTCGCCGCTGTTGGCGAATTTATAATCCATTGGGTAGTCCCATACGCCGCTTGTTATCGCGTCGGTTTGTGCTTTGACTAGTCTAGCTACCTCGAAGCGGTTAACTTTGAATGGTGCAGGCTCTGAAGCCTTGGTGAATGAATTGCGCTGTCCGATAGCGCGCGTTGTTTTGCTCATGATAAAATTATTTAATTGGTTAAGACGTCTCACGACGTTTCGTCCATTCAGGACTCATCAGTTAACCTTAATCTTGGCAGGCTAGTATGACTTGGTGCTCGCTCTCGTAAAGAAACATGCCGTTGTAGAATTTCCATCCATGGTGATTAGTTTCTATATCGGCTTCGCTTATTTGAATGGAGCGGTAGGTGCCTGTTCTTTGCCCGTAGCTGTCTGTGTTGCAGATGAAGTAAGTTGTCATGATAAAATTATTTATTTGGTTAAGACCTAGAGCGCGAGCCCTAGGTTTCGGTCACTCAGACCTCATCAGTTAACCTATCGGTGCCACGCGCAGCCGTCCTGCCCGTGCGTTACCCCCTTGGTGTAGTGTGAGTGTGTAAGTTTCTTGGTGCTGCATGACGCGAGCGCGATGATGATGATTGCTAAAATGATTACTTTTTTCATGGTGATTTGATTTGATTTGATTAGTTAAGTTCGCCGCAGCCGCACAGGCTGTCGTCGTAGTTGAATGTCCCTGTCTCTATCCAATGGAGTACCTCGCCCTCGCAGGCATACTCGTAGGTGCCGGTGCCGGCGTGCACGGTGTAGAGGTTGTCGACCTGCTGAACCTTTCCGGTGAACAGGCAAAAGAGCATGATGATTTTTGTCATTGTATTTTGATTTGTACCCACAAATCCCCGCACGCTTTACGCGGCGGGGCTTGTTGTACTAGGCTGTGTGAATGTATTGCTTGGTGAATATGAAGCCGAACCTAGTGCTGCCTTCAGTCATGTAGTCACGCGCCTCGGGCGTCGTTTTATAGGTCACGTCTGTGCGGGATTGCAGCAGCACCCTGTCAGTGTCGAACAGGTAGTCCTTCATGTCTACGGGCTTGCCTGCTAGCACATCCTCGATAAGCGCGTCCATGTCGTGGTCTAACAAGTTTAGCTCGTAAAAGCCTGCGCTTGTCAGTGATGAACTGTAGGAAAGGCTGCCCATGAGCCTCAAGCCGCTAGGCAAGGTGTAGATGACAAAGAACTCATCGTATGACTTGTGCTTGTCGCGGTCTAGCAGGTAGAACTCGACCTTGTCATACTTCAGGTAGCGGTCAACTGTCTCTTCCCATAGTGGAGGATTGTACCCACGTTTGCTGTGTTGTTTAACTGCCTCAGCAGTCATGCGTGTTGCGTTTGCTTTCATGATAAAATTTATTGATTGGTTAAGACGCCTCGCGGCGTTTCGGCTACTCAAGCCTCATCAGTTAACCTTTGCGTTGATGACCTCTAGCCACTCGCCGTTGACCTCAATGTAGTAGGTGTCCTCATCTTCGACCTCCCATTCGGTGTAGTAGTAGTCTTCGAGTTCGTAAGCCTCGTCGAGTATGAAGTCGTCCGAGAGTATGTTGTACTCGTCGACATTGCGCGCTCTCAGGTAAGCGATAAGGTCTTCGCGCTCGGCAAAGTAAGCCTCGCCGTCGTTGACGCAGAAGCCCTCGTTCATACCCTTGCCTGTTGCGCTGTCAAGTCGCGCGTACTTTTCCAATGGATTTTTCATCACTTTGATTTTTGAAAGGTTAATAGGATTGAACTGAACACTGACACTACGGATATCCCGAAGAGGAAAAGGTCAGCGATGATTGCGCTTGTCACCATGCATGCTAGTGAAGCGATAAGGAGTGTAAACTTCATTGTGATTTGTATTTGTTTCTACTGACAAAACCCCGCACGCGGTGAGCGGCGGGGCTTGTTAATTAACGGATGACTACCACGCAGCCTAGCGCTTGGTACTTGTGCACCATGGCCGACAGGTCAGTGAGCAGGAACTTTTCTTTGCACGGGTCAAGGCTGCCCACAAAGTGTTTCTCGTACACGTCGTCGCCCTTGTACGAAATCTTCGTGAATATAACCGTGGGCGGCTCTTCGCGCACCTCTTGGAGGTAGTCGATAACGGCTGAGCGCATTTTAAAGCGCAGTTCGTCATCTGAGTTGTAGTAGTCAACGAAGTTGTTTAGTTCGTCGTGAATTGATAGCATGTTGCTCATGATAAAATTATTTAATTGGTTACACCTAGAAAGCCCCGCACACTTGCTAGTGGCGGGGCTGTAGATTAGAAGCGCTCGAAGTACTCGAGCGAGAAGTCTAGACGGTCGCCGTCCCAACCTGTGCGGTACGTTAGCCCGCCGTCGCTCCACTCCTGCACGTAGAAGGCGATACACTCTTGAGTCATGATGACTGCGAGCGCCTCGAGCAGGTCCTGAAATGACATGGCGTGGAACGCTTTGGCGCCCTCGACGTCCCATTCAAACTTCATGATGACGTTGGGCTCCGCCTGCTCTTCGTAGGTGCCCTGTGAGGTGCGGAACACAAGTTCTGTTGCACCGTTTTTAGTTAGCACGTTAGCTGCTAGCATTGCCGCGCCTGACGCGTCGAAGGGATTGTTGCCAAGCCCAATGTTTAACTCTACTTTCATAATAAAAAAAAATTGATTTAGTTATACTGCCAAAGCCCCGCTCACTCTCGTGGCGGGGCTGTGTTTTTACTTGTAGACCTTGCGGCCGTTGGTACGCAGTTGAGCGAATGTTCTGTCGTCCTGATTGTCGACGCCGCCGACGTTCCACGTAGGTGATACCCTAGGATTGAAGCGCACGTCGACCTCGGACGTGTAGTTACCCTTAGCTACGACCTCGTAGCGCTCGAACTCTATCCACGCGCAGCGTGCCTTGTCGCCGCCCTTGAATATACGCAGTGACGCGCCCTTCTGATTTTTGAGTTTGCAGTTGTGCAGGATAATGTCGAAGTCGTTAGGCTCAATATAGGTCGCTTCGTTGTTAGCGTCACGAATTTGAAACTTTTGAAAGTTAGCGCCGCGCGCTAGGTGAAATGCAATCTTGTACATGGTATTGAAATTTGGTTAGTAGCTAGCGGTGGAGTCGAACCACCTTACGCCGTTGCGCGCTGCCCTGTGCAGCTAGCCTATTCGCTTGTCTCGGCTCCCGCACTATTTGTGCGGCTCAGGGCAGTTTAGCTAATTAAATTGCTACAGCATGTTGACTGTATTATCGGGCTGCCTCCCGTCCCCTTGTTGCCTCAGGGCTGACCCTCTTGATTAACCGTGAGAGGGTAAAAGCACGTTGTCGTTGTTTGACGGTGCAAATATGCTATCAACTATTTTCAATTTCCAAATAAATTTTACATAAAAACTCTGAAACCCTTAATTTATGCGGGTACTTTTTTTATTTTCCGAGTGTTGACGCGGGCTGCAGAGCGGTAAAATACACCAAACCCTTGCAAACACTATACGTTCAGAGCGAAGGATACGCCGAAAAAACATACAGTCAGGTCGGGTACCCGTGAAAAATATACGAGGCAATCAGGAGCGAAACAGGGGCGCTCGAAGGTCACCACACACACGCACACGCACACCATGGACGCGCGCGTTTCGGGACGCGAGAGCGGAAGATAATGGGCGGTGCGGGGTGAGTCCACAAGGCACCAAGTTGACCTCGCCGCGCCACTTTCCCTCATCGGGAACCGCACACGCGCACGGTTTCCGAGGCGCCCGCCCGCGCAAAATGGTGAACAGGCACACGCTCGCGGTGGACTATACACGCGCGCCCGCACGCTGGTTTATACGCGCACGCGTACACGCATATACACGCGCGGTTATACCCCTCCCTCGCGGAAAAGCCGATTTCGAGCCGCCGACGCGCGCGCGTGCATGATACCTCACCCACCCCGACATACGGTTATCGTCACCCCGACATACGCGTGTTACCACCCCGGTACAAGCGTGTCGTGTCCCCAGATAACGCGCGGTTATGATCGCACCCCCTCGTCCCCGGAAAAGTGCTGTCAAAATTTGACAAAGTTAAAAAACGCTAAAGGGCTTGTGTATGTAGGGCTCCGTGCGTATTTTCGCACCCACTCGTTTCGTCCTTATAGAATATCCTTATAGGCCGAATCGAGTTGACCCCAAAAACCCTTGTAACACAAACACTATCAGCACGTTATGGCTACTTCCAAAAAATCAAATTTTGACAGGCGCAGTTACCGCCCCGACGTTGACGACTCGCGCATCGGTGTTAATCCGTTATCTAGGGGTGTGGAGATCCCGGTGAGTTCTATCGTCGTGGAGGGTCGTTACGAGCAGGACCGTGACGGTCTGTGGTTACCTGCGTCTGCGGACTTGGAGCGCGACGACAAGGTGTCTTTGTATGTGGGTGGAGGGAGGAGGCTGCTGTGGATGAACTTGGGGAACCCTGCTCTGAGGCTGTTCGTGTGGGTGACGTTCGAGCTGGATCTGAACAAGGGGTACGTGTGGGTTAACGTGCCAAGGTATCTATCGGAGTCCGGTGTAAGTTTAAATACTTACAAGGCTGGCGTGGAGGAGCTGGAGCGGTACGGCTTCATACTGGGGGTTGTCGGTTACAGGGACGTTTACTGGGTGAACCCGTCTTACTGTTACAGGGGATCTAGGGTTCGAGGCTACCCGGGTAGTGTTGTTCGCCGTTAACAATTTTTGGTTTTGTGGTTGCGATCTTGTTTGTATGTTTGCGTCACAGCAGCACGGTGCAGTGTGCATATAATGCACGGTGGAACATATATAAATAATGAACACTATGAAAGTAAGATTACAGTACAAGGTAGAGGTGATGGTCTATCAGGAGCTAGACCTCGAGGAGTCCGAGATCAAGGAGTTGAACAGCAGCAGCAGGATCTCGCCATCCGACCCGCTATACTCCCGCCTGACTGGCAACGTCAAGGCTGGCATGGTAGAGTGGTGGGGTGACATAGAAAACGTGTCGGTATATAATGTGTAGGGCCATGGGAGTACCGAGACACTTACCCAAGAAGAACACCCGCTGCCGGGATCTGAGGAACGGTAGGCTTGCGCCCAAGGATGCGTTTGTTCGCATGCTGGAGCTTGACGAGAACAATGTACGCAGGCAGGTAGAGTCCGAGGAGAATAGATGGGATTAACAAGTAACACATAACACAATGAGTAAACTAACAGCAGTAGACTGGTTAAAGGAACAGCTTGAAGAATATGGCTCATCCTCACATCTAAGTTTAGACTGGTCAACATTTGATGAACTGATTGAACAGGCTAAGGTAATGCAACGCGAGCAGATTGTGGAGGCATACCTAGAGGGTGTGCAGACAATACACCACGAAGATTATCTACCAATTATTCCTCCAACAAAAGAAGACGAGCAATGATACATAAAATAATTAACACCGAAAAGTATCTACTTGTTGTAGACCCTAAGGCTACGGTAGATGAAAACAATCCACAAGATATTTTATCCAGAACACTTGCCCACCTCCCACTAAAAGACTCTGAGGTTCTTCACGGGATACCGTTGCTTCCTCCACTGGAAGAGGGTGTATGGACACTGCCTATCGGAATCTATGTTTATTCTGCAGGCTATAGCATGTATATGCCAGCTACTGGAGAAGTAATTTCTGTCAGTAATGACTGGGTAGGCAACTATGTTTATGAAGGTAATCTTGATGACGAGTGTTTTTGGAATGGGGTAAAGAAAGAGGGTGAGAGCTGTACGCGCAACAACAGCTGCACGTTCCCTAAGTGCATAGGAGGTGACAATGCCTAAGGTTACCTTGGAGTTTGAAGACGGGGACGAGATCAACGCCCGCCACGCCCTCGAGTCCACGTGCTGGGTTAACGCCATGCAGGACCTCGACCAAGAACTTCGCGGCGTTGTCAAGTACGGCGCCAGCATAGTCAGCCCGGGAGGCGAAGCGTCAGAGGAGGAGGTGGAACTTGCCCTGAAGATGAGGGACAGGATCAGGGAAATAATATCATGCTATAATTTAAAATTCGATATATAATGACACTAAAACAGTACGCTGATTTAATCAATCAGTTTGTAAAACAAAACCCCGACGCATTAGATTTTGATGTTATCTTCGCGTGCGATGACGAGGGGAATGATTTTGAATTGGTTCACCACGCCGTGAGTAAGGGGTCCTTCAGTGGAAGGGACTACGAGATGAACAGCGAGAACCCTAACGCTGTGTGCATAAATTAAAAAACAATACAATGAGTAATAGCATAGTATGCTGGTGGAGCGGGGGCGTAACGTCCGCAGTGGCCTGCAAGGTTGCAATTGATCTGTACGGAAAGGACAGGTGCAGGGTTGTCATGATCGACACACAGAACGAGCACCCCGACACGTACCGTTTCAAGGATGACTGCGAGAAATGGTATGGCTTGAGCATAGAGGTGATCACCGGTATAGGTGAGAAGTACGGGAACATATTTGATGTGTGGCGCAGGTTCAAGTCTCTGAACACGGCTACCGGGGCTATATGCTCAACGAACCTTAAGAGGCTTGTAAGGGAGAAGTGGGAGAAGCAGAACGAGTACGAGCACCAAGTGTTCGGCTTCGAGTTCGAGAGGAAAGAGTTTAACAGGGCGCTGTCGATGACAATGAATCACGGCAAGAGGACGAAGGCTATATACCCGCTGCTCATGCTTGGGTACAACAAGCAGGACTGTATCGACCTTGTCGAGAAGGCTGGCATAGAAGTTCCCCTGATGTACAGGCTGGGCTTTAAGAACAACAACTGCTTCAACACGGGATGTGTTCAGGGCGGGATAGGTTACTGGCAGAAGATGCAGGTCGACTTCCCCGACAAGTTCAACGTGATGGCTGATCTGGAGCACGAGCTTACCGAGCTGAAGGGTGAACCCGTTACGATGCTAAAGGACCAGTCGTATGATGCCATGGAGAATAAGAAGCACGACCCTAAGAGTCACCTAGTGTTCTTGAAGCCTCACAAAGATTACCCCAACAACAAGTGCATAGACGACATGCCAAGGCGCAACGTCGAGCCTCTATTCGAGTGCAACGGGATGTGCGGGGTCAACGATCTATCACAGAGAAGTCAGACAGAGTTAGAATTAAATTTTGAAGGATGACATACTACAACACAACAAACGAGACAGGCGCGGATCTTTCCGTGTCTATTCAGAAGAACGAGAAGCAAGAGGCCGTGGTGCTAAGACTGTTCCAGTCTGTTGGCGAGTGGCAGCCCTCACACATCTACGAGGCTTTAAAGGTGTACCCGATCACGAGCATACGCCGCACCCTCACGGACCTGACGGCGCGTGGCTACCTCATAAAGTCTGACGTCAAGAAGAAGGGGATGTACGGGAAGAGCGAGCACGTGTGGAGGATCAGGTCATGAAGGTATCATTCCATGGCGAGTCAAAGGACGGCAGGCTGATAATCTACAACAGGGCTGACATGCTCAGCTACATCAGGAACATTGGCGACACCGACCTCAAGGTCACCATACAGAAGAGGGCAAGGCGACGGTCCGGCAAGCAGAACAGCTACTACTGGGCTGTCGTCGTACCTATTGTGTATGCGCGTCTGGTGGAGTATGGCTGGGACGTCACGGTCGAGGAGACCCACGACTTCTTGAAGGACAGGTTCTGCCGCCGCGAGTACATAGTCCCGGAGACTGGTGAGGTGCTTAGCGTGATAAAAGAAACCAAGTCTTTGAGCACGGTGGAGTTCAACGACTACGTCGACCGCGTGATCCGTTTTGCTGCCGAGACACTTGACGTTCAGGTCCCGTACCCTAACGAGCAGGTAGAACTTTTTTAACACGCGCTGTGTTTATCGCGTCGATTTGTTCTATACTTTTGCTACTCACACTTACGCCCATGTCCGACAAAGCGAGAATCTTGATTACTCATTACTTATGGTCAAACATCAGCGACGTTGAGGACGAGGCTTCAAGGCTTGGCATACCCGTGAACGATGACGACGTGGAGGAGGGGTGGTACGCCATAGCGATTGACATGGAGTGCATCGAGTCCGCAAAGTGTATCGAGTGCGTGATAGGTAAGAAGGAGAAGATGATAGCCCACATCACAACGATGACTGGGGCTGAGTACCTTATAGACGTGGAGTACGAGTCCTTTATAAAGGCATGGTCAGTACAGAAGTATGGCGTTGATTCATTCATACTCGCCGATGGCGAAAAATAATAACACACATGGCAGAAAAACGTTGGGAGAAAATTTTTGAGCAGGAGCCTTTCATGGCCGGCGAATCTATCAGGGCATACGGCAGGCGCCTAGCTCCAAAGTATAACACCACGCCGAGTAACATTGCAACCAAGTACAACGAGAACATAGTCCGCAAGGGGCGCGACCTCAAGCAGTACGGCACCGAGGACATCAGCACCGACAAGGTAGAGATGGGGGAGTTCGACTGGAGGAACGCTATCAAGCCCTTGCAAGACTTTCAGAATATATTCAAGACCCACAAGGGATCTCAAGACTACGCGAGCTGGGAGATTAAATCAAAAAAGCCTATATGCGTCCTTGTATTAGGGGACACGCACATGGGTTCTTGGGCTACCGACTACGACAAGCTGATCGCCATCACGGATGAGATCATAAACACGCCTAATTTGTATGTGATCCTTGTCGGAGATTTGCTTCAAATGTCCATAAAACTACGCGGTGTGCTGGAAGTTTCCGACAACGCGCTGCCTCCTTACTGGCAGATCCGTTTCTTGGAGAGCTGGCTAATGTCTGTCAAGCACAAGGTTATCTGCTCAACGTGGGACAACCACTCTGTAATGCGTGAGGAGAACGCTGTGGGGTACTCTGCGTATGCGGAGATATTCAAGCGCCACACCATCTACCATTCAGGGATCGGCCACGTGGACATGAAGGTTGGCAAGCAGGTGTACAAGCTGGCTGTGGCTCACTTCTTCAGGGGCCGCACGATGATGAACCCTGTACACGGGCAGATGCGCTACATGCGAATGGAGGCTAACGACCGTGAGATCTGCGCGGCAGGGGACAGCCACGTTGCCGGGCTAATCAAGTACATGGAGGGCGGCACCACTCGCGTGGCGTTGAACAGCGGCAGCTTGCAGAACAGCGGCTACGGCAAGAGGCTGTTCTCCCTAAAGCATCAGGACCACTTCCCGTGCTTCACCCTAGACCCTGACAAGCACGAGATCACGCCCTACTGGTCGGTATCTGAATGGCTGAAGAAATAATCTCGCTTGCCTAATTAAACAAATAGCCCCTTCCTTTAAATAGATGGACCTGTTCTTTAAAGAATTTGTTGTGGTAGCCCACAACCCGACATCCCGTCGCCTGACGCACGGGGTGTCTTACACCGTCAAGGCTGTGATGAACAGCCCTCACTACCTTGTCATCGACGACACGGGGGAGTTAAAACCTTACAACATAAATCAGTTCATATGACACCACAGGAATTGCTAGACTACAGGTCTAGGTCACACAAGAAGCACATGGAAATCCGCGCCGCCATGGTCGCGCTGGAGAAGAAGTTCATTGAGGAGAACACCAAGTACAAGGTTGGCGACACGTACCTATTAGAAACGCGCGTGGTAAGAAATAAAAAAGTCGACGTGTACGGCGAGGTCGTGGAGCTTAACGTGTGCTACGACCTGCACCCCGTGCCCACTATCCGGACAACCATCAACAAGGATGGCAAGTACCACAAAACAATTAGACAAGAAGTTTGATTATATTTGTTAAACAATAAAAACAAAATGAAAGATTCACAAGGAAACGAAATAACAGTAGGCACTAACGTAGTTATTATGGAGATAAGCGTTGTTGGTAAAAGCCCAAACTACAAGGTGGTTAGAAGTATTGTAGATGACTTTATTGTGGCTGAGGTACAAGATCGTCAAATGAAGAAAGAGGTAGACGGGGAGTTGGTGAAAGTAGATTGCAAAGGAATGGTTAGTATATGTATTAAAGGCGTTTCAGATTCCGACGAACTGTTTTACGAAAAAAAGAATCGCGTAGTTTATAAAAAAATACCTTGCAAGCGATGTGAACACGAGGTAAACTTAATATCATTCATGCCAAGTGACTACACAATAAGGGTAATAAACATGTGCATTAACCCAAGTGATTTTGCAGAAATGAGATTTGAGGATTGTGAAAATTGTGGGGCAACACATGAAGACCAAAGAAGTATTTAACACTTGTTGTATTTTATTTTGTAGCGAGTTTATCATATATTTGCGACAGCATATTTACATATAGCATATTCCCAGTCCCTAGAAGAAGTACGAGCCTTCTAGGGTTTGGGCAGGTAAGATTAAAAACCTTGCCTAACTCAACCCCTAGCTCGTACCTAGGGGTTTTTTTATTTTAATAATATGAAATACATTAACATAGATGCGGAGTTTATGGTCAAACACAAACTCACTATCGAACAGTCTGCCTTCCTAAGTTACTTGCGCGAGTCGTTGACTTGGGCTAATGACGTACTAGTAGACGACAAGGTATACAAGTGGGTAAGCAGGGGCAAGGTAGTCTCTGACATACCATACATCACGAGCAAGCCAGACACGGTGTATAGATGGTTCACAAGGTTAAAAGATCTTGGGCTTATTGAATATATTAAAAAAGACAACAAGGATTTGTACAGGATGTTACCCGTTTGTAACGAGTGGAACTCTAGAATAAACTCGGATCTGAATCCGGATAACTCGGATCTGAATCCGAGCAAACTCGGATGGCAATCCGAATCCGGGTCGGATGGCAATCCGACATATAGTAATATTAATACTAATAGTAAGATAAATGATAGTAAGGGAAAAACAAAAATGTTTGTCATACCAGAGTTCTCTGCGGTCGAGCTGTATGCAAAAGAGAACGGGTTCGACTCCGTATTCGCAAAGCTGTTCTTCGACTACTACGACAGGTGTGGGTGGATAGACGCAGAGGGTAAGAAGGTCAAGAGCTGGAAGAACAAGATGCAGTCTTGGATCAGCAGGGAGCAGAACGACCGTTACAGGCTAGACGCGAAGAGCGGGTCTGTAAAGCGAGGGGCGACCGGGGTGTTCTACGACACGGAACGCAAGGTGTTCTGGAAGCAGTGGTCAAAGGACGGGCAGCGGTACGAGTGCTACGAGCACGGGGAGTTCAAGACAGACGATAACATAAACAAGATACCATACAACGGATGATAACAATATTCTCAAACATATTCGACAGGACGCCACACTATGTAAGCGTTGAGGTTGCGATAGACCGCATACGCAAGGGCAAGAGCGCCGAGCGCATAGCCGAGATCAGGACACAGATCGACAAGGACAGGGCAAACAATTTAAAGAAGAACCTGCCCAGTGTATGCTTCAGCGGAAAGTTTAACGAGCGGGTGGACAGCGGGCTGATCGAGCACAGCGGGTTCATCGTCCTAGACTTTGACGACGTGGAGGATGTAGACGACTTCAAGCGTAACCTGTTCACCACGGAGTACATCTACGCGTGCTGGGTAAGCCCGGGAGGTAACGGCGTCAAGGCTCTTGTACGCATAGCCGACGGGTCCAAACACCGCGAACACTTTGATGCCCTGCGTGAGCTGTTCCCGACAGTGGACAGGTCTGGCGTGAACGTCAGCCGTGTGTGCTACGAGTCACACGACCCGGAGATTCTTGTAAGGGAAGACGCCAAGGTGTTCACTAAGCTGTTAAGCCAGACCAAGGTGAAGTCTGTCGAGGTGGTGACGGACTACACGGCGATATACCAGACGATCATCAAGTGGCTAGCCAACCGCAACGACGCCTTCCGTACAGGTGAGAGGAACTCGTACATCTACAAGCTGGCGTCCGCGTGCTGCCGCTACGGCATCCCGGAGACCAACGCGGTGTACCTGATCGTTGGAAGCTACGCGATAAACAACTCATCGTTCAGCGAGCAGGAGTGCGTGTCGGCTATTAAGAGCGCCTATAAATCGCCTCAAAACATTTTCGGGTCCGCTACTATGACTAACGGTGTGTTAGTCGATTCTAAGTCACGTGACGAGGTCGTGATCTCAAGGAGCGACGACTTCTACGACCCGAGCGTCAAGGCGAAGGATGTGCTGTACGGCGAGGACGTGAAGGAGAACGCCATGCAGATATACGACTCTGGCCGTGAGGCTGTCAAGCCATGGAACATACCGATGCTTGACAAGCACTTCAAGCGCAGGAAGAAGGAGATCACCCTGCTGTCCGGTATAGGTAACTACGGGAAGGGTCTGTGGTCAAAGTACCTGATGCTCTTGAGGTCTATCATGTTCAAGGAGAAGTGGGCGATATTTGCGCCGGAGGATAACCCCGCAGAGGAGTTCTACATCGACCTAGTGGAGATGCTGCTAGGTGCCAGCACCGACGTTGCTAACCCGAACAGGCCGAACAGGGCAAGGTACGAGTGGGCATACGACTGGGTATCGAAGCACTTCTTCTTCTTGGACCCCGTGTCGATCACCCCGACGCCCGACTACATAAAGGAGAAGTTCTTGGAGCTCATCATCAAGGAGAGCGTGGACGGGTGCGTGATAGACCCGTTCAATCAGATGGCGAACGATTATTCCAAGTCCGGCGGCAGGGACGACAAGTACCTCGAGACATTCCTCAGCGACGTGCAGAGGTTCGCCCAGATCAACAACGTCTACATGGACATCGTTGCCCACCCCAAGGCGATGAGGAAGGAGGGCAGCCAGAACTACCCGATGCCCGGGGTGTTTGACCTTGCCGGCGGGGCGATGTGGAACAACAAGGTGGACAACATAATGATGTACCACAGGCCCAACCACCAAGAGGACCCGACAGACCCGACCGCTCAGGTGGCGTTCCTCAAGATCAAGAAGCAGAAGATCACCGGAATCAAGGGGACGATAACCATCGAGTACGACTTCAGGCAGAGGAGGTTCCTGTTTGGAGGGGTCGACGAGATGGGCAAGGCTGTGGAGATGTACCTTACACCGAGCCAGTCCTCCATACCCATCCCAAAGCCCGAGTCGCAGAAGGTGGAGCTGGACGTGGAGAAGTACAGCATGAGACCAAACAATCAATTCTTAAAGACAGAAACAATTTACAAAGAAGATTATGAACAAGACGAGACCCCAACATCAGACAAGGCTCCATTCTGAGTACACGGTAAAGAGATGTATCGTGTGCGGCAATGACACGTTCTACCACGAGAGGATCACTAAGGTGTATAAGGGAGAGTTCGACTGCCTGTGCAAGAAGTGTAACAGCGAGAGGCAGGCGTCATACGTTATGAAGAAGATGAAGATTGATAACGACCAGCTATACGGTTACGCGGACTTTGGTGTGTCTAACAAGCTGCTGGTCACGGTCAGCTACTTTGTTGGTAACAGTTATAAGACGTGCTCGTACATCATCTCTGGCAACGGCTCTTACTACATAGAACACGACGACGTGTGGTCTGTGGTAACCGGATCATTCAGCACTAACTCCTTTGATATGAGCAGGCTAACCAACTACGAGTACACGAGAATGGTTGACTATATACCGGAGCTTGTCATGGAAAGGAAGCTGAAGCACTCTAAACTTTGCCAGTCAATAGTTGACGTGACAAAGATGTCATGTCCCGGAATAAGTACAATTTTTGTTAACGAGTCATGATATGTCAAACATTGTTTTAAGTTTGTAAAAAAATAAATGTGATGGAAGATTTAGGAACAGTAACAACGACTAGCAACGGATCGTTCGTAAAAGTAAAGTATACTTTGCTTTCGGTAAACGACAACGAGCTGTCAAAGAAGAAGAATGTCAAGCTGTACGAGGATGTGGCGGACAGGATTGTAAACATGCCGCTAAAGAATGAACAGTATAGTATGCAGATCGAGGCCATGGGCTACGAGATATCTGGCTTGCAGGATTCTCTCAGTAAAGAAAAGGATAGGGTAAAGCTAAGGGACACAGTCATCCTTAAGTGTGACGAGGATATGCAGATGATGCACAAGAGCCTGAAGTCATTTGCCGTGACGGTGCTGATAACCGAGATAGCTGTCGTGGTGTTGTCTGCTATATCATTTTATTTCTTAACCAAATGAGACCAATAGGAAACATAATCATTGTACGCCAGCTTCCACCGGAGGTGACGTCAACAGTTATAATCGCGCCAGAGCATATCATGTCCAAGCCCTACGCGGGTGAGGTTGTGTTTGCCGGCGACAAGGCGGAGTCAAGGCCCGGCGACACGGTAGCCTTTGACAAGTGGGCCTACATTAAAATCGAATACAACAGCGAAGAACTACTGATGATTCAGGAAGAGAACGCGAGTGTAATATTTACAAACAACAACATAAAAACATCTTAAGATGGAATTTAAAGGAAAGGTTACTTTCATTGGTGGCGCGGACGTCATCTCTGAAAAACTTACAAAGAGAATCTTTGTAATTGAAATTCAAAACGGGCAGTACAAGGACGACCTAGCGTTCGAGCTTATCAACAACAAGGTTGACTTGGTTGATGGCGTGAACGTCGGAGATACCGTGACCGTTGGAGCAAACATCAGCAGCCGAGAATGGAACGGCAAGTGGTTCACTCAGGCGTCAGCTTGGAAGATTGATGCGATGTCCCCTGCGGGCACACCAGCCCCAGTAAAGGCTAAAGCAGATCTAGGAGATGACTTGCCCTTTTAGCATATGATGTGAAAAAACGCGTCTACCATTCTATAATGTGGATTGATAAACACGATGGCACGTCACGTTACGTGCACGTCGAGGATCTCAAGTCTCCAGAATATAGTGGTAGACGCTTTCTATTTTGTGAAATATGTTACGGATACAACATGTATGAGCTGGTCTCTATAAGGGGGTTGAATTGAAAAGGTGCAAGGTGTGCAAGGAAAAGTTTACCCCACGCTTCAGCACGCTTCAGGCGACGTGCGAGAAACCATCGTGCCTTATAGAGTATTCCCAGAAGGTCAAGAAGAAGGAGTGGGCTGCGGAGAAGAAGGAGTGGAAGGAGAAGATAAAGCCAGCGTCAGAGTGGAGGAGAGAGCTTCAGGCTGTGTTCAACACGTTCATCCGCATGAGGGACAAGGGCACCGCGTGTATCAGCTGCGCCCGTCCGCTTGGTAACAAGTACGACGCCGGCCATTACTACAGCGTGGGCAGCTATCCAAACCTGAGATACCACGAGCACAACGTACACGGCCAGTGCGTTTACTGTAACAGGGACAAGCACGGAAACCTTATAGCGTACCGCGAGGGTCTGATATCTAGGATAGGTCTGGACCGCCTCAATGAGCTTGACGCAAAGTCGAGCCTTCCCCTGAACATAACGATCCCCGAGATAAAGGAGATGATACAGCATTACAGGGCACGTATAAAGGAAATAAAAAAGATGTAACGGAAGCACCTATGGTGTACTTTTGCATTGGCAGCTTCGCTGTCTTACGTTCTTATATGTGTTTTGTGTTTTGTTTAAAGAGACCCTCCCTAACGTGGGAGGGTTTTTTTTATATCTTTGTCTCATGCAAATTACAAGACAACAGTTAGATCGCATGCTAATGCGGGAGGGTCGCGTACTTGTACGTATCGAGGAGCTGACCAAGGAGAGCGTGAACCTATCAGGAAATGAAATCCTAGTGAAGACTATAGCCACCACGTCTATCGCGGAGATGTCCGCACGTTGTGGTGAGGTGGTAAAGCTGTCCAGCAAGACAGACATACCTTACCTTAACTACTCGTTCAAGTCCGAGCTTGAGGTGTCACCCGGCGACAAGGTGTGGTGGAGCCAGTCCGCGATAGGCAAGATATTAAAGAACAGAAACAGCGAGCTTGTTATGTTCGAGTGCGAGGGTGATACCCTCATGGTAATCCCATACGCAGAGCTCCTGCTCAAGAAGTCTGGGGACACGTATGTTGGACTCAACGACAGGGTGATCGGAAAGAAGGTGATGCCAAAGGCTCACGCGTTCTTAGACCTCAGCTTCACCAGCATGGGCGAGCCTATCAAGGACAAGTACGAGGTGGTGTACGTTCCATCATTCAATGGCAAGTACGACAACGGTCGCCATATCAACGAGTGCGCCCCGGGCGACAATGTGATGGTCATGGGCAGCGGCAGGACTGTCGGCGAGTTAGAGGACAAGTACAACATGCACCTTGATCAGGAGTACGTCTACTTCAGGTCAGCAGATATCACAGCAATACATGACTAAGAATTACGGAAACATAAGGTACCCGTTCCACAGGCTGGACGAATCCGAGAGTGTGGTCAACTCATTCCCGGATCTCAACGCCGTGCCGATATTCCACGCGACATCGCACCCGTTTATAGTGACCGAGGAGGACGACAGGGGCAAGCCAGTTAGGCGAACGATCAACGTTGACCTTGGCGGGCTTGACAACGAGTTCGTGATGAGGTACATTATACTGATGTACTCGGCAGGTAGCCCGGCGATAGAGAAGTACCCGCAGATAGGCAAGCGCAAGACGTGGGTTCTCGACGAGCTTGGCGTGCAGACCGACCAGTTCAACAAGTACGACAACAAATACCTCGACCTGCTTCTGAATCAGAACAGGCTGATACTTAGAAAGTTATCAACATTCCTCACCCTTCAGCAGCCCGCAGACTGGGCCATCATGCTCAAGAGTCAGGAGGACTTGCAGGAGGTTCTCGGCACCCCGATGCCGGACGACCCGCTGAAGCAGAGCCACCGCGTAAAGACGGTCGAGCTTCTCAGACAGGCGATAAGCGAATCACGAACGCGCATACTTGACGGCGAGACGTCCCGGCTTATAGAGTCGGACATCGACGAGTTCATGGCGTATACCTCTCTTGGCATCAGGCCGGAGGAGATCGTGATGATGAATATAAAATCAGTGCCGCCATCCCACGCCAAGGCTGGGGTAGTGTTCCCAGAATCTAAGAGCTAATGTCACAGCACCACGAGAAATATAAAAAGGAACAGGCCCATGTCATGTACAACGAGGATGACCCGGACCTTGGCGGCGAGAACGCTATCCGCGTGGAGCTGCCCTCAGTCGAGTCGTTCTTTGGTAAGCCATGGGACGAGGCGATAAAAGAGATTGACGGGTACGGGATGGCGCCAGAGGATCAGACCTTTGACCATTACCGGAACAATAAGTTCTTTGCCCTGCCCGCCAAGCTCAAGGGTATAGAGGAGATTATCAGGAGGAAGAGAAACCTCAAGGCTAAGGATAAGCTGTTCCCGGAGGACTACTTCGACGAGGTGGAGTCCGATCCTCTTTTTTATAAGGACGAGATAGAGTTCATACGCACGACCAATAACCGGGCAAGACGTGGCTACTGGTGCTTCATCAACGGCACGCCTACATACATCGACGGATGGCACTACACCTATTTGTGCTACACCCCGATCGACAACGACAACAGGAGGGACAGGCTTCCGGATTACCGGGACGTGGACCGCAGGATATTTATATTCTTTAGGTGGGCTTACACCACCACGTGGTCCAAGTTCAAGTATGTCCTCACCTACAGGAAGGGCACTAGTGTAAGGCAGAAATATTTTAACAACAAGGCAACCGCTGCACAGTTTGTCCGTACCGAGGCGATAGACTCCTACATCCTAGATGACGAGGGTTACTACGTTGACATGGGCTACAGGACAGTGTTCGGCGTGGTCTTCCCTAAACGTCGACGTGTCGGTGCAACCTTCATGGGATCGCACGTGGGCATGAGGATAGCCGTGGACAATTCGCTTGGCACGTTTGCGATACAGGCGCTGACCGAGGACACGGCTATCGAGGACGTTTACCAGAAGAAGATACTCGCGCCTTGGAGGCACTACCCATGGTTCTTGAAACCGTGCGCCTCTACCGCAGACACCAACGCCCTCGTGTTTACCAAGAAGGGAAGCGTGACGTTTTCCGGGGACACGGTGGAGCATGGCGGGTGGATCAGGCCAAGGTCGTCAGCCAACAAGGCGTTCGACGGTAACAAGCTGCACGCCTACCTGAATGACGAGTCGGGCAAGAAGCAGTCTGGGAATGTCTTCCACGAGTTCACCGACACCATAAGAAACTCACTCGCTCAGGGACAGAACATACACGGCTTTGCCCTGTACACGTCAACGTTCGGTGAGTTCGAGAGCGGCGGTGGTAAGGAGTACTTTGAGCTGTGTGTGAAGTCTTATTCCCACAAGAGGAACGACAACGGGATCACAGCCTCTGGCTTGGTGACCTTGTTTGTCCCTGCATACGACGGGTACGACGGAAGGGTAGACATGTACGGCATGTCTGTGATAGAGGATCCTGAGAAGCCTTACATGAACTTGGAGGGTCAGCTTATTGACGAGGGCGCAAAGTCCACGCTCAAGAAAACCCGCGCATACTACGAGGAGATAAAGGACTGGAACTCTCTGAACAACGAGATAAGGAACAACCCGTGGAACCTAAGAGAAGCTGGCCGAAAGGCTAACCGCTCGAACTACTGGGACATGGGGGTGCTGAAGGGAAGGATCAGCGCATTGAAGTTTGGGGACAAGAGGACGGTTAGCGTGAACTTGGAGTGGGTAAACGGCCCTTGGTCTTCTGTTAGGATAGTGGACGGCACGCCAGCTAAACCCGGCAAGTGGATAATAAGCCTGCGCCCTATACCGGAGATGACAAACAAGTACATGTACGACGACCGTAACCAGACATACAGGCCAAGCCCGGATGTGGTGGGAAGGTATGTACTCGGGTGTGACCCGTTCAGCTACGACACCAAGGACGTCAGCGGGAAGAAGAAGTCTAACGGTGGTGGAGGCATGTACATGCGTAACGACCCGCTGGTGGACGGGAGCGACAAGGACCCGCTGGAGCACGTGACCGGCGACTTCGTCATGACCTACAACAACCGTGTGGATACTACGGATGAGTACTGCGAGGACATGCTCCTTGCTGCAGTGTACTGCGGCGCGATGGTGAACACCGAGCGTAACGTCTCGCACGTCATAAAGTATTTCAGGGATCACCACGCGGAGGGATACCTCATGCACATGATCGACCCGACCACTGGAAAGATCGACCCGATCCCGGGGGTGAGGACCGGGCCAGCTGTACAAGAAAAGATATTTGCCAAGTTCGGTGATTACGTGAAGAACACGGGTCACAGGGCAAGGCACATAGAGCTGCTCGAGGAGATCGAGAGTGCACAGAGCTTTAGCGACATGACAGACCTCGACGTCTTCGCGGCGTGCGGCATGGCGCTGCTTGGGGCTGAGAGTGCTTACCCGGATATGATAAAAAAAGATAACACGTCATCTGACTTCTCCGGATTTATAGAGATGTATGACTAACATTGTATATATTTGTAGACACAAAATTTTTTAAAATGAAACAAACTCACGTAAAAATTAAGGACGCAAAGAATGGATTTCGAGTGTCTGTCATTGCAAAGAACGGGGAGATGCTTATGCAGTCCGAGGTTCTAGAGACAGTTAGCGCCGTAGTCAAGAACATGAACGCGGTGTTCAACAGCAAGGTGACTGCAAAGAACAGCACACAGAAACTTGCCTATGTAATGTTTGACTTTCCTATTGTGTACAAGGGAAAGGACGAGTCCATTCACAAGTTGATTAGTAAGGCAACGGCCTTAAATAAGAGCTATACAGGTTAAAGATGACAAGAGCCCCTCCACCGTGAGGGGTTTTTGTTTTAGCTGTCGTTAAGAAAATTAACTAATTTTGTATCTTTATACCAATTTATAGTAATTTTGCCGTAATAGTACATACATGATACCTACTGGAAAGATTTCACCGTTCCCATCAGACTCAATTTCGCCCGATAAAAAGAAGGACATGGCATGGGGTGTGTCAGCAGCTCAGGCTATATACGGCCGCTGGTATTCGGCGCCTATACCATACGGTTCTGGCGGCACGGTGTACGGTAACCTTGGCTATTTCAATATGCTCAAGAGTTACTCAGAGGGTAGACAGAGTACATTAAAGTACAAGAAGATATACCGTGGAGAGATCTCCAAACCGAACTCCGCAGGGACAGACGGTTACAACGAGAATACAAGAAAGGGTTACAACAACATAGGCTTTGACCAGAACAGCATCGTGAGCAGCGCCCCGCTATTGATTAGCGTAATAAAGGGCTTGCTAACGCAGAGTGATTACAAGGTCGTCGTGTCTTCCACATCCAAGTCAGATAAGTATCTTAAAGAAAAGATCAAGTGGAAAATGTACATAGACGCCAAGGTCACCAACCCGCTGAAGCAGGAGCTTGGTATACCATACAAGACACCGGACTGGGAGCCACAGAGCAAGTCAGAGATGGAGCTGTATGAGAAGTATCACGGCATACGCCTGCCTATAGAGGTTGGACTGTCGATGATCGCGGAGCACGGATTTGATATCAGCGACTGGAACAAGGTACGCGACAAGATGATCGACTCTGCCTTGCAGACATCCTTTATATGTGGAAGGATATACGTTAACAATACAGGCGCCGTTGGCGTCAAGTATATAAACCCGTCAATGTACATCACGGTGTGGGACGACGACAACCCTGAGGCTGAGCCTCCGTTTGCCGGCTACATAAAGCGTGTACCTATTCACGAGCTAAAAGACAAGCTGCCGGGTCTATCGGACAAGGAGCTTGAAGGCTTGGCTAGGATGTACAGCACATCAAATAATATTAGCGACCCTACAAACTACGCGTGGACATCAAAGGATCCTGTGACACAGAGGTACACATGGTACGACTTCCTTGTAGACGTGCTAGACTTCGAGTACAAGACCGACGACTTCAACTTGTATGTTGGTAGAAAGACCGGCAACGGCAACTACGTGTACAAAAAAGAGGACCGCGTGAAGACAAAGTACGCGGACGGTAGAGAGAGAAAGACGGACAAGGTATACCAGCAGAATATATACGAGGGGTGCTGGGTTGTTGGTTCTAGTTATGTGTACGACTACGGTCTACAGAAGAACATGATCAAGAACGGCGACGGCAGCTGCGCCCTTTCATACTTCAGCGAGCGTATCGCGGGCAAGTCTGTGGTCGAGAGATGGCAGAGTCTTCTTGACGACCAGCAGATAGCTACCTTAAAGTTAAGGGCGGCAATACTTGCGGCAGCTCCGAAGGGTATGGCTATAGACGTGGGACTACTTGCTAACATGGACTTAGGTCTTGGCAAGGTCAGCGCCCTTGAGATTGCGCGTATCCGCCGTGAGACGGGTAATCAGTTCTACGCAACAAGGCTAGAGCTTGGTCAGAAGTTTAGCGGGGCTAACGCCATGGTGGAGTTGGAGAACGGTGTCGGCAGACAGCTCGACGAGTGGATTAACTACCAGATGTTTATCGAGAGTCAGATGAAGAGGATCGCAGGCATAACAGACACGGCGTCCGCGTCACCTAACGCGTCACCAGAGAAGCTGGTGGGTGTTGGTCAGATGGAACTCGACAGCACGAACAACGCGCTGTACAACATAAGACAGGCTATCATCCGTATCAAGGAGAAGGCTGCACGCAAGATTATTCAGAAGGCACGAGTAAACATCGCGGCGGACAAGAAATGCGCCGACTACTACGAGGGCTACTTGGGCACGGTATACTTCTCGGCTGTTAACGGCTTGAAGGATCTGACACTTAACGAGTGCGGGATCAAGCTCAAGGCTACCACGACAGCTCAGCGCAAGGCTTATATTATGGGGCTTATTGAGCAGAGCTTGGCTGCTGGAAGGAACGGCATGAAGGGTATCAACACCGCAGATGCGCTGTATGTTGAGAAGACTTTAGAGGACGGGAACGACGAGCTTGCCGCTTGGTATCTGGCGCTTGCAGAGCAAAGAGCCGACGAAAAGAATCAGGAGAATCAGGAGAGAATGTCCGCAATAAATGCGGAGAATAATATGAAGGCCGCGCAGGCAGCTGAGCAGGCTAGAGTTCAGGGTGAGCAGATGCTTACCGAGATGAGGATGAACGAGAAGAGCAAGGAGATCTCAGACAAGCTCCAAGCTAAGCTCGCAGAGATTGAGGCGCAGAAGAACGCCGACTTGGAGACCATGACCTTAGAGGGAAGGCTACAGGCGGCACAGGGAAGGGAGATTACAGGTAAAATATAAAACAAACAATAAGACATGAACACACAAGTACCAGCAGAGTTTGCGATGAGCTACAGCTCTAGCAACCCTAACGCGAGCGCGGACGACATGGCGGCGGCATACGCGGCACAGAATCCTGCACCGGCGGCAGAGCCTACACCAGAACATATACCAGCGGCTGAGCCAGCACCGGCGGGAGACATTGCGCCAGCAGCTGACTTAACGCCACAGGGATTTGACTTCTCGAGATTTGGTTTGTCTGGCGAGGATGACCTACAGAATAAGCTGAACAGGTTCAATGAGCTTGAGAGTATTGCGAGTCAGTACAGTCAAGTTCAGGAGGAGATGAAGGTGTTGAACATGGTGAAGGACCCGTTCGCTAACGAGTCTATCAGACAGATCAACAACTTCAGTAAGGCAACAGGGATCAACGACTTGAACCTTGCGACCACGGTAATCAACACGACAGACGACGACCTTACTAATGATCCTGTAAAGGCTATCGCTATTGAGATGCTACTAAGCAACCCGAAGCTGGCATCTGTTGGACTTGATGAGTTGATGGAGGGTGTTGCCCAAAAGTACAACATCGACCTGTCGTATGTGAACGAAGACACTAAGTACCCTGCCCTTTTAAAGATAGAGGCAACCAACGCGTTGGACGCTATCACAAAAAAAAGAGAGCAGTATGTATCTAATGATAATTATTTTGTAAATTTGCAACAACAAGCTAAGGCTCAAGAGCAAGATTATGCGGTGCGTCAGGCGAAGTGGGACTCTCTAGTTCCGTCAATAGGCACACCTATCAAGGCGATCAGCAAGGCTGTTGACACAGGTATTGAAGGAGTAGGCGCTGTCCAAGTTAATATCGCGGTTAGCGATGCGGAGGTCGGGGCTGAACTTAAAAACCTGATGGCGGTAGGAATATTCAACTATGCCAACCCGGACGATGAAGGGGTGGCGGCTGTACGACAAGCGGTGGAGACCAATTTGCGGTTGGCAAAGATGGACGACATAATCCGCGAATCTATCAAGGCGGCTGAGGGCAAGATAAGAGAACAAATTGTGCGAGAACAGCACAATCTCGGCCCGATAACAAATGGAAGAGTGACACCACCAAGTCAACAGGGTAAGGTGATCAGCCCAGCAGAACAGGCTATGGAGAGCTGGAAGCAGAATAGATAACCCAACCAATAATTAAAATTTAAAAAAAAATGGCATTAGAATATTCACCGAACTCGGTGGCCCCTAACACCTCTGGCTATCAGCAGTCGAGCATCCTTGCGGTGTCTGACTTTGTACGTCCAGACTTTCAGACAAAACTATTCAAGCAGTACGGTCAGTTCATGGACGACTTGTTGCTCTTGAAGCGTATGCAAGCTACACGCCCTATCCGTAACGCATCGGGCGGTTTCCACTTCGAGGAGAGCTTCTACGACACTTACATCCAAGTTAAGGCTGACTCTGGTTCAACTGGAGGAACTCTTGAGTTCACAATTGCTGACGCTCAGATCGAGACCGTTGGATCTACACGCACAGTGTACGTGACAGAGGGTGACCTTATCATGGACATGGCTACAAACACACGTGGTCAAGTAATAACTGTAGACATCCCATCATCTGGTGATGTTACTGTTACAGCAAAGTCTTTGACAGGAACAAGCTGGACCGTGCCTACAGCAGGCAAGCAGTACGCTATCTACTCAAACGCTTACAACGAGAACAGTGGACAGCCAAACGCAAAGTCTAGCTCATGGGACAAGTTCTCATTCAAGCTACAGACTTTGAAGACTTCTGCACTTATCACAGGTAACGCTGCTATTGACCAGCTATTCCCTGAGACTGACGAGAACGGAAACTTCGTAGGTAACTGGGGTGGTGTTCAGCGCACGCAGGCTGAGTTCCGTCACCTTAAGTCGACTATCGGTCAGCTTATCCTAGGTATCGAGTCTGATCAGTCATCGTTGTCACAGACAACTCACGGTATGATGGACCGCTTCGCTACATTGGCAAACGGTGTGAACGTTGACACTACAGGTGCAGGTGTTGGTATTGAGGACTTGAACGCGTTGATCGACGCATTGAAGCCTAACAACCCTGACAACAACTTCATGGGATGGCTATGTCGCGGTATCAACCGTCCACTTCAAGCTGCGTTGGCTACTGAGTTCCAGAACGCTAACATCTCTGCTGTTCGTCGTCAGTCTGCTGAGATGATCTTCGGAGCAGCTGAGAACGTTGAGAGCATGTACGCAACATTCGACTTCGAGTGCGTTGTTAAGGAGGGTATGGTTTTCAACCTTCGCTCATTTGACTTGTCTTATGACCCACAAGTGTTCGGTGTTGGTGGTGTGTCTGGCAACTTGTTTGCTAACACAGCATACTTCATGCCTTCAGGTTCAGGTGTAGACGCTCAGGGTATGACCCGCCGTCACATGGAGCTTGCTTACGGTGTGAACGGTGACAACGGTCAGGATCGTATGTTGAAGATTTGGGAGACTGGAGCTAACGCGCCTGTTCCAACGAACGACATCGACAACCGATTGACTCACTACTTGACTCACTTCGGTCTTGACTTCTTCTCATTGAAGCAGTGCGGTTACATGTACGACAGTTCATTGTAATCCTAGTACAGGAATCATATATAAAAAGGGTAGCCAAGGCTACCTTTTTTTGTTTTATATTTGTCTCATAAATTAAATGCAACATGTTATATATTGACGGAAAAAGACAGACCGACTTTTCTAAAGAGTTGGAAATTTTAAAGGGCATCTTCCCGAACTCATTCACAGGGAAGAAGAAAGCTCCAGTCATCATCAACTTGAACAATGCTGGTCTTAAATCAATCACCACGTTCAGGGCAGGAATTACAGATGTTCCTCTGGGCACCAAGCAGGTTCAGGGATTGCCGACCATGGTCAAGCCTACGGGCAGGTTCTTGGGCGAGGACGGTATGATGCACCAGTGGATGTATGCGGAGACGCAGCCAACCTTCAGCAAGACTGGCGAGCCTATCTTTAATGCAAAGCACATCCCGGTACACAACGGCATGCCTATCGACCCGGTGGCTAACCTTGAGAAGCTGGTGGCACTGTACTTCTACAGCTCTAACTTTACAAACAACGTGGTGGCTAACCCTGCCGGAAGGTTCTACTTCTTGGTACCAGCTGCCGAGGCCAAGGCTCGTATCGCTAATGTAAGCGTTCAGCACAAGTACATGTCTATGTTGCTGGTGGACGAGACTCGCATGAGTTCTTCGAAGCTGAACAACGTGATGATCTTGCTCGCGTTCACGCCTACAGGTGTAGAGGACGACGACCGCACGTTGTTGTACGACCGTGCCATTGCTAACAGGGACGGCTTCAGAGAGAGACTTGACCGTGCCGTTGCTAACGTGGACGCCATGGCAAACTCTAGCAAGGGTGAGTCTAACGTGAACTCTCTTATCAAGTCCCTTACCAAGGAAGGCTTGCTGATAGAGAAGGATGGCTTCTGGACAGTGAAGAACAAGAACGGCGCCGAGGTTAAGACCATCGTCGAGTCCAAGGGTAAGAACAAGACAGAGAAGGAGCTTGGTCTCCTAGAGTTCTTGAACGTCAGCCCAAAGGATGTGGAGTTCTTGCAGAGTCTTCTACAGTAATTGATTAAAAATAACTATAATAAAGGCGGTTAATTGACCGCCTTTATTTATTTTTGTACTATGGTATACAACATCGAGGCTGACTTAAAGTCTATAGAGAAGACCGCCACGGGTCGTATCTTGTTTATAAACACGAACGACGTGGTTGTCCTGTCCTTGAAGGTTACCGACCAGATAGAGATCAACATGGCGACTAACAAGCTGTTTGCTATTGTGAACGGCGAGTCGATGTACGTGTTTACCGTGATAGGTCTTATCGATATAGACGGCAAGCCTTATACCGCATTGCCTCAGCCTAACTTTGATGTCAACGATTATATACTGAAGGTTAGGGAAGTTTACGAGTACCTTAACTCTACCTTGTTTGTTAGCTGCTGTACGGATCTGGGAACACTCAGCGTGAGGTCCTATCCGGACTTGGCGTCATTCCCAGCAACCGGGGTTGTGGATGTGATCTACATAGCAGAGGACACTAACTACCTCTATCGTTGGGACGGCTCCGCGTATGTTCAGGTAGGTGGATCTTCTGGCGGAGGATTTGTTCCGTACACCGGGGCGACAGGCGACGTTGACTTGGGTACTCACGGAATCACGTCAGACTTTTTTCAAGCTGACCTTACTCCTACTAATGCTTTACAGGTAGGGAGAATGCGATGGAACGATACCGACGGCACGATGGATTTGAGGCTGAAGGGTAACAACGTGACTCTTCAAATTGGTCAAGAGTTAGTGGCTAGGGTGGTCAACAAGACGACACCTTTAATAGATTTGTTGGAGGCTAATTATCAGGTGGTGCTGGTTACCGGTGCCACGGGACAGAGACTTTCGGTTAGGCTTGCACAGGGTGATAACGACGCCAACTCGGCGGGTACCCTTGGTATAGTGACCGAGACTATTCTTGGAAATCAGGAAGGTTTTATTACCGTGTCTGGTCAGGTAAAGGAAATCAACACCACAGGCTCTTTACAGGGAGAGACGTGGGTGGACGGTCAGGTCCTGTACCTTTCCCCGACGACAGCTGGCGCCATCACCAACGTTAAGCCGACGGCGCCGCAGCACTCTGTCATTGTGGGGTACGTGGAGTACGCCCACGCAATTCATGGAAAAATATTTGTGAAGGTAGACAACGGCTATGAGCTGGACGAGCTTCACAACGTTCTCATATCATCCCCGTTAACGGGTCAGACTTTATTGTACGACTCGGTGGCCGGGGTATGGTCAAACGAGTATGTACCCAACGTGGACCTTGCTGTTATATCCGCTACATCTACCAATGCTAGAGAGGATAACTGGGCACCTACGGGATGGCCCGGCGCTGTAGATGTAGTAAAGGTTATTGACTTTACCCCAAACAATACAAACAACATTATAAGTTTAGGTGGACTAGCAAACCCGTCGGCTGGTAAAATAGTTACAATAGTAAACAGTTCAACAAATAATGTAGTTATTATTGAGAACGAGGCTACTACATCAACCGCCACAAATAGATTTAAGTTAGCACAAAAGTCTCCATACTTCTTGATGCCTGAAAGGGAGATAACCTTTCTTTACACGGGAACAAGATGGTCACAATTTAACACCCACCCAAATCAGGGCGGCTTTGACTTCTATGATGACTTTGAAAATATAAACCCTACCACGGGTTCTCAGGCAACTAAAATGTTTTACGGGGTAACTTCTGGTACCGGATCTGGTCTAGCGTCGGGCGCTGAGACTAATACAGATTGGGGGGTAATGAGGTTGAGTGCAGGAACAACTATCACCGGATTTTTATATGCAAGTGTGGACTATAGAAGGTTTGGAGGAAGTACTGTATTCGGGGTTAATGGCTTGTGTCCCCAGCTATGGGTATCAAAAGTAAAGATTGACACGGTGCCAACGGCTGCGCAGGATTGGAATTTTAATGCTGGACTGAACGCCTCAACATCTACGGTAGCAACAAACGGGCAGACGGGATTAATGTGGGAGATGCCGACATTTGCATCAGGTGGTGTGACCCCCGCCTTTTGGAATATTCGAATTACAAATGTGGCCAATTCATTAACTATACTAACAGCGACTACAGTACCAATTACCGCCGCTACTTACATCTATCTAGGAATATTTATTACCTCGTCAAATAGCGGTGACGCTATCTTCTTCTATTCAACAGACGGCATAACCTACTCCTTTGCTTATAGATTTACAAGGGTGTCTGGTAACTATGGTGGACTTCCTTTTTATAGACTAGGAGGCTCGGCAGGAACTTTAAACACTAGGTCTGCATCAGTTGATTGGTGTGGTGAATCCTTTAATTTAAAACGATGATATACTACAAGTACACATACACGTTCAATGATAACGACTCCCAAAAAGTAGTGATGTCTATTACCCAGAAGTGTGAGGATGTTGACTATCCCACAAGTTTAGAGGATACTAAGCTAATAGTACAGCAGCAGATGTACTTAATCTATTCAAAAACTTTTGTTGGTACGGAGAACACCGAGACATTGACTCTTGCTCAATACAACGCGATTGTAAAGGGCGTTGATGTGTTAGAGCCAATTCCAGATTTAGAGATACCACCAAATGAAATTTAATTAACTATACCAAGGGCTATAAGTTTTAGGTATAACAAATAAACAATATATATGACGCTAGATTTTAACACGCTCGGGCTACCTCTTGAGTTAAAGGAATTGGAAAACTCGGTAATTGTCAAGAGAATCTCCAGTAAGTTTGTGATCAACAAGGTTTACACGAGAAAGTCTCCGACGGTAATAGCTGAGATACAGGCACAGTACAAGGCGGACCTTGCAGCGTCACGCATAAACAAGACGCCTCGCCCGCAAGCCCCATCGTTCTACGAGTGGAAGACGGTGTACACGACGCCTCAAAAGATTGAGGACCCTTACGGCGCCTATGCTTTGAACTTTGTGCACAATCTTATACACGAGCACGGGTACACTTACGAGGGTAAACAGGAATCATCTCACGTGTTCCATATGCAGAGAGAGAACTGGCTTCACGCGAACAAGGTTACCTATGACGTATTCGAGGAGGTGCTAAAGATAAACGAGGTCGAGGGCGGCTGGACTATTGAGAGAGAGAATAACATGCCCATTGTCTGTGAGTACAGAGGACGCGATGTCTACATGACCCACGACGAGATAGCTACCATGCTTTCTATCCCGATAGAGGAAGTGATCGAGCGTTCAAAGACTGTTGTGATTGTAGAGAACAGGGACCCTGCGACTTGCTTCACAAACATCTTTCCTCAGATCACGCCGGCAACAGGTGGTGTGTATGACGGCAACATATTTATCAACGGGGTCATCTCAGACTTTTACAAGATTGGATCGTTGAAGACAAGCTACAACATGACTGGCCGTGACTATGTGGTCGAGTGGAGACTTTATAATAACGGGCAGGTTGGTGACACCACAAGCCTTTCAAGCGGCAATGAGGGTGAGAGCTTCAAGCGCAGATACCTAAAGTCTGACCCTAGTTCTAGATCAATATCTCTAGTCGAGGCGGAAGGAAATGCAGTGTACAACGCGGTGGAGCACACGCTAACCTACGATCCTGCTGCCGGTCAGGCTATCCTTGAGCTGTACATAGAGTTCATGCCAGCACAGGGAAAGAATGATAGCTACAGCGGTTATTATAATATTTTAACAGGAGAAATTTGTCAGACACTCAGAGGATAACTATATTTGTGGTTCTATTAAAGTGGTTTGTTAATTGATTTGTTAATTGATTTGTTATTTGGTTCAGAGATTCCCCTCCAATGTGAGGGGAATTTCTTTTTTAATTCGTTGTACTAACAAAGTGTTTTTGTATTTTTGCTTAAAATATATTAAAGACCATGGCTCTAACAGCTAACGTATACCTTGAAATAAACGCGGTAACAAAGAAAGGAAGAATTGTTGACGCATCAAACTATGTGGCTGAGGGGATAAGCCTATCGGCTCTGAACGCTAAAGGTCTTGGTGTTGTCACCGGGCCTACCGGCGTGGCGATCTACACCGGGACAACGGTTGGTAGCCCTCTGGTGAACTTGATGTCCACCACGAACAGCGCATGGTTCAACCTGCCATTAGATTCTAACGGGGAGATCCTGAACGGGACTTACTCGTTCACATACTCGTTGAGATACGCTATCACGGGCGGGTCTGTTGACGAGGTGAACGCCCCTTCAACGTTTAACTTTGACTTAACCGAGGCTGGTAGGGTGCTGATAGCTGGAGACAGCATCGTGACTACAGGCAACACGGAGACCGAGAACAACGGCACGTTCACTGTAGCTACGGCTACTTATGATACGGGCGATGATATATCCACAATCGTAGTCACACAGACTACCCTAGTGAACGAGGGTATACCGACTGGAACTTTTTCCTTTGACGTTACCCGCGCAGCCTTTGCTGGCAGCACTTACACATGGAACGGGTGCAACTTTGTTACCCCTGCGGTGACAACAACATACGACTGCGAGAGCACACAGTTCGGCCAGATCATATTTGCGGACAGCTCTGTGATCCCTACGGGTCAGGTTATTGTGAGCAGATCACTTAGCGGATACTACCCTAACGGTCTGTACCCAGAGCCTGATACAAACCCGGTTACCACGACATCTCCTAGCCTAACCTTTAACGAGCTTGCTGTCGGCACATGGACTCACGTGCTTGTTTTGAACATGAGCGTGACCCAAGACGACGGGCTTGTCTACACTTACACTGTAAGGGATACGGGCGAGACGGCTGTAACATGCGTTGGAACACTCTGTGGTCTCACGCCATGCATCGAGAGCTTAAAGGACAAGTACTACGCGTCATTCCAGAGAGGTCAGGCGAGCGGTCTTGAGGCTACCATACTTATGGTACTTCAGCTGTATGCCTTGGCTAAGGAGTACAAGACTTGTGGGAACAACGCCATGTACGCTGCGACTGTGGCTCAGCTAGAGTCTGTGCTTGACGAGAGCGGAGAGTGCAGCTGCGGATGTTGCGATGAGAATCAGGACGTACCTTACTGGGTTGACAACAGCAACCTAGACGCAACGTCTATAATCGCTCAGATACAGTCAGAGATTGATAATTTAAACCTTCAAGTCATCGGGCTTGGTAATGCGGTTCAAGAAAATGCAGACGCTCTAGAGGCTTACAACGCCATTGTTGCGGCTATTGCTTCATACGATGCAGACCTTCTTGGTATTTTAGCGCAAGTAACTCAGATACAATCAGCAGCTCTAGCGCTAGACCCAACGTCTTCAACATTTGCGGATGATGTTGACCAGCTAGAGGTTTGGACAAATGCTTTGGAGGTTTCGTTTGGATTTGTCGTAACGGACTTAAACGGGATAGTGGCGTTGCTTGATGCTTTCATTGCGGATTTCCCAGAATATTCTCAATACACAGTAAACATTGCCACGTATTTAACTCAATCTCAAAACGCGGCTGGTGATATTCAAGATGCAATAGACCAACTTCAATTATTCTTAGCGTCATTAACTCCTAGCACATACCTTGATGATATTCAAGACATCTGGGATGTTATTGCCATCATACTCAACGAGGTGACTAGTTTAGGAAATCAAATAAATTTAATCAACGCTTGGCTTACCGACATTCAGACGGTCATTTCAAACTTGTATAATGATTTATTAGACCTAACAAACGAAGTAAACACTTTAACGACTACCGTTAACGGCTTGCATAAATTTAGAATGCTAGGCTTTTATGTTGATGAGGAAGGCTCTGCCAATTTATTCATTCCAGCCGATTGGTTAAATGAAAAAATATTTTACAAGTTTAATATAAAGGGAACAGCTTCAGACGTAGCGACTGAAATAAAATTTGTAAATTCAAATACTAACACAACTGTATTTGGACTAGTGGTTGGTGATAACGCTTATGATATACAATTTAACTTGTGCTATGTTCCAGCCGACGGTGTCTGGAAGATAGGCGGTACGGTTAATATTGGCGGCGCATTGGCGGTGATAGGAGATTTTAATATTGACCCAGTCACCTCGCTTCCGTTCAACACAAACACTGTCATTGTAGTTTCAAGCTCGGAGATTGGTAATACCTTCTACGCTATAGATGGCTTTGCTTACAGACAGTATTAAAAATAAAGATTAAATATAATGCTCAACTTAGGGGACATATACGCTCGCACACTAGAGAAGCTAGGCAAGGATCAGTTCGGTGGTTATGTTACCCCGAACAACTTCAACGCCCTGCTCCCTTGGATATGCGTGTATAAGATAAACGAGCTGCTCAAGGTGTTCGAGGAGAAGCAGGAGATCTCACGAGATCTCTACCCCTTCATCGTGACCGTGGGCAGCCCAAACATTCCCGCTATAGAGCTTGATAGCTACGGGTACGGAGAGTATCCGGACGATTATTACTACACGGCAAGATCCTCATACAGTCAGTTTTTGAACTCTTGCGGTACATACACGGAGAATTTGAGAATGGTCGAGTTCCTTAACCAGCAAGACTTTGGCTACAGGATGTCTACCGAGTTAATGTTCCCGACACTAGAGCAGCCAATAGCTGTTGACGAGAACGATCGATTCCTTGTAAGACCAACGGGCATAACTTATATAGGATTTACTTATGTACGCAGGCCAGCCACGCCGGTGTTCGACTACGACATCATTGGCGGGAGGCCGATATACTTACCACCGGGGACGGTGCACACAAACTCATCCGTGCTCCCAGTAGGGACGCCGAGCGAGAGTGTAGAGTTCGAGTTTCCAGAGGCGGTGTACGAGGACTTGGTTAACCTCATCGTGAGAGAGTACGCTATCAAGATTAGAGACGAGTTCAACTACCAGACTTCACAAACTAAGCAAGGTCAATGATAACAAAGAGAGTATTATTAGAACTTATTCAGAACCGCCTTGCTGGAGGTGACGCGCCTAGCGACCTTCAGGGCAAGTACCCGAAGCCGGTCATATCAAGGCTGGTGAGTATGGTGTACGCAGACTTGGCGTCTCAGAATAAGAAGATGGTACGCAACATGGCGCTGCCATACGAGTGCACCGTCATGACCGCCAACGGTCAGTACTACATAGTACTTCCGGTAAGCCCAATCAACGGCCTTGCAGGAATAGTGTGGGTTAGCAAGGGGCAGAAGTACTTCCCGGTGAGTCAGGGGATTGAGGAGGCGAACATTATGTCCTACCTCTTACCAATGATCAAGTGCTCCGTGGACAGGATAGTTGGAAACAAGATGTACTTCTCCGCCAACCCTAACGAGACCAAGATAGACTTGCAGATACTTCCAGACTTTAATGCCCTATCAGACAACGACAACGTTTGCGTGGAGGGTATGCAGTCCCAGATGTTTTCTATGGTTCTTCAGATGATGAGGGATCAGGCGAGTCCGATTGAAGAGATATACAACAACCGCGTCGCGGACACGGATAAACCAACACAGCCTGCTAAATAATGGACCAGCCAGTAAAGAACATACAGAGCTTAGTGCTCAGCACCATCTCCAGAACAAAGAATCTAGGGATATCAAGCTCTGACTATATGTGGCTACTCGAGATAGCTGTCAGCTTCTATCAAGAAAAACTACGCGGGTTTGAGATGCCATCTCTGGTGTCCGAGCCTATCGAGATAAACTTGGCGAACAGGGTGTGGCCAATGCCAGCAGACTTTATAGCGATCAGCCGTGTGGCTTACGCTCACGGTGGCAGGCTATGGGACCTGACGGTCGACAACACGATTAACCTTAACGACGTGCCCGGCGTGTGCGAGCCTGCAAAGACATCAGACACGGGGGACGGATACTTCATGCCCGGTTACTGGTACGCCTCATACGTGAGGTACGGAGAGGGCGGCGGAAAGAACGTCAACTACTACAGGGTTGACCATGAGAATAGACGCATATTATTTTCGGAGAGTATCCCGGTGGGCAGGGGGGTTGTAGAGTACCTTAGTGCCGGAAAGAATGTAAGCGAGTTCACCTTCATCCCGCTCCCATACGTGGATGCTTTCCGTAACTATCTTATATGGCAGATACACGAGCACAGCGATATCGACAAGGCTTACGCTAGGAGCAAGGACAAGGAGAGACAGTACAGGGACTCTATGTGGGACAGCAACATCCTCGCAAAATCTCCTACACTCAGAGAGCTACTCGACGAGTTGTACAAGGGAAGCGGCCTGAACTTGAGATAATCTTTATTCAAAATAAGGTGGGTCTTTTTTTGTTATCTTTGTTCAAATTTCTTTTAGATGGCAAAGCAGTCACAGGATCTATTCTTTTACGGGGGCATCAACACCGACGACGAGGAGAGGCTAATCCCCGAGGGGGACTACCGATCAGCTAACAACGCGCGTGGCGGTAACGCAGGGGACAGCAACAACGGGGCGATCACGTCCATGGCTGGCAACCTGCTGTACGAGAACGATGAGTTGGCGGCTGGTATCAACACCGTCATAGGCAGCTGCCCATGGGTAGAGGATAACTCGATCGTGTTCTTTGTTCACAACAGTGACCTTGACCACAGCATCTGGAAGTACAACATATCCACTCAGGACTTTACCTTAATATTACAGGACGGCATCTTGAACTTCAAGGTGACGAGCAAGGTGTACGACGCCAAGGTTGCTAACAGGCTACTGTTCTGGACCGACGGCTACTTCAATTCCTATATCATAGACGCCGAGGGCTACTGGGATTTTAATCCCCCACGCATGCTGAACATCGACTCCGCTATAGCGGGGTACCCTAGCATAACCGAGCAGGTACTCGACGTCATCAAGTACCCGCCACCATACGCGGCGGCTACAATAGAGTACGGCACAGACCCTAACATCTTTTCAAATAAATTATACGGGCAGCTATACCAGTTCATGACACAGTGGGTGTACGAGAACGACGAGGAGAGTGTGTGGTCCCCCATATCAGAGCTTCCGATCCCGGTGGAGCAGGAGTTCATCAGCGGTCGTAACTACTTGGACTCCCTTGCAGAGAACATCATAACGCTTGAGGTACCGACAGGTAGCTTCCTTGTAAAAAAGTTGAGGGTCGCTGTCCGCTCTGGTAACATCGGACAGTTTGGAATGTTCACCGAGCTTGACAAGGCGCTCGAGGGTATATCAGATGACACGACTTATGAGGTTGTCTTCAACGGACTCAACGCTATCATACCCATCACCCTCGCCGAGGGCTTAAGAAACTATGACCGCGTGCCTCAGGTGTCCGGCTTTATGGAGCTACTCCCGACCAAGCAGCTGTGCTACGGTAATTTCGTTGAGGGTTATGATCCAATCGAGATTGACTTAGACGGGGCTAGGGTGCTGCATGAGATTAGGAACGCGACTGCACAGAGTGGAATAATTTTTTATGATGTTAAAAATCAATTTGGAGTTATACAAGAAGTTGATTTTGATTCTGTGTTTACAACGTTTCCTTATCAAGAGGGTGATATTATTTCCTTTCAATTTCAGAACGATCCTACAATTAGCGCGGGTACTTTTTTTAATATTAATCTTGTTATAACAGCCGCAGATGTAGCTGCCGGAACATTAGCGAATTTAGGGGATGACTTAGTTACTGCACTAACAAGCGCAGGATATCCATGTGCAATCAGTTTATTGACTGGCAATATTGAGCCGACTGGCGCACCAAACGCAACGGTCTGGCTTCAGGCTATGGGGCAAAGACAGAGTCAAACTTTAATTCTTACAAAGCCGTACCAGTCTTTGAAGAAGGGCGCGACTCACGAGTTCGGTATACAGTACTACGACAGGGGAATGAGAAGCGGGGGTGTTTTAACTTCTGACACGGCAAGCGTGTACGTCCCATACCCATCACAGGATGGGATAGAAATTACAGATAAATTTGCCGACACTCACTCACCGTACTGGGTATCCCCTCGTATGTACGTGAAGCATGAACCTCCAAGCTGGGCTAGGTACTACCAGATACTAGCTAGGAAGACCACGGAGGTTTTGAATTTTCAGTACCGTACCGTTACTATACTAGAGCTTGATGTTGAGAACCCTCAGCTGTGGAAGCTGACCCTTGATAATTATTACGAGAGCGCGTTTCAAGCGAACGTCAACCACACCCCGCAGAAGGGGGATATTGTAAGATTCCTTACCGTGTCCGCCTCATTTGTGGATACCTTGCCTGCATATGTTAGCAACTATATAGAGGTAGAGGTGCAGTCTTATGACGCCGCTGGCGGTCAGGATGGTGCCGAGGCTATATGGGTAACAAAGTTTGACTACGTGCCTCTGGTAGACGAGTATGGCGGATTCTTGATAGAGATATACACCCCTAGAAAGGATGCGATCAACGAGCCTTGGTTTGAGATCGGGATGATCAAGAACATCCTCAACCCGTACACGGCGAATAGGAAGCACGAGGGGGACAG
>Ga0315907_10000372_pt1 | contig 65036 bp, 63 predicted proteins | sample LakEriMetagenome_3_FD_203525 | JGI IMG/M metagenome (GOLD analysis project Ga0315907, IMG submission 203525) | Freshwater fungal communities from buoy surface, Lake Erie, Ohio, United States - Buoy 12 MA123 | ecosystem: Environmental > Aquatic > Freshwater > Lake > Lake biofilm | place: USA... | reverse complement strand
GCGACGTGGACGCGATCCGCGATCACACCGGACGTGTGTTCATCGGCGGCGTGATGGAGCACATTGAGCAAGCCGGCGTGCACAGCGGCGACTCGGCCTGTTCCTTGCCCCCTTACTACCTGAGCAATGCCACGGTGGACGAGCTCAAACGCCAGACCGCTGCCATGGCCAAAGGCCTCAGCGTGGTGGGCTTGATGAATGTGCAGTTCGCCATCCAACAACTCGATGGCCAAGACGTGATCTTTGTGTTGGAAGTGAACCCTCGCGCTTCGCGCACCGTGCCCTTTGTGTCCAAAGCCACCGGCATCCAGTTGGCCAAAGTCGCCGCGCGTTGCATGGCCGGTCAATCGTTGGACGAGCAAGGCATCGGCGCCGAAGTCACACCGCCATATTTCAGCGTCAAAGAGGCTGTGTTCCCCTTCGTGAAATTCCCCGGCGTGGACACCATCCTCGGCCCCGAGATGAAGTCCACCGGCGAGGTCATGGGGGTGGGCAAGACCTTTGGCGAAGCCTTTGTGAAGAGCCAGCTCGGCGCGGGCACGCGCTTGCCGACCCAGGGTCGCGTGTTCATGACCGTGAAAAATGGTGACAAAGCCCGTGCGGTTGAAGTGGCCCGTGAGCTGGTCGGCATGGGCTTTGAATTGGTGGCCACCCGCGGCACCGCGGCTGCCATCGAGGCCGCTGGGGTGAAAGTGCAGACCGTCAACAAGGTCACCGAAGGCCGCCCACACATCGTTGACATGATCAAGAACAGCGACATCGCCTTGGTCATCAACACGGTGGAAGAGCGTCGCAACGCCATCGCCGACAGCCGGGCCATCCGCACCTCGGCTTTGTTGGCCCGCGTCACGACCTTCACCACAATCGCCGGTGCGGAAGCGGCCGTCGAAGGCATGAAACACATGAACCACTTGGACGTGATTTCTGTCCAAGAAATGCACGCGCAACTCAAGGCGTGAAGGAGGGAAGACCATGAGCACCATCCCGATCACCAAACGCGGCGCTGAAAAACTCAAAGAGGAGTTGCACCGCCTCAAAACGGTTGACCGACCCTGGGTCATCAACGCGATTGCCGAGGCGCGTGCGCAAGGCGATTTGAGCGAAAACGCCGAGTACGAAGCCGCCAAAGACCGTCAAGGTTTCATCGAGGGCCGCATCGCCGAAGTCGAGAGCAAACTCTCGGGCTCGCAGGTCATTGACCCGAGCACGGTCGACGCGGGTGGCCGCGTGGTGTTCGGCGCCACGGTCAAGCTCGAAGACGAAGACTCGGGCGCACAAGTGACCTACCAAATCGTGGGTGAAGACGAAGCCGACTTGAAGCTCGGTCTCATCAACATCGGCAGCCCGATCGCCCGTGCCTTGATCGGCAAGGAAGAGGGCGATGTGGCTGAGGTGCAAGCCCCGGGTGGCACACGCCGCTACGAGATCGTCTCGGTTCGCTACGAATGAGGGCTTGGCCCCTGTGGCTGGCTGCCCTGTGGTGGGGTGGCATGAGCGCCGTGAGTTTTGTGGTCGTGCCGACTTTGTTTGCCCGTTTGGGGCCGGCGGTGGCCGGTCCGGTGGCCGCGCAGCTCTTTGCTTTGCAAAGCACTGGGGTGATCGTGGTGGGTTTGGCCTTGCTGCTGTGGTTGCGTCAACAGCGACGGCGCGTGCCAGCCCAGGACATCGGGCCTTTGATGGGCACCATGGCGCTGGTGTTGTTGGCCATGTTGGCCGCTCTGTTGCAAGAATTTGCGGTGGCCGAGCGCATCGTCTCGGCACGCAGCACCGGCGGCGATTTGCGCCTGTGGCACGGCCTGGGCAGTGCCTTGGTGTTCGTGCAGTGGTGGTGCGGCGCTTGGGTGTTCAAGCGCCTGATTCGAAACGCGTTTTAAGCGCCCACGCGGCCTTGTGCTGCGAGCAGGGTGTTCATCATCAGCATGGTGATGGTCATGGGGCCCACCCCGCCAGGCACCGGCGTGATGTGGCTGGCCACTTGGCGCACGCCTTCAAAGTCCACGTCGCCGCAGAGTTTGCCGTCGTCGGTGCGGTTCATGCCCACGTCCAAGACCACTGCGCCGGGTTTGACCATGTCGGCCGTCAGCACATTGCGCTTGCCCACAGCGGCCACGATCACGTCGGCTTGCAGCGTCAGGGCTTTCAAGTTTTGGGTGCCGCTGTGGCAAACGGTGACGGTGGCGTTGGCTTGCAAGAGCATCAAGGCCATGGGCTTGCCCACGATGTTGCTGCGACCGATCACCACGGCGTGTTTGCCTTTGAGTGAGTAGCCGATGCTCTCGAGCATCTTCATGCAACCAAAGGGGGTGCAGGGCCAAAACCCGGGCATGCCGGTCATGAGGGCGCCGGCGCTGGCGACGTGAAAACCATCCACGTCCTTGGCCGGGCTGATGGCTTCAATCACGCGTTGGGCATCGATGTGGGCGGGCAGGGGCAATTGCACCAAGATGCCATGGATGGTGGGGTCTTGGTTCAGCGCTTCGATGCGTGCGAGCAGGGCCGCTTGGCTCAAGTCTGCGCCGTGGCGCTCCAGCACCGAGTGCATGCCAGTGTCTTCGCAGGCCTTGACCTTGTTGCGCACATACACTTCGGAGGCTGGGTTGTCACCCACCAGCACAACGGCCAGACCGGGGGTGATGCCTTGGGATTTGAGGGTGGCCACGCATTGGCGGACGTCGTTGCGGAGTAGCAGTGACAGCGCTTTGCCGTCGATGAGTTGTGCGGTCATTCGTGAGGTTTTAGGCTTTTGGGGCGGAGCCCAAAGCAACTTTGAGCAAATCGGCCACGGTGTTGGCGCTGAGTTTTTCCATGATGTTGGCGCGGTGGGCTTCGACCGTTTTGATGCTGATGCCCAAGTCATCGGCGATTTGCTTGTTCAAGCGTCCAGCGACGATGCGCTCGAGCACTTGGGATTCGCGTCCCGTGAGCTTGGCCAGCAAAGCTTCACGGCTGGCGCTTTGTTGTGAGCTGATGAAGGCCTCACGTGCTCGCTCCAGCATCCGCTCGACCAGGTCCAATAACTGGGGTTCTTTGAATGGCTTTTGGATGAAGTCCATGGCCCCATTTTTCATGGACTCCACCGCCATGGGCACGTCGCCATGACCGGTGATGAACATGATGGGCAGGGGTGATTGACGTTCGATCAGGCGGGCTTGGAGCTCCATGCCGTTCATGCCGCCCATGCGAATGTCGGCAATCAAGCAGGCCACCTCTCGAGGGTCGTAGCGACTGAGAAAAGCCTCGGCTGACTCGTAACAGCGCACCCGGTAGTCTTTACCTTCGAGAAGCCACTGCAATGAATCGCGAACCGCTTCGTCATCGTCGACAACGTAGACCGTTCCTTTTTTAGGAATCAAACTCATTCTTTTCCTTCAACAACCCAGCTCGGTTTAAGAGGTGGTTAACACGCTGCGTGAAGCCACTGGTATCCAGAAACTGAAGCAACACCCCACAACCTCTGCGCCATTGTAGAGGTTCTGAACCTTCATCTGTCCATTGTGAGATTCCACGATGCTTCGGCACAATTTCAAGCCAATGCCCATGCCCTCGGCTTTGGTGCTGTAAAAAGCCTCATATATCCGCTCAATCATGTCGTCGGGCACGCCGTTGCCGGAGTCCAGAACGGCAAATTCGACCACATCTTGGTCCTCCTCACGCTTGGGTCCCACGCGCAACTCCACCCAACGCTTGCCGGCAGGCCGCTCGGCTTGGGCAATGGCTTCACCCGCGTTCTTGATGAGGTTGATGAGCACCTGTTCAATCAAGATGGGGTCCACCACCAAGGTGGGCAGGCGCGCAGCGATGTAAGGCACCAAGCGCACCTGTTGGCGGCGCAGTTCAATGTCGGCCAATTCGGTGGCGTTGCCCACCATTTGCAGCACGTCCGACGGTGTTCGGTTGGGCTCGCTGCGTTTCACGAACGACCGAATCCGCTGGATGATTTGCCCCGCCCGTTGGGCTTGTTTGGCGGTTTTCTCCAAAGCCCCCAGCAACTCGTCGGGTTGGATGCGGTGGCCTTGGATGCGCGACATCATGCCGGTGCAGTAGTTGCTGATGGCCGTCAGGGGCTGGTTGAGTTCGTGGGCCACGCTGGAGGCCATCTCGCCCATGGTGATGAGGCGGCTGGCGGATTGGGCTCGCTCGGCTTGGCGTGCGGCCTGTTCTTCGGCGTTGCGCCGCGGTGTGATGTCGGTGGCGATCACCATTTGCGCCAGCCGGCCATCGACCCAGGTCAGGTAGCGCGTGCGCACCTCCAACCAGCGGCCCAAATCGGCCACATAGACTTCGGCGTTTTCGGTGCTGGCATTGGTCAGTGACTCGGTGGGCATGCCCACCAAGCTGTCGACCTCTTCGTCGTCTTGGTTGCTGGGTGAGGCGGGGAGGTTGCCGGCTTGCTCGATCAAGCTCAGGTGTCCACGCCCCAAAGGACCAAACCACTGGCGGTACATGCGGTTGGAGAACAGCAACTCGGTTTTGCCCAACGGCGCCACGGAGACGGCCGCGTCCAGGCTCTCCAGCACCGTGGTGAAGCGTTCGTACGAAGCGGTCAGCTCTTCCCGGATGCGCTTGGGCTCGGTGATGTCGGTCATCGAGGTCATCCAACCGGTTTGAACGCCTTTGGTGTCGATGAGCGGTGAAACGTACATCCGCGCATCGAAGCGCTTGCCATCTCGGCGTTTGACCCTGACTTCAAATCCTCCCGGGGTTGAGCGGCCCTGCAGTTCGTCGTCCAAGCGGCTGTGCAGGTACTCGTGGTCTTCTTCTGGCCAGTAAGTGAAGGGCGCCGTTTGCCCCACCAATTCGCTCTCCGACCAGCCCGTCATGTCGCAGAAAGCGGGGTTAACGTAGGAAATTCGCCCCTGTTTGTCCAAGGCCCGCATGCCCGTGAGCATGGAGTTCTCCATGGCCCGTCGGAAGTTGGTTTCGTTGTAGAGCGCTTGTTGGGTTTGGATGCGTTTTCGGGTGTGACGCCAAGTGCCGATCAGCATCCAGATGGTCAGACCACTCAAGGAGCCCAAAACCCAAAAAAACCCGCTGCCCACAATGTCTTGCGAGGTTCTGTAGCCCTGCGCCTTGAGGACCAAACCGTTGGCGATGGGGGCCAACAGCACGCTGTGCTCCAAGGGTTGCCGCGTCCAGGGCACCCATCGGTACAGGGCGTCGACCATCGGCAAGTGCCCGGCCAAGGTGTTTTGCTCGTCGTCTTGCAAGGCCAAGGCGTAACGCGCTGCGATCTCGGATGGAATCCCATAGCGCATCAAGCCGTCCATGCTGAACTCGGCCATCAGGGTGCCCTTCATGACACCTTGCTGGATCAGGGGAACCTGCAAAATGAATCCGTAAGAACTCGGGTTGTGGGCAATCGCTTGTGAATACACCGGTTGTTGTCGAACTTTGGCGTTGTCAAACGTGATGCGCTGCTCACCTTCTTCCAAAGTTTGTCCGGTCACCCGTTGCAAGCCCAGCGGCGCGCTGGCGGCCAAATAGCTGGCTTTGACCACGCGTCGCTCATCCACCCAAGACAAGCCCAATAGTTCGGGGTAGCGGCCGACCATGGCCTGCGCTTCCAAGACAAAAGCATCCAAACCCATGACCTGCGTGCTGGTGTCGCGCGCCATGCGCATGAGCTCTTCTTGGCGCTCGAGCAACCTCAGGCGGATGCGTTGCTGGGCGTACTCCACATCCCGAGTGACCGCCTCTTTTTCTCGTTCAAGCTCGTCGATGCGCAAATAGGTCATCGATATCAGGATCGCCGCCATGAAGACAAACACCGCGACCACCGGTCCCAAGGTAGCGAAACGGTCTTGGCGTGCGGGCGGCAGTCGTCGCCACCAGCCGATCCACCAGGTGCTGAGCGCTCGACGGCTTGTGTGTGCTTTCATGGCCCTCAAGTCTACGTGAGGCCCAAACTCGGCTCGTGGGCGGTATTATATTTCTTAATGTGAAATAGAGGAGCACATCTTGAAATTTTGAGATCGCTGTGACATACTCCCAACACCGAATTTTTGAACATCGGCCACAACACAGGAGACAAACATGTCGGGTCAAGCGAATGCATCACAACACATCCCTGTCGATGTGGATACCCAAGAAACCCGCGAGTGGAAAGACGCCTTGGCCGCCGTGATCGAACGCGTGGGTCCCGAGCGAGCCCATTTTTTGTTGGAAGAGTTGCTTGAAGAGGCCCGCCAGCACAGCATCGATTTGCCATTTTCGGCCACCACCGGTTACGTCAACACGATTGAAACCACCGAAGAGGCGCGTTGCCCTGGCAACATTGAAATCGAAGAGCGCCTGCGTTCGTACATGCGTTGGAATGCCATGGCGATGGTGGTCAAAGCCAACCGCCACAACCCCGAAGACGGCGGCGACTTGGGCGGACACATCGGCTCTTTTGCCTCGTTGGCCCACATGTTCGGTGCGGGTTTCAACCATTTTTGGCACGCTGAAAACGAAAACCACGGCGGTGACTGCCTCTATATACAAGGCCACGTCTCGCCCGGCGTTTATGCCCGCGCTTACCTCGAGGGCCGTTTGACTGAAGAGCAGTTGCTCAACTTCCGCCAAGAGGTTGACGGCAAAGGTTTGTCCAGCTACCCGCACCCCAAATTGATGCCCGAGTTCTGGCAGTTCCCCACCGTGTCCATGGGCTTGGGCCCTTTGATGGCCATTTACCAAGCGCGATTTTTGAAGTACTTGCACGCCCGTGGCATTGCCAACACCGAGAACCGCAAGGTCTGGGTGTTCTGCGGCGACGGCGAGATGGACGAGGTCGAATCCTTGGGCGCCATCAGCTTGGCAGCCCGAGAAAATTTGGACAACCTGATTTTCGTGGTGAATTGCAACTTGCAGCGTTTGGACGGCCCCGTGCGCGGCAACGGCAAGATCATCCAAGAACTCGAAGGCGAGTTCCGTGGCTCGGGCTGGAACGTCCTCAAGCTGATCTGGGGCAGTGGCTGGGACCCTTTGCTCGCCTGCGACAAAGATGGCGCGCTGCGCAAAATCATGATGGAGACCTTGGACGGCGACTACCAAGCCTTCAAGGCCAACGACGGCGCCTATGTGCGCAAGCATTTCTTTGGCCGCGACCCCAAGGCTTTGGAGTTGGTCGCGCACCTGAGCGACGACGATCTGTGGAACCTCAAACGAGGCGGCCACGATCCACAAAAGGTGTATGCGGCCTATCACAAGGCGGTTAACCACAAGGGCCAGCCCACCGTCATGCTGATCAAAACCGTCAAGGGTTTTGGCATGGGCAAAGCTGGCGAGGGCAAGAACACCGTTCACCAAACCAAGAAGCTCACGGACGACGATATCAAGTACATGCGTGACCGCTTCAACATCCCGATCCCCGACAGCGAACTGTCCAAGATTCCGTTCTACAAGCCGGCCGACGACACGCCTGAGATGCGCTATTTGCACGAGCGCCGCCAAGCCTTGGGTGGTTACTTGCCCAAGCGACGCGTCACTGCCGACGAGAGTTTCACCATTCCCTCGATAGACACCTTCAAGGCCGTGATGGAGCCCACCGCCGAAGGCCGTGAAATCTCCACCACCCAAGCGTATGTGCGTTTCTTGACGCAGTTGCTGCGCGACCAAGCCTTGGGCCCCCGCGTGGTGCCGATTTTGGTGGACGAAGCTCGGACCTTCGGTATGGAAGGCCTGTTCCGTCAGATCGGTATTTACAACCCCGCAGGCCAGCAGTACACCCCGGTCGACAAAGACCAGGTCATGTACTACAAGGAAGACAAGGCCGGCCAAATCCTGCAAGAAGGCATCAACGAAGCTGGCGGCATGTCCAGCTGGATCGCCGCGGCCACCAGCTACAGCACCAGCAACCGCATCATGGTGCCGTTCTATGTGTACTACTCGATGTTCGGCTTCCAGCGCATTGGCGACCTGGCCTGGGCAGCGGGCGACATGCAAGCCCGCGGCTTCTTGTTGGGAGGCACGTCGGGGCGCACCACGCTCAACGGCGAAGGCTTGCAGCACGAAGACGGCCACAGCCACATCTTGGCCAACACGATCCCCAACTGCGTTTCGTATGACCCGACCTTCGCTCACGAAGTCGGCGTGATCCTGCACCACGGCCTGAAGCGCATGGTGGAAAAGCAAGATAACGTCTTCTACTACATCACCTTGCTGAACGAAAACTACGCCATGCCTGGCCTGACCGCCGGCACGGAAGAGCAGATCATCAAGGGCATGTATTTGCTGCAAAAAGGCGAGGGCGACAAAAAATCCCCCCGCGTGAACCTGTTGGGCTCGGGCACCATCTTGCGCGAGTCCATGGCCGCACGTGACTTGCTCGCATCGGACTGGGGCGTTGCCGCCAACGTTTGGAGCTGCCCCAGCTTCAACGAGCTCACCCGCGACGGCCAGGACGCCGAGCGTTTCAACCTCTTGCACCCCACCGACGCGCCCAAGGTGCCGTTCGTGGCGCAACAGCTGGAGCCCTACGTGGGCCCCGTGGTCGCTTCGACCGATTACATGAAGGCCTACGCCGAACAGATCCGCCCCTTCATCCCCAAAGGCCGCACCTACAAGGTCTTGGGAACCGACGGTTTCGGTCGCTCGGACTTCCGCAGCAAGTTGCGCGAGCACTTTGAAGTCAACCGCCACTACATCGTGGTCGCCGCTCTCAAGGCCCTGAGCGAAGAGGGTACGGTACCGGTCGCCAAAGTGGCCGAAGCCATCAAAAAGTACGGCATCAACACCGAAAAAGTGAACCCTCTGTACGCCTAAATCCGGGAGACAAATCATGGCATTGATAGAAGTAAAAGTCCCAGACATTGGCGATTTCGACGAAGTGGCCGTTATCGAGCTGCTGGTCAAAGTGGGCGATACCGTGAAGGTGGAGCAATCCCTCATCACCGTCGAATCCGACAAAGCCTCGATGGAAATTCCCTCGAGCACCGCGGGCGTGGTCAAGGAACTGCGCGTGGCCATGGGCGATAAGGTCAAACAAGGCTCGGTGGTGTTGGTGGTCGAAGCCGCTGGGGCTGCTGCAGCGCCGGTTGCCGCGCCCGCAGTTGCCGCTCCTGTTGCTGCCGCTGCGCCAGCACCCGTTTCAGCAGCGCCCGTTGCCGCCGCCGCATCAGGCCCCATCAACATTCATGTGCCCAACATCGGCGACTTCAAAGACGTGGCCGTCATCGAAGTGTTTGTGAAGCCGGGCGACACCATCAAGGTGGAGCAATCGCTGATCACCGTCGAGTCCGACAAAGCCTCGATGGAAATCCCATCCTCACACGCCGGCGTGCTCAAAGAGCTCAAGGCCAAGGTGGGCGACAAGATCAACATCGGTGACTTGCTGGCCGTTCTGGAAGGCGCCGTGTCAGTCGCCGCTGCCCCTGTGGCGGCGGCCATGCCTGCTGCTGCACCAGCCCCTGCTGCTGCGCCAAACGCCGTGGCCGCTGCGGTGGCTGTTGTGGCAGCACCCGCACATGCGCCCGGCGCACCCACTTTGGGTTTGCCACACGCGTCGCCCTCGGTGCGCAAGTTCGCCCGCGAACTGGGCGTGCCGCTGGAGGAAATCAAAGGCCAAGGCCTTAAAGGCCGCATCACCGTCGACGATGTGCAAGCCTTCACCAAGGCCGTGATGTCGGGCGCCGCCCAAACCAAGGCCCAGGCGGCCAAAGCGCCAGCGGCTTCGGGTGGCAATGGTGCAGCCTTGGGCCTCATCCCTTGGCCGAAGGTCGACTTCGCCAAGTTTGGCCCCATCGAGCGCAAAGAAATGGGCCGCATCAAGAAGATCAGCGGCGCGAATTTGCTTCGCAATGCCATCATGATTCCGGCCGTCACCAACCACGACGACTGCGACATCACCGACCTCGAAGCCTTCCGCGTCTTGACCAACAAAGAGAACGAGAAGAGCGGCATCAAGGTGACCATGCTGGCGTTCCTGATCAAGGCTTGCGTGGCCGCGCTCAAGAAATACCCCGAGTTCAACAGCTCGCTCGACGGCGATGCGCTGGTCTTCAAAAACTACTGGCACATCGGTTTTGCCGCTGACACACCCAACGGTTTGATGGTGCCGGTCGTGCGCGATTGCGACCAAAAAGGCGTGCTGCAAATCAGCGCCGAAATGTCCGAGCTGGCCAAAAAAGCCCGCGAAGGCAAACTCAGTCCCGCCGAAATGACGGGTGCGACCTTCACCATCTCCAGCCTCGGCGGCATTGGTGGCAAGTACTTCACGCCCATCATCAACGCGCCCGAAGTGGCCATCCTCGGTGTGTGCAAGAGCACCATGGAGCCCGTCTGGGACGGCAAGCAGTTTGTGCCTCGCCTGATGTTGCCTCTGAGCTTGACGTGGGACCACCGCGTCATCGACGGCGCCGCCGCGGCACGCTTCAATGCCTACCTCGGCCAAATCCTCGGCGACTTCCGTCGCGTGTTGCTCTAAATCGAAGGACTTGAGATGGCACTGATTGATATCCAAGTTCCAGACATCGGCGACTTCGACGAAGTCACCGTGATCGAGTTGATGGTCAAGGTGGGCGACACCGTCAAATCTGACCAAAGTCTGATCACCGTGGAGAGCGACAAGGCCTCCATGGAAATTCCTTGCAGCCACGGCGGCGTGGTCAAGGAACTCAAGGTCAAGCTCGGCGACAAGGTCAAGCAAGGCTCGGTGGTGTTGGTGCTGGACGGCGAGGGCGCGGTGCCTGTCATGGCGACCCCCACTTCCGTCGCTGCGACCCCCGAAGGGGGGAAGCAATCCATGGATCGCGTCGTGCCTCGCGATGACACGCCAGCACCCACAGCCGCCAGCTTCGGCGGCTCTGCCGACATCGAGTGCGATGTGCTCGTGTTGGGCGGTGGCCCCGGCGGTTACTCAGCGGCATTCCGTGCGGCGGACCTCGGCTTGAACGTGGTCATCGTCGAGCGCTACGCCACCTTGGGCGGCGTGTGTCTCAACGTGGGTTGCATCCCTTCCAAAGCCTTGTTGCACGTTGCGGCCGTGATGGATGAAGTCAGCCACATGGCCGACCTGGGTGTGGACTTCGGCAAGCCGGTGGTCAACATCGACAAGCTGCGCGGCCACAAAGAAAAAGTCATCGGCAAACTCACCGGTGGCTTGGCGGCCATGGCCAAGATGCGCAAGGTCACCACCGTGCGCGGCTTGGGCCAATTTGTGGGAGCCAACCACCTTGAAGTGTCGGAGACCACCGGCACCGCGCAAGAACAAAACGGCAGCAAAAAAGTGATCGCCTTCAAGAAGGCCATCATCGCTGCAGGCTCGCAAGCCGTTCGTTTGCCTTTTATGCCCAACGACCCTCGGGTTGTGGACAGCACCGGCGCTTTGGAACTCAAAGAAGTGCCCAAACGCATGCTCATTCTGGGCGGCGGCATCATCGGCCTGGAAATGGGCACGGTTTACAGCACGTTGGGCGCACGCCTAGACGTGGTGGAAATGATGGACGGCCTCATGCAAGGCGCTGACCGCGACTTGGTGAAGATCTGGCAAAAGATGAACGCCAAGCGCTTTGACAACATCATGCTCAAGACCAAGACCGTGTCCGCACGCGCCTTGCCCGAAGGCATTGAAGTCACGTTCGAGAGCGCCGAAGCCGGCGGCACAGCCCCCGCGCCACAGGTGTACGACCTGGTCTTGCAAGCCGTGGGCCGCACGCCCAACGGCAAAAAACTCGCCGCCGACAAAGCCGGCGTGGCCGTGACCGACCGCGGCTTCATCAACGTGGACATCCAAATGCGCACCAACGTGCCGCACATCTTCGCCATCGGCGACATCGTGGGCCAGCCCATGCTGGCGCACAAGGCGGTGCACGAAGCGCACGTGGCAGCAGAAGTCATTGCGGGCGAACTGCAAGGCAACAAAGAGCTGGCCTGCGCCGCCTTCAACGCCCGCGTGATCCCCAGCGTCGCTTACACCGACCCCGAAGTGGCTTGGGTGGGCTTGACCGAAGACCAAGCCAAGGCGCAAGGCATCATGGTGAAAAAGGGCTTGTTCCCTTGGACCGCCTCGGGCCGAGCCATTGCCAACGGCCGCGACGAAGGCGTGACCAAACTGCTGTTTGACGATTCACCCGAGGCCCACGGCCACGGCAAGATCTTGGGCGGCGGCATGGTGGGCACGCACGCGGGCGACATGATCGGCGAGATCGCCCTGGCGATCGAGATGGGCGCAGACGCGGTGGACATCGGCAAAACCATCCACCCCCACCCCACGCTGGGCGAAAGCATCGGCATGGCGGCGGAGGTGGCGCATGGGTCTTGTACCGATGTACCGCCTGCGAAGAAGTAAGCGCCTTCAGACGCTGGCGACCCAAAAGCAAAAGCCCGAACTGGCAACGGTTCGGGCTTTTTGCTGTCCGTGCTCAAACAATCGCCGCAAAATACTGTTTATTTGTACAGTATTCATGCCAGCCACTACCAAACCCAAACTCTACAACCCGCGCCATCCCGAGCGCACGCTGCTGTACCAAACGGTAGCCGAGCACTACGAGACCTGGCTTGATTTGGCCAGCGCAGGCCAGTTCGACGGACAGGGCGACCACCACACCCCAAAGCCCTATGTGCGCAAAGCGTTTGCCAAGTATCTGGAATGCGGCATCTTTGCCCATGGCTTTGCCCGCGCTCGCTGTGGCGACTGCGGACACGACTTTCTGGTCGCCTTCTCCTGCAAAGGCAGGGGTGTCTGTCTGCAAGGCAACAAAGAGCTGGCCTGCGCCGCCTTCAACGCCCGCGTGATCCCCAGCGTCGCCTACACCGACCCCGAAGTGGCCTGGGTGGGCTTGACCTAGACCGTAGCCAAAGCGCAAGGTATCAAGGTCAAAAAGGGCTTGTTCCCTTGGACCGCCTCGGGCCGAGCCATTGCCAACGGCCGCGGCGAAGGCGTGACCAAACTGCTGTTTGACGATTCACCCGAAGCCCACGGCCACGGCAAGATCTTGGGCGGCGGCATGGTGGGCACGCACGCGGGCGACATGATTGGCGAGATTGCTTGGGCGATCGAGATGGGCGCAGACGCGGTGGACATCGGCAAAACCATCCACCCCCACCCCAGGCTGATTGAAACGAAAGCTGCTCTACCAAACAGTAGCCGAGTACCATGATGGGGCAGTAGCCTTCATTCATCGGTTTCGCCCCAGCCTGAGCCCGAGAACCTGAAGCGCCCAATCCATTACCTTTGGTCAGTGCTAATCGCCCGCATCTACAACGTTTACCGGCTCCTGTGCTCCAAGTTCGGGGTAGCACGACCTTGCTCAGTCACATCGATGGGCTGGATGCGCTGGTATTTCAACGCTCGGACCTAGCCTCGTGGAAGAATCCGATGCAGGGTCATCGATTCATGGAGCGAGCGCTGCAAATTTAGCCGATTGGATGCAGACAGCAGACTTTTTTGATTCGATCCATCGCGACACGTTGGTGCCGAAAATGGGAGCGATCTGTTTGGAGTTTGAATCACAGAGATGTTGTGCCGTGTGAAATCATAAAGGCATTGTTGGCGCAGTGATTGAAGCGCAGAGCGGCGTTATGACGATTCGCTGATGTCAACGCTTCTCACCAATTACAAAGTGTCCCATCATGCTGCATGCGGTTCACCGGCAAATAAGCCCTTTGATAAGGGTATTTCGCCGCTAACTTCTCGTCGATGTCCACCCCATGGCCGGGGGACACGCCGCAGTGCATCATGCCACGCTCAAATCGGTAGTCGTGCGGAAAAACCGACAGCATTTCTTCGCTGTGCGGCATGAACTCTTGCACACCGAAGTTGGGTACCCAGGTGTCAAAGTGCAGGGCCGCGCCCATGCATACGGGTGACAGGTCGGTTGCGCCGTGGCAGCCGGTGCGCACTTGGTAGAGGCTCGCCAAGTCGGCAATGCGCCGCAGGTGCGTGATGCCGCCCGCGTGGACCACGGTCGTTCGGATGTAGTCGATCAGCTGTTTTTCGATCAGCGTCTTGCAGTCCCAGATGCTGTTGAAAATCTCGCCCACAGCAATGGGCGTGGTGGTGTGGTGGCGTATCCACTGGAAGGCTTCCTGGTTTTCAGCGGGCGTTGGGTCTTCCATCCAGAACAGGCGCATGGGCTCCAGCGCCTTGCCCAGCTGGCCCGCTTCGATGGGCGTCAGGCGGTGGTGCACGTCGTGCAGCAAGTGGATGTCGGGGCCCACGGCTTCACGCACGGCTTCAAATAGGCCCGGGGTGTGGCGCAAATACTTTTCGGTGCTCCAGTCGTGTTCGCTGGGCAAGTTGCCGTCGGCGGGTTCGTACATGCGGCTAGCACTGCTCACGCCATAGACTTTGTTCAGGCCCGGCACGCCGCTTTGGGCGCGGATGGCCAAGTAACCTTCTTCTTTGTGGCGCAAGACTTCATCCACCGTCTCTGCGGTGTCGCGGCCATTCGCGTGGCCGTAGACCATCACCCCGGTGCGGCTGCGTCCACCCAACAGCTGGTACAGCGGCATGTTCGCCATCTTGGCCTTGATGTCCCACAGCGCGGTGTCCACGGCGGCAATGGCGCTCATGGTCACCGGGCCGCGCCGCCAGTAAGCGCCTTTGTAGAGGTATTGCCAGATGTCTTCGATCTGCTGCGGGTCGCGCCCGATCAGGCAGGGGATCACATGGTCTTCGAGGTAGCTGACCACGGCCAGCTCGCGGCCGTTGAGCGTGGCATCGCCCACGCCGTACACGCCTTGGTCGGTCTCGACTTTGAGGGTGACGAAGTTGCGGCCGGGGCAACAAACGATGACGCGGGCGGCGGTGATTTTCATGGCTCAGGCCTCGGTCAGTTGCTGGACGGTGTGGTCCACGCCGTGCTGAAGGATGTGTTGGTGCCAGTGAATGACGCGGGCGATCCAGGCGGCGTGTTGGGGCAGGGCGCTGCCCCACAGGTCTTCGCGGGCCAGCAGGGCGCGCACGCAGGCTTCGGGTTCGGAGCGCTGGGCTGCGCCCATCGCCATCAGGCTTTCGGCTTGGGGGTCGTTCAGGGCATAGGCTTGCCCGCTTTCGTCCACAGCCAGCGTGTAGCGCACGAACACGGCAGCAGCCAAGGCGTGGTGTTCAAACGAAGTGCCTTGGGCGATTTGCCCGAGCACCGAGGGCGGCCAGCGCTGCGGGATTTTTTGCGAACTGTCGGTGGCGATCTGGTGCACGCTGTGCTTTAAGTACGGGTTGCCAAAGCGCGCAATCAAAGCCGTGCGGTAATCGGACCAGTCGCTGCGGGAGAGGTGCGGCGCGACTTCTTGGCCCATCAAGCGGACCACAAATTCGCGGATGTGCGGCTCGCCAATGCAGCTGGCAATGAAAGGCCTGCCTGTGATGGCGCCCATGAGTGCCATGGCCGTGTGGCTACCGTTGAGCATGCGCAGCTTGGCTTCTTCGTAGCTGTGCACGTCACCCGTCACACGAACGCTAGCGCTTTGCAGCAGGGCGGCGTCAGACGGGTCGGCAAAGCGGTCTTCGATCACCCATTCCCAAAAGCCTTCGGTGCTGAGCGAGGCGTCGTCGCGCAGGCCCAGCGCTTGGCTGGCGGCGGCCAGCACTTCGGCGGTGGCGGCAGGCACGATGCGGTCGACCATGCTGCACGGGAAGGCGCAGTGTGTGTCCAGCCAGCGCAGCAACGCTGCGTCCTTAGGCGTGGCGGCGGCTTTGACCAAAGCCAGCAGCTTGTGGCCATTGCCTTGCAGGTTGTCACACGAGGCCACGGTGATGCCGGGTAAGCCGCTTTGCTGGCGCTGGCGCAGGCCGTCCAGCATCAACTGGCCCAAAGCGGGGGTGTAGCCTTTTTCGGTGACGGTGAGAGTGACCCAGCGGGTGGCGGGCGCGGCGATGGCTTGCACCACCGTTTCGCGTTCGGTGGCGGCCACATTCATGCGCCAAAGCGCTCCGGGTACTTGCCACTTCACACCCAAGCCATGGGCCACGCGCACGGCGTACAGGCCGTCTTGTGCACGCAGCAGATTCACCAAGTCGGGTCGCGTCATGCCCACACCGTGAATCCCCCAGCGCGTGTCGCCCGTGGTCAGCAAGTGGTCAAACACCATGGCCTGGTGGGCCCGGTGAAAAGCGCCCAGACCCAGGTGCACCACGCCGGGGGCATGGCGGCGGCGGTCATAAATCGGTGTGTGGATGTCAGCGGGCAGCGATGCCAGGGTGAGGGCTGATAGGTGCATGGGTGACAAAGGGGGTGTGTCTCTAAGGGGAAGGTCTTACCCAGGAAAAGTTCAGCGCCCTGCCAGTTTTTTCTCAGAGTCTTCAATCTCGGCCCAGGTCGTGTCGTCGATCCAGATGCCCGATTGCTCGCGTTCGGCGCGAGCGGTGCGCTCTGGCTCGCCCGCCAGTTTCACGCCCTCGCTGCCGGGTGCATCGGGGCTTTGGTGCAGCCAGTCGGCAAAGGCCAGGGCTTCTTGTTCGAACATGGCTTGTGTGCCCAAGCGCACCGGGTCGATCAGCAGGGTCAGCATGCCGTTGAGTACTGCCCGCTGGTGGTCCGCTTCGCGGTGCCAGGTGCCACTGCCCGTCAGCGCGCCGCCCAGCAGCTCGCAGGCCATGGCCATGCCAAAGCCTTTGTGGTCGCCAAAGGTCATGAGTGCGCCAAACATACCGTTGGACTGCGGCACCACCACCACGCCGGGGTCGGTGGTGGGGTGGCCGTGTTCGTCGATCAAATAGCCAGGCGGCACTTGTTCGCCCTTGTTGTGGGCCACGCGCATCTTGCCTTGCGCCACGCGGCTGGTGGCAAAGTCCAGCACAAACGGGGGCCGGTCGCCCATGGGCACGCCGATGCAGCAGGGGTTGGTGCCAAAGCGCCCGTCACCGCCGCCAAAGGGGGCGACCACGGGGCGCGAGAGCACGTTCACAAAATGCATCGACACCAGGCCCTGGGCCACCGCCATTTCGGCAAAGTGCCCGATGCGGCCCAAGTGGTGTGAGCGGCTGAGCGCGATGGTGCACACGCCGTGCTGCTTGGCGCGTTCAATGCCCATCTGCATGGCCTGCACGCCGGTGATCTGACCGAAGCCGCGCTGGCCATCCAGGTTGAGCAAGGGGCCGGTGTCGAGCAGGACCTTCACGCCGGTGTTGGGTGACAGACCCCCTTCGAGCACCGCGTCCACATAACGCGGCACCATGCCCACGCCGTGTGAGTCGTGCCCGCTCAGGTTGGCCATCACCAGGTTGTCGGCCACCTGTGCGGCCTCCGTGGGGGCGCTGCCTGCTTGTTCAATGATGCGGGCGACTTTGGCACGCAGCTGGGCGGCTTGGATGCGTTGGCTCATGAGAAAGCTTTCAATAAAACGAGGTAAAAACCGTCACGCGCACTCACATCACCGCGCCCACTTGCCATGGCACAAACTCGTTTTGGCCGTAACCGTGGCGCTCGCTCTTGGTGGGCTCGCCAGACGCTGCCGCCAGAATCATTTCAAAGATGCGCTGGCCCATCTCGGCGATGCTCGCGCCGCCGTCCACGATCTCGCCGCAGTTCAGGTCCATGTCCTCTTCCTGCTTTTTCCACAGGGCCGTGTTGGTCGAGAACTTGAGGCTGGGTGATGGCGCGCAACCATAGGCACTGCCGCGCCCTGTGGTGAAGCAGATCAAGTTGGCACCACCCGCCACTTGGCCTGTGGCACTCACCGGATCGTAGCCGGGTGTGTCCATGTAGACAAAGCCTTTGGCGGTGACGGGTTCAGCGTATTCGTACACCGCTTGTAGATTGCTGGTGCCGCCCTTGGCCACCGCACCCAAAGACTTTTCCAAGATGGTGGTCAGACCACCTGCCTTGTTGCCGGGCGAGGGGTTGTTGTTCATCTCGCCGCCGTTGATGGCGGTGTAGTTTTCCCACCATTTGATGCGCTCGACCAATTTGTGCGCCACTTCGGGCTTCACAGCACGGCGGGTGAGCAAATGCTCGGCGCCATAAATTTCGGGTGTTTCGCTCAGGATCGCGGTGCCGCCGTGCTGCACCAGCAAGTCCACTGCAGCCCCCAGCGCGGGGTTGGCGCTGATGCCCGAATAACCGTCCGAACCGCCGCACTGCAGGCCCACGGTGATGTGCTCGGCGCTGCACGGTGTGCGTTGCACAGCGTTGGCGCGGGGCAGCATTTCTTCGATCAAGGCAATGCCTTTTTCGACCGTCAGGCGCGTGCCGCCCGAGTCCTGAATGTTGAAGACCTTGAGCGTGTCGCCTTCGCTCAAGCTGCTGTGTGCCAACCAGCTTTTGAGTTGGTTTGACTCGCAGCCCAAGCCCACCACCACCACGCCCCAAAAGTTGGCGTGTGTGGCGTAACCGGCCAGGGTGCGCTCCAGCAACTGCATGCCCAGACCTTCGGTGTCCATGCCGCAGCCGGTGCCGTGCGTCAAAGCCACCACGCCGTCCACCTTCGGGAAGTTGGCGAGTGCGGCTGGGTTGTTGCGCTTGGAAAAGTGGTCGGCAATGGCGCGTGCGGCGGTGGCCGAGCAGTTCACGCTCGACAACACGCCGATGTAGTTGCGCGTGGCCACGCGGCTGTCTGAGCGCAGGATGCCCATGAACGTGGCTTGCTGGCGCACCGGTTCGGGTTTCACGTCTTGGCCGATGGCGTAGTCGCGCTCGAAGTTGCCTTTCTCAGCGCCCATGTTCAGGTTGTGCGTGTGCACATGCTCGCCCGGCGCGATGGCTTGCGATGCAAACCCAATGACCTGGTTGTAACGCCGCACCGGCTGACCCACGGCGATGGCGCAGGTGGCGATTTTGTGGCCCGGCGGAATCAGGCCGCGCACGGGCACGCCTTCCACGGCGCTGCCGCTCATGAGTTGGCTGCGGGCGATGACCACGTCGTCAGACGGGTGTAGGCGAATGAAGAGATTGGACATGTTGAGCTTCGTTTAAAACGGGGCCAAGTCACAGCCCCGTGGATTCAATAAAACTGCTTGGGCAACCACAGCACCAGGTTGGGCATGTAGGTGATGATCGCTAGGCTGCCCAACAAGGGGAACAGCCAGGGCAAGATGGCCATGGTGGTGCGCTCCACACTGAGCTTGGCCACACGCGCCAGTACAAAGAGCACCATGCCCATGGGCGGGTGCAGCAAACCGATCATCAGGTTGAGCACCATGATCAGACCGAAGTGCACGAGGTCGATGCCCAACTGGGAAGCGATCGGTACCAAGATAGGTACAAGAATAGTGATGGCCGCTGTGGGTTCCAAAAAGCAACCCACAAACAACATCAAGGCATTGGCCAGCAGCAAAAACACCCAAGGCTCTTGGGTGAAGCCCAGTACCCAAGCGGAGATGGCGGTGGTCACGCCTGTGGCAGTCAGCATCCAGCCAAAAATGCTGGCCGCGGCCACGATGAACAGCACCGTGGCGGTGGTCTCTACCGTGTCCAGGCAGATCTTCACGAACATCTTGAAGTTGAGCGTGCGGTACCAAAAGAAGCCCAGCGCAATGGCCCAAACGCAAGCGGCAATCGCGCCTTCGGTGGGTGTGAAAACGCCGGTGGTCATGCTGCCAATCAGGATCACGGGGGTCATGATGGGCAAGACGGCCTGAAAGTCAAAGAACTTGTCGGCGGCAAACAAAACGATCAAGGCCAAAAACACCGTCATTTGGGGGGGTGTGCCCATGGTGTTCACCAGCCACCAAATGGCCAATGGCCAGCCGACCACCACAGCGGTTTCAGCCAGTGCTTTGATGACCTTGGGCCACTCGAATTTCACATCGGCGCCCCAGCCGTTTTTGTGCGCGAAATAGGCCACTGTCAGCATCATGAGCAGCGCCATCAAGATGCCGGGCAAGATGCCGGCAAGGAACAAGGCCCCCACCGAGACGTTGGCCATCATGCCGTAGATCACAAAGGGCAGGCTGGGCGGGATGATGGGGCCCAGCGTGGCCGAAGCCGCAGTGACGCCCACCGCAAACTCGGTGCTGTAGCCATGGTCTTTCATGGCCTTGATCTCGATGGTGCCCAAGCCCGCCGCATCGGCAATCGCCGTGCCGCTCATGCCCGCAAACACGACCGAGCCCACCACGTTGACGTGACCCAAGCCGCCCTTGAGCCAGCCCACCAGGGCTAAAGCGTAGTTGTAAATGCGGTTGGTGATGCCCGCGTTGTTCATCAGGTTGCCCGCCAGAATGAAGAAGGGCACGGCCAAGAGAGGAAAGCTGTCGATGCCCGAGACCATGCGGTGGATCACCACAAAAGGTGGCGAGCTTTCGGCAAACAAGAGGTAAATCAGGGACGCGCCGGCCATGGCAATGGCCACCGGAATGCCGCCGCTCATGAGAATGAGAAAAATGATCTTCAACATGGAGAACTTTCTAAGGGTGTTTCAGCGGTCGGTCATTTCGGATTCGGGGCGTTGCAGCACGGTGTAGCCGCGCTGCCAATGCACCTTGGCCACCCACACGGCGCGCAGGCACATGGCGGCAAAACCGGCCAACACTACGCCATAAACCAGGTTCATGGGCAAGTCGATGATGGTCATCTTGTAGCTGCCCAGTTTCTCCATCATCTGGCCCGTGAGGAAGGTGGCGGCAGCAAAAAAAGCGATGCGCATCACATCGACCACAGTGCCCATGGCGCGACCCATCCAATCGGGCATTAAACGAAAGAAGAAGTCCACCTGGATGTGGTTGTTTTTGGCCACGCCAATCGTGGCCCCCGTGAAGACGGTGGCAATCAGCAAATAGCGCGCAATTTCCTCGGTCCACGAGGCCGAGTCGTTCATCACGTAGCGCGTGAAAAATTGGTAAAAAACCGTCAGGCCCAAGGCCCAGAAAAAGGCCAAGGCCACCCAGGCTTCGATGGGCGTACCCGACAGATCGACGTCGTCATCGGTCGCGTGAAACTGGCCATCGTCGCCCATGACTTTGGGCATGGCGTCGAGGTCGGGGAGGTTGCTCATGGGGAATCCTTGAAATCGAAAAAACGCAGCAGGTCGGACCATGCGGGTCCGACCTGCTCAGCCCATCAGCTTACTTGGCCGCTTGGATCTTGTCGAAGTCAGACTGCGTGAAACCCATGGAGGTCAGGGGTTTGTTTTTCAGGACAGCATCCTGGAAAGATTTGCGGTCCACCTGTACGATTTGCAGGCCTTTTTTCTTGAACTCGTCCACCAACTCGACTTCTCGCGCTTTGATCTTGGCGGTGGCACGCGTTGCTGCTTGCTGCGTCACTTCAGTGAACATTCTTTTTTCTGCATCGCTCAATTTATTCCATATGTGTGGCGCAACTTGAGTGATCAAACCGTCCACGATGTGGCCTGTCAGCATGATGGCTTTTTGCACTTCAAAAAACTTCTTGGCTTCGATGGTGGTCAAGGGGTTTTCTTGCGCTTCCACGGTCCCGTTTTGCAGGGCCAGATACACCTCGGCAAAAGCGATGGGCGTGGGGTTGGCGCCGCAGGACTCAGGTGTGGCGCGATAGGCGGGCACGTCGGGCACACGGATCTTGATGCCCTTCATGCCTTCGCAATTGGTGAATGCTTTTTGGGCCGTGGTGTGGCGCGCGCCGTAGTAGGTGTAGGCCGTGACCTGGATGCCGGTCTTGGCGCGAAATTCGTTGACCATTTCCTGGAAAATTGGACTTTTGGAGTAGGCGATCAAATGTGCATCATCCCGAAAGATGAAGGGGTAGTAAGCGATGCCAAACCGTGGGTAATTGCGTGCCGCAAACGAAGAGCCGCTGATGATCATGTCCACCGTGCCCAGCGTCAGGCCCTGGTTGATGTCGGTCTCTTTGCCCAGTGTGGAGGCCGGGAAGACCTGGATGTCGAACTTGCCGTTGCTGCGCTTTTTGATCTCTTCGGCGGCCCACACCGATTCGGTGTGGTAGGGCTCTGATGTTTCGTAGACGTGGGCCCATTTCAGCTTTTGCTGGGCCATGGCGCCGGTGCTGACCAGCAGTGTGCCCACGGCTATGGCGCCGACGGCGGCCAGGGTTTTCAGTGTGAATCGTTTGCTCATCTTGGTCTCCTCATTGGGGTTGGAAATTTGCTGACGCGGGAACAGAAAAACCACCCTAACGGGCGGGTGCGCGGCGCCAGCTCGCGCTGTATCTTTTATGGGCTTGTCTCAGGTGCTTTTGCATGGCTTTGCGCGCTGCGCTGGGGTCGCGCACTTCGATGGCGTGCATCACCGATTGGTGTTCGGCAATGGCGGCTTGCCAAGACTCAGGACGCTCAAAGTAGTCGCCCAAGCGTTCAAACAGAGGGCCATTGCGAGCTTGCCAGTAGCGCTGCACGGTATCGAGCAAGACACTGTTGCCGCAGGCCTGTGCGATGGCGTGGTGAAATGCTTCGTCGCCTTGGCGGGGCACTTCGTCGCGGGCAGCTTCGCGCTGCATTTGTTTAAGGCCCGTCTGGATGGCTTTGAGGTGTGACTTCTGTGCGTTGGCAGCGGCCAAGGCGGCTACTTCGGCTTCAACCAAAATGCGGGCACTCATCACCTCCAATGGCCCCCAGTTGGCCGGGGTGTCTGCTTCGAGTTCTGAATTCAACATGGCCATGCGCGGCTCAGTGCTCGGAGGGGTATGTTGCACATAAATGCCCGATCCGGTGCGCACTTCGATCATGCCTTCCACTTCCAGCGCGATCAGGGCTTCTCGCACCGAAGGGCGGCTCACGCCCAGCTGCAGAGCCAGGTTACGCTCGGCTGGCAAGCGTGATCCTGGCGCAAATTCACCTGAGGCCATCAGCTGCCGAAGCTGCTCGGCAATCTGGCGGTAAAGGCGATGTGGCGCGACGGTTTGCAAGGGCATGGGGGTGATCAGGGATAACGTGAATTGGACAAGTGGTCAGACCAGTCGCACAATCATCACATGATCAAAAGCCATTGCAACTCCGCACAAACCCGCATGGCGGCTGTCACGCAGACGACGTTTGGCGCAGTGCCCGTGTCGCAAGCTGCGAAGTCTTGAAGTTCTTTCTGCTGCCCCACATGACCCCCGTCACCATTGAGCGCGTGAGCCTTCGGCAAGTGAACTTGCCGCCCAAGGTTTTGCGCACCGACGCCATCCAGTCCTTTGTGACGCAAGAGACCATCTTGCTCACGCTGCACTGCAGCGACGGCATCTCGGCCACGGGTTACGCCTACACCATTGGCACCGGCGGCTCCTCGGTCATCGCCTTGCTCAAGGACCACCTCGCGCCGCGCCTGATCGGCCGCAACCCGGTCTTGGTGGAGGCGATCTGGAAGGACTTGTTTTTTCACACCCACGCCACCGCCGTGGGAGCCATGACCAGCCTGGCGCTGGCGTGTGTGGACACCGCTTTGTGGGACTGGCGTGCCCAAAGCCAGGGTCTGCCGCTGTGGCAGTTGCTGGGTGGTGCGCAAGCGCGTGTGCCGCTCTACACCACCGAAGGCGGTTGGTTGCACCTGTCGCCCGAAGCGCTGGTGGACCAGACCCTGGAAGCACAAGCGCAGGGCTTCAAAGGGGCCAAGATCAAGATCGGCCGCCCGCATGTGAGTGAAGACGTGGCCCGCTTGAGTGCGGTGCGTGATGCGGTGGGGCCGGGCTTTGATTTGATGACCGATGCCAATCAAGGCTTCAACCGCGCCGAGGCCGTGCGCCGTGCGCAGGCTTTTGACGGGCTGGGTTTGGCGTGGATGGAGGAACCCTTGCCCGCTGAAGACGTTTCTGGGCACAGGCAGTTGCGCGAGCACACGACCATTCCCGTGGCGGTGGGCGAGTCGATGTACCACCCCATGCAGTTTCGCGAATACTTGGAGCAGGGCGCGTGTTCCATCGTGCAGCCCGATGTGGTGCGCATTGGCGGCATCACGCCCTGGATCAAAACCGCACACCTGGCCGAAACCTTTGATGTGGCGGTGTGCCCGCACTTTTTGATGGAGCTGCATGTGAGCCTGTGTGCGGCTGTTCCCAACGCCACTTGGGTGGAGTACATTCCGCAGCTCGACGACATCACCACATCGCGCATGCAAGTTCAAGATGGCTTTGCCATTCCGCCCGACGTCCCTGGCTTGGGCATCGCCTGGGACTGGGCCGCTATTTCAAGCCAACAAATCACCCAACTGGAGATCCAAAACCCATGAGACTCAAAGGAAAAATCGCGCTGGTCACCGCTGCTGGCCAAGGCATTGGCCAGGCTGCAGCGCTGGCCATGGCGGCTGAAGGCGCGACCGTTTATGCGACCGATGTGAACGCCGAATTACTCAAGAGCTACCAAGGCGTGGCCAATGTGCACACCGCCGTGCTCAATGTGCTCGACAAAGCCGCCATTGCAGCCCAAGTGGCCAGCCTGCCTCGCATCGACATCGTCTTCAACTGCGCAGGCTTTGTGCACAACGGCAACATCGAATTGGCCACCGACGAAGACTGGGAATTCGCCTTCAATTTGAACGTGCGCTCGCAGTTCTGGATGATCCAGGCGGTTATTCCCAAAATGGTGGTGCAGTTTGTACAAACCGGCCAGGGAGGCAGCATCATCAACATGGCCAGCGTGTGTTCCAGCGTTCGCGGTTTGCCCAACCGTTTCATTTACGGCACCACCAAGGCGGCGGTGATTGGCTTGACCAAAAGTGTGGCGGCCGACTACGTGCGCCAAGGGGTGAGATGCAACTGCATCTGCCCTGGCACCGTGGACACGCCTTCCCTGCAAGACCGCATCAACAGCTATGCCGACCCGGTCCAGGCCCGCAAGGACTTCATCAACCGCCAGCCCATGGGCCGTTTGGCGCAGGCGCACGAGATCGCACCCATCGTCACCTTCCTCGCTTCTGACGAATCTATCTTCGCCACAGGCAATGCCTACATGGTCGATGGTGGCATGACCATTTAATGACTGAAAGCCACACATGAATTTGCTCGACATGAAAGACCGCCACGCGGTCATCACCGGCGGTGCCACTGGTCTGGGTTTCGCCATTGCACAGCGCATGCTGGCCTCGGGCGCACGTGTCACCATCTGGGACCGCGATGCCGCAGGCATGGCCCAAGCCGCCGAGCAACTGCGCCAAGGGCACCTGGGCGCGGTGGTCAACACAGTGCAGGTCGATGTGGCCGACCACGCTTCTGTTGTCAGCGCCACGGCACAAACCACGGCGCTGGCAGGCGTCGATGTGCTGGTCAACAGCGCGGGCATCACCGGCCCCAACGTCAAGGTCTGGGACTACCCGGTGGACGCCTGGAAGCAGGTGTTCGATGTGAACGTGCATGGCCTGTTCCATTGCTGTCGTGAACTCAGTGCCCACATGAAGTCGCGCAACTACGGCCGCATCGTCAACATCGCCTCGGTGGCGGGCAAGGACGGCAACCCCAACGCCAGCGCTTACAGTGCGAGCAAGGCGGCGGTCATTGGCCTGACGAAATCGCTGGGCAAAGAGCTGGCGGATACGGGCGTGCGCGTGAACTGTGTTACCCCGGCTGCTGTGAAGACGGCAATCTTTGATCAAATGACGCCCGAGCACATCCAGTTCATGCTTTCCAAAATTCCCATGGCCCGCTTTGGCGAACCCGAAGAAGTCGCCGCCATGGTGACCTGGCTGAGCACCGAAGAATGTTCCTTCTCCACAGGCGCGGTATTTGACCTGTCGGGTGGCCGCTCCACTTATTGATTCTGTTCAGGACTTGACCTTTGCCACCGTGCACCCACTGCGTGTGGGCTTGGCGGCGGATATGCGGCGCGCCATCATCGCCAACCAGTCGGTGTCCAAGCCGGGACTGGCCAGACAGTCAAGGCGCTGTGTGACCAGCATGCACACGAGGTGGTGAAGCCGAAGTCGTCTGGCTGCAAGTGGGCGACCACCGCGTGGCCCTGAGCATTTCGCAACTCTGCACCACCTTCGACAAATGGCTCTGGATGGCGGTCATCGAAGACGATGTGCGCATCAGCGGGCCAATCAGCAGGCATTTTTGAGGTTCACTTTAAACCTTTCAAGGCCTCGGCCGGATAGCCCTGCCGAGTTTTGCAGTCCTCAATGTACTGCTCAATGATGGCTTCGTAGCTGGTATCGGCCCGCAGGCCCAGTGCGTGTGCGCGCTCGAAGGTGCAGCCCTTGGCCCAGTTGTCCACAATGCCCGCGATGCGTTCGTCCTTCTCAAAGGTCACCCGTGCACGCACGGCAGGGCCGGCCACTTTTTCAAGGGCTGCCAGCATGTCGCTGACCTTTACGTTCAGGCCCGGCAGGTTCAGCGCCATGCGGCCACCAAAGGCTTCACGGCTGGCCTCGAACACGGTAATCAAACCATGCACAGTGTTACCCGGCGAGGAAATAGGGTGCGATACATGGGCGTCCACTGGGCAGGTGGTGGCGGTGCCAGCCAAAGGCTCGCGGATGATGCCGCTGAAGAAAGAGGACGCTGCGCCATTGGGTTTGCCTGGGCGCACGGCCACCGTCATCAGGCGGGCGGCGCGGCCATCGATATAACCTTTGCGGGTGTAGTCGGCCACCATGTACTCGATCATCAGCTTGTGCGTGCCGTAAGACGTTTGCGGCGTGGGTAAAGTGGTGTCGGCCACCCGCGCAGGCATGGGGTTGGCCGCGTCGGGACCGAACACGGCCACCGAGCTGGCAAACACCAAGCGTGGGGCTTTGCCCAACCGCTCGGTGGATACGCGGATGCTGTCGAGCAACAAGCGCGAGCTGTCCACGTTGGAGTGCAGACCCAAATCAAAGTCCAGCTCGCACTCGCCCGACACGGCTGAAGCCAAATGGAACACGCCATCAAATCCGCTCTTGAACAGGTCGCCTTGTTCCAGCATGGGGCCCGCATGGCCCTTGACCCGTGGGTCGGCCAGCAGGTCGGCAGGGGCAGGGAACAGGTCGGCAATGACCAATTCACTCACGCTTTGGCCGTTCAATTGGCCGCGTTTCAGAATCTCGCGGGCCAGTCGCGCACCTAAAAATCCGGCACCGCCGGTGATCAAAATACGCATGGGGGTCCTTGTTCAGTGGTTGTCTTTGGGCACGGCCGAGCCGCGTTGGCCGACCAAGAAGTCCATGTCCGCGCCTTCATCGGCTTGCAGCACATGGTCGATGTATAGCTTCCAGTAACCCGAGTTCATGGCGGGTGCGGGTTTTTTCCAAAGGGCCAGGCGGTGAGCCAATTCTTCGTCGCTGATGAGCAATTGCAATTTGCGCTCGGGCACGTTGAGTTCGATCATGTCGCCGTTTTGCACCACGGCCAAGGGGCCGCCTGCTGCCGCTTCGGGCGTGGTGTGCAGCACCACGGTGCCGTAGGCTGTGCCGCTCATGCGGGCGTCCGAGATGCGCACCATGTCGGTGATGCCCTTGCGCAGCACCTTGGGCGGCAGCGGCATGTTACCGACTTCGGCCATGCCAGGGTAGCCCTTGGGGCCGCAGTTTTTGAGCACCAAAATGCAGTTCTCGTCCACATCCAGACTATCGTCGTCGATGCGCTTGTGGAAGTCGTGGCTGTCTTCAAACACCACGGCGCGTCCGGTGTGCACCATCAGCGCAGGTGTGGCGGCGCTGGGCTTGATGACTGCGCCACGCGGGGCCAGGTTGCCGCGCAAGATGGCGATGCCGGCTTTTTCCTTGAATGGGGCCTCGAAAGTCTTGATGACGCGTGGGTCGTAATTCACGGCGCTGGCGATGTTCTCACTCACGGTTTTGCCGCTCACGGTGACGATGTCTTTGTGCAGCAGGTGCTCGATCTCTTTCATCACCACCGGCAAGCCACCGGCGTAGCAGAAGTCTTCCATCAGGTGGTCACCTGAAGGCTGCAAATTCAACAGGCAAGGCAAATCGCTGCCCAAGCGCTCAAAGTCGTCCACGGTGAGCTTCAGGCCCAACCGGCCCGCAATCGCGATCAGGTGGATCACGGCGTTGGTCGATCCGCCAATGGCAGCCAGCGTGCGAATGGCGTTTTCAAAAGCCTCGCGGGTCAGCACCTTGCTGATGGTTTGGTCGGTGTGCACCATCTCGACAATGCGCCGCCCGGCGTCGCGGGCCAGCACATTGCGGCGGCCGTCCACTGCTGGATAGGCCGCGTTGCCGGGCAGGCCAATGCCCAGGGCCTCGACCATGCTGGCCATGGTGCTGGCGGTGCCCATGGTCATGCAGTGGCCGTGGCTGCGGTGCATGCAGCTCTCCGCTTCAAAAAAGTCAGCCAGCTTGAGGGTGCCTGCGCGAACTTGCTCGCTCATGCTCCACACGCCGGTGCCCGAGCCCAACTCTTGGCCGCGCCATTTGCCGTTCAGCATGGGGCCGCCCGACACACCGATGGTGGGCAGGCCCACGCTGGACGCACCCATCAGCAAGCTGGGGGTGGTTTTGTCGCAACCCATGAGCAGCACCACGCCGTCGATCGGGTTGCCACGAATGCTTTCTTCCACGTCCATGCTGGCCAGGTTACGGTACAGCATGGCGGTGGGGCGCAGCAGGGTTTCGCCCAGCGACATGACGGGGAATTCGAGCGGAAAGCCACCGGCCTCGTACACGCCGATCTTGACCTGCTCGGCCAGGGTGCGAAAGTGCGAGTTGCAGGGTGTGAGTTCGCTGAAGGTATTGCAAATACCAATCACTGGACGGCCGTCAAACTGATCGTGCGGCACGCCTTTGCCCTTGACCCAGCTGCGGTAGGCAAAGCCATCGCGGTCTTGACGGCCAAACCATTGCTGGCTGCGCAGGTCTTCGGGTTTTTTGCGGGGTGGGCTGCCGTTGTTGTTGCTCATGTTGCGTGTCCAGGTTGGGGGGCGATTTTGAATCTTCAAAATCCTATCGTATGACGATAGAAAATCAAACAGGCTTTGTATAGCCAGCGACATGGGGCAAACCCTAAACACCAAGACGACTGGGCCTAGGGTTTACCAGAGTCTGTATCGGGTAATCAATCATCATATGATAGGCCGCTGAATTGATAACCGCATGACGAACAATTTCCACAAAAATTCTCTTGATTTGCTGGGCCAGGCCATTTTGTCTGGCCGCTATGCGGTGGGTGCGAGTTTGCCGCCCGAGCCGATTTTGTGCGAAGAGCTGGGCGTGAGCCGCACCGTGGTGCGCGAGGCCATCAAGTCTTTGGTGGCCAAGGGCCTGTTGTCCACTGGCCCCAAGGTGGGCACCCGCGTCATGCCCGATGCGCACTGGAATTGGTTTGACCCCGATGTGGTGGCCTGGCAAGCCCGTTGTGGCTTGACTCCCGAATTTTTGAAAGATCTGCAGGAACTGCGCCTTGTGGTGGAGCCTGCCGCTGTGCGACTGGCTGCCGAGCGTGCCACGCCCGAGGACATTGCCCACATCGAAGCTGCTTATGCTGGCATGAAACAGGCCGTGGAGGAGGGCGGCGACTACGTCACGCACGACCTGCGTTTTCACGAAGGCCTTCTGCAAGCCTCGCACAACCGCATGCTGGTGCAAATGAGCAAGGCGCTCAATGCCTTGCTGCGCACCAGCTTCGAGATTTCTACCCGTATCCAGGATGGCACCAAGACCTCCTTGCCCTTGCACCGGGCGGTGCTCAATGCTGTCATCGCCCGCAACCCGGCCAAGGCCGAGCGGGCCGTCTTGGTCTTGATCGAAGGGGCCCGGCAAGACATCGAGCAGGTGCTCGCTTCGCGCCGCAAATTGCCGGTGGTCTCGGGCGTGGCCACCGCCATCAAATCGAAAACCCGGCCTGCAAAACGAGCCGCCCCAAAATCCGCCAAGGAAGTGGCTTGAGCCGCAAGACACCCATGCAAACCACCATCAACGCTTTTTTCAAACTGCTGGAGTTTCTGGTCGTGGCCTGCCTGGTGGCCATGGTCATCATGGTCTTTGGCAACGTGGTGCTGCGCTACGGCTTCAACTCAGGCATTTCCATCTCGGACGAGATGTCGCGCTACTGCTTTATCTGGCTGACCTACATCGGTGCCATGGTGGCCATGCGCGAAAAAGGCCACTTGGGGGTGGACACGCTGGTGCGCCGCTTGTCACTGGGCGGCAAGAAGCTGTGTTTTTTCTTGAGTGAAATTTTGATGCTCCTCTGCAACGTGTTGTTCTTTTGGGGCACTTGGAAAATGCACGATCTGCAAGTGACCAATATCTCGGTGGTGGTGGGCATTTCCATGATCTGGATTTACGGCATTGGCTACGTCACGGCTGCGGTCATGGGCATCATGAACCTGCACAAACTGACCCTCTTGTTCAAGGGGCGATTGGCCGATTCGGACTTGGTGATGGTGGTGGAGTCCGAAGACAAGGTGGTGCTGGCCGAGATCGAGCCTGAAGTGCGAGGCCGCGCATGACCATCGCCGTCTTTGTTTTCAGCTTGCTCGGGGCCATGGCCTTGGGGATGCCCATTGCCTATGCTTTGCTGGTGTGCGGCCTGAGCCTGATGGCCTACATGGCCAGCACCGGCATGATCAACGCTTTTGACAGCCAGATCTTGGCGCAGCGTTTTGTCGACGGCGCCGACAACTTCCCATTGCTCGCGGTACCCTTCTTCTTGCTGGCCGGTGAGTTCATGAACGCGGGTGGCCTGAGCCGCCGCATCGTTAACCTGGCCATGGCCTGGGTCGGCCATTTCAGGGGGGGGCTGGGCTATGTGGCCGTCATGGCCGCCGTCATCATGGCATCGTTGTCCGGCTCGGCCGTGGCCGACACAGCAGCACTGGCGGCCTTGCTGATCCCGATGATGAAGCGGGCCGGTTACAACGTGGGCCGCTCGGCCGGCCTGATCGCCTCAGGCGGCATCATCGCGCCGGTGATTCCTCCCTCGATTGGTTTCATCATTTTCGGTGTGGCGGCCAATGTGTCCATCACCAAGCTGTTTTTGGCAGGCATTGTGCCGGGCCTTTTGATGGGCGCGGCGGTGGGTCTGACTTGGTGGTGGCTGGCCAAACGCGAAAACGTGCAACCCGCGCCGCGCATGCCCATGGCCGAAAAAGTCAAAGCCACGCGAGAAGGGATTTTGGCGCTGGGCCTGCCAGTCTTCATCATCGGCGGCATGAAGTTTGGTGTGTTCACCCCGACCGAGGCAGCAGTGGTGGCGGCGGTTTACAGCTTTGTGGTGGGCGCATTCATTTATCGCGAGTTGAAGTGGTCTAAGCTCTACAGCCTGATCTTGGCAGCTGGCAAGACAACCTCGGTGATCATGTTTTTGGTGGCGGCGGCCATGGTCAGCGCTTGGCTCATCACCGTGGCCAACATACCTGCCGAGGTGGCTCGCATGATGGAGCCGCTCATGCACAACAAGACCTTGTTGATGTTGGTGCTGATGTTGCTCGTCATCGTGGTGGGCACCGCGCTCGACTTCACACCCACGGTGTTGATCTTGACGCCGGTGCTGATGCCCTTGGTCATCAAGGCGGGCATTGACCCAGTGTACTTTGGCGTGATGTTCATCATGAACAACGCCATTGGCCTGATCACCCCGCCCGTGGGCACTGTGCTCAATGTGGTGTGTGGTGTGGCCAAGATCAACATGGACACGGCGTTCAGAGGCGTCATGCCTTTCTTGCTGGCGCAGTTGGCCGTGTTGGGTTTGTTGATCGCTTTCCCGGCCATCGTGATCGTGCCGATGAAGTGGTTGATGAGTTGATTTTCTTAACCCTGTGTGTGTTTTATAAAGGAGACTGTTATGTTGAAACGCAGAAATCTGGTGACCCTGATCGCGGGCACATTCTTGGTGGCATCGAGCGCGATGGCGCAGTTTGCCGAGCGCAACATCAAGTTCACCAACGGTGTGAACGAAGACCACCCGGTGGGCTTGGGCGTCAAGAAGATGCAAGAAGTGCTGGCCGCCAAAACCGGCGGCAAGATGAAGATCACCGCCTTCTGGGGTGGTGCAGCGGGCGGCGACTTGCCAGCCACCCAAGCTTTGCGAGCGGGCACCCAAGAGATGGTCTGCACCTCCAGCTCGCCGCTGGTGGGCATCATCAAAGAGTTGGGTGTGTTTGACCTGCCCTTCCTGTTTGCCAACGAGAAAGAAGCGGACGCCGTGCTCGACGGCCCTGCAGGCAAGTACTTCAATGCCAAGCTCGAAGCCGCAGGCCTGGTGAACCTGGCCTATTGGGAAAATGGTTTCCGTAACCTGACCAACAGCAAGCGCCCGGTCACCAAGCTTGAAGACTTCGATGGCGTGAAAGTTCGCGTGATGCAGAACAACATCTTCTTGGACACCTTCAAGACGCTGGGCACCAACGCTGTACCCATGGCCTTTGGCGAAGTATTCACAGCACTAGAAACCAAGACCATCGACGGCCAGGAAAACCCCTTTGTGACCATTGAGACCTCCAAGTTCAATGAAGTGCAAAAGTTCCTGAGCGTGACACGCCATGCCTATACACCTTTCCTGGTGCTCTACAGCAAGAAACTGTGGGACCAACTCAGCCCGCAAGAGCAAGCTGTGCTGCGTGAAGCGGCCATGGAAGGCCAGAAAGTGCAACGCGCCGCCAACCGCGCTTTGAACGAAAAATCCCTGACCAGCCTGAAGACCAAGGGCATGCAAGTCAACGAGGTGAGCGCAGCCGAGCAAAACCGCATCCGCGCCAGGGTGGCTTCGGTGTACGACAAGCACAAGGACTCGATCGGTGCCGAGGCCATCAAGGTGGTTCAGGACGAGTTGAAGAAGTCTCGCGGCGGTTGATCGCGCGCCCTCAACCTGTTTGCTGAACCCACAAGCTCCACAGCCAACCGCTGTGGGGCTTTTTTAACGACTGAAATGGGTGCTGCCATGAAAATCACGCAACTCGAAACCATCCGCCTGGGCGAATTTCCCAACATCATCTGGGTGCGCCTGCACACCAACGAGGGCCTGGTGGGCCTGGGCGAAACCTTCATGGGCGCGCAAGCGGTCGAGGCGTATTTGCACGAATGGGTCGCGCCCAAACTGGTGGGCCAAGACCCCTTGGCCATCGAGTCGCGCCAGCGCGACATCACCGGCTATTTGGGTTGGCGTGGGTCCGGGGTCGAGACGCGTGGCAACTCGGCGGTGGACATTGCGCTGTGGGATATTTTTGGTAAAGCTGCGGGCATGCCGGTCTACACCGCGCTGGGCGGCAAGAGCCGTGATGAGATCCGCGTGTACAACACTTGCGCGGGTTACCAATACATCCGCAGCAACGTTAACCAGACCAGCAGCAATTGGGGCTTGGGCAACAACGCTGGGCCTTACGAAGACCTGCAAGGCTTTTTGCACCGTGCGGACGAGGTGGCCGAGTCGCTGCTGTCCGAAGGTATCACCGGCATGAAAATTTGGCCGTTTGATGTGGCGGCAGAAAAGTCGCACGGCCAGTACATCAGCCCCCAAGACCTGAACACGGCGCTGGATCCATTCCGCAAAATCCGCAATGCGGTGGGCGACAAGATGGACATCATGGTGGAGTTTCACAGCCTGTGGCGCTTGCCCATGGCGCAAAAAATCTCGCGTGCACTGCAAGAGTTCGACACCTTCTGGCACGAAGACGCGATCCGCATGGACAGCCTCGATTTGCTCAAGCAGTACGCGGTGGACTGCAAGGCGCTGATTTGCGCGAGCGAAACGCTCAGCTACAAGTGGGGTTTCAAGGATTATTTGCAAACCGGCGTGGCCGGTGTGGCCATGCTCGATTTGAGTTGGTGCGGTGGCCTGACCGAGGCCCGCAAGATCGCCGCCATGGCCGACGCCTGGCAGCTGCCCGTGGCCCCACACGACTGCACCGGACCGGTGGTGTGGGCTGCGTCCACCCACTTGTCTCTGCACGCGCCCAATGCCTTGATTCAAGAAAGCGTGCGGGCTTTTTACAGCGGCTGGTACAAAGAGTTGGTCACCGAGTTGCCGCAGGTGAAAAACGGCATGATCAGCCTGAATGACAAGCCAGGTTTGGGCTTGGAGTTGCTGCCCGACTTGCACAAGCGGGCCGATGCGGTGGTGCGGGTCAGTCGCTGATCAGCCGCGCCCCACAAAGGGCATGTTGGTCGCCATCACGGTGGTGAACAAGATGTTGGCCGACAGGGGCAAGCGGGACATGGTCATGAAGGTCTCCACCACGGCGCTCATGTCCATGCGGGGCTCGGGTTTGATGCTCAGGTCTGCTTGGTGCACGCCTTGCGCCATCTTGAGGGTCATGTCCGAGGCCACGTTGCCAATGTCGATCTGACCCACCGCGATACTATAGGGACGACCGTCCAGAGACGCCGCACGGGTCAGGCCCGAGATGGCGTGTTTGGTGGCGGTGTAGGCGATCGAGCCCGGGCGTGGCACATGGGCCGAGATGGAACCGTTGTTGATGATGCGGCCGCCTTGTGGGCTTTGCTCTTGCATCAGCTTGAAGGCGCACGACAGGGTGTAGAACGCCCCGTTCAGGTTGATGTCCACCGCACGGCGCCATTCGTCCCCCGACAAGTCGCCCGGTAGGGTGTAGGGCAGGGAAATACCCGCGTTGTTGAACACCAAATCGAGGCGGCCAAAGTGCGTGCGAATTTGCTCAAACAGCGCCTTGACTTCAGGTTCTTTGGACAGGTCTGTCGGGATGGCGTGCGCGTTACCAGCGTTGGGGCCTGCTTCCGCGACGGCTGTGGCCAGTGCATCGGCACGGCGACCGACCATAACAACCTGCCAGCCTTCTTTGAGCAGAGCTAGAGTGCAGGCTTTGCCGATGCCGGAACTGGCACCAGTAACAAGGGCGATTTTGGACATGGTGCTGTTTCTCTTTTTGGGTTTCAAAATCTGTGGGTTTCAGGCGTTTTGAAAAGCAATTTGAACCTTGAGCGATTGGCTCTTATCGGCCGCCAAATCAAAGGCTTCGATGGCGCGGTCCACAGGCATGATCGCGGTGATGACCGGCTTGCCGTTGACCAAGCCTTCGTTCAAAAAGCGCACAGCGGTGTCAAATTCGGCATGGAAGCGGAAAGTGCCGCGCAGGTCGACTTCTTTGGCCACGATCTGCGTCATGGGCAGGCTGATGTCGCCACCCATGCCCACGGTGATCAGCACGCCACGCGGCACGATGGTGTCCAGGCCCACGCGCAAAGCGGCTTCGCTGCCCGAGGCCTCGAACACCACGTCAAACTGGCCTTTGTCTGCCTTGTAGGCGTCCAGCGCTTGGGGCTGGCTTTTGAGGTTGATGGTCTCGTCTGCGCCCATCTCTTTGGCGCACTTCAAAGGCAAATCGGCGATGTCGGCGGCCACGATGCGGGCCGCACCGGCTCGGCGCAAAGCACCAATCAAAAGCGAGCCAATCGGGCCGCAACCGGTCACCAGCACCTGCTTGCCCAACACACTGCCCGCACGTTGGATGGCATGCAGGCCCACCGACAAAGGCTCGGCCAAAGCGGCTTCTGACAGACTCAGGTGGTCGGCAATTGGGTGAGCTTGGTAGCCTTCGATGATGAGTTGCTCGCTGAACCCCCCTTGGATGTGCGGGAAGGGCATGGCGCTGCCGTAAAAACGCATGTTCAGGCAGTGGTTGTGCTGGCCCGCCTGGCAAAAGCGGCAGTGGCTACAGGGGCGCGAAGGCGAGATGGCGATGCGCTGGCCTTGCGGCACGCCGCTCACACCGGCACCCACGCCATCCACCACACCCGAGATCTCATGACCCAGTGCAATGGGCTGCTTGATGCGCACAGTGCCAAAGCCGCCGTGCTGGTAGTAATGCAGGTCCGAGCCGCAAATGCCGCCATAGGCCACATTCACGCGCAGTTGGTGTTCGCCCAAGGCGGGCAGTTCGGTGTGTTCGATGCGCAGGTCTTTGGCCGAATGGCAAACAACGGATTTCATGAAATGTCCTTGCAAAAGCTTCAAAGGGTGGCGGTCACGCCGCCGTCAACGTAAAGGATATGGCCGTTCACAAAACGCGAGGCGTCCGAGGCCAGAAAGACGGCCGCGCCGCCCAGGTCTTGCACATCGCCCCAGCGGCGGCTCGGTGTTCGGCCCACCAGCCAGCTGCTGAAGGCCGGGTCGTCCACCAGTTTTTGGTTCAGCTCGGTTTTGAAGTAGCCCGGGCCAATGCCGTTGACGTTGATGCCGAACTGGCCCCAGTCGATGGCCATGCCTTTGGTCAGCATCTTCACCGCGCCCTTGGTGGCGGTGTAGGGCGCAATGCCGGGGCGACCCAGCTCGCTTTGCACCGAGCAGATGTTGATGATCTTGCCTCGGCCGCGCGGAATCATTTTCTTGGCCACGGCCTGGCCCACGTAGTACACGCTGTCCAGGTTGGTTTTCATGATGGTGTGCCAGTCGGCGTCTTGGTACTCGTGCAGCGGGCCGCGAATCTGCATGCCCGCGTTGTTGACCAGGATGTCGATGGGTCCTTCGGCCTCAATCTGGTCCACCGCTGCACGCACGCGGGCGGCATCGGTCACGTCAAATACGGAGGTGCTGACGGAAAAGCCTTGAGTTTTCAAATTCTGCGCAGCTTCATCGACTTTGCTGGCGGTACGGCCGTTCAGGATGACGTGGGCGCCGGCTTGTGCGAGCGCCTCGGCCAGCGCCAAGCCAATGCCAGCGGACGAGCCGGTGATCAGGGTACGGCGGCCTGATAAATGAAAAGAGTCCAGGACATTCATCGCGCCAACATCCATTTGAGGGGGGTCATCACCAATTCGGGAAACACAATCAAAAAGCCCATGACCACCACTTGTGACATCAGGAAGGGCATCACGCCTTTGATGACATCGTGCATGGGGATGCGGCCCACGCCGCACACCACATTGAGCACCGTGCCCACCGGTGGCGTGAGCAAACCGATGGCGTTGTTGATGATGAACAGCACGCCAAAGTACACCGGGTCAATACCCGCCTCGCGCACCAAGGGCATGAGCACGGGTGTGAGGATCAGCACGGTCGGTGCAAAGTCAAGCGCTGTACCCACGATCATCACCAGCAGCATGAGCATGACCATCAGCAGCATCTTGTTTTCAATAAAGGGACGCAGGATTTCGACGATTTGAGAAGGAATGTTGGCCACTGTGATGAGCCAAGCCGATACCAAAGCGGCGGCCACGAGGAACATCACCACTGAGGAAGTTTTGGCGGCCGACAAGATGATGCCGTACAGGTCCTTGAGCTTGATTTCACGGTAGATGAACAGACCCACAAACAGCGCGTAGACCACGGCCACCACCGCAGCCTCGGTGGGCGTGAAGATGCCCATTTTCATGCCGCCAATGATGGTGATGGCCATCAGGTAGGCCCAGAAGGCGTTGATGGTGACTTTGATTTTTTCGCGAAATGGCACGCGCTCGGACACCTCAACTTTGTCTTTGCGAGCCACAAACCACCAAGTGATGATGAGGGCCGTACCCATCAACAGACCCGGAAAAATGCCCGCCATGAAGAGCTTGGAAATCGACACCCCGCCGATCACGCCAAACAAAATAAAACCAATCGAGGGTGGGATGACGGGCGCGATGATGCCGCCGGCTGCGATGAGACCCGCTGATCGGTCCATGCGGTAACCCGCTTTGCGCATCATGGGCAGCAAAACGGCGGCCAGCGCAGCCGTGTCGGCCACGGCCGAGCCCGATAAGCTGGCCATGATGATGGCGGCAAACACCGCCACGTAACCCAGGCCACCTTGCAAATGACCCACCCACACCAGGGCCGAGTTGACGATGCGCCGACTCATACCACCCGCGTTCATCAGTTCACCGGCCAGCATGAAAAAGGGCACAGCCATGAGTGGAAAGTTGTCTGCGCCATTGATCAGGTTTTGCGACACGATCTGGGTGTCGAACACGTCCAGGTGCAGCATCAAGGCCACACCCGATACCAGCAGTGAAAACGCCAGCGGCATGCCCAGTGCCATGGCCCCCAACAGCGAGACCACAAAAATCAGGATCGTCATTTGATGGCCCCTGCGCTGCGCTGGATGGCCACCTCTTCGGAGTCTTGCACTTGAATCAGTTCGGCATCCGAGAAGTCGCCTTTGGCCAGTCGAACCAGCTTGGCCAAAATCATCAAACCCATGGCGATGCTGGCCACATAGCCCACACCGTACACCCAACTCATGGGTATTTCGGTCACGGCCGATCGTGTGGTGGCGTTGATGTTGTGCTGTTTGAGCGTGCCGTAAAACATCAGCACGCAGCAGCCAAACATGAGCAGATTGGACACGGTGAAGGCGATTCGTTTACCGCGTGTGTTGAGTTTGCGCACCACCGAGTCCAGCCCCAGGTGCCCGTTGTCTCGAAAGGTGACGATGGCCCCCAAAAACGTGATCCAGATGAACAAAAAGCGTGAAATTTCCTCAGAGCTGATGATGCCGTCGTTGAAGCCATAGCGCAGGACCACGTTGCCAAACACCATGATGACCATGGCCGACAGCATGACGACCAAGGTAACTTCGGCGAGCTTGAAAAAAAGATCGTTCAGTTTTTTCATGTTGGTTCAAAAAAACACCCCCTCCACAGAGGGGGTGGTGTCCACAGAGACCGATTTACTTGGTGTCTTCAATGGCCTTGAGCAAAGCGGTGCCGCTCTTTTCACCAAAGGTCTTGGCAATTTCTGCCGAGACGATTTTCTGGAACGGGGCCATGTCCACTTTCTCGATCACCTGCATGCCCGATTTCTTCAGATCAGCCACCACCTTGCTTGCGTTGGAGGCGTTCAGATTGCGCTGGTAGGTGGCCGCTTCACGAGCAGCATCCACCAACACTTTTTGGTAGTTGGCGGGCAGGCTGTCGAACTTGGCCTTGTTCATGGCCACCACCAAGGGGGAGTAGACGTGGTTGCTGATGGTCATGTGCTTTTGCACTTCGTAGAACTTGGAAGACCAGGTCACGTTGATCGGGTGCTCTTGGGCGTCAAAGGTGCCAGTCTCGAGCGCGGTGTAAAGCTCAGCGATTGGCATGGGCGAGGGGTTCATGCCCAAAAGCTTGAAGGCCTGGATGTGATATGGGTTGGGCGTGGAGCGGATCTTCAGGCCCTTCAAGTCTTCGGGCTTGTTCACGGGACGCTTGTTGTTGGTGAACGAGCGCCAGCCGTTTTCCCAGTAGGCCAGGCCCTTCAGACCGTGCGGGGCCAATTCATTGAGCACGCCGGTGCCTACGGCACCATCAAGCACCTTGTAAGCGTGTTGGGCATCACGGAACACAAAGGGCAGTTCCATGGCAGCCGTGTTGGGCACGATGCCGTTGAAGTTGGAGGCGCCGCTGGAGACGATGTCGATCGTACCGCCCCGTGTACCGTTGATCATGGCTGCGTCATTGCCCAGCTGGTTGGACGGAAAGACGGTGATCTCCACATCGCCATTGGTGCGTTGTTTAACCAACTCTGCCAACTTCAGGGCTGCAGCGTGTTGGCCATCGGTGGTATTGACGGCATGGCCCATTTTGAGGGTGAACTTGGTAGCGTAGGCATTGGAGCCAGCAACGGCCACAAGGCAAGCGAGAAGGATGCGGGAAAGTTTCATGGTGATGTCTCCTGGTTTAAAAAGGTCTGTCGTAAAACTCAATCGGTGGGCAGCGCGTATTCGTCCGCGCTGAAGACGGTGTGAAACACGGTGCCATCAAACATGGCGATCATGTCTTTGGACACTTCTTTGCTCTTCATACGCACCTCCGAGGCCAGAGCGATTTCGATCGCCTCTCGGCTGGGGTAACGCACGGCCAGCACCATGCCAAAGTGCGGCTCGGCCACATCGCTTTCAACTTGGCGCAGCACGCGAACTTCTTGCGCTCCCGGGAAGCGTGTCCAAAGCGGTACCAAGTTGTCGCGGATGTAGCGGTTGAAGGTCTCCTCCATCCCAGGTTTGACTTGGCCTTGGAAGAATGCACAGCGGATGAACATGAGGGACTTTCTAAAAATTCAATGAGCAGGGTGCAGGCGGCTGTGCAAAGCTTGGAGCGCTTGCTCGACCATGTTCTGTACAGGTTCGGTGATGGGCAGGCGGATGACATCGGTCTCATCGGCCTGGGGTTTTTCGAGGGTGCGGAACTGGCTGTCGAGCAAGCCCGGCTGCATGTAGTGGCCCACACGCTGGCGCATGCGTTGTGCAATCAAATCGTAGTCGCCGTCCAGAAACACAAAACACACATCGCCCGCTTGTTCCCGGATGCGCTCGCGGTACGTGCGCTTGAGCGCGGAGCAGGCCACCACACGCCCTGGCTCGTGTGCTTGCGCGAGGCACTGGCCAATGCGGTCCAGCCAAGGCCAGCGGTCGGCGTCTTGCAGGGCAATGCCCGAGCGCATCTTGGCCACGCTCTCGGGCAGGTGCATGTCATCGCCGTCCTCCATGTCCAAGCCCAGGCGTTCGCTCAAGGCGGCGGCCATGGTTGACTTGCCGCAACCGGACACCCCCATGACGATCAGGCGCAAAGCGGACATGTTCAGCGGCTCCGTGCCGTCATGTTGATGCATTCAGGCACGGGGCTTCGCAGGGCTTGCCCAGAAATACCGGCTTGCATGTTGGCAAATGCCAGATTGGCCATGGCCTGACGCGTTTCGGTGGTGGCGCTGGCCATGTGGGGGGTCAGTACCACGTTGCGCATACTCCACAGCGCCTCGGGCACATGGGGCTCGTTGGCAAACACATCCAGGCCTGCGCCCGCGATGGTGCCGTTTTGCAGGGCCACGATCAGCGCCTCTTCATCGACAACGCTGCCTCGCGCCACGTTGATCAAAAAGCCGCGTGGGCCCAGGGCCTTGAGCACCTCGGCGTTGATCAGGTGCTTGGTGCCAGCGCCGCCGGGCGTGATGGCCACCAGAAAATCCACGTTCGCTGCGAGCTCGGCCGCCGAGGGGTAAAACTGGAAATTCGAATCGGGTTTTTCGCTGCGGGCGGTGTAGGCAATCGACATACCAAAAGCGCGTGCCCGCTGCGCGATGGCCTTGCCAATGCGCCCCAGACCCACGATGCCCAGGCGTGCCCCCGAGACCTTGCGGGCCAAGGCCATGGGGCCATTGGGCCATTGACCAGCGCGTACAAACTGGTCCGCCTGCGGGATGGCGCGGCCCACCGACAGCACCAGACCCATGGCCAGATCGGCGACATCGTCGGTCAACACATCCGGCGTGTGGGTCACGGGAATGCCGTGCTCGATGGCGGCTGGCACGTCCACGCCGTCATAACCCACACCAAACACCGCCACCACTTTGGCGTTGGGCAGTTGCGCGAGCAGGCTGCGCGGCACGCTGGCCTCGCCCGTGCCGGCCACACCCAAGATGCGGGGAGCCAGGTTGGTAAAAGCGGCCGGGTTTGTCACATGGGTGCGGTCGTGCACGGTGTACAGCGACTCCAAGGCCGTTTGGTAGAAGGGGTGCAGTTTGGCCACGGCCAGCACATCGGCTTTGGACAATTCTCAACTCCTGTATTTCATGATTGGACAGCGCTGTCCAAGGCGGTTAAAAAAAAGGAACCTTGGCGGATTGGCTATTTATGAGCTTTCCCGGGGAAATTCGCTTTGGTCAAAAGCGACAATCAACATTTGTGGGATAGCGTTATCCTATAGACCTTGTGGTCCATCACTTCTACGGACAAACCCTTGCCAAGCCCCCTTGCTCAGTTCAAAAAACACCGCGCTTCCGGCCGCGTCACCCTGAGCGATGTGGCCCGCGCTGCCGGCGTCAGCCCCAGCACCGTTTCGCGAGCCCTGCGAGGAGAGCGGGCGGTGGACCCCGCCTTGATCGAGCGCGTCAAGGCCGTGTCGGACATGCTGGGATACGTGCCCGACCCGGCGGCCCGTGCGCTGGCCTCGCAGCGCAGTGACCACGTGGGCATGCTGATCCCGCTGCTGTCCAATGCCTTGTTTGTCGACCTGCTTGACGCCGCGCAAACCAGTTTTCGCGCCGCCGGTTACCAGACCCTCATGGGCGTGACGCACTACAACCCCAGCGAAGAAGAGCAACTGCTGCGCGAACAATTGCTGCACCGCCCGGCCGGTTTGTTGGTCACCGGGCTGGACCACAACCCTGCCACGCGCCAGCTGATCGCCCGCAGCCAAGTGCCTTGCGTGCACTTGATGGATTTGCCCGCCAGCGACGGCGACGCCTTGTACTGTGTGGGTTTTCGACAGACCGATGCAGGCTCTGCCATGACGCGCCACTTGCTCGCCAGTGGCCGCCGTCGAATTGCTTTTGCGGCGGCGCAACTCGATCCTCGCGTGATGCAGCGCCTGTACGGCTGGCGTCACGCCCTGCATGAGGCGGGTGTCTTTGACCCTACCTTGGAGTTTCTCAACCCTGCACCCTCATCGCTGGCTTTGGGTGGCGTCATGTTCGAGCAAATCATGCAACAGCGCCCAGCCGTCGACGCCATCTTTTTTTGCAACGACGACCTGGCCCAAGGCGCCTTGATGGCGGCCTTGCGCATGGGTGTGTCGGTGCCGCAGCAAGTGGCCATTGCCGGGTTCAACGACCTGACCGGCAGCGACCAGATGTTGCCCACCCTGACCACCGTGCGCACGCCGCGTGCGCGCATCGGCCAGGCCGCTGCCGACATGCTGCTGAGCCTGATGCGCGGCGAAGAGCCCGAGGCCCCTCAGCTGGATTTGGGCTTCGAGATCGTGCAGCGGCAAAGCGCCTGAAGAACTGACAGCCTTGTCAGCGTGGGCCCACTGGCCCATGCAGCACATGAATCAAGGGCTCGCCCCGGCTCAAGCGGCCGATGTTCTCGGCCAGAGTCTCCTGGCGTCGGCGCACCGTGCCGGCTGTCCAGCCCGACATGTGGGGCGTCATCAGCACATTGTCCAGCGCCGCAAAATCGAACTTCGACGGTGCGCATTCGCTGTGCATGGGTGTGGGGTACTGGTACCAGGTGTCGATCACGGCGCCACCGATCTGTCGCGAGGCCAAAGCCGCGTGCAGCGCGGCCTCATCGATCACCGCACCCCGGCCCACGTTGAGCAGCACCGCATCGGGCCGCATGGCGGCCAGCGCCGACGCGTTGACCAGGCCCTTGGTGTTGTTGGTCAGCGGCAGGCTGACCAACACCGCGTCGGCGCTGGCCATGAAGGCCTGCAAACCGTCCAGCGTCCAGCTCTGGTCCACCGAAGGGTGGCTGACGGGGCTGCGGTTGGCCACATGCACCCGCATGCCAAAGGCCTTGGCGCGCTGCGCCACGGCCTGCGCGATGTGCCCAAAGCCCAGCAGGCCCAAAGTTTGCGCCCCCATTTCGGTGCGCAGCGCCGCCCGGCGACCGGCCCAAAACGTCCAGCGACCTTGGCGCAAATCCTGGTCAGCGCGGGCCAGCGGCACATGGCGCATCAGCAAGGCGGCCATCACGTATTCGGCGATTGCGTTCTCGTGGCCAAAGCAATTGGCCAGCGTGCAGTGCTTGGGCAGCAGAGCGGTTGAGATGGCATCGGTGCCCGCTGCCGGGGCATGAAACAGCCTCGCCTTCAGAGGTTTGGGCATGGCGCTGTGGAGCTGAATGCCGATCACCACGTCCGCATTTTCATAAAGCGCCCGCTCGCCAGGTTGGTCCAGGCCATCGCTCAGGTCGCTGATGCGGTGTTGGGGCCCGATCAAGGCTTCAAAACCCTGGCGAAAGTTGGCTGCATTTTCGCCATGGAAAACAATGTTCAAAGGGGCAGTATTCATGTGGCTTCGCCATCGCAGAAGTTGTAGAGCCAAGTGGCTGATTGCCAGGCCAGAAGGACTTGGCGGTAGGACGCTTGGCTTTCAGTTTATGCCATTGGCGTCCCGCCAGCCTGTTGGCTCAGCGACAATCGGGCCTTGTTGTTTTCAGTAAAAGGCCTTGGACATGGATACCCTGAAAAAAGTCATTCTATTTACCGACACCGATGGCCGCGCCCGTTTTCGGGACGACGAAGTGCCCTTGACCGAAGGCACTCCACAAAGCCGTTTGTCGGCCCTGATGGCGGCCAGCGCCTGCCAGTTGCGCCAAAGCCCTGTGGGTTTTCGCAGCAGCTTCCACTGCACGGGCAACCCGCAATGGCTGTTCGTGCTGGGCGGTCAAATGGAGATCTTTTTGCAAGACGGCAGCTCGCGCACCTTCGGCCCCGGCGAGTTCTTTTACTCGGCCGACACCTTGCCCGAAGGGGCCACGTTTGACCCTGCCGTGCACGGCCACTGGAGCCGTCAGGTCGGGTCCGATCCCTTGGTGACTTTGTTTGTGCGCTGATCAGCAGCCGAATCCCTCGTGTCGGCCATAGTGATTGCGGGTGAATTGATGCAGGGTAAAGACCTTGACCTGAGCCAAAGCGCAAGGTATCGGGGTGAACAAGGTCTTGTTTCCTAGGGCCCAGGCAGGGAGTCGGAGGTGGCGCATGTCAGTTGCACGGACTTGCTGCCCCCTAAAAAAGTAGACCCGTCTTCAAGCCCATTTCGCACGACCTTACCCGAATGCGCGTCGCCGAGATGACGCCCTGGGTCAGCATCGCGTCGGCCACTTTTACGAAGCCGGCCTGGATGTTTGCGTGATGCCCCGCAGGCGGGCATCCGCCTCTTAGTGGCCCCAAGACGCGTGCAGCGCGCGCTGGCTCATTTCCAGTCCTGGGTTGGCCACGCCACCGGTGTTGCTCAATCAAGGGCCAGAGGCTTTCCATGCACTCGTTGACCGTGGCGAGAAGCTAACCACAGAACGTCGTTAGCCCCGATCCCGGGGCATACTTGGCCTTAAGCGCTTGGATTTCCTATCCTCATCCATTGGTCATTTCGTTTTTTAATAATGCACAACCCAACCACACGCGGCATTCTCTATCTGTGCCTCGGCGTTTTTGTTTTTTCACTGCAAGACGCGATCATCAAGCAAGTCAGCGGGTCATATCCGCTGACCCAAGTGGTGGTGATTCGCTCGCTGGTGGCGTTTCCCATTCTGCTGGCTCTGGTGATGCGTGAAGTGGGTTGGCGTGCGCTGTTTGGTAACGACCTGGGGGCGCTCATGCTGCGAGCGCTGATCATGTTTGTTTCCTACACCGCTTACTACATGGCGTTTCCAGCGCTGCCCTTGGCTGACGCAGTGGCACTGTATTTCACCGTCCCGCTGTTTGTCATCGCGCTGGCTGGCCCGTTTTTGGGTGAGCATTCGGGTTGGCGCGTATGGGCGGCGGTATTGCTGGGTTTTATGGGGGTCATGGTGATGTTGCAGCCTGGCACTGGTTTGTTTGAGCCCGCTGCGCTGTTGTCTCTTCTATCGGCTTGTATGTACGGTGTTTCCATGCTGATGGCGCGAAAGCTCGGTTCTACGCAGCCAGCTTCTGTTTTGTCGTTTTATCAAAATGTCGGATTTTTTGTGGGCGCTCTGATGACCGCCTTGGCTTTGTCCGTCTTGGGCATTGAACATGCATCGCATCCCAGTCTGGCGTTTCTGGTGCGCAACTGGATGTTGATTCCCTTGGACGACTTGCTGCTCATTGGCGCCTCGGGTGTCGTGGCCGCCACCGGCATGATGTTTCTCACCAGTGCCTACCGTCTTGCACAAGCCAATAAGGTCGCCCCATTTGAGTACACCGGCATCTTGTGGGCCCCTCTGTGGGGGTATGTGTTTTTCCAAGAAACGCCTCGACTCACCACGGTCGCAGGGGCGGCGGTCATTGTGATGGCCGGTTTGTTGGCGCTTCGCATGGCGAATCAGCCAAAACATCCATGAGCTATTGAATCGACCCAAAGATCCATTGGGCTCATTGCCAGCCACCCAAACCCAATGTATGGCTGACAGACAACGGCAGCTGCTACACAGCCGCCGAGACCAGAAGCTTTGCCAAGCAGTTGGGCCTCAAGCCAGTGACCACACCGATCACCAGCCCGCAGAGCAACGGCATGGCCGAGAGCTTCGTTAAGACGTTCAAGCGGGTAACGCTATGCTGGCTAAAAGGCCCAACTCACAAACGGTGATGGGACAGCTGAAAACTTGGTTTGGTGACTTCATTTTTTTCACCCGTACAGTGCCTTGGGCTACTGGCTATCGCACCTGTTTCGGGTGAGATGATCAGCGACTTAAAACTGCTGAAGGTATTGGTATACAGGGTCAAGACCAGCTGCGCATTAGCCGTCAGCCCTGCAAGGACAACACGGCGATACCGGAAAACACCGTGGCGATACCCAACCATTGCACCGCGCGGACCCGCTCTTTCAAAAGCCAAGCAGCTAGAAGCACAGTCAGCACGCCGAACAGCGACGACGATACCGAGGCATATTCGGCTCGGAAAAGTGTGCCTGCCGCAGTTACAAGGCTAATTGCAGCGGCGTCCATCGCCCCCATCAACGCCAGTACTGGCCATTGCAGCCGTGCGGTGCCCAGTTCCGACTGGAAAATCGCCATTAATCCCAGAAAAACCCCCAGAGCCACGATGCGCCCGATGAGGATGACGGGCAGTTCCGATCCCTGTCTCGCCGCCTCTTGTGCCAACGCGAATGTCAAGGCAAAGCCGACAGCAGACAGCGCGGCCCAGACCAGCGCAACCCCCGGTGACGCGGCATAACCCTCTGGCGAATCTTCGCTGGTGGACATCGCGACGATGGTAATACCTACGACGATAGCCAGAACGGCCAGCCAGTCGGCCCCGCTAACCGGGTGGCCCTGCGCCACAGCAACGGCCAGCGACAGCATCGGATAGGCCCCAACTACCGGAGAGACTAGGCGCACGGGCGCAAGGCTTAACGCCTTATAAAGGCTGCCTATTGCCACGGCGAAGGCCAGTCCCGACAGCACCGCGATAACCCACGCCAAGCCGGTCATCATCGCCCAGTTGCCTGCGATTAGGGCCACGGGCAGCAGAATGAAACAGCCTGTGCCCATGACCATCATTGCTATGGGCAGAAGTGGTGCTCCTTGTGTTATTTTGCGGGCCAGAAGATCGTGAACCGCCCATAGGAAGGCCGCGGTCAGCCCAAAACCGAGTGCAAGCATATTGGAACCTTTTGTATGAGCCTCGCTTGCATTAGCATTAACTCATCAATTTTCTTAAGAATTAACAGCATTATCTTTATTAAAAACTACTTGCTTCAACTGGTATCAATCGGAAGGTAAGAGATCCATACTCGATACTAATTATCCAAGCGTAATACAAGTACAATAACATACGAGCAAAATTCGCATACCGAGAGATTTTCCTCGCAACTCCACCTTCTCAAGGTGTGGAGCCTGCCTTTAACTTGGTGTGATTAACTATTCATTCAAGCTTATCGAGCAAGACGTAAGCTTGAACTTTGGCATGAGAATAAGTCTACTCGCTATAATAGGTAACTAATCACAATATGTGTATTCATCACCGTATTACACTCGCCACAATTGTGATCTCCACTGGCGCTTGCGCCGGTAGGGAAGCCACTCCGACCGCCGCACGACTTCCGATACAGTTCGGACCTAGTTCTGCTATCAACGCATTGGAGGCGAAGTCAGCAACTTTCGAATGTGAGCTGAATTCCGGCTCCGAGTTCAGAAAAACCGTGAGCTGCAGCACTACTGCAATACGTTCACCTTCGGCAAGACAGTTTTGTACCGCCATCAACGCATTGAGCGTCGCTAGAACCACCGCATCACGATAGGTTTCTATTGGGTCTGCCACGCGCATCTGGCCCACATGGATCAATACTCCGCCGCGTCGTGGGGTCATCCCGGAAGAGAAGATCAAGTCGCCGTGTCGCGTGGCCGGACGGTAGACACCTTGTGGTACTGGTTGAGAGGCGATCTGACTCATGCGCGATAAATTTCGACCATGCGCACGATACGCTGCGCGGCCGCAACTGCGGCTGTTTGATTCTGCGAGAAGTTTAGGCGGATGCTTTGATTGAGCCCTGGGCCGAACTCGGTCCCCGGAGTCACCGTCACACCAGCCTGATGGCGCAGCAAGCGCACGAAACTTGCACCGTCAACGGTCAATGGCGGAAATTCAGGAAACAAATAGCTACCAGCTTGGGGCTTGGTGGTCTGAAGCCCACCACTGCGAAAAACTGCCAATAGCGCATCGCGAATCGCTTCATGCTCGCGCGAGCGCTGGGCCATCCATCCATCGGGCTCGGCAAACCAAGTATCGAGCACCGATTGGTTATATCCCGCAGCGCGCAGCGACACGATGGCCTGCAGTCTCTCCATCCTATCGATCAGCCTAGTCGAGCCGAACGCAACCCCAAGTCTAAATCCGCTTAAAGACTCTGTCTTTGATGGCCCCATGATCGTAATCATGTCGTCCGGTACTTGCTCGCATGCGCGCAAATGCGTGAATGATTCGCCGCTATAAAGCAGCCGAGAATAAAGTTGATCCACTATTAAGGTGACGTTATACCTTGTAGCCAGCGATGCAATCTCGGTGATCGCTGCATGTGAATAGACAACACCGGTCGGGTTGTTTGGTGTCGAAAATACAAAGACTGTGGTGCCATTGCTGAATGCCGATTCGATGGCATAAAGATCGGGACCGTTCTCCGCAGCAGTGCCTTGATATCTCAAAGGAATCGGCACGCGTTCACCTCCAAAGAATTCCACCAGCTTGCGATTTGCAAAGTAGTCGGGCTCTACCACCGCCACTCGGGTTCCCGTCGTCACGGTTGCGCCGATGGCGAGAAACAGGGCACCCTGAGTACCTGGCGTAATGATCAACTCGCTGGTAGCGTCGACAGGTTTCCCCGTGAACGCGCCTAGTCGTGCTGCCACTCGCTCGCGGATCGGCGCAGATCCACGGTACTCGGTGTAGGCCTGTTGCGCACCGCGTGCAAAACCATCGTTCCAGATTTCAGATGCGCCCGGTGTAGGTGGGAACGCATCCACGTCTCCGTGCGAGAAATCAACAGGGACCCCACCGATCATGGTACCCCGCATAATGTCCGCGATATCGCCGACCTTTTGTCGAACTTCCTGTCCTGGAGCATGATCCGTTGCGAGCGCTTTAAACTTCTCGTTGATAGTTTTCATCGGTTGCTCCTTATTGTTTTGACTTGCTGGAGCCCGGGCCGGCATCCACATAGACCCATGACCCGCTACGGGTCGATTCAAGCACTGCGTCTAGCACCGCTTGCGCACTGGCGCCATCCTGCAAGGAAGGCGCTGGTGTACGTCGGCCTTCGATGGCTGCGATGAACTGTTCCACCATGGGACAAATCGTTGTCTGGCCTATGAGTTCCAGACGCTCCGTTGACAGCACCAAACTGTCGGCTTTGGCAGGAATGGCTACCGGCTCGAACATGCCAGAACCGCTGGCGACGCGTAATTCGCCAATATGCCAATCGGCGCCAGTGCGGGTCTGGCGCATCGCCAAGGCACCCTGCTCGCCGTAGACTTCCAAACTATGCTCGTTTAGGCCGCGAGCGACCCGGCTCACTGTGATGGCGACACTGACCCCTGAGTGCAGTTCTGCGATAAAATGGCTAAAATCTTCTGCATCCGCTGGCCGTGTGCCATCTGGCACAGTGCGCCCAGTATGAGCCGTCCCGCTAGACGCCATCACCTTATTCACAGCGCCAAACAGCCACTGCACCAGATCAATCAGGTGCACACCCAGATCGCCCAGAGCGCCATAGCCGGCCTGGCTGCGATCCAAGCGCCAAGTGGGGGCTGAACTGGCGTCAACCAAAGCCGGATTGAACCAACGCGCATTGACGTGGAAGACTCGGCCAAGGTGGCCGGCGTCCACCATCTGCTTCATAGTTTGCATCGCTGGAGCAAAACGCCAATTGAAACTGGTGATAGCTAAGCAGGGCGCGGCGTCGGACGCTGCAATCATGGCTCGGGCTTCAGAAGTGCTGGTCGCGAGTGGCTTCTCGCACACCACATGGCAGCCGGCGGCCATCGCTGCTTTCAATATCGGCAGATGAAGTACTGGTGGGGTAGCGATGACCACGATATCTGGTCGCGCCTGATCAAGCATGTCTTGCCAATGACCAAACACATGGGGCACCTGATATTGCTGCGCCAGCTTGGCCGCAGCCACAGTATCACGCTGGCACAGCGCCAATACGTTTACTCCGGCGGCTTGAAACCCGGCGATATGGGCTCGGCCGTAGCCGAGTCCGATAATACCGACAGTCAGTTGTTTAATTGTCATGGTGCGGCTACCGTGATGCCATGCTGTGCACAGGCTTGGCGCAGTGTGGTTGCAAACTGAAGTGCGCCAGGTTGATCACCATGCAGGCAAACCGTACCGGCTGATACCGTAATCGACTTTCCAGCATAGCTTTGCACCTGCCCTCGCTGCACCATCTCAATTACCCGCGCGATAGCGAAAGTCTCATCCTCGATCATCGCGCCAGTAAGTGACCGGGGCCGCAAGGTGCCGTTGTCCTCGTAGGCGCGATCAGCGAATACCTCCTGAACGACACCCAGACCGAGTTGCTGGGCCGCTGCCACCATTTTGCTGCCAGCTAGGGCGTACAACAGGACATTGCCACCCAGGTCTTTCACAGCCCTAACCATGGCAGTGGACAGTCCCTCGTCGGTGGCCGCCATGTTGTACAAGGCACCATGGCATTTGACATGGTGCAAGGGCACACCAGCAGCCCGGGCAAAGGCTGCCACGGCTCCGGCTTGGTACAGGACCAGGTCGTACATTTCCTGAGCAGTAATTTGCATCTTGCGTCGACCGAAGCCCATGAGATCGGGTAACGATGGGTGAGCCCCCACAGCGACCTTTGCCTGGACCGCCAGCGCTATGGTCTCGCGGATCGTTGCAGGGTCACCACCGTGAAAACCACATGCGATATTGGCCGATGTTATGAGCGGCATCACTGCTGAGTCGTTGCCGATGGTCCAGGCGCCGTAGCTCTCGCCCATATCGCAATTGATGTCTAGGGTGTGTTGCGCCAAGAATATCTCTCCATCAGTGGCCCAAAGTGGGCGATTTGTACTTGAGCCGAATCGCCTGCGTCGCCACTTGCAAAGCTTGGTATTCCGCCTGCGCCAGTTCCCGTGCTTCGGTCAGCATGCAGCGCACAAAACGCACCTTCTGACCGGGTCGCAGCTGAGCCAGACGGCCGATGTCAGCCGTAATAACTTCGGCAATCTTAGCGTAACCACCGGTGGTCTGGTGGTCGGCCATCAGAACGATAGGAAGGCCGTTTGCTGGCACCTGCACAGTGCCCAGCGCAGTGGGTTCGGAAAGAATATCACCGTTTTGCAGACGATCCAATCGGGCTCCAATCATGCGGTACCCCATGCGGTTGGACTGCGGCGAGATGCTGTAGCTCTGAGCCTCGAAGGTCTCTAGGGCCTCGGGTGTAAAAAAGTGACGATGGCGTCCATCCACGTAGCGCACGACTGTAGGCTCGGCACGCGGCAGGCTGCGCGGTGCCACCGACCAACGCACCGAATGCAGCTGTGAGTCCGCGGTGATTGAATCCCTGTTCAACTGATCAAAGCGTGCATGCGCTAATTCGTGCGCATCGCCTACCAGCCGCAGCGAGTCACCTTTTTTGAGCGCCCGTCCCTCAAAGCCGCCCATTGCTGCGGCCAAGTATGTGCAGCGACTGCCCAGAGTGGGAACTACGTCGATGCCACCAGCGATGGCCAGGTAGGCACGAAACCCATGGCGCGGTTGATCTATGAACAGCCGGTCACCGGCATGCAGCAACACCGGACGGTTGAGCGGGCAGGGCAGTTCATTGCCACCGATGGACAAGCGTGCGCCGAACTGCGCACCAGTTAGAGCCAGTAGCGTGTCGCACTGGAAAAGCAAGGTCGGCCCGCGCAGCGTGATCTCCAGCCCGGCCAGGTCCAAATTGTTGCCCACCAGCGCGTTAGCCAGTTGCAACGAACCGCAGTCCATCGCACCGCTTGGCACAACACCCACATGTTGCCAGCCGTGCCGACCGCAATCCTGTACCGTGGTTAACATTCCAGGTCGCTCGACCAAAACGCATGCCGAGCCAGTCACTCAGTGCCCTCTTTACGTGCCAGTTCATAGAACTCACTTCGATCGATACGATCGAAACGGACCTGATCGCCCGGCTCGAACAGGCTCGGCTGTTGGCGATTGGCGTCAAACACCCGGAGCGGCGTTCGGCCGACTACGCTCCAGCCGCCCGGTATTTCGAACGGGTAGACCACGCATTGGGCGTTGGCTATGGCGACAGCGCCGCACGGCATCTTGACTCGGGGTGCGGAACGTCTTGGCACCGACAAGCTAGGCGCCAAACCACCCAGGTAAGGGTGGCCCGGTGCGAACCCCACCATGAGTACCATGAACTCGCTGCACTGGTGCCGATTAACGACCTGCTCGATGCTCAGACCGGTCAGCTGGCTTATTTCGTCTAGGTCAAGTCCGAAATCAGTCTCATAACAGATTGGAATGTGAACTTGATTGAAGGATCGCTCGGGCGAAAGACCTTCATCAAGGCACTGGGTAAGGAGATTGCGCACCGGTTGAATGGGATCGGCGAAGCCAAGAGAGACCGGATCAACATGCACCGCCAAGGTTGACAACGCCGGAACCACGTCTCGAATCCAAGGAATGCGACGGTGGCGAATTGCTTGTGCTAACACTTGAATGCGCGTATTGGTGCGAAGGTCCAGTTGATTGGAGAATTCGATCAGCACCGCCGCGTCTCCCAGCGCCAATAATTTAGGCTGCTTTTGACCAGAATTGGTCATTACAATATCCTGATGTCCGTTATCGTTGTGCAGGGCGTCGAGATTGTTTGGCGATTCAACCCGGTCGACGGTCCGATACGCTCATACGATGCTCAAGTTTTCTAACTAGAAAAGACACGATTACTATCAGTACTAAGTACTCCAATATAAGGAATGTATAGATTTCCAGCGGCCGATACTCGGTCACTACAAGTTCGTTTGCCTTGCGGGTAAGCTCAGTCAACCCGATGATAGATACCAGCGAAGAAGTCTTCAGCATATAGACGAACTGGTTTCCTAATGGAGGCAGTATTCGGCGTATTGCTTGCGGCAGGATGACGTAACGCATCTTGTCGAACCAAGTCAACCCAATCGATTCGGATGCTTCATGCTGCCCGCGATCGATCGACTGAATTCCTGCGCGAAAAATCTCCGCTTCGAAAGCGCTGTCGCACAGTGCTAAAGCTACGACTCCTGCGGCGAACACTCCCAATTCGATTCCAAGCACCACTGGCAGGCCGTAGTACACCCACAGCACCATGACCAGCATGGGGATAGATCGAAATGCCTCAACGTATACGCGTCCGATTCCACGCAGAACCCGATTTTTGGCAAAGGACAACAATGAAATCAATAACCCAGTCGTTACGGACACTAGGATTGCGCAGACTGCCAGCAGCACCGTCCATCCCAGTCCCGATATTAGAAACATCAGGTTTGTCTGGCCCTTTGGAGTCCAGGGCGAAATAACGAACCAGCCCCAAGAGTAGTCGCTGCTGCAACCCGAAGTAAGTAGGACTGCAAAGACTGCGAGGGTAAAAATGCGGGGGGACATATCAGTGTGTCAAAATTTGCTTGAGAAACTGCTGGCAGCGCTCAGTGGTGGGATTGCTGAAGAATTTCGCTGGTGGCGCAGTCTCGACGATTTCACCCTTATCCATGAAGATCATTGAGTCGGCTACTCGCTTGGCGAAACCCATTTCATGGGTGACGACCATCATGGTCATTCCGTCCTTAGCCAGGTTCTCCATTACGTCGAGAACTTCGTTGATCATCTCCGGATCGAGCGCTGAGGTAGGTTCGTCAAAAAGCATCAGCTTTGGCTTCATACACAACGAGCGGGCGATGGCGACACGCTGTTGTTGACCCCCAGAAAGCTGCGCTGGGTATTTGTGTGCCTGTTCGGGTATGCGAACTCGCTGCAGGAAATGCATTGCCACCTCTTCCGCCTCTTTGCGACTCATGTTGCGCACCCGCATCGGGCCGAGCGTGAGGTTATCTATCACAGACAAATGCGGAAAAAGGTTGAAACTCTGAAACACCATGCCAACTTCACAGCGGATCGCTTGGAGGCTTCGCGCTTCATCATTGAGCTCCAGGCCGTCCACCGTTATACGGCCGGATTCATGGCGCTCTAGCCGGTTCACACAGCGGATCATGGTGGATTTACCTGAGCCAGATGGTCCACATATGACAACTTTTTCACCCGGCCGGACTGATAGAGAGATATTTCGCAAGGCTTGGAAACTTCCGAAATGCTTTGAAACAGATTCAAGCTGAACGATATACGCGTTGCTAGTCATTGCTGATCCAAGGTAGGTGTGAAGTAGAAAAGGGAAGTTTCACGCTAGTGTTTTGAAAAAGAAAAAAACAAATCTGTCATGATGACCTCGCATCCTCAGCCACCCCTCAACGGGTTCATATTCGTTGCACTTCGTCCTTGGGTCCGCCCTGTTGCTGCTGATAGCGCTTGTACAAGACGCAATGCACGGCGTACCAAAGTGGTTGCGCTTCTCTCAAGGTTTAATCCAGCGTATTTGATGACTCTCTGTTTAAAAATAGGGGTTAGCCCTCATGGTTATTATTTATCAAATGGCATAGATTGAAAATAAAAAAGTGCTTTACTTTAGATGAGTAGCATGTTGGGTCGTGTGAAGAAAGGCGCATTCATGGACGATTTGTTGGTAATCGAAATGAGTTTTGAAAAATTTTTATGGTAACTGTCGACTCTTCTGGCCTCAAGGGATTTCAGGGTTACCTGCGGCGCGATGTTGGGGAGCCTGACGCCGAGCTGACCCGCGTCGGACCAGGAAGCGCCTGCGGGGAATGGTTACGCCGGTGCTGGCAACCAATTGCTATGGCCAATGAGGTGCGAGATTTACCCGTTCCCTTACGCATTCTTGGCGAAGATCTGGTGGTTTTTCGTGACGGTTCAGGACGGCTGGGACTGCTACACAAACACTGCTCGCACCGAGGTGCCAGCTTGGAGTATGGGATCATTCAAGAACATGGGATCGCTTGCTGTTACCACGGCTGGCACTACGATATCGATGGGCGCATTTTGGCAACCCCAGCCGAACCGACAGACCGCATCTGTTCACGTCTCGTTCACGGTGCCTACCCAATTTGCGAGGTCAATGGGATTCTTTTCGCGTATTTCGGTCACCCTGACCATATGCCCCAGATGCCGCGTTATGACACTGAGTTCATCCCAGAAACACAGAAAGTTCCATTCTCACTCTCCATCAACTGTAACTGGTTGCAGGTTTACGAGAACACTCAGGATCCGGTTCATGTTGTTTACCTGCACACGCGCATGACAGGGGCCCAGTTTGGTGATGCATCAGGGGCAGAACAGGAGATCGAGTACCGGGAAACCCCCCTAGGAATGATCAACGTTCAGACCAGACTGTGGAAGGGGCACTGGTGGACGCGCTCCACCGAGACCATACTTCCAAATTGTAATCAGACTGGGGCCATCTGGGAGGCGGCTGACAAGCCCAAGCTTATGCAGCGCTCGTCCATGCTGCGCTGGATGGTGCCGATCGACGATACCAACACCATGACCATTGGCTGGCGTTTCTTCCGAGATGAGCTCGATCCTAATGGCCAAGGCGACGCGTTGAAAGTTGGCAAGCAGACAATCGATTTTGTGGGCCAGACAGAAGAAGAGCGCTCGTACGAGCAACGTCAGCGTTTTCCGGGCGATTATGAGGTTCAGGTATCGCAGCGACCGATCACCGTGCACGAGAACGAAAACCTAGGTACTTCGGATCGTGGTGTTGCTACCCTGAGACGCTTGGTTCGTAACGGCATTCGTACCCATTCGGTTCCGATCGGTTCGCCGGCAAAAGACGGCGTGATTGGCACCTACTGCCAAGACACTGTTTGGCCAGCTGGAGGACGCGCCAGCGCCGACCCTGCAGCGCTAGCGGGCTTTGGGCGGTGCGTCACAGATAGCCTTCTAGCTTCAGGTATGGAAAGCCAAGAGCTTCGGCGTGAAAAGTTACTTTCTACACTGCAGTCTGCCTATCCCATCCCATCCCTCAAACCGTAATAACCTAAGGATCAAACATGTTCAAACGTTTCCTTCATTCTTTCGCCTTGGCGCTGACTGTGGCGGCCCTAATCGCGCCGGCAAACACTTTGGCCCAGGCGAGCAAATCGCGCCTGCAAAAGGTCCAAGAGACCGGCATCTTGCGCGTTGGCACGACCGGTGACTTTATGCCTATGAGTTTTCGTGATCCCGGTAGCAATGAGTTCCGCGGCCACCAGATCGATGCTGCCAATGAACTTGCCAAGGAACTAGGTGTCAAGGTTGAGTTTGTTATCACCGACTGGAAGTCCATCATGACGGGTGTGCAGTCAGACAAGTTCGATATTGCCATGACCGGTACCTCAATGAGCGTTGCACGGGCGAAGGCAGCAGCGTTCTCCATACCTTGGGGCCGTAATGCGTTTTTCCCCCTTGTTCTTAAGAAAAACGCCGCCAAGTTCAAGTCTTGGGAGTCCATGAACGACCCGAAATTAACTGCCGCATACAACCTAGGTACGACCTTTGAGCAGTTCGTTCAAACGACCCTTCCCAAAGTCAAAGTCAAGCGGGTGGAATCCCCAGCTCGTGACTTCCAAGAACTGCTGGCTGGCAAGGTGGATTTCACCGTGGCCAGCTTGATCGAGGGAGCAGCGCTGATGAAGCAATATCCCGAACTGCAGCTGGTTCTGCTAGACAAACCAAAGAACAGCATTCCAATGGCTTTTCTCATGCCGATCGAAGACCAGCAGTGGATCAATTTTGTTAACAATTGGATAACGATCAAACAGCAGACTGGGTACTTTACCGAGCTCAATATAAAATGGGGTGTGTTGGGCCAGTAAATTGGAGCTAACGGCGCACATTGGTGGTTGGGTCGCCGGGTTTTCCGCCACTGGCGCTCCGGCAGCGGCACGGCATGAGGCGGGTCGTTGTCTGATCGACATTTTTGGTGTTTCCATAGCTGGCTCGACTCTCCCAAGCACCGAATTGATGCGCGAGCTGGCTCTTGCCCAGTTCGGTAGCGGTCCATGCACCATTTTGGGCAGCAAGAGCTTAGGATCGAGTTGTGCCGCGGCTCTAGTTAATGGGACTGCCTCGCATGCGTTGGATTTTGACGATGTTTCCTATGATGGCATGGTGCACTCCAGTGCCGTGGTTTGGCCGGCAGCTTGGGCGGCGTCAGAGATGGTCGGCGCATCCGGATTCCAGACGATGGAGGCTTTTATTGCAGGCGTCGAAGTTCACTGCGCCCTAGGCCGTGCATTCACGCATGAACTGTTTTGGCGCGGCTTCTGGACAACCGGTTTGCTTGGCAGCATGGCTGCCGCGGCCACTGCGTCGAAGGTGTTTTCGCTCGATCAGAACGCAACTGACGCTGCGATCGGCATAGCGATGTCTCAGGCCAGTGGACTGAGGGCAATCGTCGGGACGCCCATGAAAGCCGTAGCTTGTGGCATGGCTACTGAATTGGGTATTCGCGCGGCACTAATGGCCCGTGCCGGGATTTATACCCGTACAAATATGGCCTCTCATTCCCACGGGTTCGCAGCCTTGTTTAACCAAGGCAAAATCAAATATTCGGAAATCCGAGGGTTGGGCGACTACTACACACTCGAGCAGAAACCCATGGCATTCAAGCTGTACCCCATCTGCTCCTATGGCCAAGCAGCGGTGGAGGCGCTCCTCGAGGTAAGGACTGCACTTGGCGCTCCGGTTGCACAGGTTTTGTGTGAAGTACCGCAGGCCGTATTGGATAACATGCCTTACGGAAGACCTGACGACCCAACGCAGGCGCAGTTCAGCCTAACCTTTGCCCTCGCGGCAGCGCTGGCTTTTGGAACAGTTGCTCCTGAGCACTTACAAGCAACGATGTTGCGCGATCCACACCTGACAGCCGCGATGGACCTTTTGGTTATTCGGGCCGCCACCGCTGGTATGTCGGCTCGAGCACTGGCAGACTGTCAAGATGGGGCTATGGTGACAGCTTACGACGAATCAGGTCGCTCAGTCAGTCGAACCGTGCGAGTGCCAACGGGTACGCCCCAGCGCCCAATGACCGAAGAGCAACTAGAAGCAAAATTTCGAGACTGTATCGCGCCTGTGATTGGCAACAGTGCTGCAGGCACCCTGCTAAGAAAAATAAAGTATTTGGACACCATGCCGAACATTAGGCAATTGATGAATGGGCTAGCAGCAACAGGCCCCGAACACAGAATTGAGGGAATACAGTCATGACGGAAATCCCGAAGCTATACAAGAACGTCGCCGCTGGCGTTAGCATTAATGTTGAAAGACAAATTTACACTACATCGCGTCCTTGGGAAGAAGCAAACGGCTTTGCGCGCGCTGTGCGGATTGGAAATTTGGTAGAGACAAGCCTTTGCTCGCCAGCAGGGCCCGACGGGACCATTTTGCATCCTGGCGACGTCTACCGCCAGACTCAGGTCAGTCTGGCAATGATTGGCGAGGCTCTGAGGGCGCTGGGTATGAGCTTTGAGGATGTGATCAAAACCCGTATTTACGTGGCTGACCCGACACATTGGATCGAATCGGGGCGTGCCCATGCAGAGGTGTTCAACAATATACGCCCGGCTCTAGGATGGATTTACATGAGTGCATTCTTCCACCCGGACATCACGGTAGAAGTCGAATGTACAGCCTATCGCGCGCCATAACGGTATGCTGCAATGAAGATCACTGGCAGACGGGCCTATTATGGCCACGCCATTGGCGTGCTGATGTTTGATGGCCGGCGTTATCCAGCATTGCCAGGAGACGTGGCCAATGCGTCTAGCTACGACGTACCAGTGCGGATGAAGGTCGTCAAGGGCCTGTTTGATGTGCCGCCGCCGCCGCGGCTTTGGCCCGGCGGCAAGGCGCCGCAGGGCGCCCAACGTATGCGGGCGGCGGCGCGCGAACTCCAGGATGAAGGCGTACGCGCTATCGTGACTGCGTGCGGCTTTTTCGTATCACTGCAGGACTATCTGGCCGAAGAGGTCAGAGTCCCTGTATTTACCTCGCCGCTGATGCTGATCCCCCTGCTGAGCCGCATGTTCGGTAACCGCAAGATCGGTATACTAACTGCATCAGAATCTTTGCTGGATGAGTCCTTCCTTAGGGTTGCGGGGGCAACCCCGGAAATGAACCTGGTGATCCAAGGCATCGAGGAATCAACCGAGTTCTACGCGACTCACATGGGAGGTCAGCGCATGGAGATGGACGCTGACCTTCTGCGCAGCCAAGTGGTCGGGATTGCCACACGTTTTGCTCGAGCCCATACCGATATGGCCTGCATGCTGATCGAATGCTCCAACTTGCCCACGTTCTCGGCCGATATACAAGCCGAGACCGGACTTCCAGTATTTGACTATTTCAACTTCGTGAAGTTTATCCAGTCCAGCGTGGTCCAAATGCCTTTTCGTGGTTTCCTCTGACGCTTGGCCAATGAGAGCTTAGCGGCAGCCGCAACACATTTGGAGGTGTCCGCGCTGCATTTAGGACTCAATCCTTCTGTGCTGTGAAAACGTCAGTGACTCACTCACCCAACTACGAATCTTACCCAAGGGCAACAACGAACGCTGTGCCAACAGTCTCGCTTTGCCCACACAAGTCTTAAAGCTCTTCAGTAGTGTCCGGTTTATTTGATAGCCAACCCACTGCAAGCGAGTAACGGCAAGGGTTTCAGAGGTTTCATGGGTGTCCACGATTTGAATTTGATTTTGCGCACGAGGCATGCTCCAGGGGTTCAATCACCCGGAGATGCCCATGAACGCAGGCAAAACCTTGTTCGCTCAGGTCATGGACTTTGTACCCTGGAAGACGTTTGGTCGCATCGTCGATCGCCATCGCGGCGATGCCGGGTTGCGCACGCTCAGTTGTACCGAGCTGTTTCGCATCATGGCCTTTGCCCAACTGACTTGGCGCGAGTCTTTGCGCGACATCGAAACGTGTTTGACGGCTAATCAGTCCAAACTTTTTCACATGGGCATGCGCCACATTCCTGCACGCTCGACGCTGGCCAATGCCCTGATTTTTCGAGAATGGCACATTTACCATGCTCTGGCGATGCGATTGATCGACCGAGCCCGCAGACTGTACGCCCAAGAACCCATGGGCGTGGATTTGGATGCCACCGTCTGAGCAAACCCGTGGAGATTCATGTTAATGTAGATTCTCAGTGAGTACGTCGGATGAAACATATGCTTACCCACTTATCTCAACCAACTGAACCATGATCCTTCATCACTCCACTTGGCCTGACGTGGAAGCCTACCTGAAACGCTCAAAGGGAGTGGTTATTCCCACAGGCTCAACCGAGCAACACGGCCCCACTGGACTGATTGGCACTGACAGCATCACAGCCGAGACCATTGCCTACGCCATGGCCAAACGCTGCGGCGCGTTGGTAGGGCCGACCCTGACCCTCAGTCAGGCACAATTCAATTTGTCTTTTCCAGGCACCATTTCTTTGCGTCCGACCACGCTGATTCAGGTCATCATCGATTATGTTCAGTCCTTGGCGCGGCATGGATTTGAGCGTTTTTACTTCCTCAACGGGCATGGAGGGAATATCTCCCCGGCTCATTGCGCGTTTCAGGAACTGTATGCAGACCAAAGTTTGGGCCGTCACGCAGTCCCCACCGTGCATTGCCGACTTCGCAGTTGGTGGGACTTTGCTGAAGTCAATGAAATCCGGCAGCGACTTTATGGTGCTGCCGAAGGCATGCATGCCACGCCTTCGGAATTGGCGATTACTCGTCACCAGTTACCAGCAGCCAGCCGCCCAGACCAATTATCACCGCCAGCTTTGTTGAGTGCTGACTTTATCAAACTGCATGGCGGCGACAACCATGAACACGCAGCTGCCCACCGAGCACAGTTTCCAGACGGTCGTGTCGGCTCACACTCTGCCCTAGGCATGGCTGAGCATGGCAGGGCCCTGATAGAGTCTGCAGCAGAAGCTGCTGCAAAAGACTATTCTGAATTTCTTAGTGCAAGTGAATCATGATCTTCCATGCCACCGCCCTTTCCAGTTACAGCGCCAAGGTGCGGCTGGTGCTGTGCGTGAAAGGCATTGATTTTGAAGAACGCGCACCGGAGAAGGGCTATCGTTCGGCCGAGTACCGCGCGCTGGTACCCATGGGTACCCTGCCAGCTATTCAGGAGGGCGATTGGGTGTTGTCCGAATCAGAGGCGATCAACGAATACCTCGAAGAACGCTATCCCTCGCCTCCCATGCTGCCGCAGGACTTGCACCTGCGGGCTCGAGCGCGGTTTCTATGCCGTTACCACGACCTTTATCTGGAGCCCAAGGTGCGTGCGTTGTTTGCCCATGTCAAACCGGCGCAGCGCAATCCGCAGACGGTGTTGGCGCTGCACGACGATATCGACGCGCTGCTGCGCCAGTTGGCCGGCTGGGTCCAGCCCCGACCATTCCTGCTGACGCCAACGATTGGGCTAGCCGACTGTGGTCTCTTGGTGACCTTGCCTCTGGCGACCCTGGTGCTCGCCGCCTGTGGCCAGCCGCTGGCTTTGCCGGTGGTGCTGGAAGAATGGTTGCAGACTGCGTCGGCACATCCTGACGTTGTCCGTGCCTTGTCGCCGTGGCGCTGCGCAACGCAAACCTGGTTGGCCTCTTAAAGAAGGAGACACTGTGAACGATTTAACTTTGCGCAGCCCCCTGGCCGACCCATCTTGGCATTATCTTGACAAAATTGCGCTGGAAGACTTGTCTGCTGACGACTGGGTCTTGCTTGAAGAGCAACGCAGTGCCTATCTGGGGCGCCACCAGGCAGCTCAGGCGTTGCGCCTGCTGAGTGCCAGCGAGCATGACCCTTGTTTTGGCTACCAAGTCAACAACTACCGGCATTGCTTGCAGTCGGCCACCATGGTGTTGCGTGACGGCCTAACAGAAGAAGATGTGGTGGTGGCGCTGCTGCACGATGTTGGCTTCATTACTTGCCCGTTGCTGCACGGCGATTTTGCGGCCACGCTGCTAGGGGCTTACGTGTCTGATCGCAATTACTGGATGCTTCGGCACCACGCCACGTTTCAAAACCTGCATTCGCCCCACCTGCCGGGCGTCAACCAGCACGAGCGGGAGCGTTGGCGTGGTCACCCGCACTTCGACTGGACGGCCGAGTTTGTGGCGCGTTATGACCAAGCGGCATCGGACCCCAATTACCGCTGCGAGCCACTGGAGACCTTCGTGCCCATGGTCGAACGTATTTTTTCCCGCAAACCCCAGGACCGTCGGTCCATTAAACAGGAAACCCCATGAGCGCATGGATCAAAATGATTCCGTTGGAGGAGGCCACTGGCAAACTCAAAGAGGTTTACCAGCTGGCGCTGACGCCCAGCGGCACGGTGGACAACGTGATGCGGGCGCACAGCTTGCGGCCGCACAGCATGGAGGGGCATCTGGTGCTCTACCGCAGCGTGTTACACAACCCGGACAACACCCTGCCGTTCTGGTTCCTTGAAGTGGTGGCGTCCTATGTCAGCATGACCAACCAATGCGACTACAGCCTGACCCACCACTTTGCCAACGCACGCCGACTCATGAACGACCCGGCACGGTCCCAGTTGGTCTGGGATGCTCTGTCGGCAGCGCAGCCTGAGCTGGCCTTTTCGGGTAAGGAACTGAATCTGTTGCGTTACGCTAGAAAGCTGACCGCTGATGTGGCGCATATGGAGAAAAGCGACTTCGAGGCGCTCAAGGCCGTCGGCTGTGACGATGGCGAAATTCTGGAGGTGAACCAGGTTTGCGCCTACTTTAACTATTCAAACCGACTGCTCAACGGTCTGGGCGTCACCACCCAGGGCGATGTGGTGGGCTACTACAAAGAGCCTGCCGCGGCCTGAGGCCTGGCTTTGACCTCAGCCTCGATCATTGCTGTCAGCCCTGCGCGGAAACGGGTGGCAGCGGCATCGAGCAGCAGGCCGGTGGTCTGGGTGGTTCGGTTTTTCATGCCGCGGTGCACGGCTTCGAGGATCACCTTGTCTTCCTCAAACGCGGCCTTGGCTCCGGCAGCGATACGCTGGGTCAGCGCCTCGTCGTCGGCATCGGTGTTGCGGTGCTGTAGCCAGAAATAGCGGGTATGGTTCTCGTCGATGGGTGTTAGAAAGTTGTACGACACCATGCGGTAGGTCTCTGGCCCGTCCACCATGCCAGGACCCCCTTTGCCAGCGGGGGTGTAAATGCCCATGTTGATTGCCAGTGAGGGATAGCGCACTTCGTAATGTTGCAACCGGTCGGCATGGCCGGAAAACTTCACCAGTGGGGCGTAGAACGGGGGTGGTGGCTGGTCCATCAGCCACCGACTGCAGATCACGCCACCGGCATCGGCGGCGATCTGCAAGGGCGTATTGTCGGTACCGGCGCCGGCAAAAGAGTTGCGGTGCACCCAAGCCACATGGGAGGGGTCGAGCAGGTTATCCACCAGCCACAAGTAGTGACAGTCAACCAGCAACTGGTCGCCCTTGGTCAAGCCCCATCCCGGTTGGCCGTGGTGTTCCATCTCGAACACCGGATGATCGGCCGCCAACGCTGCATCCCCCATCCAAATCCACAGCAGACCATACTTGTCTTGCACGGGGTAGCTGCGCACCTTGGCAAAGGGCGGTATGCGGGTCTGGGTGGCAGCATCAATGCATTGTCCAGTGCAGTCAAAAGTGAGGCCGTGGTAGCCGCATTCGATGGCGTCGCCCTTGATGCGCCCCATGGACAAGGGCAGCTTGCGGTGTGGGCAGGCGTCTTCCAGCGCCACAGCGGCGCCGGTTTGGGTGCGGTACAGCACCACAGCTTCACCCAAGATGAGGATGGGCTTTGGTTCGCGACCAATTTCTGGCGATAGTGCAGCAACGTACCAAGTGTTTCTGAGATAAGTGCTCATGGGTAATGTAAATCTCACTCTAGCAAGATGGTCCGAGGATGGTGTTGGAAGGTTGATGGTTGTTACAAGTTTAAATTGCACTTAGGTTTCATGCAGCTGTCCCAAAATGTGTTGGTTTCCATCAGACCCTTTCGGACCGTATCAGGTCCGTTGTGCATAGGCCAGTACCGCTTCTAGCATGGCACGCAGCGTGGGTTGTGTCCGCTCGGCGCGCTCGGGCAGGTAGTCAAAAGGCATGGCCTCTTGCATGTAGCTGCACTGGGTCATTTCCAGCTGAATGGCGTGCACGTTCGACGAGGGCTGACCGTAGTGGCGGGTGATGTGGCCGCCTTTGAAACGGCCATTGAGGACGGCTGTGTAAGCTGGGGCTGCTTGGGCGATGGCCAGCAGCTGCTGTGCCAGCACAGGGGAGCAACTCAGACCATCGGCTGTGCCCAGGTTGAAGTCGGGCAGCTTGCCTTCAAAAAAACGAGGCACCACCGAACGGATCGAGTGAGCATCCCACAACACGGCCACGCCATGACGGGCCTTCATGCGCGACAGTTCTTTGGCCAGTTGATCGTGATAAGGGCGCCAATAGGTATCCCTTCTCATCGAGATCTCTGGCTCGTCTGGACCTGCGCCATCGAGGTACAGCGGCGTGCTGTCAAAGGTATCCACGGGACACAGGCCGGTGACATTTTGGCCAGGATAGAGACTGGCCCCATCGGGTGGGCGATTCAAATCCACGACGTAGCGTGAATGGGTGGCTTGAAGGATGGACGCGCCCATGTCCTTGGCGAAGGCGTAGAGCCTGTCGAGGTGCCAGTCGGTGTCGTGGACTTGGCGTGCTTCAGGCGTGAGGCGACGGGCAATCTCAGCGGGAATATGGGTGCCCACATGCGGCATCGATACCAGCAGTGGGCGAGTGCCCGCGTGAAACATAAAAGGCGCTTGGGTGGATGGTGTGTTCATGGATCAGCTTTCGGCGATGAGCGCGCGACGAGCCCCCAAAAAAGCCTGGGCGGCTGATTCGCGCAAGGCGTGGCGCCCAGCGAGCACACGTGCTTGACCACCCACCCACACGCTGTGCAGCGCCGACGTGCGGTTGCTGGCAAAGACGTGAGCGGACAACATCTCTGGTGCACTGAGCCCCACCATGGCGTGGTGGCCGGCGTCCAAGGCCACCATGTCTGCGGGTTGGCCCAGCGCCAAACCGGTGGATGGACCGGTTGTGGCACGACCCGCCGCTTGAACACCACCCGCCACCGCCGCCAGCGTCATGGCGGTGGCCGTTTGGTGGTGCTGGGCATGGGCCAGCACATTGCGCTGGCGAAGGGCCAGTCGCTGACCGTATTCCAGCAGCATCAGTTCTTCGGCGGCATTCACGGTGATGTGGCTGTCCGAACCCACGCCCCATGCACCACCGTTCGATAACCATCGAGGCACATTGAAAAGACCATCGCCCAAGTTGGCTTCGGTGCTGGGACACAGGCCAGCAACCGCGCCGCTGGTGGCTGCCCGCTGGTATTCCTGATCGCTCATGTGCGTGGCGTGCA